>Ga0315908_10000915_pt1 | contig 22649 bp, 22 predicted proteins | sample LakEriMetagenome_12_FD_203520 | JGI IMG/M metagenome (GOLD analysis project Ga0315908, IMG submission 203520) | Freshwater fungal communities from buoy surface, Lake Erie, Ohio, United States - Buoy 4 MA124 | ecosystem: Environmental > Aquatic > Freshwater > Lake > Lake biofilm | place: USA...
GCCTGCAATGACAAGCAAGGGCCGTTCGCCCGCTGTGGCAACAAGGCGCGAGCGCAAGGGCAAGCGCAGATGCGTATCGATGACGACACGCAGAGGCGCGCGCGCTTCAAGGCCCGGCAGGCGCACGGTGAGAAGAGGATCATCGCCCAGAGCCGTGCCAATGCCGATCATGATCGCATCATGCATGGCGCGCATGATTTGCACGCAATGATTGGCGGCCATGCCGGTAATCATCAGACGCGGATCGTGCGGATTGGCGGCTGCGGCAAAACCATCTGCGGTTTCGGCCAGTTTCAGCGTCACCATCGGTCGGCCCTGCGTGACACGCAAAATATGGCCGAGATTGCCGCGCCGCGCTGCCTCAGCGCAAACGCCAACATCCACCTCTATGCCGGCCTGGCGCAGAATATCATGGCCGCGCCCAGCCACACGCAGATCTGGATCTTCAATCGCTGAGACAACACGCGCAATGCCCGCCTGGACAATGGCATGGGCGCAGGGCCCGGTCTTGCCGTGATGGCTGCAGGGTTCAAGCGTGACGTAAAGCGTGGCGCCGCGTGCGGCCTCGCCCGCATCGGCAAGCGCAACCGTTTCTGCATGCGGACGCCCGCCCGGCTGCGTCGCGCCGCGACCAATGATGACGCCATCCTTGACGACAATGGATCCAACCGCCGGATTGGGCGCAGTCAAACCAAGACCGCGACGCGCAAAGGCAATCGCCGCCGACATGAATCTTTCGTCAGCTTTGTCGGATACGCTCGCTGCGGGCGCACTCATGCTGAATCAGACGCTTTGCGCTTGGGGGCAACATCTGCATCCTCGCCGGCCAGTTCATCGATAATGGTCGAAAAATCGCTGGCTTCGCGGAAATTTTTATAGACGGAGGCAAAGCGCACATAAGCGATGGAATCGAGCGCGCGCAGGCCTTCCATCACCAGCTCGCCAATATGTTCGCTCTGCACATCGGCATCGCCCTGGCTTTCAAGCTGGCGCACAATGCCATTGACCATACGCTCGACGCGCTCGGGATCGACGGGGCGCTTGCGCAGCGCGATAGACAAGGATTGCATCAGCTTGTCGCGATCGAAAGCGACGCGACGGCCCGATTTTTTCACCACTGTCAGCTCGCGCAATTGCACGCGCTCGAAAGTGGTGAAACGCCCCGCACAATCAGGGCAAACGCGCCGCCGCCGAATTGCGGACGAATCCTCGGTGGGACGCGAATCCTTCACCTGAGTATCGAGACTTCCGCAATAGGGGCAGCGCATGATTGTGATCCGTCTCAGGGATAAATCGGAAAGCGCTGCGTCAGTACCGTGACTTTCTCGCGCACCGCAGCCTCGACTGCCGCATTGCCCTCTTCGCCATTTTTGGCGAGGCCATCGAGCGTCTCGATGATGAGTTTTCCAACACTCTGGAATTCGGCCACACCGAATCCGCGCGATGTTGCCGCCGGCGTGCCCAGACGAATGCCCGATGTGACCATCGGCTTTTCCGGATCGAAGGGAATGCCATTCTTGTTGCAGGTGATATGGGCGCGCCCAAGCGCTGCTTCCGAAATCTTGCCATTGAGCTTCTTCGGACGCAGATCGACGAGCATCAGATGATTGTCAGTGCCGCCCGTCACAATGTCGAAACCGCCGCTGCGCAATGTCTCGGCAAGCGCCTTGGCATTGGTGACGACCTGCTGCGCATAGACCTTGAATTCAGGAAGCAAAGCCTCACCGAAAGCCACCGCCTTGGCGGCAATGACATGCATCAAAGGGCCGCCCTGCAGGCCGGGGAAAATGGCTGAATTGAGCTTCTTCGCGAGCGCCTCATCATCCGTGAGGATGATGCCGCCACGCGGCCCGCGCAAAGTCTTGTGCGTCGTGGATGTCACGACATGCGCATGGGGAATGGGCGAGGGATGCGCACCGCCCGCAACAAGGCCGGAGAAATGCGCCATATCGACGAGGAAATAGGCGCCGATCTCATCGGCAATGGCGCGGAAGGCCGCGAAATCCCAATGACGCGCATAGGCCGAACCGCCGGCGATGATGAGCTTGGGCTTGTGTTCGCGCGCCAGTTTCGCAACCTGCTCCATATCGAGCATTTGCGTCTCAGGGTTCACACCATAGCTGACGGCCTTGAACCATTTGCCCGACATGTTGACCGTCGAGCCATGGGTCAAATGTCCGCCGGCGGCAAGATCGAGACCCATAAACATATCGCCCGGCTGCAGCAGCGCGAGGAATACAGCCTGATTGGCCTGCGATCCGGAATTGGGCTGCACATTGGCGAATTTGCAACCGAAGAGCTTGGTCAGGCGCTCGATAGCGAGATTTTCGGCAATATCGACAAACTGGCAGCCGCCATAATAGCGACGGCCCGGATAGCCTTCGGCATATTTATTCGTCATCACCGAGCCCTGCGCTTCAAGCACAGCGCGCGAGACGATGTTTTCGGATGCGATCAGCTCGATCTCGTCGCGCTGGCGGCCCAGCTCAAGATCGATGGCGCGGGCGATTTCCGGATCGGTCTCGGCAAGGCTCGCTCCGAAAAAGGAGTTGGAGAGCTTGTACGCGGTCTGGGACATTCGCCCTGCTCCTGTCTGGGCCACCCTGGGCGGCCATTCCAATCTTCCGGAAATGGAACCTATGGGCGGGCCGAGGGGCCGCGCACGCAACATATAGTTCCAAGCCGGGTCGCTAAACGCACCCGCCTTAGCATGGTCCGTCTGTGACGCAAAGACGACAGAATGGCCTTTCGACCGGAATCCGGCTGCCCCGCCAAAGGAAAAGGCCCGCCCTGAGTGGGACGGGCCTTTGCCTTTGTGAGCGGCGGATCAGCGCCGCGGGATTTCGGCGAGCGGCATGGGCTCGAGCAGGCCGCCTGCCTGCGGCTCATCGGCGCGGGCCGAGGCTGCGGCCAGAGCGGCTGACGCGCCCAGACCATCGCGCTGGTAAATATCGTCGCGGAACTGGATCAGCCCGTCATTGGCCCAGGCCGTGACATAGATCCAATAGACCGGCACGGCCTGCGTGAGACGCGCATCGACGCGCTGGCCCGAGCGAATGGCCTCATCGATCTGGTCGCGGCTCCAGCCCGGCGTATCCTTGAGCAGCCAGGCGACATAATCGCGGACATTTTGCACGCGCACGCAGCCCGAGGAAACGAAGCGGAAATCGTCGCCGAAAATACCCTTGGCCGGCGTGTCATGCATATAGACGCCATGCGGGTTTGGAATGTTGATCCGCACGAAACCAAGCGAATTGACGTCGCCGCCAGGATCCTGCCGGAATTTGTATTGTGTGGCTTCGAGCGAATTCCAGTTGATCGCGCGCGGCGCCACTTCCACACCGGCGGAATTGTAAACGCGGATGCGGTTGTCCGTGAGGTAGTTCGGATCCGCCTGCATTTTGGGGATCAGATCCTTGCGGATGATCGATGCAGGGACAGTCCAGAACGGATTGAAATTCACCTCGACAGCGCGCGCCTGCATGACCGGCGATTGGCGATCGATCTTGCCCACGCCTGCAGCATGATGGGTTGCGACCTGCCCGCCCTCGACCGTCTCCACCGATGCGCCAGGAATATTCATCGTCACATGGCGGTGGCCGAGATTGCTCGAGAAGGAACGCAGGCGAACCAGATTGATCTCCAACTGGCGCGCGCGGACCTGAGCCGGCACATTCAGGGCAGCAAGCGTCTGCTGAGCGACAACGCCGGTCGGCGAAATGCCATGGCGGGCCTGAAACCGCTTCACGCCCGCTTCCACATAAGAATCGAACACGGGGGATGCACCCGCCGACGAATCGAGATCGCCGCTGGCCACGAGGCGCTGGCGCAAGGCCACGACGGCATTGTTTCGGCTGCCCAGTTTCATCGTCTGGGCCGGAACGCCGTTCCAGCCGCCGCGAGCCGCCAGATCCTGATAGAGTGCAATGGCGCGCTCAGTCTCAGCAATCGTCTGCTGGGACAGAATGGGGGTCGTCGTGCGCGGCACGGCAAGGCGCGGGTCCGCATCATATTTCTGTACCCATTCGGCCTGTTCGCTGAACAAAGCCGCCATGGGATCGGCCGGGGCGGCAAAAGCCTCCGTCAAGCCGCACCGACCAGCCCCAAGGGCGGCCAGGCCAAAAGTGAGGCCGCGGGCAAAGGCCCGGCGCGAAATGGAAGAGGTCAACTTGCTCACAATGGCTCCAATGCGTCTTCAAACTCGGTCGAGGCTCAACCCCAATGGCGCTCCACCCTACGAGCGGCGTCGCCCATAAAGGGTCTTGCGGGTCCGCCCGGCACTGCATCGGCGAGGCATTTACTTGCCGCCTGAAACGCCAGCGCTACACGAACGAGGTAAAGAAAGAAAGAACAGCAAGGCCTTTTTGTGGCAGCCAAGCTGCACATCGGTCACACTCAGGCGAGAAAAGCCAAAAGGCGCCCCGCAGGCGCCTCGGCATGTCCGGTCCCGTCCCGGCGCGCAGGGGTCAGAGGCGGAACCTGATCTGGTCGGTCCAGAAGCGCTCGAGCCGGGCCAAAGCCACATTCAGGCGGGAAAAATCATCGCCCGAAATGCCGCCGATCTGCTCCACCGTCAGCACATGCTTTTCATAGAGGCTGGTGACGACATCATGCACCTCCCGCCCTCTTTGCGTCAGGCTGATGCGCACGGCGCGACGATCGACACGCGAGCGGGCATGATGGAGATATTGCATCTCGACCAGCTTCTTCACGTTATAGGAGACATTGGAGCCCAGATAATAACCGCGCGTGCGCAGCTCGCCGGCCGTCAATTCCTTGTCGCCGATATTGTAGAGCAGCAAGGCCTGAACCGCATTAATGTCGCTGCGGCCACGGCGGTCGAATTCGTCCTTGATGACATCCAGCAGACGGCGATGCAGGCGCTCAACGAGCGTCAGCGCCTCGAGATAGGCCGGCCGCACCTCGCCCAGACGCTCGGCGCGCGATAATGTCTCCTTCTTGAGAACGGTGTTCATCGTGAAACCCCACAAGTACAATGAGCGCGACCGAAGCAATGGCCGGTCAGACAATATGCGAAGTCTAGGGATGCGCGATGAAGAGCAGTTTAAATAACAGTCTGAATCATGAGTTTACCTGTTGCAGTGAATGATCTGTAAAAGGAAGACTTTGCTTAACTTTAACGGACATGACGCAACGTTGGAAAACTGCTGCCGCCAAAGGCGCGCAGTTGCCCGGCACACCATCCGCGCCTAGTTTGATGCGCGATTCAGAACGCGGCCTTGAGCTGCGCCAGATCGAGAGGAACGCTCAGTGCAATATATCGACGCTTTCAACCATTTCTTCCCCAAGGCCTTCTTCGACAAAATGCTGTCGATCCCCGGCACTGAACAGGCCATCGGCAAGCGCGTGCGGGCCATTCCCTGCATCTATGATCTCGATGAACGCCTGCGCGTCATGGATATGTTTCGGGACAAGAATTATTCGCAGGTGCTCTCCATTTCGCAGCCGCCGCTGGAGGAATATGCGCCTGAGCTCGGCCATGAAATGTCGAAGATCGCCAATGATGGGCTGGCGGAACTTTGCGCCAAATATCCCGATCGCTTTCCCGGCTATACTGCCTCTGTCTGCATGACGCATCCCGATGCGGCGCGCGAGCTGGAGCGCGCCTTCGACAATGGCGCCAATGGTGTGCAGATCTATTCCAACATTGCCGGGCGCCCGCTCGATGAGCCCGAGTTCTTCGGGGTGCTCGAAGTCTGCGCCAAGCGCAACAAGCCGATCCTCATTCATCCCTGCCGCGGGCAGGACATGACCGACTACAAGAACGAAGACAAATCCAAATATGAAATCTGGTGGACCTTCGGCTGGCCCTATGAAACCTCTGCCGCCATGGCGCGCATCGTCTTCTCCGGCATGATGGACAAACTGCCGAATATGAAGATTGTCGCGCATCATCTGGGCGCGATGGTTCCTTATTTCGAAGGTCGCGTCGGGCCGGGCTGGGATCAGCTGGGCAAGCGCACGTCGGATGAGGATTATTCGGTCGTGCTGAAAAATCTCAAGAAGCGTCCGTTCGATTATTTCAAGGACTTCTACGCCGACACGGCGACCTTTGGCGCGCGTGGCGCAATGGACTGCGGCCTTGCTTTTTATGGGCAGGACAAGGTGCTCTTCGCCTCCGATTGTCCATTCGATCCTGAAAAAGGACCGGGCTACATCCGCGAGACAATCGAAGTGCTCGAGTCAATCGACATGCCGCAGGAGATGCGCGAGAAGATTGCCTATAAAAATGCACAAGAGCTTTTCGGGCTGAAGGCGTAAAGGCGCAGCCCGATCCGCTCATGATGCAAAGGAGCTAGACCGCGTCGCGCTCTTGGGCTGCGTACCAGCTCAAGACGAAATAGGCGACAACGAGCGATACATCGAGGGCCAGCATCAAACGCCCGCCCTCGATGGTCCCCGGCATAAAGCCGATCAGGAACATTTGCGCGGCAATGGCGAAGAGCCACAAAACGCCGCCCCAAGGCACGGCCAGCCACAGGCCCACGGCCGCCACCAGATCGATCACGGCGAAAAAGACGATCGTTCCGGCCGCCAGCGCCGGCAGGGCATCGAGCGTTGCGCCCTCGGGGGAGAGGATCATCCGCCAATGGTTCAAACCCTGGAGAAGCCACAAAGCCGCGAGCAGGCGCATAAAAATGACGAGATACAGGCCCCATCGTGCCGAGCCGCCGCTGGCGCCCAGATGGATAACCTCGCCTTTCGCCTTTTCATCGAACGGATGGTTCAGATTCATCGCTCATCCAGCTTGGCCGGGCTCCTGCCCCAGCCTTTTGACGCATAGACCGGCCTTATGCAGGGGTCAACGCGGGGCTTATGCACGCCCGCTTTTCCGTGCTAATCGGGAGCGGGGCAAGAAAGATCCGGAGCCAAGCCTATGTCCGCACCATCCGATACCAATCCGTCCGACCGGATGATGCTGGCGCACCGGCCTCGCCGCAACCGCCGCACGGAATGGGCGCGCCGCCTGGTGCGCGAGAATGTGCTCACGGCCGACGATCTGATCTGGCCGATCTTCATCGTCGATGGCCAGAATGTACGGCAGAAAATCCCCTCCATGCCGGGCGTCGAGCGCCTGTCGATCGACGAGGCGGTGACGGCCTGCGCAAAGGCCGCTGCACTTGGCATTCCAGCTGTTGCGCTCTTTCCCTATACGAAAAACGAATTGCGCAATGAGAGCGGCTCAGAGGCTTTCAATCCCGACAATCTGGTCTGCCGCGCCGTGCGCGCGATCAAGGAAAAGGTTCCGCAGATCGGCGTGATCACCGATGTTGCACTCGACCCCTATACAAGCCATGGCCATGACGGGCTCATGCAGGGCGATGAAATTGCCAATGACGCCACCGTGCGCGCCTTGGTCAAACAATCGCTCAATCAGGCGCGCGCCGGAGCGGATGTGATTGCCCCATCCGACATGATGGACGGGCGTATCGGCGCCATCCGCGCCGGCCTCGATGAGGAAGGTTTCGAACACGTGCAGATCATGGCCTATGCGGCCAAATATGCCTCCGCCTTTTATGGGCCTTTCCGCGATGCGGTGGGATCGGGCGGTCTGCTGCGCGGCGACAAGCGCACCTATCAGATGGATCCCGCCAATTCGGACGAAGCCTTGCGCGAAGTCGCCCTCGATATTGATGAGGGCGCGGATATGGTCATGGTGAAACCGGGCATGCCCTATCTCGACATTGTGCGGCGCGTGAAAGAAACCTTCTCCGTGCCGACCTTCGCTTATCAAGTGTCAGGCGAATATGCGATGATCGTGGCGGCGGCGCAAAATGGCTGGATCGATGCCGACAAGGCAATGATGGAAAGCCTGCTGGCCTTCAAACGCGCCGGTGCCAATGGCATTCTCACCTATTTCGCCATTCAGGTGGCGGAGAAGCTGAAAAAGTCCTGAGTCCTACACCCGCCCAAAACGCCATTCTGGTCGCGCCTGCCGGATCATCAGCATCTCCGCCACATTCTGCGGCGTAAGCATGCCGACGAGCTTTCCATCTTCATCGATGACGCTGAATGCGGCATGACCGTTGCGGCGCATGTCATCGAGCGCCTGCTGCAGCGGCATGCGATCGCGCAGGCCCTCTTTGGGCTCACGCGCCACATCGATCACCCGCGTCAGGCGCTCTCGGGATTTCAATGCTGCAATAATATCCTCGCGCATAATCAACCCGACCGGCTTGTCGAAAGCATCGATCACCGGAAACTCATGCTGCGGTGTGGCCAGCAATATGTCGACGGCCTCTTCGAGGCTCGCATGCGCCGGTATTGTTGAAAAACGCGTCTCCATCGCATCGGCTACGCGCAGGCCCGCAAAGGCATGGCGCATTTCCGCATCCTGCGCTTCGCCAGCCGCGGCAATGTAAACGAAAATGGCGATGAAGATCAGCAGAGGATTGCCGAACAGACCCAGGAAACCCAGCACAAAAGCAAAGCCCTGACCGATGCGCGCGGCAATCTGCATGGCCCGTTGCGGCCCGATCCGCATCGAAAGAACCGCATGCAGCACACGCCCGCCATCCATCGGAAAGGCCGGGATCATATTGAACAGCACAAGAAAAATATTGGCGCTTGCCAGCCGCGCCAGAAGCCCAAGGCCGGGATCCTCGATGCGCGTAATGTCAGCCGGCGCAAGCGAACCCAGCAACAAGATCAGCAAAATCGCAATGACGACATTGACGGCCGGGCCGGCAAGAGCGACGGCCAATTCCTGCGAGGGTTTTTCCGGAATGCGCTCCAGACTGGCGACGCCGCCAATCGGCAGCAGCGTCACATCGGGCGTGGCGATCCCGAAACGTCGCGCCATGAATATGTGACCGAATTCATGCAGCAGCACGCACAGGAAGAGCAGGCAGATGAAGAGGAGGCTTTCCAGTGCCTCCGCGCGACCGCCCTGTCGAAAGGCCGAAAAGCCGATCCAGGCGAGAAAGATCAAAAATGTAATGTGGATGCGAATGGCTGTTCCAGCCACGCGCCCGATAACCAGCGACCAGACCATTTGCGTTCCTTCGCAATCGGCCCCCACCTGAAACTAGCCCCGGTCGCCGGCCTTCGCCAGTGCGACATGAGCGCATCTTCGCTTCGAGAGAGCTTGCTGGAACGGGGCAGACGCCCCACATCTTTGTCCGGTGGCTATCGAATGGAGACAATCGTGAGCGATACAGGGCGAACCCCAATCACCTGGCCGATGCGGCTGCCGCAAGAGGCGCTCGCAGGCGTGCGGACACGGCGCATGATCGCGCTCGCTTTCGATCTCGTGGCGATCGGCATCCTCTTCTCGCTCTTCGTCACGGTTCTGCTTGTGCTGGGCATCGTCACTTTCGGCCTGACCTGGTACCTGATACCGCCGCTCTTTCCGGCCATTGCCCTGTTCTATAACGGACTGTCGATTTCCGGCCCCCGCATGGCGACACCGGGCATGCGCGCCATGGATCTTGAAATGCGCCATCTGGACGGGCGGCCCGTCTCCTTCTTGATCGCTGCAGCCCATGCGGTGCTGTTTTACCTCAGCTGGAGCTTTCTCACCCCGCTCATCCTGCTGGTTTCGCTTCTTTCGGGCGAAAAACGCTGTCTCCACGATATTGTCGCCGGCGTCATCGTGACACGCCGCGCCTGATGCATCAAAGTAAAGGCGCGGTGCAGCCCGCCGCTGCGATCGGAGATTTGCCTGCGTGACGAGAGAACCGCGCGACGCCCCGCAGTTCTATCTAACCTCTCCAGCCCCCTGCCCTTACATTGAAGGCCGGGAAGAACGGAAGGTTTTTACCCATCTCATCGGCAAGCGCGCCAGCGGTCTCAATGACACGCTGACACAATCGGGCTTTCGCCGATCGCAGACCATCGCCTACAGGCCCGCCTGTGAAGAATGCCGTGCTTGCGTTTCCGTGCGCGTGAAGGTGCGTGACTTTGTTCCCTCCCGCAACATGCGACGCGTGCTTGAGGATAATGCCGATCTGATCGGCCATGTGCGGACGCCCGAGCCGACATCGGAACAATATTCGCTCTTTCGTGCCTATCTCGATTCACGCCATTCCGATGGCGGCATGGCCGATATGAGCGTGCTCGATTATTCGATGATGATCGAAGACAGCCATGTCGATACGCGCATTGTCGAATATCGTCGGCGCAATATTGATTCCTTCCTGACAGGGCGCGGCGAAGGCCCGCTCATGGGCGTCTGCCTGAGCGACATTCTCGTCGACGGCCTGTCGATGGTCTATTCCTTCTACGATGTCGGCGAGCAGGAAAGATCGCTGGGAACATTCATGATCCTCGAACATATCGAGCGCGCGCGCAAACTGGGCCTGCCGCATGTCTATCTCGGCTATTGGGTCGAGGGATCGCGCAAAATGGCCTATAAGGCGCGCTACCTGCCGCAGGAGCGGCTTGGCATGAACGGCTGGGAGCGCGTCGAGTAAGACGCGATCTCCCTGCGCCCGCCTCTCCCGAGGGGAGAGGGAAACAAGCTCAACCGAACTTGTTGTTTTTCGGGAAACCCTTCGGCGGCAGACGGCCGGCATCCGATCTTGTGCCGATCCAGTCCTTCAGCTCGACTTTGGGCACGATGAAATTGCGCCCCGCTGAATCCGTCCAGGAAAGCCCTTCTTTCAGGGTGAAGACACGCGCATCGGCAATGCCTGCATCCTTGTATTTTTGCAGCTTCACGCCCTTGCCGCGCGCCATTTCAGGGATCTCGGCAAGTTTGAAGATCAGCATTTTGCGATTCTCGCCGATGGTGGCGACATGATCGCCATCGGCCGGCACAAGAACGCGCGCCTTCTCGGGCGCATCGATGTTGAGAACCGCGCGGCCCTTGCGCGTGGAAGACAGCATCTCATCCTGATTGACGACGAAGCCGCGACCATCGCTGGCGACGATCAGCATTTTCTGCCCGGCCGTATAGGGCATAACGCAGACAATATCCTCGCCCTCGTCAATATCCGACATCAAGCGCACCGGCTCGCCAAAGCCGCGCCCGCCCGGCAATTTGCCGACATCGAGCGTGAACACTTTGCCGTTGGTCGCGAGCAGAAGGATTTTGGCCGTGGTCTCGGTCAAGAATGAGGTCTTCAGCGTATCGTCGCCTTTGAATTGCAGCGACGACAGATCTGCAACATGTCCCTTGAGCGTGCGGATCCAGCCCTTTTCTGAGAGAACCAGCGTCACAGGCTCACGCTCGATCATCGCCTCTTCCAATTCGAGAGCAGCGCCTTCAGGGGCCGTCTCAAATTGTGTGCGGCGCTTGCCAAGCCCATCGACCGAAAGCCTCTTCTTCGCCTCGCGGATCTGCCAGGCAATGGCCTTCCATTGCCGGCTTTCATCGCCGAGCAATTCCTCGATTTCCTGCTTTTCCTTGGTCAGCGCGTCATTTTCCTTGCGCAATTCCATTTCTTCCAGGCGTCGCAGCGAACGCAGGCGCGTGTCCAGAATGTAATTGGCCTGGACATCGGACAATTTGAACCGCGCCTTCAAAGCATCCTTCGGCTCATCCTCTTCGCGAATGATGCGGATCACCTCATCGAGGTTGAGGAAGACGACCAGCATGCCGGCCAGAACTTCCAGACGGTGATCGATCTCGCCAAGCCGATGGCGCGAGCGACGCAGCAAGACGTCGCGGCGATGATCGAGCCATTGTTTCAGCGCTTCGGCAAGCGAGACCACGCGCGGCACAACGCCATCGACGAGCACGTTCATATTCACCGAAAAACGCGATTCCAGTTCGGTGTTGCGGAACATGCTTTCCATCATCACCACCGGATCGATGGTACGTGCGCGCGGCTCGAGCACGATGCGCACATCCTCGGCCGATTCATCGCGAATATCGCCGAGCATGGGCAGTTTCTTCTCGTTGAGAAGCTCCGCCACTTTCTCGATCAAGCGCGATTTCTGCACGCCATAGGGAATCTCAGTAACAACCGCCACCCAAGTGCCGCGATTGCCCTCCTCCTTGTGCCATTTGGCGCGCACACGGAAAGAGCCGCGCCCGGCGCGATAGGTTTCGGCAATGGAATCGGCGCTGTCGATGACAATGCCCCCGGTCGGAAAATCGGGACCGGGGACGAAATTCAGCAATTGGTCGGTCGTGGCGCGCGGATGGGCGACGAGATAAAGCGCCGCATCGCAAAGCTCTCCGGCATTATGCGGAGGGATCGATGTCGCCATGCCCACCGCAATGCCTTGCGCGCCATTGGCGAGAAGGTTCGGATAGGCGGAAGGCAGAACGATCGGCTCTTTCTGATCGCCGGAATAATTCTCGCGGAAGTCGATGGCATCTTCGTTGATGCCTTCAAGCAGCATGCGCGCCGCATCCGTCATGCGCGCTTCGGTGTAACGATAGGCAGCTGCGCTATCGCCATCGATATTGCCGAAATTGCCCTGCCCTTCGATCAGCGGATAGCGCGAGGAGAAATCCTGGGCGAGGCGCACCAGCGCATCATAAATCGCCTGATCGCCATGGGGATGGAACGAACCCATCACATCGCCGACGATCTTTGCGCATTTCTTGAAAGCCGTGCCCGGATCGAGCTTGAGAATATGCATTCCATAGAGAATGCGCCGATGCACAGGCTTCAGCCCGTCGCGCGCATCGGGGAGTGCGCGGCCCATGATCGTGGACAGCGCATAAGCGAGATAACGCTCTTCGAGCGCATCGCGCAGATTGATCGGATCGGGATCGGCCGGCGGCGCCGGCGGCGTGACGGTCTTTGCCATGGCCCCGGGGTTAAAGCATGGGCTGCGGGCTCGCAAGTTCCCTTTTTGTCCCGTCCACCGCCATTCCGGGGCGCCCAAGCGTCAGAGGGAGGCCAGATAGGCGGCGCGCGCCTCCGGCATGGACGTGCCGCGCGGGGTAAAAATATCGCGCTCGAGAAAATAGCCCGTCAGGCGAAAACCTTCGCGCACGCAATCAAGCGCCACATCGGCCAGCGGATCGTCGCGATTGAGAAAATCGGGCAGCGGCAGCAGTCGCTCAGCCCATGGCGCACCGGCCGTGCGCGAGACGGCACGGCCCGATTTCGGCGAGACATAGACGAGATCCTCGCGCGCCCCCGTGGCCGCACATTCGCTCAGATCGAGGCCGAAACCGAGACCGACGAGAAGAGCCATTTCGAAACGCACCAGAAGTGCCGGCGCAATGGAGGGCTCATGCAGGCGCTCGACGATAATCTTCGCCATCTCATAGAGCCCGGCATGAGGCTCGCGCTCGGGCAGCAGGCGCAAGAGCGCGCTGACGAGCCCAATGCCATGCAAGGCCTGCGATGAGGACATCAGATCGGATGTGCGCAGACGCAAAGCCTCGATCGAATAACGCCCCAAATGCTCCTCGATGCGCGCACGCCAGCTTGCATCGACACTATTTCCGGGCTGCAGAACGGGCTGCATGCTGCGCGAACGTCCGGAACGGACAAGGCCAAGGTGGCGGCCATGCGCACGCGTCATCAATTCCGCAATGACGCTGCCCTCGCCATGGCGGCGGACGCCGATCACCAGAGCTTCATCGCGCCATTCCACGACACATTCTCCCCGTCATTGCGCGCGTCGCCGGCAATGACGATGCGTTTGTCACAATTCGCCCAGCTTAAGATCGGGAGTGTAATCGACGCCCTCGACATCCTTGGTGATTGCCTGACCGCAAATTGCGCGGCCTTGTGCCGGATCGAAGGTCAGCGTCGGCGGGCCGTAGAGCGACCAGCCATTGTTGATGGCCTCAGTCACGCGATGGCAGAAGGCGGCATCGTCAGGCCCGGTGAGAAAGCGATAGGCGGTAAAGCGCTTGCGCAGGTTGAGTGGAGAAGCAGACATGCAGAGCCCCCGTCATTCCCGTGGATAATCGAGTCCCATCTGGCGATAGCGTTCGGGATCGTCGCTCCAATTCTCGCGCACTTTCACAAAGAGGAAGAGATGGATTTTCGTCTCGGCCGCTTCCATGATTTCCTTGCGCGCGGCCGTGCCAATGGCCTTGATCGTGCGCCCGCCATCGCCGATGACGATTTTTTTCTGCCCCTCGCGCGCCACAAAGATTGTCTGTTCGACACGCGCCGAACCATCGGGCTGCTCTTTCCACAATTCGGTCTCGACCGTGGATTCATAGGGCAATTCATCGTGCAGGCGTTCGAATAATTTCTCGCGCGTGATTTCGGCCGCCAACGAGCGCAAGGGCGCATCGGAAACCTGATCTTCCGGATAGAGCCAGGGACCGGGCTTCATCATGCCGGCAAGCTTTTGCCGCAAGACATCGAGACCATCGCCCTTGAGCGCGGAGATCATGAATGTTTCAGCGAACTGGCCCTTGGCATTGAGATCAGCTGCGAGTTTTAAAAGCCGCGGACGGTCGATGGAATCGACCTTGTTCAACACCAGAACTTTCGGCGCGCGCGCGGCAGGCAATTTTTCCAGAATGGCCTCAACCTCTTCGGTGATGCCTTTGCGCACATCAACCAGCAGAGCGATGACATCGGCATCGCCTGCCCCGCCCCAGGCGGAGGTGACCATGGCGCGGTCGAGCCGACGCTTGGGCGCAAAAATGCCCGGCGTATCGACGAAGATGATTTGCGCATCGCCCTCAAGCGCAATGCCGCGCACCAGAGCGCGCGTTGTTTGCACCTTGCGCGAGACGATCGTCACCTTTGCACCGACAAGTGCGTTCATCAGCGTCGATTTGCCGGCATTTGGCGCGCCAATCAGCGCAACAAATCCGCAGCGCGTGTTTTCAGCTTCGCTCATGTGTCAGCCTGCGCCTTGTCCTTTGTCGCCCAGACACCTTCACGGATGAGAAAGGCCTGCGCAGCGGATTGTTCCGCGATACGTTTCGATGAGCCGTCGGCCTGCGCGCTTTCCATGCCTTCGATCTCGACCGCAATGGTGAAGACGGGCGAATGGGCGGGCCCGGTGCGCGAAAGCTCGCGATAGAGCGGCGTCGGCCTGCCGCGCGCCTGCGCCCATTCCTGCAAAGCTGTTTTGGGATCGCGCAAAGGACGACGGGGCGCCTGCATGCGTGCCGTCCAGGCTTTTGCCACAACAAGACGCGCAGCATCGAAACCGGCATCGAGAAAGACAGCGCCGATGAGCGCTTCGCAAATATCGCCAAGGATCGCAATTTTCTTGCGCCCGCCGGTCTGCGCCTCACCATCGCCCAGTTTGATATGAGGCCCCACGCCCCATTCACTGGCGACTTCGGCGCAGCTTTCCTTGCGCACAAGGTCGGCGAGCCGGCGCGACAATTCACCCTCCGCCGCATCGGGGAAGGCAGCAAAAAGCATGTCCGATACGGCAAGCCCCAAAACGCGGTCGCCGAGAAACTCGAGCCGCTGGTAGGTTTCGCTTCTTTGTGCATCGGCTTGCACGGCGCTGACATGCGTCAAAGCGCGAGCGAGCAATTTTGGGTCCGCAAAAGCATGACCGATCGCCGCTTCAAGTTCGGCAAGCGGTGGCTTGACCAAACGCGCCATCAGCGCACCGGCTGGAAGAGACGTCCCCAGCGCACGGTCCAGGGCCATTTCCAGAATTGCCAGCCGGCCTCGCCTTCATCGACCGAGAAGAAGATGATTTCAGCGCGACCGACAAAATTCTCAAACGGCACGGGGCCGACGCCGCCCTCATCCGCACCGACGCGCGAGTCGGTGGAATTGTCGCGATTGTCGCCCATCATGAAATAATGGCCGGCGGGCACTTCGAACACTTTCGTATTGTCGTAATAACCCGTGTCGCCGTCGCGCTCGATGATGAGATGCGACGTGCCGCCGGGCAATGTCTCGCGATAGGTTGCAACGGGTGCTTCGCGACCGAAAGCATTGCGCGTGACAATTTTTTCCACGGGCTCGCGCGGCACAACCTGACCGTTGATGACAAGACGTCCCTGAACCATCTGGACTTTGTCGCCGGGCATGCCGATCACGCGCTTGATATAATCGGTCGAACCATCGCGCGGCAGTTTGAACACGGCAATGTCGCCGCGCTTGGGCTCAGACGCCAGAATGCGACCGGAAACAATGGGCGGCGCAAAGGGCACCGAATATTTCGAATAGCCGTAGCTGTATTTCGACACGAAAAGATAATCGCCGATCAGCAGCGTGGGAATGAGCGAGCCCGAGGGAATATTGAAGGGCTGGAAAAAGAGCGTGCGGATGACAAGCGCTATCAACAGCGCCTGGACGACCACTTTGATCGTCTCGCCGATACCGCCTTCTTGCGGCTTGGCTTTCTTGTCGTTCAATCCGACCGGACCACTCATGAAATTTCCCGCTCTGGGCCGCGACTCACCGGCCAAAAGGGCGCCACCGCACCCAGGAGAGGGGCAGCTATAGCGATTGCATCCCCGCGCGCCAAGTGCGGCGCAATCAGCGTGCGCGCACCCACAGCACTTAGCCACCCCTTCCCGGCTTTCGGCCCCCTTAAACGGGGAATCGGGCCTCGATCAGGACCTGAGCCATGGCGAGGGGATATTCATCCGTCAGGGTCAGATGGATATGGGCCTGCGCACCCGGTGGCGTCAGCTCGGCCAGCCGGCGGGCCGCGCCTCCTGTGAGAACCAGGGTCGGCCGGCCGCCGGGCAGGTTCACCACGCCCATATCATGGAAGAAAACGCCGTGTCGGAACCCGGTTCCCAAAGCTTTGGCGCAGGCCTCTTTGGCGGCAAAACGCTTGGCATAGGAGGCCGCGCGCTGGGCCCGGCCATCCGATTTAGCCCGTTCAATCTCGGTAAAGCAGCGCTTAGCGAACCGTTCGCCATAGCGTGCCAAAGCGGATTCGATCCGGCGAATGTCGCAGAGATCGGAGCCGAAGCCGAGGATCATCTCACACCCCTGCCCGCCCCTCGTCCATGGCAGCGCGCATAAGGCCGATGGCTTGCGGCAATCCGACGAAAATCGCCTCGCCCATCAGGAAATGGCCGATATTGAGCTCGACCACCTGCGGCAGTCCGGCGATACGTTTTGCCGTCGCATAATCAAGCCCGTGGCCGGCGTGGCATTCGAGACCAAGCTCGGCCGCCTTGGCAGACGCGACGCGAATGCGCTCGAATTCATCTTCCGCCTGCGCGGCACCTTCCGTCACCGCCTCGCACCAGGAGCCGGTATGCAATTCAACCACCGGCGCGCCGATGGAGACGGCAGCCTGCAAAGCCTCCACCGAAGGCTCGATAAACAGCGACACGCGAATGCCTGCTGCTTTCAGCCTTGTCGTTGCCTCACGAATGCGGTCATGACCGCCGATCACATCGAGACCGCCCTCGGTTGTGCGCTCGCTGCGCTTTTCCGGCACAAGACAGGCGGCATGGGGTTTTGTCGCCAGCGCAATGGCGATCATTTCATCCGTCACCGCCATTTCGAAATTGAGCGGTTTTGAAATGGACGCAATGAGACGCCGAATATCCTCATCGCGGATATGGCGGCGATCTTCGCGCAAATGCGCCGTAATGCCATCCGCGCCTGCCTCAATCGCCAGCAATGCGCCGCGCACCGGATCGGGCAAAGCACCGCCGCGCGCATTGCGCACGGTGGCAATGTGATCGATGTTGACGCCAAGGCGCAGGCGGGGCGCGGCCATGTTTTACGCTTTCAATCCGCGGCTGCCGGGCTTGACCGGCGGCATGGCCGCAAGTTCAGGCGGCAAATTGTCGGGCGAATAATTGGGAATGTCCATGGTTGCGAGCGCAACAACCGGCACGCCGACATCGGCTTTGCCGCCCGAGCGATCGATGAGACAGGCAGCAGCCACGATTTCTGCACCACCTGTCAGATGTTCTTTCAGCGAGTCGAGTGTTTCGCGCACCGACAGGCCCGTGGTGATAATGTCCTCGACGGTAATGACCTTGGCGCCCGGCTCGATCTCGAAGCCGCGCCGCAAGGCGAATTTGCCATTCTCGCGCTCGACGAAAATCGCCTTGGCGCCAAGCTGTCGGGCGGTCTCATAGCCCGGCACAATGCCGCCAACGGCTGGCGAGACGACGACATCGATCTTGCCGAATTTCGCCTCGACCTTTTGCGCCAGCGCCTTGCACAGGCGCTCGGTGCGCTTGGGATCCTGGAAGACAAACATTTTCTGCAGGAAGACCGGGCTGCGCAGGCCCGAGGTCAGAATGAAATGGCCCTGCAGCAGCGCGCCCGCCGCCCGGAATTCGTCCAGAACCTCGTTCTCGGTCATGCCTCAAGCCCCTCTTGTGTGTCGGAAGAGATTTAGGGCGGCTGAGGCTTGGTTACAAGCATGGGGCAGATGGCGCCATCCGTCCCCCCGAGGAGGGGGGCCAGTTTCGGGGGAGCGCGCTATTCCGCCGCATCCGCCAGAAACGCGCCCGATTGCGTCTCGACCAGCCGGCGATAGACCCCGCCATCGCGGCCAATGAGCTGGCCATGGGTTCCGTCCTCGACGATGCGGCCATTTTCAAAAACCAGAATGCGGTCGAGCCGCTGCACGGTGGAAAGCCGATGGGCGATGACGATTGTCGTGCGCCCCTGCGCCAAACGATCCATGGCCTCGCGAATATAGGTCTCGGACACGCTGTCGAGCGAGGATGTCGCCTCATCCAGAATGAGGATCGGACTGCCGGCCAATATCACGCGGGCAATGGCCACGCGCTGGCGTTCGCCGCCGGACAATTTCACCCCGCGCTCGCCCACAAGCGTGTCATAGCCCTTGGGCAGGCCGCGGACGAATTCATCCACATGGGCCAGCTTGGCTGCCGCCACAATCTCATCCATCGATGCGCCGGGTTTGCCATAGGCAATATTTTCGGCAATCGAGCGATGGAACAGCACGGGATCTTGCGGCACGAGTCCGACAGCCTCGCGCAGCGAGGTTTGTGTCACTTGGGCAATCTCCTGCCCATCGATGAGAATGCGCCCCGCATCGAGATCGTAAAGACGCTGCACGAGTTTCACGAAAGTGGATTTGCCCGCACCCGACTGGCCCACAAGCCCGACGCGCTGACCGGCTGGAATCTGCAAGGAGAAATCGCGATAGAGCGCGTCATGCGCGCCCTTGTAGCGGAAGGTGACATGATCGAAAGCAATGGCACCTTGGCGCACAACAAGCCCTGCAGCACCGGGACGATCTGCAACCTGCAGATCGGCATCGCGGAAATCGAGCACATCGTCCATATCGTTGATGGTGCGCTGAAGCGCGCGCACATGTTGGGCAATGTCGCGCAAATAACCTGTGATGAGAAATTGCGTCGCGATCAAAGAAGCAATGTCGCCGGGGCTCGCCTGCCCCTGCGACCAGAGCCAAATGCCCGTGCCCAGCATGCCGATCTGCAGAATGACGATCAGCACAGCCTGGACCAGACCTGACACGGCGCTGCGATCCCATGAGCGAATGGCGCGCCATTCCCAGCCCTTGGCGACATTGCGGAACAATCCGTCTTCGCGCTCTTCGGCAGCAAAACTCTTCACCACCGGATTGCCGGTGATGGAATCGGCCAGCACGCCGCTCATTTTCGAATCCCATTCGCGCGCTTCGACATTGGCCGGACGGATCCAATAGACCGCCAGCAGCACGACGACAGCGAGAAAGGCGAAAATGCTCAGGCCCGTGATCAGGCCAAGCAGCGGCCAGCGCCATGAGAAAACCGCCGTCACGCCGGTGACGACAATGAAAGCGGGAACGAGACCGAAGGCGAGCGTATCGGTAAACGTATCGAAGGACGTCATGCCGCGCGTGATCTTGCGCACGGTGGCGCCTGCAAAGGAATTGGCATGCCAATCGGCAGAAAAACGCTGCACTTTGGCAAAGGCATCGCGGCCGATGGTGGTAATGGCGCGCGCCGACAGGCGGTTCAGCAAAAAGGTCACGCATTGGCGCGAGATCTGAAACAAAGCGCCCAGCGCAATGAAAATCACCAGCGCCCGAATGGCAGGCCCCGGATCGCCCGGCGCCCCGGAGGCGACCGCATCCACCAGCCAGCCAGCCGCCAGCGGCACGCTGACATCGACCAGAGTCGAGGCAATGCGAAGCGCCACCAGAGCGGCAAAAAGCCGTGGCGAGAGAAGCCAATAATGGGTGACAAAGCGCATGACGCGCGAAATTTTGGGGCCGGTGCCGGGCTCTCTCATCCGCGCTTTATGGCGCGGGCCGGGGTGCGGGGCAAGAAGCGCTCGTCATGAAGGCGCGCCGAGGCGATGCCCCATCACCCCCGCTGCATCAGCTTCAGCCGCGCGCGCAAGGCTTCGTGGATATGGGCCCGCGCCAATGCATCCGCTTTGTCGCCATCGCGCGCCGCCATGGCTTCGATCAGCGCGCAATGTTCGGCGGCGGCGGATGAGGGCCTGGCATCCACTGTAAATGTTGTGCTGCCCAGCAAAGCAATGGCGTCCTGCAATTCCTGCAGGGCGCTGTCGAGATAGCGATTGCGGGAGGCTGCAAAAATGCTCTCGTGGAAAATGCGATTGAGACGGGCCATTTCCGCTCCATCGCGCGCGGCTTCAAAATCTTTCTCAATATCGCGCAAAGCATCGATCTCGGGCTCGGAGGCATGGCGGGCGGCAAGGCGGGCGGCGGCGGCCTCCAAAATCTCGCGCATGGCATAAAGTTCGACCACTTCAGCCTGATCAAGACGGCGGACAATCAGGCCCCGGCCCTGCCCCGGCACGACCAGCCCCTTGGACACAAGACGGCCAAAGGCCTCGCGCACGGGGGTGCGGCTGACATTGAGCCGATTGGCGACTTCCTCCTCGCGCAAACGGTCGCCCGGCCGGTAGACGCCGCTGCGCAGGGCCTCGCGCAAAGCCCGGTAGACGGCCTCGCCCAGAGGCAGGCCCTCGCCCAGATCGCTCAAAACCTCCTGCCCCGTCATATTGCCTCGCTTTTGGGCTTTCTGGCCGTTGCATTGGTTTGTATCCAAAGATATACGACAAAGAAAGCGCGACTCGCGGGAAGATTCCAAAAAAGGAACCCCGCCGCGCCGGCTGGGAGCTGCCATGGTCGATTTTTCCAAACGCTACGACGTGCTCGTCATTGGCGGGGGCAATGCCGCCCTTTGCGCCGCCATTGCCGCACGTCGCGATGGTGCATCCGTTCTCGTTGTCGAGGCGGCGCCGAAATTCTATCGCGGCGGCAATACGCGCCACACACGCAACATGCGCTGCGCTCATGATGCAGCGACCGACACTTTGTCGGGCCCCTATTTCGAAGATGAGTTTTTCGACGATCTGCTGCGCGTCACCGGCGGGCAGACGAATGAAGAACTCGCGAAAATGATGATCCACGAGTCGAAAGACATGCTGAACTGGATTGTCGAACAGGGCGTGCGCTTCCAGCCTTCGCTGGGCGGGACTTTGTCGCTCGGTCGCACCAATTCCTTCTTTCTGGGCGGCGGGCGCGCCATGCTGAATGCGCTCTACCAGACGGCGGAAGATCTCGGCGTCGATATTGCCTATGAAGCCGAAGTCATCGGCATGGAAATCGAAAACGGCATGTTCCTGTCCGCCCGCGTGAAGCGCGGCGAAAGCCATGTCGATGTGCGCGCCGGTGCGCTTGTTGCTGCATCTGGCGGATTTGAGGCCAACAAGGAATGGCTTGAGGAGAGCTGGGGACCGGCTGCGAAAAACTTCCTTATCCGCGGCACACGCCACAATCGCGGCACCATCCTCAAAATGCTCACGGGTGCCGGCGTCGACCAGATCGGCGATCCGACGCAATGCCATGCTGTGGCCATCGATGCGCGCGCACCCGAATATGACGGCGGCATCATCACCCGTCTCGATTGCGTGGTCTTCGGCATTGTCGTGAACAAACATTGCCAGCGCTTTTATGACGAGGGCGAAGATGTCTGGCCGAAACGCTATGCCATCTGGGGACGCCTGGTTGCAGGCCAGCCCGACCAGATCGCCTATATTGTTTTCGATGCCTCATCGCTCGAATTGTTCATGCCATCGTGCTTCCCGCCGATCAAAGCGGACAATATTCGCGAACTCGCGGGCAAGCTCGAGCTCGATCCCGAAGCGCTGGAAAAAACCGTCACCGAGTTCAATGGCGCGGTGAAGCCCGGCACATTCGATCATATGCAGCTCGACGATTGCCGCACAGAAGGCCTCACGCCTGAGAAAACGCATTGGGCGCGCAAAATCGAAAAGGCGCCCTTCTATGCCTATCCGGTGCGGCCGGGCATTACTTTCACCTATCTCGGCGTGCGCGTGAATAAAGAGTCGCGCATGGTCATGGCGGATGGAAAACCCTCCGCAAACATGTTTGCAGCAGGAGAGATCATGGCGGGCAATGTGCTCGGCCGCGGCTATGCCGCAGGCATCGGAATGACAATCGGCAGCGTCTTCGGACGCATTGCAGGACGGGAGGCGGCCTCCAATGCACGCAACTAACACGCTCGCCGAAGCCGATCGGCTGATGACGCTCTGCAATTCATGCAGATATTGCGAGGGTCTCTGCGCCGTTTTTCCGGCCATGGAAATGCGCCGCGAATTTCTCGATGGCGATCTCAATTATCTGGCCAATCTCTGCCATAGCTGCGGCGCCTGCTATGCCGATTGCCAATTCTCGCCGCCGCATGAATTCAACGTCAATGTGCCAAAAGTCATGGCGCAGGCGCGCTCTGAATCCTACGAGGCCTATGCCTGGCCGCAGGCGCTTGCGCCCATGTTCAGGCAGAACGGATTGAAGATCTCGATTGTCGCAGCGGTGAGCGT
>Ga0315908_10000921_pt1 | contig 22555 bp, 11 predicted proteins | sample LakEriMetagenome_12_FD_203520 | JGI IMG/M metagenome (GOLD analysis project Ga0315908, IMG submission 203520) | Freshwater fungal communities from buoy surface, Lake Erie, Ohio, United States - Buoy 4 MA124 | ecosystem: Environmental > Aquatic > Freshwater > Lake > Lake biofilm | place: USA...
AAACAATGTTTTTCTAATACTATTTTTGTCGATTACATTTACTCTCAAGTTTTGCTTATAGGCTCATAGTGTGTCTTTGAAGGAGAACTTATTAATTGGTAAGATTTTATTTAAAATCTGATCGAGAGAAATGAATGGTTGATAGCTTTACAAGTTTTGTTAGAAATTTATTAAGGCAAACGAATAATTTTTAGTGGGATTATATTAGTGAATAAAGAGAAAAGACAATAAAAAATGAAAACTTACTTGAACAGAATAATAATAAAATATTTAGATTAACTTATAAAATCTTATATTGATCCTTTCGACAAAGATCAATCGTTGGAAAAGAAACAACGAATCTGGAATGAATTTATTCTGACAATAATAGACTTCTTAGTAAGTGTGGAGAACTTTAACTTCCTATTCACAGAAGTGAAGAACAAACTAGAGAAATATCAATTAGGGGAAGTATTTATTATAAATTTAGAACAGTTTATCCTTTGTAATAAGATTAAATATATTCCTTATGAAGTATGCAAAGAAATAATCGATTACTATTAGAGTTAGGATAAGGTGAAAGTATTACAACATCTGATAATAAATCTAAATGTGGAGTCGATGGAACCAGGCAGCATTATCATTTTATGTTAATAATACAAACTTTATACAGGACTCATCTATGTATTCACTAATATGGATAATGATTACCTTACTCCTCTTATTAAGATGTATCAATATTATACAACTGCAAACGATAATGTAGTCGGGATGAAATTGTTGTGGTATTTATCTTTAACTTTAAATAAATAGAAGTTCCCCGATACACTCATTGACTCTAAATATTTCGATTAAACTATTCATTAAATCACCAACTGGATCTTCACTCATGATATTCTTATTTAGCTTATACAAATTAACCCTATGGTATTTTTCTATCTATTGCTTTATTATTTCCATCCACCTGCATTGCAAGTTTTATAGAAAAATAATTAGGATCTTATTTAGTTTTTCTAGCATGAGTATCCAAATCTCGATCCTTAATTATAACCTATTCAATTAAAAAATACTGATTTTATCAATTAATTTATCATCAATATTCTTAGTTCTCTTTTTAATCAACATGCTGATTCTGATCGTATTAAAACTGCTTATTTCTCTTTTATTCTTAATTTAAATTCTTATTACTTTATAGATTATTCCAATTTTTTATTATGTATTAACTATTTCATTAGTAATATCAACCATTTAAGAATTATAGATAGGTAATTGATAAACTAAACTAATGATTATTTATAAGAAAAATAATCTATTTTAATAAAATTCATAGATAGATTTCAAGAAGAGATTAGTTAAGATAAAACTTAGTTGAAATAATGGATATACTAAGCAAATTATAATGATCTTTATATGATAGAAATTCATTTACATGAACTGGATTAGAATTACTAGAATTGTTTACAAATCTATATAAGACTAAAAAATAAATCTTAATAAGTTTTAATCTTCGATTTTATAAAGAAGACATTAGATAAGATGGAAGAAAAAAAAAAAGAAAAAGTTACAGAGTTTCTAGAACTGCTAATAGAAATAATAAAAGACCTTGTGATTTTAGACGCAGAGAAGACAAAAGACATAATAAGTAAATTGGATTAAAAATATTTATACTTGGCAATCAACAAATTAAAACCTTATCCTTCTCTCTAAGAATAGCTATTAGAAAAGATTATATAGGAGAGAAGCAAAGGAGTTGAGATTAACACTGATTTGTTATTACAATACATTGAGTTGTTGTGTTCCTAGGAAAATGAGAAGAAACTGTTAGAAGAATTGAAGAGGAACACAGATTATCCTTTAGATTAATGTTTAAAAATTTGTGAGAAGTATAAAGTTAAAGAAGCAGTGGCATATTTGTTAGATAGGTTGGGTAGTAATCAATAGAGTATGAATTGTTATTTATAGATTATTTAAGATAAGGTTGAGCTCTTACTTACTAAATAGTAAAGTTTATTCGATAAGTGGACTATTATTAAAGATATGGTAGACCCTGCTATTAATATTTGTAAGAAGATGAAAAGTCAAGATGAAGAAGAGTGTGAAAGGTTGTGGTTCTATCTTCTTGACAATCTTCAGCTGCTGTGTCAGCAGCACACTAAAAACAGAGTTATTATTTCACATTTATTATCTATTCATATTCATTTTAATACATTTACAACTATTATCTCTATATATTATCTCTATTTTTATTATATTATATTTAGGCTCAAATAGGGATAGAAAAGTCATTATATGATGCATACGACAAGAACATTGAGGTAATTAAAATAAAATATATATAATGTTTTAATATTATTAATTCTATATTAGGAAGTATTCGTGAATATTTTTAACATGATTCCATTGAGGAATATTGTTAAACAAATAAAAAATACTCAAGGTGAGTTCAAGTTAAAATACTTCAAAGATAGTACTGTTATGTTGCTTAGCAATTATCATTACGAAACAAATATCATAGAGAAGGCTAAGGAATTGCTTATTGAAGACCTCTTATTTATCGAAAAGTAATATTATCATTATAAACATTACTATTATTATATTATATTGAGATTTAAAAAATAATAAAATAATAATAAATATTATAATATAATAATATAGATAATGATAATTATAATAAATATTTATAAATAAATATGTATATAAAATAGGGAAAACATCGAATAATAATCAAAAGCAAAAGTAATAGTAAATATATGTTGCCAAATTTGTGAATAGAACATTGACCGAAATTACCAATACAATCTTATAACATTTAATTGCCATCATCTTTTCCATCTAGAATGTTTCAATCTTTAATCACATTATGAGTGTTTTATTTGTAATAGATTTTTCTAACAATAACGTAATTAATTTTTAATTACTTTTGAGTCGATCAAGTAATCTTCAAAAATATTTACTCTTCCTATAAAGAAAACTAATTGAAAGTTAAATAATATTTTCCTCAAAAAGAAAATAATAATTCATTTAAATTTAATAAAGGTCAAAAAGAGATCGCTACTAGAAAATTGAAGTTATTTGATAGTAAATTAAAAACATCCTAAAAATAAGTATTTTTATTTTATTTATTAATTTTTAAGTTCTATGATATGAGAGATGAATTAGAATATATTTGAACAAATTTTAATTTATTTTATTTATTTAATATTTATATTAAATACTATAACTAATTTTGAATGGAAAAATCAAAAGAACAATAATTAAATGATAAGACAAAATAAAAGGAAAAAAAAATTCTTTTTAAAGTTGATGAAAAAAAGTAGAAAGAATTAGATGAAATGTGGAAAAAGGTTAATTAATTTCCTGAATTAAAGTAAAGAATTAGACTAAATAATATTAATTAAAAAAATAATAATTAAATAAATAAAAAGTTAGTTGATTCAGTTAAAACATAAAATAGATAAAAGTTAAGAATCAAGAATGTAAACAAGTGAATAGGTTAATTTGGTAAAAATAGAATATGACAAAGTAAAATCATAAGTTTAGAATTTCATAAAGGATTAAAATATGACTAGCCATAAAATGAGTGTACCGAAAAGGAAAAAAACTAAAAAGTCTAATGATTATTGAATTTTTATATAGTAAATTATAAGTTGAATAAATATCATTTCATTTCTTCTCCAGGATTGCATAATTTAATGTAATTAACAGAATAAATTCTTTAGTAATTAACTATAAGTTTAGGATTTTTGGGATCTAATATTTTAGCTTGCTCAAAATCAGAAGCTGCTTCAATGTATTTTTTCAAGGATTTTTATGCGAAAGCCCTTCCAAAATAAGCGTGAGCATTTTTAGGTTGATACTCTATTACTTTATTGAAATCAGCCACACTTAGCTCAAATTAATCTAATAAATAAGCATAATATTATAATATAATTATAATATAATTATCAAGATATAATTATAATATTATTGTATAATGAAAATATGAATATAATACTAGTTAAAAGATATGATTTAGCCCTTTCGTGATAATAACACGACTCAAATTGTGCAAGATTAATTGCCTTACTTAATGGCTCAAGTGACTATTCATACATTTCAAGATTGGCAAAAGAGATTCCTAAATGATAATAAAGATCACACTCATAACTTTCATGTGGATTATTTTATAAACTCTTATACATATCTTTTATACAACTCTTGAAATTATTATTCTTATAATACGCTAATCCCCTTTTATAAAGAATAAGAGGATAACGATTCCTATCACCCTCATTGGCTTCAACTAAGTTTTAAGTTTTAGTGAGACTCAAAGCTTTGGTGAGATTCTCAATAGCCTTTGTGTAATTTTATTAATCTAAATAAATGTTGCTTCTCTCCACCATAAAGTTAGGATTATTCTCATTTATGCTGATAGCATCATCAAGATAAATTAATGCTTTATCTAATTATCCTAATAGACGGTAAGCCTGTCCTGCTCCATGAAAAATCTGAGCTACTTCATCTCCCTTTTCTGGGTTTTTACTAAGAAATCTTAAAGCATTTTTGAAGTCTTCAATTGCATCATCATATTGCTTTAACTCTATTTTGCTGTTACCCATTAAGCAATACACTTCTGAAAATCTATTAAATATTATTAATTAATATTCACCCTGGCTCTATTTAAAGAGCTTGATTGAAATCCTGAATAGCTAATTGATGTTGTTTCATATCTTAATACACTACTCCTCTGCTTTGGTAAGTTAGTCGATCATGACCTGCATAATTTAGAACATCTGTGAATGATTTCAAAGCATCTTTCAATTAATTGTTCATGTGTTGCATATGGCCTAAATGGAAAAGGCTAGGAACATGTACCTATTTATAATTACATCATATTATCATATTTTAATATTACAATCATAGTAAAATCATGATATCATTATCATATTCATCATATTATCATATTATAATTATTATTATTTTATTCTTAAATATTATAAATATGATGTATTTATAATTTACTGTATCTTTGCTTTTCTATAGAGCAGTTTCAAACATTTTAATAGCATTTTCATAATCTTTGATATTTTAATAAGCAAGCCCCTTTCCATGAAAGTGTTTAGAATTATTAGGTTCCAAAGAAATAGCAGTATCAAAATCTTCAAGTGCAAGTTCATTTTTTGATAAAGCCAAATGAGTATGTCCTCTATTATAAAGTGCTTTGGCATTTTTCTCATCCAATTATAAAGCCTTATTAGAAAACTCAAGAGAAAGAACATGTTCTCCTAGATGATAAAGAGTTAAAGCCTTATTAATATAAAAAGTGGTTTTAGTATCATCCAACTCAATAGCCTTAGTGATTTTCTCTAATGCATTTTAATACTCTTGATTCTCCAAATAACTCATTCCTAAAGAGTGGAAAGTGTCTGCATCATTGTTCTTATTGTCACAAGCCTTAAGTAAGTCCTGAATAGATTTATCATACATTTTGAGATCTCTATAGCAATTTCCTCTCTAGAAATATGCCTAATAAGAACTATTTGGATCTTTCAAAAGATCAATAGCTTTTGTAAAATCATTTATCGCTCCTTCGTAATTTTCCTATTTGATATGCACTTTTGCTCTGCATAAATAAGAATAACCATCATTTGAATTCATTTAAATTGCTTTCTAAAATTCATTCATTGCTTGTTGAATGTCATTCATTTTTAATGATAAATTACCCTTTGCTGAGTAATAATGACTGTTGTTCTCGTCATATTTTATAGCATTTGAAAAATCAAATTTGGCCTGACTCTCTTTTCCTAATTAAATGAAAGTGTTCGCTCTATTGTAAAAAGCTTTTGCCAATCTTTTGTCTTCAATGTCTGTATTTTTGTTTTATTGGTTTTCCTGATAAATGTTGATTGCTTCTGTGAATAATTAACATGCTTTTTCTACTTCATGAGTTTAAACTACTTCCTTTTTCATAAGTTTGTAGCCTTCTAAAAACTTTATTTCTCCTTCCTTTATCTTCTACATCTGTTCTTTGCTGTCTGTCATTTGTTTAACGTTTCTCTTATTTCCTCCCATTATTGTAATTAAATTATAATATTAATCTATATTTGTAACTTATTCAAAATTATTAATATTAAAATATTTATTAAAATTAATATCTATTATCATCAATTAATAAACTCATCAAAGTACTCTATTTTTTCAGAATTTTATACTTTGTGATTAAACTATTAGAATTCAAAAGCCAATTAATATAAATACTGCTTTTAAGTCTAAAACTAATTAGACTCATAGAGTTTTTCAAGGTTATTTTTTTGAATGAGAATGTTATTAGATAACTTGCAATGACTAATAAATAAATCCAACTTCTTTTTGTATTTATCTCTATAAAATTAATCTTTGTATTAGTTATTAGCTTTGAGGCTAAGAGCAATAAATTTCATGCTGGTTTCTTAAATGGACAAAGAAGGATACTTAAGCATATTTTATCCTAATTAAGCCAAAACTTTCATAATAGTATTGCTTAATTTGGTGTCTAAATAAGTGTTGTAATCTAATTATTTATTAGTCTAAATATTTGATTTCTCCTATTCTATTTTGACTTTTGCTTCAGGAATCAATTTGATTGGCAACATTGTTTTATAGTATTTTGTTGGTTATTGCATGAAAAGCTTAAGGTTCTTAACTGATGAAAAACTGTAGATATTTTAATCAAACTCACATTGTAAAATTTTCAGTCCTTTTTTGAGTTCATTTTTATTGAATAGATGAACAATATCGTATCCTTATACTTCAAATTCTTTTTCATCTTTAAACTCACAGATATTTAATTATTTGCTATTTATTTCATCAATCCTTTTCTTTGCTTCTATATAATGATTTGGTTAGTTTATAAAATCTTCTATTTTAATATTTGCTTGATTCTTTTCTATCAGATATATTTTCTTATTATAAAGCATTATGTTGCTATTATAAATGTTTTGTTCTTTTATATGTCCAGTAGTTTTTAGTACCACTGGACAGAAGTTATAAAAGGATTCACTTAGATTTTAATATATCACAAATGAACTTAATCCTATGTTATTCACTTAAACTGCTTAATGTTAAATCAAACTTTAAGATAACTTTATTTTATTTTATATGATTTTGAAAATCATTTATTTTGCTTCTTCCAACATTCCATATTCACTTATATCAGAATTTATTATTGTACAGTTTCTGTATTTGTAAACATAAAAACCCAAAAGTTATTTTAATTATTCTTATTAAAATATAATTCTATTCTTCAAAATTAGCGGATTTAATCCTTATCTAATTAATAATATAATTATATTAAAAATAAAATAATTATAATAATAATCATATAATTAAAAAGATAATGATGAAAATAATGATAATGATGATAATAACAATGAAAATTTACTTGATTTTTCTAGCTTCCTATTCATCGATGATTTAATAATCAATAGGTTTTTTAACCTAATCTTCTTCCATTTACTATTTTACCTTTTATATATATAATTAAGTAGCCTTAATAGAATCAAGAATGGTTTAATTGTGATTGGCTTGTGATCTTAACAATATTTTATTAGGGGTCTAGTTTACGTAAAACACTTAATCTAATACAATTCCAGCCTTAATTAAGCGATTGGCTTGATCAATATTATTTGGATATCCATCAAGTACAAAACCGTTTTTCACACAATCAGCTTGTTAGATTCTTTAATTAATTAATTCAATTATTAGATCATCCGGAATTTAAACCCCTTTATTTAAGTAGTCATTTATTATTTAGCTGTTTTATTTTGTGTTAGGATTATTTATTACCTTTTTAAGTAACATTGATATTTTTATTCTCACTAAGTCTAAATTCTGTTACAATTATTTGCACAGTCTAGACTTTCCACTTTTAGTAAGTCCAATTACTGCAATCTGAATTAAAATAATGATAATGATAATGATAATAATAATGATAATGATAATGAAAATGATAATAATAATGAAAAAATAATACTTAGGACCTAAAAGTGACATGATGCAAATCTGAGGGTATTCCCTGTGCTTTAAGCAAGAGAGTAGGATCATCATAAATAGCAGTGTGCATTTACTACAGAGTATGGAAATAATATATTCTGTCCCTGTAAGTAGCAATATGATTGATGTACTTCCTGCCAATAGCTTAAGGACATAGAATATTCTAATTATTAAATCTTTGACTCTTCCTATAAACATAACTATTCTAATAATTAATTTATTAATCTTCACTGATTATAAAAGTCTACTCTCTTTCTATTAGATTTTATCTCTTAATTAAATTATTCCTCAACTTATATTTTATGCTATCAAACACTTTTTCTATGCTTTTATCACAATCAATCACTTCCATCTGAACTTATTCTTTCTACATCACTTCTATGAATTTCTCCACTTTTTCTACATCCTGATCTCGTTCAATCTTTAATTTTTCTTTCTTCTGACTTATCATTTCTTACAAATTTATTTGATCTTCTTCATCTTCCCCAATTTCTTCATTTAAAATATTATCGATTTCCTTCTCCAACTCCACTAAATCTATTTGGGAATTTTCTTCAGTATTTTCTGATATTTTCTATTACATAAGTTCTTACTTCCTCTCTGCTCTCTATTTATCCTTCTTCAACTTTCTTTCTTGCATTAATTTATTATATTCAGCCTCAATTTCATTCTAATTGAATAACCTATTGATAATATTATCCTCCGATGCTTTCAATACCAAAATAACTTCAGGTAATTTTCCACTTTTCTCTAACATTTCTCCAAATTCTGACTATAACTACTCTTCAGTGAGATCCATGAAATTAGCATTGATAATATAACCCTAATTAATAAACTATAATTAAAGAGTATCTAATAACTAAGAATATAACTCGGCTTCATGCTATTTAGCATCAAATGTTTCATTTTCTTCATTAATTTCTGCATCTTCTTCAACCTCTGTTCCATCTTCTTATAACTCTTTAGGTTTGAACCCTCTCATAAGAAATCTATTATTTCTTCTCTTATTTTTCTCCATTGCTAAACTTGCCAACATTTATTATTTAAAATCGAAGATTCTCAAATTATAATAATTATAGATATTATTTAATTATGTTTTGACTCCACTTCCTCTATATCCTAATATCATTATATTAATATTTGGCACTTCTTTTTAATTACTGATATATTAATGAGTTTCCTGCTTGAATTTTTCTAATTGCTATTATCCATAACATCTATATTTTTTCTATTGTACATAACATTCAAATTCATCTTTGCCTTATACTAACATTCTCTTATCATTCCACATTATTGGACAATATTTCCCATATTCTCCAAATAGTATTGGTTCTTCATTCTCTTATACATCTGCTGCTACTCTAATGTCTTCCTCCTTATCTACTTTATAAACAAAAGGATCTATCATCTATTATACTCTATTAAAAACATTTTGTTTATCATTACTGATTTATATTTCAATTATTTTCTCCTCTTATTCAGCATAATTTTCCTTTAGTAATGTTATTGTTTTCTCCTATATTTCTTATTCCTCTTCTAGATTAATTAATGTATCATAATTGTTAATTCTTTCCTTTAAGACCCCAAACATTCCTTCTTCCTCTTGATTGTCAGTTAGAATAATGATTTTATCAACTTCGATATTGAATTCTTTCAACTAATTAATGTGTTCTTCGTTAGAAGGATAATTAATGAAAATGACTCCCTTAATTATCTTTTTATTCTTCTCTAAATCTATAGTCAGATCTGTTAATTTAAGGTCTTCCACTATTAACTTATCCGAACCTTCTTTTTTGTTTTTTTTCTTCTTAGCATCTTCTTATTTTTTTAACTCTTCCTGCTTTTTCAATTCTTCTTCTTCTTCCTCCGTCAACGGTTTCATTTTTTTTTTAAGCACCACTCCTTATGAATGTAAGTATAATATTATTGCCCCATATACAGACATTCCTTTACCTTTTTGTAATTCTTTCCAGTCTTCCCCATTTATATGGATTTAATTCAAGCTAGGGTTGCAAATAGGGATTGATGACCATTATTTTTATACACTTATTTATTTTAGCAACACCTTTTTTTATTATATTCATATAAATTTATAATTATTAAATTATAATAATAGTAATTATTATTAAATTATTATATTATCTTCAATAAAAAGAATAATATTACTTATTCAAGATCAACAATTTAATAATTGTAATTGGATTGAATCTACTGAGCAATAGTTTTTTTTCCACTCTTGGTTGGACCTACAATAGCAATATTTAGTTAATTATTTAAAATAGGAGACTAAGAAACGTAATTCCTAGGATCAGTAAGGAATAGATTAAGATTATTTTCATTATCAAAAATAAAGATTCTGTCAGCATAACTTGCACTATTCTCATATTTGCCTTTGATAATCCTATTATTATTCTTCATTTCAACGATATCAATTTGATTAAACTTACTCCATCTTCTAAATGGCTTATTACCATCTTCAATTCCAGTTGTAATTAATTCTTTTCCACTATTTCCCTCTATCTTGATTGCCAAAGGTCTTAACAATTCGTTAGGTTTCATAATACTATTATAAATGATATTAGAAATAGAATCAACATCTCCTAAATTCATTACATTATTCAAAACAATATGATTCTTCATATGTTAAGTTAATATATTTATCTAATTTAATATATAGTTTTTGTAATTATGAATCTATTTCCTAATAATGAATTCTGACTCATTAGGTCTATTGGCCATATCAGACTCTTTTAGTATTAATTTAGGTTATTCATCTTCTTCATCTTCTTCTGCTTTAATTGGCTTAATTAATAATTATTATCTATCATATTTACTATAAATGTTCTACTTCTTAAACACTACCGCTTTTTCCTCTTCCTCATTATTCTATAGTTCCTCTTCAGTCTAATTCAATAATAAAATCTACTCCAGAATATCCTTACATCTAAATAAAATTTCTTCTTCCTTATCTTCCTTCAATTCTACAATATGACTAAAATATCTTACCCCTATTTTGGGCAACTCCAGTTTGTTATTAATTATCTATTTGATAAAACTACTAAAATGATAATCAAAATCTATAATTTCTGCTTACTTTTTAACTTTCTTAACTTCCTCTTCTTCATTAACTTCTTATTGCTATTGCTATTAAGTATCTTCCAATTTTACTTCCTCTTCATCTTTCTTCTTTACTACTTTTTTTTTCTTTGCATTCTCTGCTTCTATCCTTTATCTTTCCTTTTCTTCTTCCAATGCTTTTTACTCCAATTCTATCTATTATTACTGCTTCCTTTACCTTAAATCTTCAATTTCTTCCTCACTTACTATTATTTAACTATCTATCTAGTTTAATAATATTTCATTTATCATTCCTTATAATTAATTCTTATAATCAGCATCCATTTACTACTGATTTAGATATAATGGTAAGTCCAAAATGTATCCTTTGTTTTTTGTAAGATGATGTTATAATTTCTTATTAATCAATAATGTTAACAACCTATCATCTACTCTCATCCCTTCACGTAATTATTTTACAACATTCAAATCAATATTATCAATTAATAAATTCACAACTTATCCATTTTCATCTAATTCATCCTCCTTATTCTCATAATCCACCACTTTCTTATAACACTCTTCTAACAATTCCTCTATTTCAATGTAAATTAAGTCCAATTTCTTAGCTAATATTCTGCAAACACTGCTTTTACCTGTCTTATTATCTCCTACAACTAATATTTAATGAGGAATTGTGTTTCCATATTCTTATAAATCATCTTTTATCGGATCTGTATTTTCTTTTTTCACAATCTCTTTTTCACTCATGAATCTCTTTAAATCTAATTTATCATCTTATTCTAAATATTAATTATTAATATCGTTATCAAATTTATATTGTTTTTTTTAAAGTTAAAGTATATAGTTAATATTTTAAACATCTATTTATTCTGAAATATGTTGAAATTATTCTTGTTAAATAATATTAGAATTTTATTTTTCCTTTTATAGTTTATCTATTAAATCAATAGGAAATTATTGGAAAGGATAAAAATGACTTTTAACATTAAAATAAGAAAGTATTTGAGTGTTTTTAATTTTGTATCGATGATATTTTTAATGTCTTAAGAGGAAATTGGAGTAAGTGAGATTATGATTATTAATCTAAAAATAGAAAAGAGTGTCAAGAGGAAACTATTAATGATTTTCTTAAGAGAAGATGATTTTGACATGGTTATTAATTTAATGATCTTTTTTGTTATTAATAAGATTGCTGATGATAGTTTCAACACACAATCCCTGTTTAATAACTTAATTGTATGGCAATATTTGATATTCATAAATCAAATCTGATTATTAGTCTAAATATTCAATAGTCTCTTCAAAAGTAATTATATTCTAAGATGTGAGTGGCTAATTGATATTAACTTTGATTTGGAATTGCAATGACTCTTTTGACTGAATTTCCACTAACTTGCTAATTCTCTGAAATACATCTAATAGGAACTTCTCACTGTTTTCTACACTAATTTCTTAAATAAACAGCATACACTATTTCACTAACCATCCTTTTAATTGTTCAAATTCTATCATTTCATTTTCGTTAATCAGTTCCATCTCTATCTCCACTATTTCTTCTATCTATTTCTCTTTTAATTAACCTAATAAATACACAAAAATATTTTTCATTAGTTTCTTCATCTCTTCTCTATATATCTTTCCTTATCTTTCTTTTTTTAATATATCGTAGTATTTTACTATCATATTTGTTATCTTATTCTCACTATTTAATATCTCCATCATTCTTTATCCTTCATTTTTTCTTTAATTATCTTTCATCTTATTCATCATTTTATATTAATTTATTATTATATAATGTAACTTTTATTTTCATTTTCAAATTATATACTATATTAAAATTAATAATATATCAAAATATAAATTCCATAATTTATAATTAAAGTTCTACCATAATCAAATATTATTTAAGATTATATTTATTCATAGAAATTACTATTTATAAATTTAATTGTAATTTATTATTTTTTATGATTCAATTAAAATAAAATAATATAAATTATTTTAATTTAAAAATCTAAATAATAATATTTAATTGTTTTTATTATTTTTTATGAATTATTTAAAATATTAATTAAAATTAATAATATATAAAAAAGATCACTTTCTAAGAGACTTAGTATAATCAAAGATATATTAATTTTTATTATTAATCTATAAAAATTTGTGATTAAATTTTGTTCTATATTTCCATATTTATTATTTATAATAATTATTCTTTCATTAATTTATATATTTTATATATTAATTTTATTATTAGGATTAAATAAACTCCTAAATAGAAAACTTGATGGATATAGGTTTGAAAACAATTAAGAGATTATAAAATATTTTATTACACATCTTTGCCACCTATTCAAAATAGGTATACTATATGGATAGGAGTGTAAGTTTAAATATTAATTTAATAAGGAGGAAAGTTTATGAATAATTAGAAATTTTATAATTTCAAAAATTAATTTCAAGAATAATAAATTTTTTAAAAGCAGTAATTACAAGAAAAATAATAAGTTTGATTATTGTAACTTTAGATTAAATAATTTCGGGTGTTAGAGAAAATTTTTATTTGTTGATTTTTAAAATGGCTAGATTATTCTAATAATCTTGTTTTTTATATTTAATTATTTATTTCATTTTATTTCATTAGTTAATAAATTAACAATTTAATTAATATATATATATTGAACATAGATTTTAGATTAATAATAAGACATTAAAAATATAAATTAATAATAATAAATAGTTACATAAATAATGCAACCTAAAAGTTCAAGTAGTGTTAAATCAAATAAAGAAAATAATAGAATTAGAGAAAGAGATTAGCTAAAATCATTAATAACTTAAAAACTATAAGGAAAATATGATTATTAAGATAAAAATATGATAGAAAAAGAAGTAAATAAAATGCTGGAAAGTGGAAACGGTACATTAACAAGAGATAAGCTTGTGGAATTAGAAGAAAAAATATTAGGAAATAATACATAATAAATCGCATAATAATAATAATAAGATGCAATTAGTGTAAAATCAGGATTGAGTAAAATGAGTGGGGCTACTTAATTTGATCAATTCGAAAAATATCAAAAGTAATCTCAATAGAATTTAGCAGATACTTAAAGCATAAAAAGCAATAAGAGTCAAAAGAAAATACTTAATATTAATAATGAAAGGGATTAAGATGATCTTAATTTTTTAGATGATAATAATCAATGGGCTGCTATTATGAAATACAATAATTATATGTTTAAGAAAGAAGAATAGTTCAAAAAGATAAGAGATTAGTAATAGAAGAAAGAGTTTAAAAGTGATTTGGATGAATAAATACGCTTAAAAAAAATCAGATAATAATAAGAATAATAGTTAGAATAAGAATATATTTATAATATGAGAAAATAAATTGATATGGAAGAAACTAAAGAAATGAATAAGATAAACGAATATAAAAATAAAATAGAAATGGAGAAATTAGAAAGAGATAAATAAATGAAAGATATTAAAAAATAAAAAAAAATGGAAATTAGATAAGAAAAATAAATGGATTAGTATTATTTATAAAAGTTATAAGATGAAATTGAAAAAGAAAAATAATATGATGTTAAACGCAAAATTCATCAAAAAAAAATCACTTAAAAATTACTTATAGAAAATGATGAAAAAATAGAAAAAGCCAAATAAGATTAAGAAAAAGAAAGATTAGAAAATATTGATTTAATGAATGCTTATATAAAGTTGGTTGAAGAATAAGAAAAAAAAAGGGAGAATGATTTTAAAGCAAGAGAAGAAAAAATAAAAATGATAAGTTAATAATAAAGAGGAATAATTTAAGAAGAATAAGAAATTAAGATTTAAAAAATATTATCTAGATAATAAAAGGTAAACATGTCATTATAAATAATTACATTAAATATTAGTCATTATAAAAATAATATAATGATAAAAATATTCATTAATAATATATATAGTATGAGGATAGGAAAGAGAAAAAGCGTTAACAGATAGAAGAACAACAGGAAGAAGAACGTAAAAAAGCTCTTATTCAAACCAAAAACTACCTTTTCAAATAAATGGACGAAAGATTAGTAAAAAAACAATACGAACGAGCTTAAAGATAGGAACAATCTGATATGTGGAGAGAGGATGAATAACAATATAATAATGAACAATAAAAACGAGAAAATTTAAGAAAAACCATTATGAAGGATTATAAGCAGGATTTATCTAAATAAATATCAGGTAATTTGCAGTCCAAGAAGGAGTAGTAATTATTGGGAATCATGAGTTAATAGGAGCAGTTGCTAAATAAGAAATTAACCGATGAGATCAATTATCTTAAAAAAACATTGCAATAATGATTCATTTATTATCATTATTTTTATTAATATTATTATTATTTATATTATTATTATTATTGTTATTATATTTCAATAATTTAATATATTAAATAATAATTAAAAAACATCATGAAATTAAGTACTACAATATTAATTTTAATCAATCAATTATATTAAGAACATTAAAAAATTAAATTTTTTTAAAAGATACTATTAATAATATTTTAGATAAAAATCTTTGAAAGATTTTGATTTAAAATTTTATATCATTGTTTAGAATAAATTAAAACTAAAGATTATTAGAAAATTAATTGTTATTTATAAATTTTGAGAATTATTTAATAAAAGACTAATTGTAAAAACATCAAAATATTTTTTTCAATTATATATTTTGTAATCTTTAGAAAAAATCAAATAAATTCTTTTTTTAATAATCAATTAAATTGAATAATATTATTTAAGAAAAATTAATTTGAATATCAACATTAATTATAAAAATTTTTAAAGTTTAATCTTTCCTTTTTCTTATTTTATTTTTAATTATATTTATGATAAAGTAAATAAAAATATTTTACAAATTTTTCATAATAGATTGAAGATAATAATAATTATTAATCAAAGGAAATAAATTAAAAAAAGTATGAAAATATTTAAGATAAATAAAATTTGGATTTTAAAATTTTAAAGAACACGTTAAAGATAAATGAAATTTTTATGTATATAAATTTTTAATTTTGATTTTAATACATCAAACAAAAATTACTTATCTTAAATATTAGACATTTTCTTCATTAATTAAAATATCCTAAATGAGTAATGTATTTTTTTAGAATTTAATTTTAATTCAAATTTAATTATTAATAAAATTATACTATATTTTCTAATTGATCATTTTATTATCAAATGAAAATATAATATTGGATAATTATCATTTTTAAATTTTGCATATCTTAATAATTATTGTTTTTATTATTATTTAAATATATTTATCATTATTATTATTTAAAATATATTTTATCATTTTAATTCATTCAAACTGAGAAAATTTATTTCGTTTTTAAAATTTATTTCATCATCAAATTCATCATTTTATTCGTCTTATTAGTTTTATTTTTGATTTTCATATAAATTTTAAAAACTTTATACATCGTTTTCAATATTTTATAAATTTTTTTAATAAATTTAACTTGTTTTTTTACTTAATTTAAAATATTTTTAATCAACTGAGTCTTCTTCTTTTTAAATATATTCATTATTGTATGTTAATACTTCATCATCTATTAATAATTTATTAATATATAAATTATCATTTTAACTTTAATCTTTTTAAATGTTAGATAAATAATATTTGTATAATTAATTCAAATATTTAGAAATATTTTAATAATTAATTTTTTTTTAATTAATTAGCAAATTTTATAAATCATTATCCAAATACTTATATTATACTTCTTTAAGCGAAAAATCAAAATCTTATAATATTTATAATTAATCATTAGAATCATTTTTTATTAATTATTAAATATTTTTTATGATTTCTAAAATTTTAATTTTAAAATATTTATCATCATCATAAGGTTTCCACCATTTTTCATTATCAAATAATTATTTATTTTGATCTTTTAAAAATTTTATTATATGAAATATTTCTATTATATTAATAGTAAATTACTATAAATCATTTTCATTTAAATCATCCACAGTATATTCTAATTACTTTTGGAATAATTTTATTTAAATATTTAAATTTATTACTAATTCTAACATTTAATAAGAAATAAAATATTTATTTTTTTTTTCTTTTACTTATTCTTCGATTTATTAAACAAGTCTAAAACATGTTTTTAGTTATTTCATTTTATTATGAAATAATTTTTTATCTTTAAAAACTAATAATCTTTAAATATTCATTTTTTTAATGAAATAAAATGAAAATTTATCACCATTAATATATTACAATTTGCTTATTTTAATTCTTTGAACTTATTAATGTTTATCACCTTTGTAAATTAAATTAAATCTATTTGAAGAATCAATATCTTATAATGCTTTGTATGACAAATATTTATAATTTTTTTTAATAAAAAGTTTTTCTAATTATTTTTTTTATTATTTATTTTATTTTTCATTTATATCAATAATCTCTTCATCATCATCTTCTTATTAAAATTTTGACTATTTTTATCCCATTTTAATAAAAAATGATTAAAAAATATAAAAATAAAATTTAATTATTTTATAAACATTAAATATATTTGTTAGTAAAAATATTATTTCAATTTTTAGTTTTGATCAATAAATTTGAATTCAAATTTTAATCAAATTTTATTTAAATTCTTTATGATTTCTTATTTGAATATTAAGAATTAATTTACTAGTATTATCTTAAATTTAATGTATTTATTTTAAATTTAAATAAAAAAATTTAAAATATTAAAATTTTAAAATAAGTAGAAAAAAATAAAAAAAATTCTTTAATTTTTTAAATAATATATATTAATAAATAATAATTTTTTAATATCAGTTTATTTAAATTACAGAAAAAATAAATAATTATCTAATATTAAACAATATTTGAAAAGATTATTTTTAAATTTGAATATAAATTAAATAATATTTAAATTTATATTTTGAAAATATAAGATAAAAATAAAAATAAATAGACATAAATATAAATAAAAATAATAATAATTTAATTACTATTATAATGATGTTTGGAGATACAGTTTTGAAACATCTTGGGGTAGAAACCAGAAAGTATTAAGACATGCCAATTGTAATGTAAAGACTAACAGAATGTGGACATATGGAAAATTTGTATTCTCTTTATAAGAATATTTTCATGAATGAGCATTCATTTATGACATAAGAATTATTCAAAATCATAAGTGATCTAGATAGTAAAAGGAAAAAAATTGATATGAATAAATAAGTAAGACTAAATGCTTAAATTTTCAAATAAAACTTTGAAATCATATCTAATAGTTTACTTAAAATTATTTTTAATGAATTGTATCCAGAAAATTTTTAAGAATTATAGAATTAAAATAATATAGACAGTAATAATAATAATAATAACAATAATAATAATAATTCTAATTCTAATAATAATAATAATAATAATAATAACAATAATAATAATGGTTCGAATAATTCAAATGGTAAAAGTAATCATAATTTTACAAATAAAAATAATAGTTAAAATTTAAATAATAAAAACTTCTATAACAACTCAAATATTAATAATTAACAAATAACTAGATATAAATAAAAACCAAATAATATAAATTAACCAAATAATTTGTTAAATAATAATAATTAATAAATAAATTCTTAATAATATGATAAAAATTTAAATTTTGTTTAAAATATAAATACTGTATAAAATAATAGTAATTCAATAAATAATTAAAATACAACTAATTAAACTTCTCTAACTAATAAAAGTTTCAATAATAAAAAAAATTTATAATAAAAGTAATAAAATTTAACACAATCATAATAAAATTTAAAATACAATAATTAATTAAGTTAGTTTAATAATTAACTTAAAAATATGTCATCTATATCTTATATAAATCCAATGTAAGAAAGCTAATAATTTTAAAATTAATCCCTAATAAAAAAAATGAGTATTGAACATTCATCAGCTGATAATTTCCAAGTAAACAATTCTTAAGGTAAAATTATTAAAGAAATATTAAATTAAATATAATATTTAATATAATTAATTTAAATAGGTAAAATGAACTTAACATTAAACTCAAATAAAAGTGGAACTAACAAAGTAGATTTCAAGTTAAATTCTACAAAAATAATTAATAACTACATGAAAAAACATGATTAAAATTAGAGTATGATTGGTTTAAGTTTTATGTCGAATAACATAAACAAATCTAAAAATGAATATGCAAATTTGGATGTAATAATTATAAAATATTAATTTTAATTGAATAATAATAAAAAATTAGAGTGAATTTTCTTTCAGAAGTTAATAAGGATTTCATTAAACATTTTCTAAATAAAGGAGAGGATCTTTATTTAAGTTAAATAATTATAATAGTTATGGACCAAAATATGATTTAGATAAAGCTGAAAAATATGTGAGAAGTTAATCTCCTCGTTCCGTATTTGGAACAGCTCAAAAAAAAACGTGGATCGAATAAATATAATAATAAGCCATTAAGAAATGTGTTCCTGGACCAATATACAATCCAAATAAAAAATTTACTAGCAAAAAATGTGTGAGAAAATTATGAATTAAAATATTTATATAATCCATATATATTAAATTATATTTTATATGAGAAATTTTTAAAAAAAGCATCAAACAAACTTAAAGAAGACAAATAAATTAAATAAATATTATTAAATGAAAATTATTTTGATTTTATAGTATTAATTTTAGAAATACTTAAAAACTGAAAGATGATCGTTAAAATTATAAATTTGATAATTTTTATGTTGTCAGTTAATTTGAAAATTGTTTTTAGCCATGCTATTTTGTTTAAATGCTATCCTTACTAATCTGATTGTGAAATTTCCTTATTTTTCTAATATTTTTATATCATAATATTTTTAATTTTTGGTATTTTTCAAGTTAAAATTTTTCAATAAATTAATTCGAAATCTTTTTAAATTTATTATTAAGTCTATTTCATTTTTATAAGTTTTTAAATCCTTTTCTTATTTTTATTATTAGATTAAAATTTTTGTGAAATGTTATAATGTTATTAGTTAAGTTAAAAGGAACATTTGTCAATTTATAAATTTTCTAAACTTTTGGAATGTCTTGAAGAAAAAAATTTGATTAAGCTTTTGGTTCTTATAACATAATTTTTAATTTTGTTTTGATTTAAAACTTTAATTATATTAAATTAGTAATCTTGAAATATTATTGATCAATTAAAAAATTTGTGAAAATTATCACCTGCTAAATTGGTTAAAAATTTACCAATGTTAAAATTTAGTAAATAATTTTTAAAAAAATATAGAAAATTGATAAAAATTTCAAATAAATTTATATTAAAAATTGAAATTTTAATAAAATCTTTTTATTTAAAATGAAAATTGATTTTACAATTAAAATTATAATTAAAATTTTGAATGTAATTAAAATTATAATTGAAATTACAATTGAAATTAAAACTAAAATAATAATTGATATTATAGTTAAATTATAATAGAAATTTTTTTATGAAATTATTTATATATATAATGGATCATTGATTGTAAAGTTAGCTTGACTTGTGGTGGATTTGTCTTCTAGCTATGGCCTATAGAGTGGGAAGGATTTGGTGGAGCTGGATTGTATCAGGATTGGTTCTATTAATTTCAAGTGGACAGAATTTTAGTTTAAGTAGTTATTGTTTATTGTTTCTATTAACTTTTTATAAATGGAGTTAAGGTTTAGCACTCTAGGTTAATATGAGAGTACTATGCGTTCTGATGTTGGCAAGATTTAGAGTGGGTTCTATTGTTGATTGCATCGAAGCAGTATGTTTTCTCTGTAGCGAGAGGTAGGTGTATTAAAGGGAGTGAGGGATAATTGAGGTTGTTCATGCGCCTTTTTCCACATCTGATTGGGTATTTCTGGTAATTATAATAGAAATTAAAATTTAAATTTTATATATTTTAAAAAAAAATTTGTTGAAATTTTCTATATAGATTTTTTTTGTTTAATTTTCCCAAAAAAAATTTATAGAATTTTCTCATTATTATATAGATTTTATTTTTCTATGTATTTCCTATTTATTTATATATTCCTTTTGAATAATAGTTTTCTATATCAATTTATTTTTTACTTTGATATTTTTTTAGTCTTAAAATTAATATGATAATTAAAATGATATATAAATGATTATTTGTTTTTATCAGATAAATTGAAAATTATTTTGTTCTCTGTTTTATTTTTATCCAATCATTTTTAATTTAATTATGAAATTTACTATAATTGCTAATATTGTGTTTTATTGGAATATATTTGATTTATTGTATTTTTTTTTTTATATATTTCGATTTATTTATATAATATTTTATTGGGGTTCAGCTATAAGCCTATTTCATTTTTATTATTTTTAGAAATTCTTGTCTTGTTTGTATTGTTAGGTTACACTGTTTATGAAATTTTCCTATGTTACTTGTTAATTGTATGAGGAAAATTAGTCTATTTGGAAGTTTTTGTATTCTATTAGAAAGTCTTAAAAAAGAAATATTTTAGAATTGGTTCTTAGTATAAGTTAATTATCTTTTTTATTTTATTACTTCATTATGTTGAATTTAAAAACGTATAATCTTCTACTATTATTACTTCTAAATTATTCATTAATCTGTTTTTGTTTATTTTTTGTTTGTATTTCCTAATAATTTAGAGGTTGTCCTGTTAAGAATTTGTATGTTTTATAATTTTATTTTATCTTATATTATTTCTTTTTTTAAATTTTATTTTAGTTTATATTATTTATTTTGTTTTCAAGAACTTTGCATACATGTTAATTTTTTTTATATTTCTTTAATATATATTTTTTATTCTTAATATTATTGATTATTTCATATTAATTATGTTTAAAAGGATTACCGGAATTATGTTTTAAAATTCTCATGTTATACTAAAGTTTTTTGTTTGACTCGTTTCATGAATTTTATAATAGACTGTTTTATTTCATTTTTTGTAAAAAATAAAGATAATATAGAATTTTTATTTAAAATAGTTAAAATAAATGAAAAATTTTTTAACTGCATTAATAAATTTGTTGTTATAATAATTAGAATTAATAATTTAATTAAAATTTCAATAATTTTTTAATTAATTTTTAAAGTAAATTTTAATGTAATTTTGAAAATTAATTGAAATTTTAAGTAAATTTATTAGTAATTTTAAAAATTACTTTAAATTTTAAAGAAATTTTTTAAGTAATATTTTAGTTATTTTAAAAATAACTTAAAATATTAAAGAAATTTTTTAATAATTTTCCAAAATCACTAAAATTGTAGGTAATTGTTTTAGTAAATTCCTTTTTAACTAAAATTTTCAGGTATTTTTTAAGCAACTTTTATAGAAATTATTTATAAATTTTAAAATAAAATAAATATAAGTATTTTCATAAGTATTTATTTTAAATAATTTTTTTAATAATTTTCTAATAATTTTTTAGTAA
>Ga0315908_10000923_pt1 | contig 22538 bp, 10 predicted proteins | sample LakEriMetagenome_12_FD_203520 | JGI IMG/M metagenome (GOLD analysis project Ga0315908, IMG submission 203520) | Freshwater fungal communities from buoy surface, Lake Erie, Ohio, United States - Buoy 4 MA124 | ecosystem: Environmental > Aquatic > Freshwater > Lake > Lake biofilm | place: USA...
ATTCGAGTTAAAGATATACAAGAGAGTCATCAATTTAGTATGCACTTCCTCCGATATCAAGGAAATCACTAGCATCAAGATAGATCCAGGAGTAGATGTAGAGTTGATCATGACTGACTCTGAATGAAACAATTCACATTTATTAATTTAATTAGTTTATCTTATTCATTCTATATAATCCATTTAAGATCTTATTTTATAAATTTAACTATTATATGTATTTTTAACATCTTGCAGATTAATTAAATAAAAAAATTCACTTTTAAATATTTTAATTTTCTCAAATTATTAATGTTTGAATTATATTAATAAAATAAATAATCTTTTTAAATTAACCTACTTAAAATTAAATTAGTATAAATATTTATGCATATTGAATTTATAAATAAGAGTATGAAGATTAAAAATATTAAAATACTTAACTCTAACTTTTGAATATCTATATTTTTTTTTATTATAAAAATTTTAATATTTATATAATAATGAAATTTTTAGCAATAAAATAATATTGATAAAAAAAATTATAAGGAAATCAGCCTGTATTGTATTTTGAATTAAAAAATTAAAATAACAAAAATCACTTAAAATTAATTTTAAATTTTAAAATTTATTTATATAATTAAAAGTAATTTAAAAAAGATTTAAAAATGGGAGAGCTGTAGATTTTAGTTGAAAAATTTATCTATTGAAATAAAATGATAATTTTAATAAAATTTAAAAACTAAAAAATAAACTAGATAAAAATATAATAAGAAATAATAAAAAATTAGATAAAAAATAAATATAATTTAATTTAATTGATTAAAAATTTATTAATATAAAAATAATAATGACATATATTTAATAAATATTAATTAATTAAATAAAAAATTATATCAAAATAATATTATTTTAAATTATTAAAGTAACATTTTACTGTTTTTGAGAAATATTATTTAATGATTCTCTTAAAATTTTTGATGAAAAAAATTAATAAAATTATGCAGCAAACAAATTTTATTAAATAATTAAAAAAATATTTTATTAATTTAATAAAATAAAATTAAATGACAAAAATAATAAAAAATAAATCTAAATAACACTTATATACTTTTTTAATTCTATATATTATTGATTTATCTTCATAATTATTTTTATTAATCTTAAAATAAAAAAAAAATAAAAAAAACTTATATGAAAAATTAAATGAAAATGTTTTGTTATAAAATAAATACATTTTTAACAAAAAAATGATATATTAAATAAAAAAAAAATATTTTAATGATTTAAAATAAAATAATGAATTATAATATAAAAATAATTTCATTAATCATAAAATTTTTCGCCAATTAACAATAGCTCTTTATTTAATATATTTTAAATTCTAAAATATTTTATAATAAATACCCTTACACTGATAAAACTTATTAATTATAAATATAATAAGCTTGTGTAACTTTATCAACTAATTAATTTAAATTTAATTCAATTAAGTTATCATCTTCACATATGTAATTTGTTATTATAATAACACTTCTATCAATCTTAGATATTAAAATATTAAATTTACTGTATTTTAAGTTTAAAACTATTCTTCTTTATCTCTTATTTATTCATTGATAATGTTAGATTGTTAAGATTAATTTTCATCACTTTTCATATTCTTAAAATTATTTAAATTTTTCTAAATTTTATATATATTTATTAATTACATCAAATTTTTTTTAAAATGTAATAGTGTAAGTCCAAATATATTAATATATTTGTTGAAGAGTATATTTGATTTCTTAATAACCAAATTTAGAATTTCCATTTTAATCAAACATCAAAAATAATTCTTTTATTTTTGTTTAGTAACTGCTTCCTGATAGTAAAAATAAAATTCCCATTACGTTTCTAAAATGGTATTAATCCGATTCTGCTATTGTTATGTTTTACTTTTAAAATTATTAAATGAATAATTCGAATTCTTCATCAAATAAATGAGACTTTTTTTTATTCTGATATAAATTTTAAAATCCTTTTAATAAATTTTATTTTGAAATATATTCAATGTTCTAGTATAAATTTGAAAAAGCCTAAAATAATTTAAATTTATTTTACCAATTTTATGTTTTTAATTTTAAAACTATGTAATTTAAATTTTTTTTCAAAATTTTTAGATCCTTTTGTATTGCTTATATTATTATCACAACAACTATTTCCCATATAAGAGTAACTTTTAAATTTTATTAAATTTTATAATATTATTTTATTCTTATATATTATATGATTCTAATAAATTATTTTATTAAAATGCTAAAAAATTTTAAAGTGATTAAAAAAGTAAACAAATAAAAATAAAAATTTTCTAATTAAAATTATCAAAAAATTTATTCTTAGTTTAATTATTTAGATAAATAATATGGATGGATGAAACTTGAATAATTATGCAATAGAGATAAAACCAAATTAAATAAATTAATAATTTTTTATTAAAATAAAAACCAAAAAAATATTTCATTGTCTATATCAGAATGAAATTAAATTGATATTTAAAAATAATAATATAATTATCTTCATAATGAAATTTTTTTAGAAGATAAATTTGAACCAATAATTAATATTATTGATTTTTAATATTTATTGAATTATAAATATATTAAAGAGTATGATAATTGTTTTAATTTTATATCATTAAAAAATCATTATAAAATTGACCTAAAATAAATTTGTTTGATATTTGATGAGGATTAAAAATATATAGATTTTTTTAAAAATGAAATCAATAAATCGAAAATAATTGCTTTAGATATAGAAAATAATTATTTTAATTAAAAAATAGAAATAATATAATTAGCAAATTAGTTAAATAAAATTTTTATTATTTAATTTGATTTATTATAATAAAATACTGAATTAAAGCAAATATTTGATGAAATTTTTACTAACAAAAACATAATGCTTGTTGGATAAGGTTTAGAATATGATATAAAAAAAATTAAGAAAATATTAAATTTAGATTTTAAAATTAATTTTTATTAATTAGAAGAAATATTTTTATAAATATATTAAGAACATCGAAAATGTAGTTTAAAATATTAAGTATAATTAGTATTATAATAAAACTTATGTAAGTATCAATAAATATCTGATTGGTCTTTAAGACCTCTATTATTATCTCAAATCCATTATGCAGCTTTAGATGTTTACATAATAATTAAATTATTTAAAAATTATAACAAAAAAAGTAATTAGAAATATATTGAAAATTCAGTAAAAAGGATTTGATGTTTATATTTTAAAAAATCAATTTATATAATTAATAAATTAATATGATTATCAAGATATTTAGTCGAGAAAATATTAGTATAATTATTTAAAATGATTAAAATTAAGAAAAGGGTTGTAAGAATGTGAAAGAGATTAGATATAATTAGTGGAGTAAGCAAATTCTTTGATTAAAATAACGGATATGGCATCAAAAGGAATGACAATATTTCTAGCCATTAATCTAGCATGAGCTTATGATAATCTAATAAGACTTTGTAGAGATCTAGCAGTGATTTCATTGGAGTGGTCAAGAGTTGTTAAAGACCTTAAATGTAAGTAATAGTGTTTAAGAATGAGTTGAGTTTAAGGATGGAGAGTCGGATGATAGTTGAGTTTGATTTTATTGATAATGCTTCATAATTAAGGAGAAGTAAGGATATCAGGATTAGATTAAAAGGGAAGATCAGGATGAGAGTCTGAAAAGGAGGAAAGTAGGAAGGAAGCAAGGGCAGAATCATGGTTGAAGTCATGTTGATCTTAAACAATGAAAATTAGGTCAAATCTTGATAGTAAACTTGATTATAGGTTCACATTTTAAGATAGAGATAGTTAAGGATTATACATTTATTAAGAACTAACAGGATTACATGCTGCTACCAAAGTACATCAAGTGTTTATTCTTGTAGTAATGCCTGCCTTAGATACACTCACTGTTTGTTATTCCAGAGCCTATTATCATTATCATATTTACAATATCCATATTATTATATTTATATTATCAATATCACAATTATCATTATTATTATTAGCATAATTATTTTTTAAATTATTTATACTTCGTGAATGCTGTTTTGCTAATTCCTATCAAGTAAGTTGAACTCATCAATACAGATTAAACCTTTATCTGCTAAAGCTAATGCTCCTGCTTCAATTGTCCATTCTCCATTTTCTCTTTGGAAATTTACTGTTAATCCTGCACTGCTCGCACTTATTCCATTACACATCACACTCCTTTCTACCAATTATTAACTATAATGCAGTAGTTCACTTTTACCGCATCCAGGTTCACCCACTATCAGTAAATGGCATTCTTGTCTTTACTTATTATTTTTATTATTATTATTATTATTCACATTATTATTAATATTCCTATTAATGTTGTTGTTAATATTGTTGTTACTTTAATTAATAATATTATTACTTTAATTTATACTATTATTGCTATAATTAAAATTATTTAGATTATTATTATTAGAGTCATTGTTATAATCAACATCATTAATGAAACTATGATCATGATATTAGTTTAAATTATTATTTTGATGATTATGATTTAAATTACTACCTCCTATAATAACTAATATAAGAGCCAACTTTAATTCAAATAAGTCCATTAATTAAGGACAAATACTGTTTATTATTATTAACCTCCATTAGAATTCAAATTCCAAAGTAGATTGTTAGATTTAAGAATTGAAAATTTGATGGAAATAAAAATTGAAGATAGGATTGGCGAATGAAGACTAAATAAATTGAAAGTTTTTATCAAATTTAAAGTTAACTTATTATAAATTATTGGCGATAATGACTTGATTAATAGACTATTTAAAATTAGGGATTAATTTTTTAAATCTATTGGTGTAAATTCCAGTGACTTGGACATCATCGCCTGTTTTGATGCTACCTGTTAAATTATCTAATAATACAACATCTATTTGCTTTGCTATTAATCCTCCACTAATTTTACTAAATGGCTCTTAAAGCTAAATCTATTGATAATCTCTATACTCTACACTATTTATCAAAACTTCCCATTTTCTATTTCCACACTCTTTCTTCACTTTTTTCTTCTCCTCTCTTTTCTAATCATCAAAATTAATTTATTATATATATAATTATAAATTATTATATATTAACAAAAATAATAAAATAAAATTGTAAATGCCAAAATCAAATTATGGAAAATAAAGTTTAATTATATTTATACCTTTTTATCATTATTCTTCTCCTCTATTTTTTTTTTCTCCCTAAAGTTATTCATGAATTTAAAAAATGGGTTTACATCTTTTTCCACTATATTTCTGCAATGATTAGGCATTTAAATTTGGTAATAATCTTAAGCTTTAGATAATATTTTTTCTTAATGTAAACATGATGTACACTTTATTATTTTACTCACTTCTATTTACTTTTGCAATTAAGTTTTTATTACTGTGCCTTAAATAACTACCAGATGATTTAAATCAGAAACTCTTAAATCACATAAACTTTCTTTGTAAATTCTATTTAAGTAAGGTATTTAAATTAATCAAACTACAACTCTTTGATTTTTCAATATCTATTATAATATATTTTCAAAAATTTCTATTAATTTTTCTCCATCTTCTATTAACATTTAATAAAACTATTCATTTGTTATTTTATCTAATAAATCTATTAAACTTTTAATTAATTTTTATGATTTACTTAATTTCAACTTCTTAAAATCCATCCTTTTAAATAAAAAATAAATTTTGATTATTTTGAAAATAATCTATTAAATTTTATTGAAAGTCCATAATAAATAATAGTGATAAAATTAGAGTAAATTAAGTAGAATAAAAAGGTGAATATAAATATAAATATAATTTTAATATATACAATATTAATATATTATGAATTTATTTTAAGTAAAATATTATTATATAATAAATTTATTATTAATAAAATATAAATGTAACATATAATTAAATATAAATATTAAATGAACATAATAAGAATTTAATATATAAATATTAAATAAACATAATATGATTTTAATATATAAATATAATTTTAATAAATAATGAAAATATATAAAAATATGAATGAATATAATATATATATATGAGTATAATATAAAAATAGAAATATAAAATATGAGTGTATAATGTTTTAATTAAAGGAATAATATTAAATTATAACTAAGTGAAATGGATGAAGATATGATAGAATTATACAAAATATGGCCTTCAAAGAACAGATTTTACATATGGGGTAAGTTGATAACAGGCCCTGGTACAGACAGATTCTAAAATATATCATCTTGGCTTTTATTGATAACAATCTACATATTATTCTGTATATTTATATGGCCATCACTATGGTCTCAGTATAGCTATTTATGCTTATTGAGTGGTTTATTATTTTTGATAACTGTAGTATCATTATTCTGTACGAGTTTCACTGAACCAGGGATTATTCCAAGAAGAGAAGTATTTATGAATTTAATGGGCAGAGTACCTTTCCCTTTCAATATTGGCTCTATTGATTTCTAGCAATGTTAGCAGCAGGAGGAATAGATTCAATTGAATGAAAAGGAATTCGAAGAGTTGAAGAATATCTTTAGACTATGTCCTACTTGTTAGATTTATAAACCACCAAGGTGTTCTCATTGCAGGTTCTTATATTCTTTATATTTATTATAAAGGGATTGCGATAATTGTGTTCAGGTTTATGATCATCATTGTCCTTTTGTTAATAATTGTGTTGGGAAGAGGAATTACCGTTTCTTCTTACTTTTTGTCTCTTCTGTTTGCTTACTTTAGGTCATTCTTGTTGTCTGCTTTGTTATTTTTCTATCCTTAACTATCTCAAAAGATAAACAGGATCAAGATTAGAACAGTAATTATCATTATTATCATATATTTTAATCATAACTTCATATTATCATATATCCCATATTTTCATTATTATAGAGATAATAACTATTGTAATTCTTGTGATTGTTTGCATTTTCACAATCCTTCTCTTCATTCTCTGCTGTTTTCATTTTGGCTTGATATGCAGTGGAAAAACAACAAAAGAATAACTAAAAAATATTTAATATAATTCTAATATTATTAAAAAACCAACTAATGATGTATTTGTTTCTTCTGAATCATTGTTTAATTAAAAACAGTTGGTAAGTATTGAAAAATAAAAATAATATGTAATTATTGAAAATTAATAATAATAATAATAAATGTAAGGATTATAAATACTGTGATTAATTTATGTATGTAATTTATAAAATAAAAATGATGAAATCAATTTATTTTATTGGAATTATCATTAATTATTTTATCGTATCTCTTCTATTACTAAAAAATATAAAATAAAATTTACATTATTTATTAAACTTTCTTGATTTTTACGATATTAATCAATATCTAGAACCAAATTATCTTTAATTTATTTTCTCATCAATACAAACTTTTTGCGAGTATTATCACTTGAATTTCCATTAAAACTATTATTAAATTATAAGTTAACATTCAAATTTTTTCCATAATTCCTTATTTTCAAAATATCTTTAGCTTTTTCAAATTCTAAACTTTACATTACTTTCAAATCATTCACATCTTTACTATTTTCAATACTCATATAATTTTATTTTTATTCACTCTTAATCTTACTTTCATCTAATATTGTTTTTAACATAAGCTATTAATATTATTTAGTTTCTCTTTATGCTTATAAATCTTTATTGGTAAAATAAGATTATTCATTTTAATCATCATAATTATAAGTAGTAGAATCAAAGTAAGATTTTTATTAAGTACTGGTTTTCTAACAAACTTGATTAGAAATTAATTTATGTTTTTAATCAATAGATAAAAATTATTGTTATTTTATATGTCTGATTTTGTTTCGAATGCTATTCAAAATAGTGTGAGATATTTTTTAAAAATTACCTTTAAACTAAATATGAATAATTATATATACTTTTTCATCAAAATTAAGTCCTAATTATTGATAAGTTTCTTTAAGAATTTGCTTATTATTTTTGGCTGAGTTAAAGAAATTAACATTCTATTTGATTAAGGCCAGATTATTTATTAATAGCTAAAATAAATATATAAATAAATGAAAAATATTACTTTGAATTGAGAAAAAGTTAGGAATTCAGATTATTGTGAAACTAAGTAAAACTCTGAAATCATTCTCTTTGATGTATTTATAATTAAATACCTCATAAGTGACTAATTTTTGAAGGAGATTATTGAATTGCAAGCAAAAAACATAAAACTATTCCAGACTCATTTCATCGTTTCTCTAACCACTTACTTCCATTTCGGAGTATCTAAAAATATTACAATAAAAACTGAAAATCTATAACAATTATTCATCAATTGTCCGATTTATATTATATTCATAATCATTATGAATCTATTTCTCCTTCTTATTATTATTTTAATCAAAACTATTATTGCTCATTAATTCAATACTAATATTTCTATCATTTAATTTTTTTTATATTAAACTCTTATTCTTATTTCTTATTCTCTACCTTGGACTATCTTTTATTTCTTCTGATTTTTTTAAAATCAACTTCAATTCATTATCATTTATATATTATTTTAAAACATCAATACTTTATTGAATATTGAATTTATTTTAATTTTAATAATTGTTTTTTAAATATCTGCTCAACTTTTGTTTGAATTATAAATCATCCAAAAAATTAGCTATGTTTAGGTTTTCATCTGAAAAACACAAAATATAATTATTTTTTATGAAATAACTTGCAAATATGTTTAAAAAAAATTCATGAAGAATTTCTTTTTATATAATAAAGTGATTTTCATGATTTTATATACTAATACTTTGAAATATTTTATGTATGTGTTAGTAGTTTTTTTCAATGAAATTGGAAAAGATATTGTTTTGATTAGCTAAATAAAAATGTTGAACTGAATTCCATTTGAGAATTAATTTTTCTAAGTCTTAGTAAGTGAAGAGTCTAAAAAATAAAGTATAAAATTTACTATTAGAAGTTTGTAACTTTATTAAGATACTCATTGAAGAATTTTTTAAATTTGGGGAGATGAATGGAAGTATTTTGATTTAAATCAAGAACATAAATAAAAAGGTGGAAGAGATGAGATTATTAGACAAAACTGTTTTTAGCATATTGGTAGAATTTAGCAATAATCTGGTTGTCCATTAATAAGATATATAATTATGTTAATTATGATGATTATATAATTAAGAAATAAAATAATGATAAAAATAGTGTTAAGTGAGGACAAGATAATATAATGATAATAATATGAAGTGAATATGATTAAAATTGAAGAAAGATATGAAAATATTGATGAATCAAAAGACAGTGTAGAAGGATCGCGCGATATATTCAGTAGCATCCCTAATATTACTGAATCTCTCAACCTCCTCATCAGGCAACTCTAGATAGAACTCATCCTCTGCTTCCAACATTATTTCCACTAAACTTAATTCATCCACTCCCATCTCATGCCATGTTGAGTCTAAGTTTATTTTCTCTACAAATTTAGTCTTCTCATGCATTGCTACCATTTTGCATAGTCTAGCTGCTATCTCGTTAGGGTCTTAATAATAACCATCACTTGTGTGTTCATCTCTTTCTCTTATTTCCTGTTTCATATAACTATATTTTATAGGAACTACACATTAAACATTCAAAATACTTCTTTATATTACTCTTCTTAACATCATATAAATATAATATATTATATTATTATTTTCATACATAAATCTATATATTTTTATATTTTATTATTATAATTATCTGTAATATCAAATTACATTATTGATTATAAATGAACTTTAACCAATCGAACTACATACCAATAACAGTGCCTCTTTCAAATTTCAAACGATTAAATATATATTTTAAATAATTCAGTTATAGTAAAGACTTGGCTAACAATAGTAATTTATATAATGCTTTACATGGTAAGGAATAATAATAAAGAGATATATTGGATGAATTACCAGAGAAAAGGACATTATAAGTGATAAGTTTTTAAAGAGAACTCATGGAGAAAGAAATAAAATAATGGTTTAGAGTGGCAGGGAAAATTAGGAAAGTAGTAATGGGAAAATAAAATGCAGTAATAAAAAATGAGAAACAGAAGGTGTACTTTGGATTAATAGTATTTAAAAATGAGAAGGATTTAAGAATGGCATTTGAGCCAGACCTAATATAGTAGAATGTGAACACCCTTAACAAAGGAGTCAAGGCAAAAACTGACAATGATGATGAATATTATCTAACTAATCTTTATCATAAGTATCAAATGGAAAAAGACTAAGATCTAAACAAATAATTACATATTACTAAAATGGAGTAGGACGGATTCACACTTGTAACTGATCCTTATGGATAAATACCTGATATTAATAGTCAGTAATTACAATAAGATATTAACCAAAACAAAAAGTAGAAAGATTTAAATGATTTTTATCGCTTTTAAATTAAATAATCACATGTTCTTCAATAAATTGATAACCCAACTTAAGTTGATTTATCAAAAATGGATTATAAACAGCTTATTTAATTTTAAAAGTAATAATTAATTAATCAATTTAATCAGGATAAAATAAACTTATAGCTTAAAAAACTTTAAAAAAAATGAATCATATTTTAATTTTTATTATATTATTTTTATTTTTATTTATATTTTATTTTAATGTAATATAATTGAATTATTTAATTAATTTGATTAAATAACTTATATATAATAAGATTAATCAATTAAATGTAAGAAAGATTATTAAAAGAAAAGGCTGAATTAGAAGAAAGGCTTAAAAAGGAAAAAGAAGCAGCTGAAGAAAAATTGAAAAAGGAAAAAGAAGCTGCTGAGGAAAAACTTAAAAAAGAGTTAGTTGCTAAAGCTCCTTAACCATATAAATGTTTCTTTGGATGTTGTCCTTGTTGTATTCCTAGTTTAGATGAACTCAAAAAGTTTGAAAAGTGAAATTAAATGTTATATTAAATATCTAAATTTATTATTTTCACAACTTTAATTTTTTTACTTTTTATTTTATATCGTATACTTTGAATCTATATAATATATTTTATATAAATTATATAATAAAAAATTATAATAATGGAATAAGAAATCTATTATTATCATTAATAGCTAAAAAAATTAGAAGAAATAATTTTTAATAATTATGGTTAATAAGATATTAATTAATGCTTATAAATACTCGGAAAACTATTGGAAAAGTAATAATTAATACGTTTATTATAAAAAAATATAAAAATAAATAAAATATTTGCACTAACAAAATTATAAATTTATAATTATTTTATTTTAATTCAATATTTTAATGAAAAAATGTCATTTTTATTAAATAAATAGAATTATAAGAATTTTATTAATAATATTTAATTTAAAGAAATTATGAAAATATATTAAGATATAATAATAAAATATTTTAATAGTATATTAAATATATATTAATAATAGTATTATAAATAACCCAGATATTAAGTTCCGAACAATAAAAACATAAAATGCAACATTAAAAGAGAAACTATTTAAAATAAAAGAAATAGTAGAAATATTAAAATTACATGGTTGGTAATATAGAAGTGATAGTGAAGAATATAATTTAATAAGAGATGATTATTTAATACATGCTTATAGATTAAGAGAATTTTAGAATCAATTATAATTGATAAACCAATTTAATAATAGAGAAGATCGAGAAAAATAGAGAAGAATAATAGAAGATTAAAGAGAAATGAAGGAGAAAAGAATGAAATAAGAAGAGGAGAAGAAAAGATTATAAGATTTGAGTAATAAGGACAGAGTGGAGAAGAGTTATGAGCCAATTAAAAGCAGCAAAAATTAGTGTTCTACAGGATTCGGGGCCAATAAGACTACTTTCAAAGATATTGGAGTAGACCTTAACAAGAAAGGAGGCTGATGAACCAGAAATGGATGAGATGTAAACAGCTTTACTATTAATTTAGTTAGGACGTCTTAACATACAACTCAAATGTGTTGAGGCCGATTTAGTCTGTGACCATCTCTTTATTATTCATTTTCTCATCCTTATCAATATTTAATTTCATCCAAATTATCATCGTTATCATACTTAACTTCCTCATTATTTATATTATATTTCTTATTACTTATTTGCTATTATTTATATTTTCATCACAATAAACTTAGCTTAACTTTTTTTTATGGCACGTTATTTTGATATTATTATTTGCAATTTAATTTTTATTCTTCTTTTTCTTTATAAAAGGAATTATTTATCATAATATTCATCTATTTTTCTGGTTTTTATTCATCAAAATTAGATTCTTCTAATTTGAATTCTGATTCTTCTAATTCTTATTTTAATATAAGGTCTGATTGTTCTTTTGGTCTATAATTTTTTATTTATAATTACTTTAATTTAGGAGCTTTAGTAATTAAAATATTTTGATGGTTATTTTATTAATTGATACAAAGCTTTAAATCCATGAGATTGACTAAGTATTTAGTTAATATTTATTATAAATAGAACCAAATTACATAATACGGAATAATATATATTAAAATAAATTCTTTTACTAAAAGAGTTAAAATAATTTATTAAAATTATAATATATTATTAAACAATTCACTGATTTATTAGTAATTATTATTAAAAATATTGTTGATTATTAATAGTCATAACATGAATTTTGTCTATTCCTGATCCTTCTGATTTTATCAACTTAAAACCAATATTTCGGAATGTTTTAATATAACTATCATAGAGTACTAAAATATTTATTAATATTTTTTTGTTCTATTATTCTTAAAAGATAAAATTTATCATTTAACTAATCATGAATTATAACAAATTCATTTTCCTGTAAACCTTATTTATGTAAAAACTATTTATTTTTATAGAATTGTTTGGTATTTTTTCTAATTGCAGAATTCCTATTTCGTTTTGAAAAGGTTTATAATTTTATTTATAGTTTTATTTAAGCTAAGGAGATGACTCATTATCTTATTTTTATAAATAAACTCTAAAAGTTGAAACATTAGGTTGATTAAAATTTTGCTGAAGAATATCTTATAATTCAAAAATAGGAAAATCAATGAAAAGTTTATCAATATTGTCATTTTAAAAAGAATTGATTTTCATTGAATTATTAGATAGAACATTTCTGATTCTAAATTAATAAATAACAGTAATATTACCCATTAGCTACATTGCTGAATTTTTTTAATTATTAAGATTGATTTGTGTTTTTAGTGGAAAGTGCTCCTTTCATTAAATTATTGCTATTTTTAATATTGTTGTTTTCCTAATATGTATTGATTGATTTTTTTGTTTAGTTTTTAGTTGAATGTACTTCTTCAAAACAAACAGCAACCAAAGTGTTTATTATGTTTTATTGACTGTTTATGTTTTATTGATTTAAGTATTGATTGCATTTTTTCGGAAAATTTTAAGCTAAATATAACAAATCTTTATCATTATTTATCATTTCTTTTATTTTTTCTAAATAATTTTAATCTATTTCATTATCAAAAAAAATCTTCTCACTTCCTTTATTTATTATATTTATAACATTATTATTATTGCTATTATTATTATTAATTATACCGTTATTGCTATTATTTATTTTAAATTTATTTATTAAATCTATTTGTCCTTTAGGCGTCTAACTAGTTTTACTTACTTATTATTAAGTAACTTTATTTATTTTTTATTCACTTTTATTATTCTTATTTGTATCTTTTTTATTACTTCCACCCTATTACAAATATTCTATTTTTTTTGGATTTCCAACTGCATTATTTTAATTAATTTATTTTAATTACTTTTCAGTTTATTTTATTTAAATTTCTAAAAAATTTTCTTGATCTGTTTAAATTTAATTTTATATTAATTATTATTTTATCTTAGGTAAATTAAAAATCGGTTTAGAATCTGATGAAAAATTATAATTTTTAGTATTATCATGTAAAAATATTTAAGGTTAATACTTTCTAGTTTCTTTTATTATCATAGGTAGATTTTGATTTTTATTCATCAAATATTATTATAATAATATTATTGATTTCAATTTATTTAAATAATCTAATAAACAAATAGTTATTTTTCAAAATATAAAATTAATAATAAATAATAAAATAAAAATAGAATAATTATTTTATATATTTATCAAAAAATAACATACATAATGTATAATTTAAAATAAAAAAATGGACTCAGTTATTCAAATATTTAATTAAAATATGATTATAATATATTTTAAAAAATTTATAAATTTATCTGTAAATATATTGAATAAATAAAATATTATTTATAAAATAGCTAATTAATCAAAAATCATTTTTAAAAATTAATTCAAGAGTATTTTTGCCTATAATTTGAAAAATTTTAATGAGTTACTCAATTACTGAATACATTGATAGAGTTTTATTTTAATTATTATTATTATTATTGTTGTTGTCCATATTTTAAAGAACAGATTTGAAATCTATAAACAAATTATTAGTCACAAAATACTCAGCATGACTTATTAGTTCATTAATAATTATAGTAAAATAGTCTTTGAGTTTTTTAATGTTTTAGTTTTAATTCTTAATCATCCAATCATGAATAGATTTAATAAAATCTTTTTTATCTTCTTTAGTAATTTTTGACTCTAAATAGTTGATAGAAATAGCCAAATACATTTTCTTAATAAAAAATTTAACTTCTTCAGTAATGTTTTTCGACTTGAGAATGCAATGTAATTTATGAGAAAGTAAATCAACAAATAAATCCTGTTATTCTTATTCATCTATAATTTCTTCATGATCAACAAATAATTCTTCAATTATTTCTTCTTTCTAAATTAATATTATTGATAAGATTAATAATGATAATAAACTCGATTATAATAAATAGTATAAATACTTTGAAATTTCATAATTATATTATTTTATAGTTAAATAATATAACTGAATTATAGAATAGTAATATAATTATAAAATATAAATGTATTTTGAATTTAATAATGATAATGATAATTACTTCCTCATAGTATTATAAATTATGCGCATTAATTAATTGTGAGTGTAAATAAGGTTTTAAGAGTCTATAAAAGATAATTGACTTATTAGTATCATGTATAGTTTAATCTTTACAAATTTTAAGGAAATCAATACAATTTTAATTAATATTATGAGCCTATTTGAATTAATAGTTTTCTTAAAGAGCTTGATTGAGCTTAAGAGTTACAGTTAGAAACAATTAAGGATACCTGACCTTGAATTTATCATTGATGATAAAGAAGGCAAGAGTAAGATAATTAATAGCTGGATTTTCATAACCCTTTTCCCTTTTAGATTAAATGATTTGTGCTAATTTGATGTAAGTAATGGCAGTCCTTAAGTGATTTTAGCCCATAGTATGTTATAAATTGACTAGAGAAGACTACAATAACCTATTAGCTTCATTGAGAAGTTCTTTCTGAATATAAAGATTGGCTAGTTCTTCATAGCAATCACTATAAAAAGGATGATATTATCCATAATTGATGTCCAATAATTACATAATCGATCCAAACTCATCCTCAATTTCTTTTAAGTTATATTGTTCAATATGATATTTCATCAAGAACAATTTGAAGTAATACTGTTTAATGTCTGATGATTGACTAAAATCTTACTTCAATATATTCTCGCATTCTGTCTTCATTTCCTCATATTTTTCCATCTGGAAATATAGACTCAATAATTTTGATTTGTATAATAGAGTATTTGTTATCTTATTTTGAGATTAACTTATTTGAATTTCATACTAAACGCTTCTTATTTCTTATTCTATTTCTTACTTCTGTTCTTAGTTCAGTTTTATCTTATTTAGTTATATTTCCATGTTAAACTCATAATTGATTTCTGTATTTTGGTATTATTTGTTAATTTTTAATTCATATTTCTTAGACTTTACTTGAAAATCTATATCTGTATATCCTAAATCTAAATGCTCTTACCCTGTTTTGTACTTATTGCTAATATTTATGCTCTTTAAACCTAAAGTATCAAATAAGTTTGTTAAAAAATTTCCAGTTAATAAACTACGATAATCAGCTATATTATAATTATATTTTTTCTTTACTTCATTTATTATGATATTCCATTGATTTTAATGTTGTTCTGAATTTAAAGAAAATAAAATATTTAATTATTTATATATTAATGGTTTTAACTTATTCCTTATTGCTTATTCTGCTATTTATTTATTTTAGTCTTTATTTATTTATCTATTATTATTATTTTGTAAAATATCTTCATCCTTTTATTTATTATTTTCTTCTATTTATTTCATTACTTATTTTAATAATTCATTATTTATCTATTACTTTAAAACTCTTGATATCATTTCTTATTGCATTAATATTTTTACATTCTCTATATTTATATTTTAACATAATAATCCCAAAAATCTCATGTTTATGCCGTAATTATGCATAGAATCTATTAATTTTTATTTAAAATAAGGTTTAATAATTAAAAGTTCAACATCACTTACATATTTATTAATTTAATCTTATTTTAAAAATCTAATAAGTAATTCATAAAAAGATAAATAAATATATTTAATTATAGTTAAATAATAGTAAATAAAAATATAATTATTTTATTTATACCAGTTAGCATTAATTAAATCAATACAATCTTTTTCATAATCCTAATTATAAATATCTCTGAATAAAAATCCATCTGAATTAAGAGAAGAGTTATAAGCTGATACTAATTCAGGTCTTAGTTTATTGCCAAAGTGAGTTTCCATGTTGGATTCATTTTCAATATCAATTTGAATGGGATAGAGGGATTAAAGATTATCAAGATAATGATAATTTTTTATTTCATTGATATCTTCACCAGATAATCCTTAAAACATACCAGAATCCTTCTTAACACTATTGAGAAATTGAAAGTAATCTAACTCCTTAGTGAATTTATGAATAGTTACAAGATAAGACAGCGGAACTTATTTCTTGTTCTTATTTAATTCCTCTTAACGAGATTAGTAGAAATGACTTTTCAGATTGAGATCATCTGATAGAATTTATAATTGTTTCATAATGGAAATATCCCATGGAGGATATTTACCTATACTGTGATGATATTTACTATTCTTTACATCTAAGTTATTGTCATTCATTTAATAATCTTGAATATTGATTGGAGCTTCTGCTTTGATCAACACTTTAAATCCCAAATAGTAATGCAAACTGTATATCATAGTACGAATGAAAAAAAGTTCTTTATTCTTGTCATATCAGTTTATTAGACTCTCATATACGTAATTGTTGCTTTTGAAAATATGATTGAATTCCTATTAATTTCGATGTTCTAATTATAGTTTATTATCGTCACTTTCTGTTTTAGGGTAGATTTCTACATACAGTTATTCTTCTACTAAGTGATATTTCTAGATGTATTTGTCTTTACTTTCAACCTTAAAATCTTTATATTTTTATTATTCATAAGGACTCAAAATGTCTTAAATTAAGTTTATCACCACTGTTTAAGACATGTTCACAAATTGATTCATAAACAAGTTTAGTTTTATTCTTCCAATGTATTAATCATTTGCTTATTTATTTATTTATACATTAAAATTTTAATTACTTAATAAACTATTTCCTAATTGTTAGTTATTTTAATTCTTTTGTTAGTAAGTTTAGTTTAGCAATCCTATAATTCTAAACTCCCAACTATTTTATATTTTATTTAAATTCTTGTTATTTAAATCTTCTTTTTATTTTTACATATCATTTGATTCTAATATTTCTTTTCTATGTTATTCATTATCATTTTCTTCTTATTATTTTCTATTTAAATAATTATCATTATTTCAATTTTGTTTGTTTATTGTATTTTTAAAAGTTAAATTTTTCTTTTTTAATTCTTATTCATCTTTTTATATTTTAAGTAATTTTTATTATTCTAAATATTCTTTCCAATCTTTAACTTCAGTAGATTCTTTTTATTTTTCTGTAATTTTAAAAAACCATTTTATTTTTTCATCCTATTAATTTTAATCTTTATTTTTTTATTATTAATCTTTATTTTCTTGATATTTTTAATAAGTTAACAAATTTTATTTATAAAAAGTTACCGAAAATGTATTTTTTTTCAAGTCTTAATCAATTTCTAATATATCAAATATAAAAACTCCTTATTTCCAATCTTAACAATTGTTTTTGTTTATTTTATCAATATCTTTATTATAAATAACAAATAAATTATTATGATAAGATATTACTCTTTTATTGTACTTAATACCTGAATTATTCATTTTTTAAACAGTTTAAAACTAAATGTCTTCTTATTTTATTCTTATACTTTCTAACATATTTAATTGTTAATTATTAAAATAATTATTTTAAAAATTAAACTTATATATTAAAATTTTTATTCAAAAAATATTATTTTATGATTAAATTATTTGCGATTTTAAATAAATTTGGAATTTCGAGGTTTTTTAAATTTTACGACAATAATATTTAGTGTATTTTATAAATTTAATTTTAAAGAAAATTCTTAAAATACTATTTTAGAAAAAATATTTTAAGAATTAGAAAAAATAGATTAAAACAACTCAAACTTTTTTGAAAATGATGATATTTTAGATTTAAAAGTAAATGTAATTTATAGAAAATATGCGAGTTTGTACTTCATAATAGTTATTGATGAGAACGACTCTGAATTAGCGATGATAGATATTATTCAAGTAAAAAAAATTAAATATATTAGGTAATAGTGGATATAATAGAAAAATTATTTAAAAATGCATGTGAATTAGATATAATGAATAATCCTCATAAGATAAATATGATAATAGATGAAATAATAATGGGAGGAGTTGTAATAGAACCGAATATTTAAGAAATAATGGATATTTTAAAACAATATAATTTGTAAGAAGGATAGAAATGAAATTATATATATTAATTAATAAAAATTATAAAAATAATGATAATAATAATGATAAAAATGATAATCAATTTTTATTGATGATATTGAACTTAAGTTTTTGTTAAGGTTCATAAATAAATCTTAATGCCCACTTGACTTGCTAGATATTATCCTTGAGAGAGTAATGAAAATTAGAAAGGAAATAGATAAGAATAATTTTGATTTCTAAGAGAGACAACTTTTCTCCTAAACAGCTTCTTGAACCAATGGAAAAAGGAGTGTATACATGCGGATTAGTAAGATTAAGAGTGAGCCACCTTTGGGGAAGGAAATGGAAGGGTTAAGAAAAGTATTGAGAGTCGAGCATGGTGGAAAAGAAAAACAGTCCAACCTTACTGCTCCTCTAAAGAATTAAATCTCCTAACTGCACTTCCTTATTCTTCATTACATGTTATCTTTGGAATAGTCCGATGGCGGGACTATTCAATCTCAAAGTTTCCTTTATCACACAGTCCATGTACTTCATCTTCTGTAATACTTCAATACTAATTCCATCTATTTCTGTCATATTCTCATTGATTTCCTCCAACAACTTCGTCTTCTCTTCAGGATGTTCTAATAACATGAGCAGAATATTATGAACTACATGAGAAGTAGTGTCGGTACCTGCAATAAATAACATCATAAACTCACTCACCATTTGTTTTGGATTTTACCTTAATTCTTCCAATTAAGGTAAAACCTAAAACATGAAATTATTATCTTTTTTTTCCTCCTTCTTCATACAATCGATTACCTCTATCATCTTTTTTTCTATTGTGCTTTTGATTCTTTCCATCTCCTATTTCTATTTTCTATCTGATTTGAGGATGTTTAATTTCTTGATGAAGTAACCCCAAAATATATTATAATAAGCTGTTCTGAATTCGTGTTACTACTCTCCAATTACATTTTGTAAGTCCAAACATAAATGTTTTCCTTTCTCATCAAAAAGGTCACTCTGATCAAAACCACAGAATAAAGAGAATATTGTTTGTCCTGATATCATGCTTAGTACATCCATTAAGTATACTTCATTTTCTTTCTACTCCTTTAAATGTTAAAGGTTATTCTTTGTTATTTCTAATATTTTTGGAGTCAACTATTTAATATTCTAGAAACTAAAAAAATTATGGAATAGTTTTCTACTTTTCTTCCAATGTTATAAATCTCCAAATATTATATTTTCTAATCCTGGTCCGAATTAAGCTCTTATTTTATCAGAATCTATTTTCTCAAATTCTTATTCTTTTATCGACGTTAAATCTTTAATTTAATCAGGTTTATTTAATAAAATTATCGGCTCAAAACCTCGATAAATTAAGAACCCTTTTGCTTATTTGTTATTAGTTATTATCTCTTTAAAATAATTTACAAGGTTTCCACTTTTTTTAAATTCTAATAATAATCTAAATATTTAAAATGGATGCCATTAGATTATATATATTCCTTATTTCTCATAAAACCATTTAGTTTTTAAAGCAGAAATTAGTAACTTATCTATAAGAATAATTAGTATTAAACTAAATAAAATTTAAATTAAATATTAAATCATAGGTATTTTTAATAAATATTTTTATTATATAAATATAATTTAAATTAATTATTGAATTTCATTTAATTTTATAAATATTACTAATAATTTAATGTCAAAATATTTTAATCAATTTAATTTTTATTTATTTTGTTTTTATTACTATTTTTCAAATGAATAATGATTGTCTTTTAAATTAAAAATTTACAAAATTAAAATAATTGATTATAATATAAATTATATGAAATGAGATATTTTAATAGTGCTAAATATTTCTAATTATTAATAAGCAGGCTTGTTGAAGTCTAATTGAGTTTCATAAGTAGGAATTAAAACAGCAACAAAAATATATATTAAACCTGCATTTAATAGAACAATAGAAAGATTAATAATATTAAGTGCTTTTAAAGTGATGAATATAGTGGAAATGGAATATGTTGCAATTAAAGAAGGAAGGAATAATTTTTAAACCCCTTCTGATTTCTAAACAGCTCCTACATAATGATATTTGGTAAATTCTAAGTCATTATGTAGATCGAATAAAATGTCCAATATTACTATTCCCTTTTTATTATATTTATTTAGAAATACCATTAACATACAAAGGCTCGCTATTTATACTATTTTTAATGTACAAACCATTCTATTTTATTAATTTTTTATTTTTAATCTTATATCTTTATTAATAAATTTTTATTATTAATATTATTTATAATAAACATATTTAAGATCAATTTAATTAAATATGAGATTTAGCTTCTTTAATTTTAAATCTTTAGTTTTTACCTTAATGCCAATCATGTTAAATAATATTTTTGCCAGATATAGCCAAACCTCCTTAAATATCCATTACTTTTCCACTACATCTAATTTCAATAGCAAATTCATCGTCTTTCACATTGTGAAAATAAAATTATTAATTAGTGCTTAAATGACTACCACTTTGCATTAAAAGTGCACCATTTTAAAAATTCCAACCATGAAGATCCAATAATTTATCGCTGTGTAATGCTTTTATTGAATAATAACCACATTCTACTGGAGTTATAATAAATTTTTAATTATTATAAGTGCTTATTTTGTTTATTATTAAAGCTGATTCCGACTTTTATAAACAATCTTAAATTTCAAATACATAATTCTCATCAATTACAGAATGTATTCTATATAATTTTTGACTATCAAAAACTATTTTACTTTAGTTTTAAGCTTTAATTTCATCTTTAATTTAATTTTACATTTATTAAATTTATAATTATAAAAATACTATAAAAGTTAAAATAAAAATATAGATAATAAATATTATCTAAAAAATGAACTAATATATAATAGGACTTATTGTGAATAATTTGATCTTTTTTGGAATGTATAAGAGTTAATATAATATAATTTATCTAGCTCTTAATTTCATATTATCGCTTTTGATATTTAGCATAATTTATGTAAAGTTGATAACTTTTACAAAGAATCATCAATAGTTATAATTAAAACTAGATGAAGATGTAGAGTATTAACTAGTAGATGAAGAAACAATTAAGGACATTTTTATTTGGTTATTTAATTTATACAACAATATTTTAGCAAAAGGAAAATTATTAAGTGAATTTTCTATATCTAAAATTTTCAAAAGTTTAAAGGAATGGTAGAGACTTTATTAAATATTAGTAAAAAATATAATAAAATTTATATATTAAAATATATGTGAATATAATATGATATATATAAAAATTAAATTTATAATAGTAGATATAAAATATAAGTAAAAAATAAAATAAAAATATAGATAATATTAGTAGGTTATAGTATTTTTATGATTGGGTCGATGCTAAGCCTTAAAACAACGATGTGGCTTTTGATTAATGTTTATCTGGTTCAGAAGGTGCTAGAAGTGAATTATAATATTGATTCAAAAGAGGTGATAAAGAGGATAATAGAAAAAAAGAATTGATAATATATTTAATTAGAATAAATAATCACTTATAAGATAGTATAAGTTTGCTAAAATTAATGAATGAAGAGAGTTGGAGTCCAAAAATGGCATTGAGTAT
>Ga0315908_10000925_pt1 | contig 22530 bp, 20 predicted proteins | sample LakEriMetagenome_12_FD_203520 | JGI IMG/M metagenome (GOLD analysis project Ga0315908, IMG submission 203520) | Freshwater fungal communities from buoy surface, Lake Erie, Ohio, United States - Buoy 4 MA124 | ecosystem: Environmental > Aquatic > Freshwater > Lake > Lake biofilm | place: USA...
ACCCACAGCGCATGGCACGCGGGAAGCGATGCGACCCGGAGTCCCCCGGCTCCCGCCGGGGGCTTTTTGTGGGCACGGCGCGCGTGGTCCAAGAAGCCCCGGGCGGGAGCCCGGGGACACCGGGTGTGAAAACCACCTCGGTATCCATGCCGGATGACGGCGCGTGATACCCCGGTGCGAACCCACAGCGCATGGCACACGGGAAGCGATGCGACCCGGAGTCCCCCGGCTCCCGCCGGGGGCTTTTTGTGGGCACGGCGCGCGTGGTCCAAGAAGCCTCGGCGGGCCATGGATGGCTGGATGGACCGTGAGATGACTCGCCGCAGGAGGCGACGGGGGTCGATCGAGTGAACCCTTGGCGTTCACTCCGATCGACGAAGCCTCGGCGGGCCATGGATGGCCGCCGAGGCGCTCAAGAAGATGTCCGCGCTTGGGTGAGCGAAGGCGGATCGCTCACCCAAGCGGCGGAGCACCCTTCTGGTTCGCGTGTGTCGGGTTGATTCAAAGTTGTTGCTCCCGACGGCGACTGAGAAGTGCAAAGTCCGTGCCAAACGGCCCGCGGCGGCGAGTCTATGGCCGCAATGTGATGAATCACCGCTGTTTCCCGGGATCGAACTTCCCGCCCGGCCTGGGTGGCACCAATCTCCGTGCCTTCCGCCGCCCACTTCCCGGGCAGCGGGTGACCATGGAGCAGGCAGCGGCGTCAGAACGTGACCACCGGCTCGGGGCCCGGGGCGGTTTCGGCTGCCGGGCTGTCGCCACCCTGGAGGGCGACGTCGTCGTCGAGCACGGCGGGCAGATGCGCGTGATGCGGCACGCCCGCCCGGGCCAGGAAGTTGGCGAGCAGCCGGAAGCCGCCGCGCGTGAGGATCGATTCGGGATGGAACTGCACGCCGTAGACGGCGCGGCTCTCATCGGCCACGGCCATGATCGTGCCCTCGGCGGTGCGGGCCGTGACCACGAGGCCGTCCGGCAGCGACCCGGCGACGACGAGCGAGTGGTAGCGGCAGGCCGTCATCGGGCTGGGGATGCCCGCGAACAGGTCGATGCCGTCGTGGTGCACGGGGCTGGTGCGGCCGTGCACGGGCTCCGTGGCCCGCTCGATGCGGCCGCCGAGGGCCGCCGCGATGGCCTGGTGTCCCAGGCACACGCCGAGGATCGGCACGCGGCCGCGGAACGCCCGCACGACCTCCATCGAGCAGCCCGCCTCGGCCGGCGCGCAGGGCCCGGGGGAGATCACGATCGCCAGCGGGGCCAACGCTGCGATCTCGGCCACGGTGGTGGTGTGGCTCGGCAGCACGACCGTCCGCACGCCGAGAAGCTCGAAGTGGCGGGCAAGGTTGAAGACGAAGCTGTCGCGGTTGTCGATGACGACGATCATGGGCCGGCCTCCGGCGGCCTCGCCAGACCGAGCGCGTCGAGCACCCGCAGCATGCCCTCCGCCTTGTGCAGCGACTCGGCGTGCTCGGCGGCCGGGTCGCTCGCCGCGGTGATGCCGCCGCCGGCGGCGAAGGACAGCCAGCCGGGGCTGACGACGAGCGTGCGGATGAGGAGATTGAAGTCGGCCGTGCCGTCGAGGCCGAGGTAGCCGAGCGAGCCGCAGTAGGCACCGCGGCCTACGCCCTCGAGCTGCGAGATGATTTCGCAGGCCCGGTGCTTGGGGGCGCCGGTGACGCTGCCGCCGGGGATCGCCGCCTCGAAGGCGTCGAGCGGCCCGAGGCCCGGCCGGAGGCGACCGGCCACGATGGAGACGAGGTGCTGCACGTAGCGGTAGCGCTCCAGGCGGCACAACGCCTCCACGCGGACGCTCGCGGGCGTGCAGACGCGGGCCAGGTCGTTGCGCACCAGATCGACGATCATCACGTTCTCGGCCCGGTCCTTGCCACTGGCCTCGAGGTCGGCGCCGGCGTAGAGGTCGGCCTCGGGGCTGGCGATCATCCGCCGCGTGCCCTTGATCGGGTGCATTCGCACCACACCGCCGCGAACCTGGAGAAACCGCTCCGGCGACATGCTGGCGATCGTGCAACCGCCGGCGGCGAAGAAGCCCGCGAACGGGGCCGGGTTCGTGCGCCGGGCCATGTCGTAGACCGCGAATGGATCGACGTCGGCCGCGACCGTGAACCGCTGGGCGAGGTTCGCCTGGAAGATGTCGCCGGCACGGACGAAATCGATCCCCGCGCGGACCATCTCCAGATAACTCGCGCGTGAGTGGGTGGAGCAGACGCCCGGATGCCCGGGCAGAGCGTGTTCGCCGCCGGGGGCCGCGAGGCGGCCGGGATGCGCGGCCGGTGCCGGCACGGCTGCAAGCACCGCGTCGAGCCGCTCAGTCGCGCGGTGGCGTCGGGCCACGGGACCGGTGGCGGGCACGCCCTGCGAGAGGAACCAGCCGCGACCGAGGTCGTGGTCGAAGGCGAAGACGACGTCGTAGACATGCAGGGAAAGCAGTGGCACGAGCGGGTCGCGGGCAGACGGCGTGGGGAGGCCGAGCCGCACCAGGCCGCACTCGTAGGCTGCGAACCCGGCGACGCCTCCCTGGAAGGGCGGCAGGCCGGGGATCGTGGGACTTTTGAGGTCGGCGAGCAGCCGGCGCAGCTGCGCGAAGGCGGCGGCGAGGGTTGCGGCGTCGGTGGCCAGGTCTCCCGTCTGTTCGACGTGGACGGTGTGGATCGGATCGGCGGCGACGAACGAATAGCGGCCGAGGCGGGGCGGCTCGGCTCCGTCGGCGGCCGGCTCCACGGCGTCGGTGGCCGCGCTGTCGAGGAAGATCGCTTGGGGCGAGCGGGCCAGGCGGGCGAACACGTCGGTGGCCGCCAGACCGGGCGTTGCTTCGGCGACCAGAGCGCCCGACGGGGTGAACCAGCGGCGGGCGATCCACGGGAAGGCAGTTGCGTGCGGGGCGGGTGGAGCCGATGTCATGCAGCCCATGATAAGAAATGCGCGCAACCGTCAAATCGCGTACCGCAGTTCCTGCGAACAGGGAATCGGTCCCATCACCGAGTCCCCAAGAAGCCCCGGGTGGTAACCCGGGGACTCCGGGTGTGAAAACCACCCCGACATCCATGCCGTATGACGGTAGGCAAGTTGCCGGTTCAAACCCACATCGCATGGCACTCGGGAAGGCATGCGACCCGGAGTCCCCCGGCTCCCGCCGGGGGCTTTTTGTGGAAGCGACGCGCGTTCCAAGAAGCCCCGGGTGGAAACCCGGGGACACCGGGCACGAAAACCACCCCGCTGTCCATGCCGGATGACGGCAGGCAATGTCCCGGTTCAAACCCACATCGCATGGCACTCGGGAAGGGATGCGAATGCGGGAGGTGGAGCGCGGTCGTCCATTCGCGCGCCTGGAGACGTGCGCCACGCGGGAGGCGGGAGCTAATGGGGTGAGGGCGTCAGGGCCTTGCTCGCGGCGGCGGCGGCCTTTGAGGGGCCGTGGCCAATCTCGGGTGCGGTGAGGTGGCCCCAGTCGAGGGCCTGGTCCTGGCGGTAGTCCTTGCCCAGCGTGAGCGCTGTGACGGCTTTGGCCATCTCGTAGCCGAGGTAGAAGGCGTGGCCGGGATCGACGTCGGTGCGGCCGGCGGCGGCGAGCTGCTCGAAGAGCGCGAAGGGATCGCGGGCGTGCAGGTGTAGGCCCGCACCCACGAGGTGGATCTCGCCGCGCTCGGCGAAGAGGCGGAAGTTGGGGTCGCGGATCGACTCGGCCAGGCGGCCGAGCGTCTCGGGGCCGTGCTCCTGGGGCTTGCCCGCGCGGAGCGTGATCAGCCGCGGCTCCACGTGCTTGGGGAGCGTGTGATTGGTGACGGCGTGCCAGGCGAGCCGCCGGGCGAGGTCGCACTCGCGGACGCTGCTGGCCGCCCAGTGGATAACCTCGGTCGTGAGCACCGAACGGATGCCGACCTCCTGGCAGAAGCCGATGAGCAGCGTGTTGACGCCGGCCGAGTCGACGTCGGTGAGCTCGGTGAGGTTGCCGATCCCCATCATCATCGCGGCGTCGGGATGGCGGCGGCGGACGTCGAGGTAGCGGCCGAGGCTGGCCGCGAAGCCGAAGCCAATCGGCTCGAGGACGGGATCGAGCCGAACCGGCACGCCCGCCCGAGCGAGCGCCTCGATCGTCGCCTCGAAGCCCGCGAGCGTCTCGGGCACGTCGGGCACGGCGACGACCTCGCAGCCCCAGTCGGCCGCGGCGGCCACGTTCGTCGAGTTGACGGAGAGCACGAGCGTGGCCCCGGCGCGGGTCGCGGCGGCGATCTCCGCCGGCTCGAAGCTGTCGATCGACACGGCGCAGCCCTCGGCCACGAGCATTCGCACCGCGTCGCCCACGCCGGCCCACACGCTGCCGGGATCGCAGCCCACGTCGATGCGGTCGGCGCCGGCGGCCCGCAGGCGGTGGGCCTCGGCGAGCAATGCCGCCATCGAGAGCCGCGGGGCATGGTTGATCTCGGCGATGATCTCGATGTCATGCCGGCCGTAGCCGGAGAGGTCGCGGGACTGCTGGCCGAAGAACTCGTCGAGCCGCCGCAGGTCTTCGGGACCGCGTTCCACCGGCACGGCCGTGACCGGGGCGAAGACGTCGAGCTCCCCGCGGCAGTTGCCCGGGATCAGCACCCTCGTGGTGCCGGGGGGCACCTCCAGGCGGCGGGCGATCCAGGCGGTGGTCATGAGCGCGGCGACGGTGATGTTCATCACCTGGACGCTGAAATCGAACCCGACCTGCGGCGCGAGCCGCTCCAGCACCTGCCGCAGCGAGTGCTCTGCGAGCCGACCGGTGATGAAGTGGATGTGGGGCCGCGCGGCGGCGTCGGGATCGGCTGCGGACATGATGGAAAGTGTATCAACGCTGCGGAACGTAGGCGGTTAGACTGGCGTTTCGTGGACAAAGCCCTCCGTGGCCTTTGTCCACTTGGCCGACCGGTGGCAACGCCAAGGGTTTCCACGGTCGGCATACCTCGCATCCTGCTGGTTGTCCGTGGACAAAGCCCTCCATGGCCTTTGTCCACTTGGCCGACCGGTGGCAACGCCAAGGGTTTCCACGGTCGGCATACCTCGCATCCTGCTCGGGAAGACCTGTTTCACAGTCTGGTAGCCCGCATGATTCTCGAAGGACTCGTGACGACGCTCGACGCCGCCGGCGGCATGCACGTGGCCGCGATGGGGCCGTGGATCGACGACGAGCAGCGGGCCGCCGGCACGCTCGAGACGCTCGTGCTGCGGCCCTTCGCCACGAGCCAGACCGCGGCCAACCTGGCGCGGCATCCCGAGGGCGTGTTCCACCTCACGGACGATGCCCTGCTCCTCGCCCGGGTCGTCGCCGGCCGCCTCGACGGGCCGCCGCGGGCCCGGGCCGCCACGCACGTCCGCGGCCACGTGCTCGCCGACGCCTGCCGGGCCTACGAGTTTCGGATCGAGGCGGCCGACGGTGCAGGGGAGCGGCCGCGGCTCGTGGCCCGCGTCGCCACGGAGCACGCCCTGCGACCGTTCCTGGGGTTCAACCGCGCGGCCCATGCCGTGGTCGAGGCCGCGATCCTCGTCACCCGGCTGCACCTCACCGGCGCGGCCGCCGTCCGCCTGCGGCTCGACGACCTGCAGCCGCTGGTGGACAAGACCGGCGGGCCCCGCGACCACGCGGCATTTGCCATTCTGCGGGACGTGGTCGCGGCCCACGGCGCCGGCTGAACTGTTGGCTATGATCGAGGCTCAGCCTCGGAATCCCCCCATGCATGCCGTCGAAGTTCGCACGCCCGCCCGCCTCCACCTGGGCATGATGTCGTTCGGCGTGCCGACGATGCGGGCGTTCGGAGGTGTGGGCGTGATGGTCGATCGGCCGGGAGTGCACGTGCGGCTGCGCCGCGCGGAGCGGTTCGAGGTCCGCGGTCCACACGGTGAACGGGCGCTGCGGTTCGCGCAGGCCTGTGTGCAGGGCTGGGGGCTCGAGAAGGCGGGATGCGCAATCGAGGTGCTCGCGGCACCCCGCAGCCACGTCGGCCTCGGCAGCGGCACCCAGCTCGGCCTGGCGGTCGCCGCCGGGATGCGGCACCTGTTTCGTGGCCCGCCAGATCGCGAGCCGGCGGGGGTGCCCCATCCCGCCCAGGAGTCGCCCCGGCCGGCGGATCAGGACTGGCTGTTCGATACCAGTGACGCCCTCGAATTGGCCCGGATCGTCGGCCGAGGCCGACGCTCGTGCGTGGGCGTCTACGGCTTCAGCCGCGGCGGGCTGATCGTGGAGGCCGGCCGGTCGATCGCGGCGCCGGAGGCCCACGACGATGCGAAGCGGGAGTTCTCGCCGATGGTGGCCCGGGTGCGGCTGCCTTCGAGCTGGCGGTGCGTGGTGATCGTCGGCCGTGACGTGGCCGGGCTGCACGGCGAGGCGGAGAAGGCGGCCTTCAGCCGGCTGCCGCCGGTGTCGAACGAGGTGTCGGCGGAGCTGGCGCGGATCGCGCTGCTGGAATTGCTGCCCGCCGCGGTCGAGGCGAAGTTCGCCGACTTCGCCCGGGCCGTGAAGCACTACGGCACGCTCGCCGGCAAGCCCTTCGCGACCGAGTCGCGCGACCTGCCGTACGCCGGCGCGACGGAGCGGCTCCTGGAGCTGCTCGACGAGCTTGGGTTCCCCGGCGCCGCCCAGAGCAGCTGGGGGCCGGCAGTAATGGTCTGCTGCGAGACGCTGGAGTTGGCCGGGCAGCTGACCGAGGTTTTGGAGAGCCTGGGCCTGGCCGAGCATCACGACATCGTGATCGCCCGGTTCGACGCGCAGGGGGCCGCCCTGCGGGAGGTCAGCTGACCGTCAGGCCGGTTGGCGGACGTCGAGGCCGTAGGCCACGAGCACCTGCCGCAGCCGCGCGGCCAGCGGGGCCTCGAGACTCACCAGCGGCAGCCGCACGTCGCCGGTGTCGCGGCCGAGCATCGCCATTGCGGCCTTGATCGGGATCGGGTTGCTCGCCAGGCCGAGCAGGTCGCGGCCCAGGCCGAAGAGCTTGTGGTGCAAGGCCCGAGCCCGGGCGAGGTCGCCGGCGTCGAAGGCGTCGCACAGGGCCTTCATGTCGGCGGGCACGATGTTGCCCACGACGGAGATCACGCCCCGGCCGCCGATCGCCAGCAGCGGCAGCGTCATGCTGTCGTCGCCGGAGAGAACCGTGAGATCGGTGGCGGCGAGTACCTGGGAGGCCTGGTCCATCGACCCGGTCGCCTCCTTGACCATCGCGATGCCGGGCAGCTCGGCGAGGCGGAGGATCGTCTCGGGCTCTATGTTGCGGCCGGTGCGGGCAGGGATGTTGTAGACGCAGATCGGGATGTCGACCGCCTCGGCGAGCGCCTTGAAGTGCTCGTAGATGCCCTGCTGCGTGGGGCGGTTGTAATACGGCCCGACGACGAGGGCCGCGTTGGCACCGGCCTTGGCGGCATACTTCGTGAGCCGCACGGCCTCGGCGGTGGAGTTGCTGCCGGTGCCCGGCATGACGAGCATCCGGCCCGCGGCCGCCTCGATGCTCTCGGCGATCACCCGCTCGTGCTCCTCATGCGTGAGCGTGGGGGATTCGCCCGTCGTGCCGACCGGGCAGATGCAGGTGGTGCCCGCCCGGGCCTGGAACTCGACCTGCTCACGGAGCCGCGCCGCGTCTACGGCGCCGTCGCGGAACGGCGTGACGATGGCGACGGACAGACCGGCGAACTTCTCGGCGCGGGTGGGCATGCGGTGAAATCCCTCGTATGCTGCTGCGGGTGTCGGGGTGCGAAAAGTGACGTTCTATGATTTTCAGCGGCGACCGGCAAAGGGTGCCGGCTCCAGCGGCGGCAGGCCGCGGGCGGCGGCGATCGCCGCCGCCGAGCGGATCGTCGCGGCCGGCGGCAGCCGGGCGGCGATCGGCGTGGTGCTCGGCACCGGCCTCGGCGGCTTGGCCGATCGGCTCGGTGCCGCCTGGGCGATGCCGGCCGCGAAGACAGGCTGGCTGGCGACGTCGACGGCGACGGGGCACGCTGGCCGGATCGTCTGCGGCCGACTGTACGGCGTGCCGATCGCGATGCTGCAGGGCCGCGTCCACGGCTACGAGGGCTTTTCCCCCGAGACGCTCTCCCGGGGCACCGAACTGCTCGCCGCGCTCGGCGTCCGCACGCTGCTGCTCACCAACGCCTCCGGTGGCCTGCGGCCTGACATGCAGAGTGGCGAGCTCGTCGTGGTTACCGACCACCTCGACTTCGTGCGGCGTCCGTGGGACGCGGCGCTCGAGCCGGCCGCGGAGGTGGAGCCGACGGCGGGCTATGACCCGCGATTGGCCGACCTGGCCATCGAGGCGACGCGCCGGGTGGATGCGGTCGCGCGGCGGGGTGTGTATGCCTTCCTGTCGGGGCCGAGTTACGAGACACGGGCGGAGTATCGGATGCTGCGGAAGTTCGGCGCCGACGTCGTGGGGATGTCGACTGTGCCGGAGGTCGTGGCGGCGCAGCGCATGGGTCTGGAGGTCGCCGTCTGCTCGGTGGTGACCAACGTCGCGCAGCCGGACGCCCCGACGCTCACCGATGCCGAGCATGTCTGTCAGATGGCGGCCGGCGCCGCCGAGGGCGTGGGAGCGATCGTGGAGGCGCTGGCCCACCGCGCCGCCGGCCGGCCCCGCTGCGGGGCGTGCTGAGTGGCTCGACAGCGCATCGCCGGTGTATCAATCCGATTGCGAACGTTGTTTTGCAGATTCTTTGAATGAGGACTCGGGCTCTTCAGTCGCCCAAGAAGCCCCGGGTGGAAACCCGGGATCATGCTGCACGCGAACCCGCGGCCTCGTGCCGCGGTTCGCTTGGCGGGCCTGCGCCCGCTTGGAATCAACCCGGCCCTCCGGGCCTGGCGCTCACACAAGAAGCCCCGGGTGGAAACCCGGGGACATGCTGCACGCGAACCCGCGGCGTCGTGCCGCGGTTCGCTTGGCGGGCCTGCGCCCGCTTGGAATCAACCCGGCCCTCCGGGCCTGGCGCTCACACAAGAAGCCCCGGGTGGAAACCCGGGGACATGCTGCACGCGAACCCGCGGCGTCGTGCCGCGGTTCGCTTGGCGGGCCTGCGCCCGCTTGGAATCAACCCGGCCCTCCGGGCCTGGCGCTCACACAAGAAGCCCCGGGTGGAAACCCGGGGACATGCTGCACGCGAACCCGCGGCGTCGTGCCGCGGTTCGCTTGGCGGGCCTGCACCCGCTTGGAATCAACCCGGCCCTCCGGGCCTGGTACTCACACAAGAAGCCCCGGGTGGAAACCCGGGATCATGCTGCACGCAAACCCGCGGCCTCGTGCCGCGGTTCGCTTGGCGGGCCTGCGCCCGCTTGGATTCAACCCGGCCCTCCGGGCCTGGCGCTCACACAAGAAGCCCCGGGTGGAAACCCCGGGACTCCGGGTTTGAAAACCATCCCGCCATCCATGCCGCACGACGGCGCACGCTTTGCCGTTCGAACCCGTAGCGCATGGCACACGGGAAGAGATGCGACCCGGAGTCCCCCGGCTCCCGCCGGGGGCTTTTTGTGTGAGCGCCAGGCCCGGAGGGCCGGGTTGTCTGCCCGCGGGCGCAACAAACCGGAAATCCATCCCCGGGCACATGAGGCAGTCTGGCGGAACTACGAGGCGAGATGTGGGAGGTTCGCGCACATGGCGTGTCGTATCAGCCGGCCTGCGAGTCGCGGGCGGCCTGGGCGGCGGTGGCGGCGTCGGCAGGGGTGCCGGCTTCGCCGCGGCGGGGCGTGGCCGGGCCGATGATCTCCACCACTTCCGTGTCGTCGAGCATCTCGCGGCTCTCGAGGGCGCCGGCGAGGCTGTCGAGCTTCTCGCGGTGATCGGAGAGGAGCTTCGTGGCCCGCGCGGCGGCCTCGGAGAGCAGCCGCGACACCTCCTCGTCGATGATCCGCGCGGTGGCCTCGCTGAACTCCCGCTGCTCGTAGACGTCGCGACCGAGGAAGGGATGCTCGTTGGAACTGGCGCAGGCCACCGGGCCGACCCGCTCGCTCATGCCCCAGTGGGCCACCATCTTGCGGGCGATCCGCGTGGCCTGCATGAGGTCGTTCTCCGCGCCCGCCGAATACTCGCCGAACACGAGCTTCTCCGCCGCCCGGCCGGCGAGGATGAAGACGAGCCGGTTGTGGAGGTCGGATTCGCCGATGTTCATCCGGTCCTCTTCGGGCACCAGCTGCGTCACGCCCAGGGCCCGGCCCCGGGGGATGATCGTCACCTTGTGGAGTTTGTCGACGCCGGGCAGCAGCCAGGCGCCCAGCGCGTGCCCCGCCTCGTGGTAGGCCGTCATCTTCTTCTCGCGGCCGGCCAGCACCTCCTCGCGCTTCGGGCCCATGAGCACCTTGTCGCGGGCGTAGTCGAAGTCGGAGGAATCGACGGCCTCCTTGTCGTGCCGCGTGGCCCACAGGGCGGCCTCGTTGACGAGGTTGCGGATGTCGGCGCCGGTCAGGCCCACGGTCGCGCCGGCGAGCCGGTCGAGATCGACGTCGGCGGCGAGCGGCACGTTTCGCGTGTGGACCTTGAAGAGTGCGAGCCGGGCCTTCTGGTTGGGGCGATCGACCGTCACGTGGCGGTCGAAGCGTCCGGGCCGCAGAAGCGCGGGGTCGAGCACGTCGGGGCGGTTGGTCGCGGCGAGGATGATCACGCTCTCCGACGGGCTGAAGCCGTCCATCTCGGAGAGGATCTGGTTGAGGGTTTGTTCGCGCTCGTCGTGGCCGCCGCCGAGGCCGGCGCCGCGGACTCTCCCCACGGCGTCGATCTCGTCGATGAACAGGATCGCCGGGGCGTTGTCCTTGGCCGTCTTGAAGAGGTCGCGGACCCGCGAGGCGCCCACGCCGACGAACATCTGGATGAACTCGCTGCCCGAGATCGAGAAGAAGGGCACGCCCGCCTCGCCGGCCACCGCCCGGGCGAGGAGCGTCTTGCCGGTGCCCGGCGGACCCATGAGGAGCACGCCCTTGGGCACGCGGCCGCCAAGCCGCTGGAACTTCTTCGGGTCCTTGAGAAACTCCACGATCTCCTGGAGGTCCTGCTTCACCTGCTCGAGCCCCGCCACGTCGGCGAAGGTGACCGTCTTGTCACCGGCGCCATACCGCTTGGCGGGCGACTTGGAAAAGCCGCCGAGGAAGCCGGTGTTGCCCAGCGGGTCGCGGGCCCGGCGGAGCGTCATCCAGAAGCCCGCCATGAGCAACAGCGGCACGAGCAGGTAGAGGCCGAGCAGGAAGCCGGTCGGGTCGTCGGGCGACCGCGTGGCCTTGCGGATCTCGTCGTGCTCCTGCATCAACCGGTCGAAGCTCTCCCGGAGGTAGGGATTGAGGTCGAGCTGGAAGGTCTTCACGTTTCGCAGGCCGGGCTTGGCCTCGGCCGGGGCCTCCTTGAGCTCGCCCACGAGCCGGTCGCCGGTGAGCTCGATCGCCGCGACGTTGCCGGACTTCACCTGCTGCACGAACTCGTCGTAGCGCATCACCGGCCGGCCGCCGGCCGCCCCGCTGGTGAGGTAGGTGGCCAGGGCGAGGGCCGCGAGGAGAAGGAGGATCACCGCCGGCATGCCGAGCGGTCGGCCGAGAATGGGCGGGGTGTTCGACGGTCCCTTGGGCCGCGGGGCGGAATCCATGTGCCGAATCGTCCTGGCGGGGTCGGTTGTGGCCGCGGGGATCGCGGCCGCTAGAAATCGAACAGTGTAGTGTATGCGGGAGGCTGACCAACGGCCCGCAGCGGTGGGCGGAGGAAAGCCCGGCGGCCGGTGCGGGCGGGCGTTGAAATTGATTCACGGACGCGGAACGAGGAGGCGGTCATGCAGGACGGCGAAGTGCGGCCGAATGGGCGGCGCGGCGTGGTGGCCGTGACGCGGCGCGGCGAGCAGTTCCTGGCGATCCGCCGCGGCCTGACGGTGGCGGCGGGGGGCACGATCTGCTTCCCGGGCGGTCACGTCGAACCGGGCGAGGAGGAGCACCAGGCGGTGGTCCGCGAATGCCACGAGGAGCTCGCGGCGATCGTCGAGGCACGGGAGTGCGTGTGGCGGAGCATGACGAGCTGGGGCACCGAGCTGGCGTGGTGGACGGTCACGCTCCGCGGCGACAACGAACTCGTGCCGCATCCGGTGGAGGTCAGCGAGATTCTCTGGCTGTCGGCCCGGGAGATGATGGAGCATCCAGACGTGCTGGAAGGGAATCGGCCGTTTCTGGAAGCGGTGATGGCGGGGCGGATTCCGGTGTGAGACTGGGGCCTGCTCCGGCCGGTCGGCTTCGCTGCAGCCGCTACGGGATCATCACGCCACGTGTGAATACCATCGCGGCGTTGGATGTCACGATCAGTTCGCGGGCCTTGCGATCAGCGCGGTAGCCGAAGAACAGCGGCCGGATATCTTCGTCTTGCCTCTCGCCGCGGGCCTTCTCCACGACATCGAGAAACCGCCGCGCCTCCACCGCACTCACGGCCGACTTCACCTCGCAGAGCACCGTCACCGGTCGCCCGTCGATCGTGCCCCGAACCACCACGTCGATTTCCCGCGGCTTGCGGCCCACCGTGATCTCCTCGGGGCTGGCCGAGGCCACGACCAGGTGCCAATGCTTTTCCAGGATCTCGGGGACAAGATCGCAGGCGAAATCCTCCAGGCTGCCGCCCAGGGCGTTCGCCAAGCCGCCCACCTGCTTGGCCAGGTCGCCCACGGCGAACTCGGTCCGTTTCTGGGCCTCGGCCAGTTCTTCGACGCGAATCTCCGTGCGTTTTTGGGCCTCGGCCAACTCCTTGACGACCCCCGACAGGTCGTGAACAACGCCCGTGAGCTCGTTGAGCTCCGCCTTGGTCACGAGTGCGTCGTGCGACTCCACGAACACGTGCGCCAACAGCGTGGCCTGGGGATCGGGAAATTGCTCGAGCAGGCGACTGCGAATCTGGGGGATCGTGGCCATGGTGCACTCCTGCGGTGACTGGAAGGAGTGTACAGGCGTTCTATTCTGGCGTCAACCGGCTGCGGCCGTCTCGCAGTCGAAGCCAATGCCATGTTATGGCGCCGACGGCCGTTCTGCGGTTGGATTCCCGTCGGCGGCGGGCGGTGCGGTGCGGAGATCGATGATGCCGCTGAACCTGCTGGCCCCCTCTGTCGGCTGTCCGCGCGGCGTCGGTGGCTGGGTGCCGGTGTCGAGGAGCGTTCGCAGGCGGTTGGGCGGACGCGGTGGCGCGGGGGGCTCCGTGTGGCTCGCAGGGGCGACGTCGGGATCGTGCAGCAGTCGCTTGCCGGTGGCATGCCGGGCGTCCACGAGCCAGCTTTCGAGTACCGCGCGTTCGCGGGGTGTGAGCGGCGTCATCACAAGCGTGCGCGACTTCGAGTCGGCCGGGTGACGCACCGAGAGCCGTCGCACGAGCGGGGCGGGGTCGCCGTCGGGGCCAAGCAGGGCGCGAAACACGGTCGCGTTGGTGAGGGTGGCGCCGCTGCTGGCCGGATCGCGGTGGAACTGCGGGGCATGGCCGCGCGGGCCGCCGTGGCAGGCGCCGGTGGCGCAGCGATTGAGGAGCAGTGGCTGCACCTGCCGGGTGAAGCGGGAGACCAGGTCGGGGGGCAGGTCGGCGGCCCGGGCGGGCGCGGCCAGACCGGTGCCGAGCGCGGCGGCAGCCAGCAGGATCAGGCCGAGGCGGCGGTGACGGGAAGCGGGCGTCATGACGCGGGAGGGTAGGAGGGCGGGCGTGGCGTCGCAACCCGGGCTGGTTGTGGCGTTGCACGGCCGCTACATACACTTCCCGGGCCGGTTTTACCCGTTGATCGCCCGCATCCTCACTCACCTCTTCACCCGGAGACGACACCGTCCTATGGAACGAACGTTCGTGATGTTCAAGCCCGATTGCCTGGAACGGGGCCTGCTCGGCAGGATCCTCGCGCGGTTCGAGGAGAAAGGACTGCGGCTGGTGGCGATGAAGATGCTGCGGGTTACCCCCGCGGTCGCCAAGCAGCATTACGCCGAGCACGTCGAGAAGCCGTTCTATCCAGGGCTCGAGGAGTTCATCACCGCGTCGCCCGTAGTGGCGACGGTGTTCCAGGGGCCGGAGGTGATCCGCGTCGTCCGCGAGATGCTCGGCGCCACCAGCGGCCTCAAGGCGGCAGCCGGCACGATCCGCGGCGACTATTCATCGAGCCGGCAGATGAACCTCGTGCATGCCTCCGACTCGCCCGAGTCGGCCGCCCGCGAGATCGGCATCTACTTCAAGGCCGACGAGATCCTCTCCTGGGATCCGTCACTGGCCTGCTGGTACCAGGCTCCGGGCGAGGCCTGATCCAAAACCCATGAGCACGTTCGTCTTCGGGCATCGGAATCCCGACACCGACGCCATCTGCTCGGCGATCGCCTACGCCGACCTGCTACGCCGCACCACCCGGCCCGACGCCGTGGCCTGCTGCTGCGGGCCGCCGAACAAGCGGACGGAGTACGTGCTCGAGCGGGCCGGCCTGGCGGCGCCGCGGATCGTGATGGACGTGCGGCCGCAGGTGGAGGACGTCTGCCGCCGCGAGGTGGTGACGGCCGCCTTCGGTGACACGTTCCACGAGGCCTACCAGCGGATGAAGGCGGGCGACCTGCGGGCGATCCCGGTCGTGGACGACGACCGCCGCGTGGTGGGCGTGCTCTCGGTGCTCGAGCTGATGGAGCTCTTCTTTCACGACTCGGCCGACGCCACCAAGAGCCGCACCGTGACCACGAGCCTCGACAAGATCCGCGACGTGCTCGGCGGCGGCTTTCAGCACGCGATCGAGCCGGAGCAGCGAAACGAGCTGCTGGTGATGGTGGGCGCGATGAGCGCCGAAGGGTTCACGGAGCGGATGCAGAAGTATCCGCGGGAGCGGCTGATCGTGGTCTGCGGCGACCGGCCCACGATCCAGCTGCCGGCCATCGAGCACGGCGTGCGGGCGCTGGTGATCACCGGCGGATTCAAGCTCTCGGCGGGGCTGGTCGATCTGGCGAAGCTGCGGGGCGTGTCGGTGATCTTGAGCCCGTTCGACACCGTGAACACCACGCTGCGGCTGAAGTCGTCGCAGTTCGTCGATCCGGTGGTCGACACCGACGTGATCACGGTGCCGGGCAAGGCGCCGGTGGCGGAGGCGCGGGCGGTGGCGGAGCGGTCGGCCCAGCCGGTTTTTCCGGTGGTGGGCGACGACGGCCGGCTCGTGGGCCTGGCCTTCAAAAGCGATCTCATCAGCCCGCCCAAGCCGAAGCTCGTGCTCGTGGACCACAACGAGCTCGGCCAGGCCGTCAACGGCGCCGACGAGGCCGAGATCGTGGAGGTGCTCGACCACCACCGGCTCGGCGGCGGCCTGAAGAGCACGCAGCCAATCCGGTTCGTGAACGAGCCGGTGGGCTCCACCTGCACGCTCGTGGCCCGGCAGTTTCGGGCGGCGGGCCTCGAGCCCGAGCCGGGCATCGCCCTGTGCATGGCGTCGGGGATCATCTCCGACACCCTGCACCTCCGCTCGCCCACCACGACCGACGTGGACCGCGAGATCCTCGGCTGGCTGGAGCGGCTGTGCGCCGTCGACCTGGCGACCTACGCCCGGGAGTTCTTCGAGATCGGGTCGGCGCTGCGGTCGAGCCGGCCGGCGGAGGTGATCCGCGAGGATTGCAAGGAGTTCACGGAGCACGGCGTTCGGTTTTCGATCTCGCAGATCGAAGAGTCGGGCTTCGATCTCTTTTGGGAGCGGAAGGACGACCTTCGGGCGGCGCTGGAGGAGTTCGCGGCCCAGCAGCGGCTCGACTTCGCGGCTCTTCTCGTGACCGACGTCGTCACCAACGGCTCGCTGTTGCTGCTCTCGCAGGAGTCGGAGGCGTGGGAGGAGACAAACTACCCGCGACTCGATCCGGGCTTGTATTCGCTCAAGGGCATCGTGAGCCGCAAGAAACAGCTCCTGCCGCTGGTGAGCCAGCTGCTGCACGCGACGCGGGTTTGAGTTGGTTGCGTGGCGCAAGTCTCCAGGCTTGCGAATGGGCGTTTGGGTACCACGGGCCGCATTCGCACGCCTGGAGGCGTACGCCACGGGGGAGCGGTCTTTGGGTGTCCGCTGGGGCGGCGTGATCACAGCCGGCCGGCGGGCGTGTCGGTGGCGAGCCGCTCGATCATGTCGCGGCAGGCCCGTTCGACGGCGGTCTGCCACTGGGTGTCCGTGAGGCCGGCGTTCATTTCGGGCCGAGCGTGGGCGAAGATCACGTCGCGGGCGCTGACGACCAGCGCCCCGAGGCCGTCGGCGTGGAAGGCGCCGCGCACGTCGGAGGCCCGGCCACCCTGGCGGCCGAAGCCGGGCACGAGGATCCACGTGTGCGGCATGGCGGCTCGCAGTTCGTCGAGCTGCTTGGGCCAGGTGGCGCCCACGACGGCGCCCACGGCGCCGTAGGTCGTGCCCGCCGCGGTGCGGGCGGCGAGGGCCTCGACGCCGGCGGCGACGTGCTCATAGAGCGGTCGGCCGTCGCTGGTGAGTTCCTGAAAATCCTTGCTGCCGGGGTTCGAGGTCTTCACGAGCACGAAGATCCCGGCGCCGCGGTCGGCGGCGGTCTTCACGAAGGGCTCGAGGGAGTCGAGGCCGAGGTAGGGATTCACCGTGACCGCGTCGGCGGCCCAGGGGCCGGCGAGCCAGCCGTCGGCGTAGGCTTCGGCGGTGGAGCCGATGTCGCCGCGCTTGCCGTCGGCGAGCACGAGCAGACCCCGGGCGTGGGCGTGGGCGATCACGTCGGCGAGCGCGGTCATGCCGTGGGGCCCGAGGGCTTCGAAGCAGGCGAGCTGCGGCTTGACGATCGGCACGAGTGGAGCGACGACGTCGATCACGTCGCGGCAGAAGGTCGTGAAGATGGCGGCGAGGTCGCGCGGATCGGTGGCCGCGGCGGCCGCGAGGGCCGGAGGAAGCGATTCGCGGCGCGGGTCGAGACCGATGCACGCGGGGGTGCGGCGGCTTTGGATCGCGGCGGCGAGTCGGGCGGCGAACGGGGGCAGGTGTCCGGGGGCCGTGGTCATGGGCGGGGCCTCGGGGAAGCGGCAGGCTGGGTGGGAAGAGTGTGTCACTCGGCCGGCCGATTGGCGAGGGGGCGGGGCGGGGCGGCGGCGGTGACCGGTCTCGCGGGGCGGCTGGCCGCGGGATGCGGCGGCCGATAGGGTTCGATGGCGTCGCAGGGATTCACGGGCTGGCGACCGGTTTCGGCAGGATGCCTCCTCGAGAGCGCGTGGAGGGTGTCATGGGAAACGTGGATCCGAATCGGCTGGGGATCGTGGCGGCGGTGTTGCTCACGGCGTGGCACGGCGTGTGGATGGCCCTCGTGGCGGCCGGCGTGGCCCAGCGGGTGGCCGACTTCGTGCTTCGGCTGCATGCGATGAAGTCGGACGTGGTGGTGGAGCCCTTCGATCCCGGGGCGGCGGCCCTCTTGCTGCTGGCGACGGCGGTGCTGGGCTACGTGGGCGGTGCGGCGGCGGCGCTGCTGTGGAACTGCCTGGGGGCGGTCTGCATGCGGGGCAGGTCGGGGGCCGTGGGCCGCGCATGAGCGGGGCATTCGGCCGTGGGGAAGTCGTGTTGAAGCCTGCGGCCGGTTGTGCGATAGTGTGGCGGTCGCGGGGCGGCGGTGCCGATGGCACTGTCGTCCCGTGGCGGTTTCGGGGCGTGGCGCAGTCTGGCTAGCGCGCTTGACTGGGGGTCAAGAGGTCGCAGGTTCAAGTCCTGTCGCCCCGACTTATTGATAAGGCTCGGTTTTTCGGATCGTTGCTACCTGCCGGCGGTCGGCAGTGCCTCTCGGAAGCTGATGGAAACGGGGAAAGGAAAACGGGGAAATCCCGTTTCCCCGTTTGAGCTTCTGAGAGGAGGTGGGTAGTGGGTCGAAATCCAAAGCATCTCTTGCCGCAAATGCGGCTCCATAAGGGCACCGGCCACGCCAGGGTCCGGATCAACGGTACGGAGCACTGGCTCGGGAAGTTCGGATCCCCTGAAGCCAGAGCCGCATACGACCGGCTCGTCGCCGAGTATCTGGTTGCCCGCGGAGCAGTGCCCGGTATGGGGCAGGTCAACGCTCCGGCTGCGACCGAGTCCGGCCCGACCGAGCCGTCACCCCCGGCCGAAGTTTCCAGCCCCACCCCCAGGGTTGCCCCGCCAACGAACCCGCCTTTCGCACCCGCTGCTCCAGCTACCAACCCACCGCCCATGGCACTCACCGTGGCGGAGCTGTGCGTCATGTATCTGGAGTACGCCAAGACCCACTACGTCCTCGCCGATGGCCGCCTCTCCAGCAGCTACGACGGGATGGTGCAGGCCGTGAATGCGCTCCAAAGTTTTCGGCAGATTCCAGCGGAAGCATTCGGGCCCCGATGCCTCCGCGAGATCATGGACAGGCTCGTGCACGAAAAAGGGCGAAACGGAAAGCCGCGACCCAGGAAATCAATCAACCGAATCATCAAGCGAATCCGGGGGCTTTTCAAATGGGGCGCAAGCATGGAAATCATTCCCGCCCAGACATGGCATGCCCTCCTCACGATCGAAGGCCTGCGCAGGGGACGTTCGGCAGCCCCGGAACTCCCTCCCGTGCGGGCTGTTTCCGACGACGTGGTGAAGGCAACCCTGCCGCACCTTCCCAAAACAGTCGCTGACCTTGTCCAGTTCATACGCTTGACTGGATGCCGTCCAGGCGAGGCGTGCCAGTTGCAGCCTGTGGACATCGAGCAGCAGGGCAAAGTCTGGAAGTGGACGCTCAAGTCCCACAAGAACACTTGGAGGGATCATGAGCGGGTCATCATGATCGGTCCACGAGCCCAGGTGATTCTCAAGCCCTACCTTGATCGACTCGCGAAACGGCCACACGGATTCTGTTTCAGTCCCCGTGAAAGTGAAAAAGCCCGCAATGCTCTCCGCAGGGCAGCGAGGCAGTCACCGATGACGCCGAGTCAAGCAGCTCGCCAGGCCAAGCCAATCCAAAGCCGCCGCAAACCACCTCGGGACTTCTTTACGGACGCAAGCCTCAACCGGTGTATTCGCCGGGCCTGCGAGAAAGCGAAGGTCCCCCGGTGGACCCCAATGCAACTGCGGCATTCGGCGGGTACCGAGGCCCGGCTGGCTGGGGGAGGCTTGGATGCTGCCCAGGTGAGGCTGGGTCACAAGCATGCGAACATCACCGAGGTCTACGCCGAACTGGCCCAGGAGAAAGCCGCCGAACTAGCTCTCAAGTTGGGCTAACGAGCGGACTGTGGTTCGCAGCGATCGAAGGATGCGGTCCCGCCCCCGAGTGGTGTTGGGCGGCGGCGTCATCGGCCTGGACGGCAGATGCTGCGGCCTTGCGCCTCGGCCGCACAGGTCCCTTGCCTTCGCGCCGCACCGATCCGCCGTACACACACTGCTCGCGCCAGCCATCCCGGCCCGGGTAGCCTGCGGCCTTGGCCTTGACGGCGTAGTGGAACCAGGCCTGGTGGTACCCGTCTCCGTTTGCCCGACGGACATTGAGCTGCTTCAGTCTGGCGGCAATCCGGGGCCAGCCGACCCCGTGAGTTTTGTGCTGGATGATGGCCCAATCCAGGAGCGATCGCTCAGCCGTGTCGGGCACCCAATTGCCCGACTCCTCCTTCTTCCAGCCCGCTGGCGGGCGGCCGCCGTGGGGTAATCCCTTTGACTGGCGTACGGCCAAGGCTTCCCGCGTTCGGGACCTGATCCAGTCTCGCTCCAGTTCTCCGAGTAGCACCAAGAGATGCATGACAAAGCGGCCCAGGGAAGACGAGGTGTCGAGTTGGATGTCGAGACTGTGGACCGAGATGCCTTTCGTGGCGAAGAGGTTCAGCGTATTGGCCCCATCCACCACATTCCGGAAAGCCCGATCAAGTTTGCTCCAGATCACGCAGTCTCCGGGTTGGGCTGCGGCCCAGAGGGCTTGCCCCCCAGTTCGCTCTGCGAGGGGTTTCTCCCCAGATGTGGCATGGTCTTCGAACCATCCCCCAAACTCATAGCCTTTATCCTTGAGGTGGTTCTCGTAGTAGATGGTTATGGCTTTCCGCTGTGACTCAAACGTGTAGTGCTGGCCAGCGGTGGATGCTCGGCAATAGCCATAAGCCTTTGCCATATCCGTCTCCTCCTTGTTGCGAGTTGGTGGTTGGGCTTTCCGGTGTGGTGGATGGGGCGTACGCAGTGTCGAGAGCAGGCCTATTCCTCGCTCTCCTCTTCATTGATCTTGTTCCTTTCAAACTCTTCGGGGGTGTCAGACTTCTCAGCAATCAGGGCTGCCACGCGGCAGTCGATGTCTCGTTCTCTCAGGTAAGCCACTCGGTCGAGGGCTTCTGCTAGGAATGGATAGTGGGCAGGGAGGTTGGCGTACTCATCGCATTGGTCAACGGTCCATTGGCCTTCCTTTCTGTAGACCACGCAGTAGCCATAAACATTCATGTCAGTGGGGCTGGAATCGGTACGCTTCGGTTCAGACACGGCACTTTCTCCTTCGGAATCTTGGGTCAGGGAATAGGAACACTGTTACTAAACTCATCCAATGACTACAGACCATTAACTGTGCGGTCATTTCCGCCAAGGACACGAACTCCTTCTCGTCAGCCATCGTGACCATGGTGTACCCGACTACCACTATGCTTCTTATGACATAGATGATGGCCGAGTTAATGCTTAGTTCCAGCGTTGTGATCCAGAAGAAAACAAATGCCAATGCCAATAGGACTGGCTCGGGTTGTTGTGTCATGGGGATTGCCATAGGTCAATGGTCATTTGTTCAGCACAAGGGGAGGGAGTCCATCAACTCCTTCTCCTCGATGCTCTTGAAGATGTCCTCAGGGCGGCTGACGTAGGGGTCTTGGGCAGACCACACCTCCACTCGGTCTGGGGAGTTATCCCAGACCACCGCCACGGACTTCTTCTCTGACCAATCGTGAATCACCTTGTCGGCAGTGTGTTCTCCATGCCGGTGATAGGACCGACCTCCATTGAGGAAGTGCCGGATGGACTTGCGTTGCCAAGTGTTGTCCGCCCCGGCAACCAGTTGATGGTAGGCCCGCTCCAGGGCTGACCTCCCGCCGACTACTGTGTTGGTGTAGTTGCTGGGATACTTGGTCCGGCCCCATCGGTAGAACTTGCAGAAGGCAGAGGTTTTGTCCGGCCCCATCAGCAGGGACTCGCAGCCGACCGGCGGGATTACCACTCGAATCCACCGTGCCGCTTCGACCTGGAAGTGGCCGCCAACTTTGTCTCCCGGCAGGGTCCAGTAGGCCACCAGTTCCGGGAGGTAGTACCGGATCGGCTCGTCATCCTTGTCCCGGCCCAGGACATAGCCATCTCGGCTGGCATCTCCATGCCGCTGGGAGAATCGGGTTAGGGTCACCGGATCGTGATGGCCCAGTTCCTTGGGGTCCCCATCCGTGCAGACTGCCATGGGGTACAGGGCAATCTTGATATGGGGGTACTGCTTGCTGACCCGGAGTGCCTCGGAGTGGACCCGGGCAGCCAGAGTCTTCATCTTCTGCTCGTCCCAGAGGGGGCCGGGAAGTTCGGTGACTTCCGCCTGCCCGGAAGCCCACTTGGTCTGGAAGTGCGGGACTTTGGGCACTGCCATGCTGGAGTACCAGTCCAACTTGGAGTGGCAAGTTCCCGGCAGGAAGTCATGCCACAGGTCAACCGGATTGGATGCCCGGTGGAACTCGACCATGTTGTAGAGCGAGCGGTCCTGAAGGGGGTTCATCTCGTCCCGCTTCACGAACTTGCCGTCCCGGTCCCGGATGACCATGTACTCCTCGCACGGTGATCCAGCCCGGCCCCTTCTGCCGCCGTGCCAGAAGCCCTTCATGGCAACCGTGCCATCCGCATTGAAGTAGATGCACTCGGTCTGCCCCGTGGGCTTTACTCCTTGCGGCAGGGACACCGGAAGGAATCGGTGCATCCGCTTTCGGTAGGTCGTGGCAAACCATTGAGGATGGTACACGGTATAGAGTTCTCCCTTGTGGCGAACCCCATGGAGGGTGGCATACTTTCTCCCTTGCGGGGTGTATAAGGTGAGAAATACAGAGGCGTTGCTCTCTCCGAGGTCCAGCCTTGAGATGCAACCCTTCAGGAACTTGTCGCTCGTCCCTCCTCGGAGTTTGCCGTACTCGGCTGGGTCCTTTCGGAGCAAGGCTTCTGCCCTCCGAAGGACCCAGGAGAACGTGGGGATACGCTTCACTTCGCTCATTCGTCATCCTCCAGTGATGTCTTGTTGGGTGAATCCGGGATACGAACCTTGGTGGCCCAGGGTGGAACGAATCCATCCGTTGTTGCCGCGACAATCAACTGTCCTTTGATGGGCCGGTCAGGCCAAGGGGTTCCGGTGTCGGTCACCAAGACCGTGACATCCGGCTTGTACTTCTCTTGGGTGTAGGTCAGGGGGATTCTCATGTCCGTGCCCCCTCCACCGCAGAGTTCAAACTCATCTTGCACCGAGGTCAGGACCTTGTCCTGCTGGACTCGGGCGTCACAGGTCACAACTGGCACTCTGCCCATGGCCTGAAGTCCCTGCTTGATGACAGCCAAGGCCTTGGCAAGGCAGCCCGCAGTCATCGAACCGCTGGTGTCCACGATGACTACTGCCTTGGGGGTGTA
>Ga0315908_10000926_pt1 | contig 22518 bp, 16 predicted proteins | sample LakEriMetagenome_12_FD_203520 | JGI IMG/M metagenome (GOLD analysis project Ga0315908, IMG submission 203520) | Freshwater fungal communities from buoy surface, Lake Erie, Ohio, United States - Buoy 4 MA124 | ecosystem: Environmental > Aquatic > Freshwater > Lake > Lake biofilm | place: USA...
CATAGAGTTCAACAGAAGAATTGATCTCGGCATTGAAGTTTTATTAACCACCTTTATTGTTTCCTTTATTAGTTTGATTGCCTATTTTTTTGGCTGGGGATTTTTCTTTCATGGAATTTTGGAAGGAGTGATTTATTTTTCATTGGTAATTCTTGGTTCTTTACCCTTTGTTCTTAAGTATTGGCAAAATCAACTTGATGAAGCAGAAAAAAAGCATGCCTATTACAAGGAGAAAGCCAATCAAGATCACGTAGGTGCTTTTTACGATAGAGAAGATTTAGGATTTGACAATTAATATGAACGAAACAAAGAAAAATATAAAAAAGAATAAAATGACCATCCTTCAACGAATGCGTCAGATCGACCAAACCATTCAAATGGATGGGTTCAATCCGGCTACGTTGAAAAAACTGAAGTCAGATCTGGCCATTGCTTCTAACTATTTAGGGGTTAATCAGGAACTTTCCGCTATTTTTTCAATGGTATTAGTAATGTGCGTAAATGAGCAAGCGCCCGTACTTCATGATATTAGTAACCGAGGCGGATTAGATGTAATTGATTTTATGCCACAGATTTCTTCACTTGATTCCTTAGTCAATGACGGGTTTTTAAAGAAAAGAAAAGCGCGTCACAGACAAGTGGAAGAGGCGTTGCGTGGCAAGGTTTATATGATAGACGAAGAAATCATGAATGCAATTATTCGCGATTTGCCCTTACCCAAGAAAGAAACAGAAGAACTTGAGGGATCCATTGAAATTTTCCAATTGATATACGACTGGATGCATCAAGTATCTGACAACGAGATGGGCGAACATGATTTTATGGAGGAGACCGAACAACTCCTTAAACAAAATCAGCATTATCCAATAATCAAAGAACTCTCTTTGTATGAAATGCCCATTGAATTTAAAATCGTTTTAATCTATACGATGTGGCGATCAATATGCGGTTATAATACCATAGATATTGAGTTTCCATGCGAAACCGTTACTTTCACTTCCTCTCGAAGAATTCGAATGATGCAGCGATTTGCACACGGCGATGACCCTCTTTCAAAAGAAGATTTAATTGAGGTAAAGGAAGGGAGAATGAGTTCTGATTTAGACGCACGATTAAGTGATAAAAGTATTCAAATGCTAGAGTTGGAAAACATTCACATCAAAGAGCGTTTTAAGAAAGGACAAGAAACAATGAAGCCGGAGCAAATTATAGCTAAATCTTTGTTTTTTAATGAAGAGGAAGATAAGCAGTGGGAACGTATTCATTCTTTGTTGGAGGAAGAGAATTTTCGCATGGTGAACGAGCGAATGTCTGCTATGGGAATGAAAACGGGATTTACCATTTTATTTCATGGTTCGCCCGGAACAGGAAAGACCGAATCTGTATTGCAGTTAGCGCGTATGAGTGGCAGAGAAATTATGAAAGTGGATGCTTCGATGACGAAAAGCATGTGGTTCGGCGAGAGCGAAAAACTCATGAAACGCATTTTTACTTCCTATGAGGAATTAAGAAAAAGTAGTGAAAAGACCCCTATTTTGTTTTTCAACGAGGCTGATGCTATATTAAGTAAGCGCAAGGTAAACGGATCTTCCAATGTTTCACAAACGGAAAATGCGCTTCAAAATATTTTATTAGAGGCCTTAGAGAATTTCAACGGCATTTTCATAGCAACCACCAACCTAATTCAAAATTTAGACGAAGCATTCGACCGAAGATTCATTTATAAAATGTGTTTTTACCCACCCGAGGTCAAGGTTGCTGCACAAATTTGGAAGCAAAATATGCCAACTTTAGCTGACGAAGATTGCTTGTTCTTGGCGCAGGAATTTACCTTTTCAGGCGGTCAAATAGATAATGTTGTTCGAAAATGTGAGATTGAACATGTATTAACAGGTATTCCCGTAGATCTAGAAAGTATTAAAGGGTTCTGCCACAAAGAGGTTTTGCTTAAGAAGTCAACCTCGAATCGGATCGGGTTTTAAAAACATGAGATTTACCTTAAACAAAAAAGCCCCGATTGGGGCTTTTTTAGTGTTCGCTTTATTTTTTACGATAGGTTCGCCGTACTCTTTCTTTAAAACGTTTACGACGCATAGCTTGTGCTTTTTCCGATTGGTGGTGTATTCTTGCTATTTCATTATTTGACAGACCATTCAAATAGAAGTCTTTCAACATTTGACGATTTTCTTCTGTTTCTTGGTCTAGCATTTCATTAAGATGGGATAGGCGGTCTTGGTAGAGTAGATCATCATCAAGATCGTATTCGTTTTCCTTTTCTCCATGGAAAGAAAGGTCATCGCAGTAGTTGATTGGTGGGTTTTTTCTCTCCTGATCAATAATATAGTTCTTTATGATTCTACCTACCCATTGTTTTACAGTTCCTTTAGCAGGATCATATCTGTGGTATTGTAGAATAACTTTGATTAGGATGTCTTGTTTGTAATCCTCTCGATTACTTGGGGTTACTCTTTTTGAGTAGGTAGTGTTTAAACACGTTAGGATAAAGGCATTAATAAATTCGACTTCTTGTCTTGTTAGCATAGAAAAAACTAAAAATTTAAAAAATTACACTAATTTCCCATTCTCCTTGCTGGGAGTTACTTTGATTTTGACCTGTTAGAAGGAGATCTAACGCGGTTTAACCTGTTTAAAAACGCATGATTTGATTCGACTTAGGAGGCATACAGTTTCTACAAGACGCACATGTGATTCCTGGGTTGCCTAAAAATTTTGAATAGGCATGATTTTTTTTAATAAACTCAATTAAAAGTGTCAAAAGAGAGTAATTTACAGTTTATAAATTAAAAAAAGGGAAGCGTAGAGTCTGCACTTATATGACTCTTGAACAAATATAGTATCCAAACTTGCGAAAAAAAAATCTTTTTGGCATTTTTTAGAAAAAAAGTTTATTTTTTTAATCAGAAACTTGATTTTTTGTGAATTAGCATGCACTAACTCAAGAAAAAAAAATGGTTACACTTTTTAATAAAAATAAATCGGCTAAAATCTTTTGAGGTTATATTTCCGATTATTTGCGTAATACCGGTATAAATTCTTTTTAACTCCATAATTTATATTATATGCGAAATTGGCTGAATAGTTTTAGCAAAACAAAAAAAGCGGTCTCTACCATGACGTATGAAGAACTTGGAAATGACCTCGATGAGTTCACTCGTTTTGTTAATGTTAATGGTGATATGGCTCTTGTGCTTTCTGTTTATTGTATGATGCGCAACCGCAAAAATTACGTGAAAATTGATGATTTATTGGAAGAGCTCGAACCTCATGTTCCAACCGAATATACCATCGAACAAGTGGAAAAACTAGTAGTTGCAGGTTGGTTTGTTTTTGGTGGCGAAGGCCCTTTTTCTAATTCCTGCGATCAGATTTTCTTAACACATACCGCCGAAAACGCCTTGAAATCATCCAATAAAGCAGCATTACCTAAAAAATCTACCAAGAAAGAGGACGTGCTTATTCTTACTATGTATGCTCGTGCAATTTCCTTTCGCAACCGAAGTATCACCCTACGCGAATGGGCAAAATTTGTTAAAGAGGCCATGAATTACAAAAACGTTTCTTTTATAGCGTATTTGAAGGGGAGAAAGCTCAAACGCGAACACCAAAACATGGCTCTTTACGTGGGATTGATTTGCTTAGTTGATAACACCTACACAGATTTATCCACTATTCTAGGATTGTTTTCTGACAACCCCTTGGATTACAGCAGAAAAAAGTAACAACTTACGCAGCTTACTCATGCGCTATACGAGAATGAAGTACTCGTTTTGTCGGTGCGAGACAGTGGATCAAAGCGCTTGGCGGCTCACGAGCAATGGGTACAGCGCATGGACGGAAATACGGTTGCCGAACCTTCGTTTACACTACAAAATAAAACCTTGGATTGGGTGAGTCACAAGAATATTGTAGAAAAAAACTTGTTGTATAATCCTGATGTGGAGGACAAAGTTTCGGTTTTGAAAAAGATTTTGGAACCTGAAAACCTGAAAAAATTCTCCCAACAGGCGAAGAAAAATGGAGAAAATTCCGGTATTATTGTTTTGTTATCTGGTGGCCCAGGAACAGGAAAAACAGAGCTTGCTAAACAATTGGCATTATCTTCCAAGCGAGATTTATTAGCCTTTGATGTGTCTCAGCAGCGCAACATGTATTATGGAGAATCCGAAAAAGCCATAAAATCCGTGTTTGATGATTACAAACGTTTGCACAAACATTCGGGTAATGCGCCAATTTTGTTTTTCAATGAGGCGGATTCTGTTTTTGGTCGTCGTCAGCAAGGAAATTTTAATACTTCCATGACTGAAAATACGATTCAAACGATACTATTGAACGAATTGGAAAATTTCAATGGTATTTTGATTTGTACCACGAACGTTCCTGAGCAATTTGACAGTGCTTTTTCGCGACGTTTTTTAATGGAGATTGCGATCAACAATCCGGATGAGACAGTGCGCGCGCAATTGATTGTTCAACTTTTTCCAAATTTTCACCCCGAGAAGGCAGAGCAACTGGCAGCAGAATATAATTTCACGGCAGCAGAATTGGGAAAATTCAGAAAAAATTGGGAGTTGCGAAAAATCGCAGGAATGAACCAAGGAACGATTGAAGAGAACTTAGCGCTTTTCTTGTTGGATAAAGAGGATATGAGCCGTTGGCAACAAATAGGGTTTAGAGCGTAGTATAAATGTTCTTTGTGATTCCAATAATTTCTAAACGTTGAAGCGAACATAAATAAAGGATTCGTTAAAGAATACACATGGCCTTGAATTTTACGATTTTTAAGCTGAACTGTGTTTCGTAGCTTTTGGAGGAAGCCGAAGGATCACCGACAAAACAGATACACAGAAGGCGAAAAAAAGGCTTCGGACAGAATGAGGAGTTAAGATAAAAAAAGGTAGCGCCGAAGCCAGTAAAATTCTCAGCCTTGATTTTTTACTCCACTTTTTGATCAAGCAAAAAGGGGAAAATATGTAATGATATTTTACTTTCAATTGAAAACAAATATGAGCAAACCACTTTTAAACAACTTAAATGGAAACAGACGAGGTCTTTTCAAACATTTTTTAGATTCGTTTTCGGGAAATCCTCGTATTGCTTGGTATCCATCAGGGGGTGAAGATTTCCGTGCCTTAATGTATTTGAACACCGAATTTTCGCGATTGGAACCAAGCAAAGGCGAAGAGCCAGCAGCGCCAGATCTTTTTTTGTACACGGATTATTTTCCCTGGACTTTTTCTCGGTTTTTGAAAACGCCTATTCTCTATCAAGACGAGCGAACAACGATTGAAATTATGGACATGGAGCGTTTGCCGAATTTAAATTTACCCTTGCACGAAGAATTGGTGCATTTTCCGGAAGGAGGAGATTTTAATGACCAAGCGCTTTTTATGCTCGTGCGTGTTCAGAGTTCTGTTCTTGGTGAATTTGTACGACCGGTGTTGTATGTTTTTGCCGAGAATGAAACGTTTTATGCAGAAAAAATGAGGCGGTTCCGCGCGCAAATTTCGCACATCATTCATGTGAGATACGGTGGAGGCTACGGCGGTGGGGGAAATTCTGCCGGAGCTTGGTTGTTGCATGTGTTGAAAGATTTGCGTTGCGAACTTTTCATCACAGACGGTCATCACCATTGGCAAAACGGAGATGATTTTGCATTGACTTTGTGTCCTGAAATTCCGCGCGAGGCAAATGTTGAACTAAAGTGTATTCGACAAATCAATGGACGGCGCTGGTCAGAACACGGAGATGTGAGTTGGAATTTGGTGGGGTAGAACGTAAGAAAATTAAAAGCAATGATAAAATATACAGAGATAGTAGAATACGGACTGGAAAAAAATCAAATTAGAGGCTTCAATCGTATTTTCTCATTTCGGCTTGTACGCCCGGTGTCCATAAATATTTATTTTGTGATGACCTTCTTTAACTTTATAGTGCGCTAAATAAAGTACTGGATGTTCTTTTTTAAATTTTTCTTCGTCAAATTTTGAGGTTTTCTTGGTTGTTAACTCGCGTTTCCTGCTACAACCGCCTTGTTGAAGTCTGCTATAGCTCCTTGGTAATTTTCTAAATTGGCTTTACAAACCCCACGTCAATGATGAATAGTAATTCTATTTTAAGCAATAAAATGTATATGTTTGAAGTTTTTTAGCTTTTAAAATCAAGGATGGAAAATGAAAACTACTCCCGAACACAATGAACGTTTAGCAAAAATGACCTTTGCTTCCGTATATCCACTTTACATCAATAAAATAGAAAGAAAAGGAAGGAACATTCAGGAACTTGATCAAGTAATTGAATGGTTGACAGGGTTTGATAAGTCTAAATTAAACGAGTTGATTGAGCAAAAGGTGACATTCAAAGAATTTTTCGAACAAGCGAATTTGCACCCAAACGCAGAATTAATCACAGGAGTAATTTGTGGCTATCGAATTGAAGATCTTCAAAATCCTCTGACAAAAAAAGTCCGTTATCTAGACAAATTGGTCGATGAATTGGCAAAGGGAAAAGCCTTGGATAAGATTTTACGGTAATTCTTTAAAAACTTCGTTTTCGAATATACTATCGAAGTAACGTTTCTATTAATTCATCCATTTCTTTCGTGTATCGCTCATAAATTTCTCCGGTTGCCGGACCACTAAAACCAGTATGAACATACTCAATTTTTCCGTTTCGCCCAACAACCACTGAGGTTGGAAAACTCATAATGCCGTTTAGCATGGGAAATTGTGCCGAGGCAACCTCTTTACTGGAAGTCCCCGCTAAAACTACTTCGTAAGGAATGGAAAGTCTTTTTTTTAATGCTTTCAAACGTTTGATTTGACTTTTTTCATTCGTTCCCACTTCATAAGCCAAGGCTACAATTTCTAATCCTTGATCGTTGTATTTTTTGTGTAATTCTTTAAAATAGTGAAGTTCATCAATACAGTTTGGACACCAAGTTCCCATAATTTGATAAATAACGACCTTGTTTTTTCCGAATTTTTTAGCATCAAAGGTTTTTCCTTTCAACGTTTTAAGGGTAGAAAAATTAAACTCTTTATCGTTTTCAACATAAGTAAGTTTCGAAGGATCTCGAAGTGTGGCATTTGGATCTTTCACTGCAACCCAATCTGTTTGATAATTCGGGCCGCTATAAAACTTTCCGTAAATGGAATCATTCACCACTTTTCCTTCAAATAAAAAAGCCCACGAACCATTGAATGTTGACATTGAAAATCGTCCTGCGCCAACCGTTCCTGATAAAAAGCGGTAATCTCCTGTTTCCGTAAGAAAAGTCCCATTGATAATTCCTGCAGTTTGCTCAAAAATTCCCACAGTAACATCCGGATTCTCAGAGTTTGGACTAAAGGTGGCTTTCCACTTACCATTTATATTTGATGTTTCTGGCGCTAATTCAGCTACAGTTTTTTCAATCCACGCATTGATTGGAATTTTTGTTTGCGTTTTTTTATTCAAATTGAGCCAATATCCACGAAGCTCTTCTCCGTTGTTACTGAATTTAAATTTCAAAAAGGCATCTAATTCTGGAAATCGACCAATTACGCTATCTCCATCGTTAGATAATTGTAAAGGAATTCGTTCCTTACCATTTACAATCTCAATTATTTTTTTGTTTTTCAATTCGCTGATTTCCAAATTAAACGGAATAAATAAGCGATCATTCATTGCTAATTGCCCAGACCATTTTCCGGGTTGGGCATTGGCTTTAATCTGACTGAAAGCGGCATTAGAAAACACCAATAACATAAAAAGAAAATATCGCATACAATTGAATTTCAAGGGTTCAAAGGTAATTATTATTTATGGGTACTATCAAATGGTCTGTTTATTAATAATTCCCAAATTTCTTCTTTTCTACCTTGAATTTTTTACTTTTGTGTTCCAGAAAATTTATGTCAGATACCCGATACAATCTCCGAGGCGTTTCTGCCGGCAAAGAAGAAGTTCATCAAGCAATTAAAAATGTAGATAAGGGTTTGTTCCAAAAAGCATTTTGTAAAATCGTTCCTGATTATTTAACAGGAGACGACGATTATTGTGTGGTGATGCATGCGGACGGTGCAGGAACAAAATCTTCGTTGGCTTACATGTATTGGAAAAAAACAGGAGATATTTCCGTCTGGAAAGGCATTGCTCAAGACGCACTTATCATGAATTTAGATGATTTATTGTGTGTGGGAGCAACCGGCCCCATTTTACTTTCTTCAACCATTGGAAGAAATAAGAATCTAATTCCCGGAGAAGTGATATCAGCCATTATCAATGGAACAGAAGAATTACTTTCTGATTTGCGAAATCATGGAATTGATATCCATTCGACAGGAGGTGAAACAGCAGATGTGGGAGACTTAGTTCGAACAATCATCGTAGATTCAACGGTGGTTTGTCGCATGAAAAAAACAGATGTAATTTCAAATCATACTATTCAACCGGGCGATGTGATTGTTGGATTGGCTTCTTTCGGTCAAGCAACGTACGAAAGTGAATACAACGGCGGAATGGGAAGTAATGGTCTGACTTCTGCTCGTCATGATGTTTTCAATAAAGAACTTGCTACTGATTTTCCGGAAAGTTACGATCATTTGGTACCAAATGATTTGGTATATTCAGGCACAAAATTATTGACTGACTCAATTGATGAGATTCCACTCGATGCTGGAAAATTAGTCCTTTCTCCAACACGAACGTATGCGCCAATTATCAAAGCAATTTTAGACAAATACCGCAATCAAATTAATGGAATGGTTCATTGTTCTGGTGGAGCACAAACCAAAGTATTGCATTTTATCGACCAGCACCATATCATAAAAGACAACTTATTTCCAGTACCACCTTTGTTCAAAATGATTCAAGAAGAATCTGGAACGGAATGGCAAGAAATGTACAAAGTATTCAATATGGGACATCGCATGGAATTGTATGTTCCTCTAGAAATAGCAGATGAAATTATTTCTATTTCAAAATCATTCGGTGTGGATGCGCAAATAGTTGGTCGAGTTGAAGAATCTGTTACCAAAAAACTAACTATTCACTCCGAATTTGGAACTTTCACTTATTAAACAATAATCAATGCAGGATTTATATTCCAGGTTAGAGGCTATTCATTACCGATTCGAAGAAGTTGGAAAACTTATCGTCGATCCGGATATTATTTCTGACATGGAACGCTATGTTAAGTTGAACAAAGAATACCGTGATTTAGAAGTTATTGACACTGTTTTTAAAGAATATCACAACCTTCTGGGAAATATCAAAAGTGCACGCGAATTATTGGATATTGAAACTGACGCTGAAATGCGTGAAATGGCCAAAATGGAAATTGACGAACTCGAAACGCGTCGCCCAATCATGGAGGAAGAAATCAAATTATTGTTAATCCCAAAAGACCCGGAAGACGATAAAAACGCCATCATGGAGTTACGCGCCGGTACTGGGGGTGACGAAGCGTGTATTTTTGTGGAAGATTGTTTTCGCATGTACACCATGTTTTTTAAGGCAATGGGGTGGAATTATGAAATCATAAATTCATCAGAAGGTACAGTGAAAGGATATAAAGAAATTTCCATGGATATTTCCGGAGAAGGAATTTACGGAACATTGAAATTTGAATCCGGTGTTCATCGAGTTCAACGCGTTCCAGAAACAGAATCTCAAGGCCGTGTTCATACATCCGCAATTACTGTTGCTGTTTTACCCGAGGCTGAAGAAGTAGATTTTGAACTAGATATGAATGACGTTCGTAAAGATACGTTTCGGGCATCAGGAGCCGGTGGTCAGCACATTAACAAAACTGAATCGGCCATTCGCTTGACGCATATTCCAACAGGAACAGTAGTGGAATGTCAGGATGGTCGTTCGCAGCATAAAAACTTGGAAAAAGCCATTTCGGTTTTGCGATCTCGCTTGTACCAAATTGAGTTGGATCGTGTTCACAACGAGCGTGCCGCTCAACGAAAAACACTAGTTTCTTCAGGAGATAGATCGGCAAAAATTCGAACCTACAATTATCCGCAAGGAAGAATCACAGATCATCGGATCAACAAGACAATGTACAACTTAAACAACTTCATGAATGGAGATGTTCAAGAAATGATTGATGCATTAAAAATGGCAGAAAACGCTGAAAAACTTAAGGGAGAATAAGATGACGAGAGAAGAATTAATTCAGCAGATTAAACTAAAAAAGAGCTTTTTATGCATTGGATTAGATCCTGATTTGACTAAAATTCCCGCTCATTTGTTGAAAGAAGAAGATCCAATTTTTACTTTTAACAAAGCAATCATTGATGCCACCCATGATTTGGCGGTTGCCTACAAACCAAATACGGCTTTTTACGAATGTCATGGCGCAAAAGGATGGGAAACCTTACAAAAAACCATAGAATATTTACCCAAAGATATTTTCTGCATTGCCGATGCCAAGCGCGGTGATATTGGAAATACTTCAACTTATTACGCGAAAACGTTCTTCGAAAACATGAATTGCGATGCGGTAACTGTTGCTCCATACATGGGAGAAGACAGCGTAAAGCCATTTCTGGAATTTGAAAACAAATGGGTGATATTATTAGCCTTAACCTCTAATAAAGGAGCCTTTGATTTTCAATTAATTGAATCAAATGACGAAAAACCCTTGTATCAGCATGTTATTGAAACAAGCCAAAATTGGGGAACTGACTCAAATTTAATGTACGTTGTTGGTGCTACAAAAACAGAGCAATTAGCACATGTTCGCTCATTAGCTCCTAAACATTTCTTTTTAGTACCTGGTGTGGGTGCACAAGGAGGAACACTTGATGAGGTTGTTCAATTTGGTTGGGGAGAGGATTGTGGCCTGTTAATAAATTCTTCTAGAGGAATTCTCTACGCTTCGTCAGGAGTTGATTTTGCTGAAGCGGCAAGGGAAGAAGTGAAGGTTCTGCAAGCTGAAATGGAAGCCATATTGACTTCTAAAAAAATGAACTGATTCGCGTTTTCTTATCAAATTTTTGTTTTTTGACTTTTGATTTAATTCGATTGGTAACTTTGTTATATGCACTTGTCCAAGCTCCATCTTGTCAATTTTAAAAACTACGAGGTCGCCGATATTGAATTGGTTGATGGAATCAATGGCTTTGTAGGTCCAAATGGCTCTGGAAAAACCAACATTTTAGATGCTGTTTACTATTTAAGTATGTGTAAGTCGTATTTAAATGTGCTTGATAGACAGAATATTCGATTCAATGAGCAATTTTTTTCGATAATTGGTGATTGGGAAAAAAATGATAAAAATTACCAAATCCATTGTGCTGTTAAAACGAATGCCAAAAAGGTATTCCGAAACAATAAAAAGGAATACGAAAAACTCTCTGACCATATTGGTCAATTTCCGGTTGTGATGATTTCACCTTACGATCGTGATTTAATTGCTGAGGGAAGTGAATTGCGACGACGATGGATGGATGGTATTTTGAGTCAACTGGATCGTGAATATTTATTCGATCTTCAGCGCTATTCCAAAGTTTTGGAGCAACGGAACGCCCTTTTAAAAAACATGTTTGAACACCGCTTATTTGATAAGGAGTCTATTGAACCTTGGAATTTGCAATTAGCAGAAGTGGGAAGTCGAATTTATGAAAAGCGAAAAGTATTTACGGAACAATTTATTCCATTTTTTCAAGATTTCTATCAAAATATTAGCTCGGGTAGTGAAATAGTTTCTTTTACCTATAAATCGCAATTGTCTATAGCAGATTTCTTGACTCTCCTCGCAGAAAATGAGCGAAAAGACTCCATCACTCAATATACCAATGCTGGAATTCACAAAGACGATTTGGTTTTTCTGATAAATGAACACCCAGTCAAAAAATTTGGCTCGCAAGGACAGCAAAAATCTTTTATCATTGCATTGAGACTTGCGCAGTACGAATGGTTAAAGACTCACTTAAACATTAAGCCTGTGTTGTTGTTGGATGATATTTTTGATAAATTAGACGGGATGCGAGTTTCCAAATTACTCGATTTGGTAACGAATAATTATTTTGGGCAGGTTTTAGTTACAGACACAGATGAAAAGCGTTTGGCTTCTGTTTTGGCTGACTTACCTATTGCAAAAAAACTTTTTACCGTTAATTTTGGTGTAATTTCACAATCTGTTGAAGAATTAATATGACTAATCCCGATTTCTTGCGCGACTCAGACGAAAAACCACTCGGTCAAATCGTTGGTAAAATCATGAAGGCTTATGGTTTGGAAAAGCGCATGAAAGAAATGGATATTTTGAAGGGTTGGCCTGAAATGATGGGAGTTGCCGTTGCAAATAGAACTACCAATCTTCGAATCAACAATCGCATTTTATATATTAGCATGGATTCAGCCGTGATGCGCGAGGAATTATTGAATGGTAAGCAAATCATTTTACAACGAGTAAATGACTTTGCCGGCCAGAAAGTCATTGATGATGTTTGGTTTCAATAATGTCTTGTTCTACTGATTGTTATCAAAATCTGAAGTGTTATTAACTGCCGTTTAAATTTTACAAACATATTTTGTAATTCGCTAAAATTTATTAATTTTGTATGAACCTAAAATTAATTTATTTATGAAAAAATTATTACTTTCTTTAAGTGTAATCTTGTCCGCAACAGCAGCAAGTGCGCAGGTGATAGTTGCTGGGGTTTCTCCGCAAAATATCGTTGCTAATTACACGCACACATGGGCTGATCCAGCAGGAGGCTGGGGAACGCCAGATTTTACTATTCCTGGAACTTTTGTAGAAGACACTTTACAATTAGCGGATGATGGATCTACTGGTCTTAATGCGCAAGGAAACCCTGTGTCTGCTTCAGGATGTAATGCCCTTGTACCGGGAAGTCTTGCTGGAAAAATTGCAGTTGTTTTCAGAGGCGATGGAACAACTAATCCTACTGCTGGCGCTTGTGAATTCGGTTTAAAAGCATTTAATGCTCAGAATGCAGGTGCTGTTGCCGTGATTGTGATTAACCGTAATCCAAATGAAGTTATTGCAATGGGATCTGGAGCAAATGGAGCTAACGTTACAATTCCAGTCGTAATGATTGATTTAAATGACGGAGCTACACTTACTACTGAAATGGCAAATGGTCCTGTAGTAATGTTTATCGGAAATAAAACTGGTTTGTTTGCCAACGACATCGCCCTTTCTTCAGCTGCGGCGTTAGCTCCAAAAGCAGGAATGGTTCACTCATTATTGGCACAAAATGGAACAGAATTTAATTTTGAAGTAGGTGCTAAAGTTACAAATCCAGGTAACGCGGACCAAAATTCAGTTTCTTTGAACGCTAAAGTTACTAACCCTTCTGGGGCAACAGTTTATGATGAAACAGTTTCTGGTTTAACATTAGTGGCTGGTGATACAACAGGTGTTGAAGTTTGGCCTGGTGGGGCATCAAACTTTCCTCAATTTTCTTTAAGCTCATACACTGCGGGAACATACACATTAACTTACACCGCTTCTTTAGGTGGAACAGATGAATATGATGCTGACAACACTGTAAGCTTTACATTTACAGTTAATGACTCTGTTTATTCTTACACTACTAAAGACGCAACAACAGGCTCTTTAACTAATGCAAATTTCTATCGTCCAGGCACCAACAATGCGACGTATTCAATTTGTGCGGTAATTAACGATCCTAATGCAAGTCGTGTTGCTGCAACTGGATTGTACTTTGCTGCTACTACTGCTGCTGCTTCTGGAGTTACGCTTGATGGTGAAGAAATGGCATTGTATTTATATCAATGGGACGATTCATTCACAGACTTAAATGATCCAAACTTTGGATTTACAGCCTTAACTGAAGTTGCTTCTGGTTTTTACTATTACCCAAGTGATTTACAAGAAGAAGTTGTTTATGGGGCATTCTCTACACCAGCGGTTTTAGTTGACAACCAAAGATATTTAGCATGTGTTCAAACAGTAAACCTAGACTTATATTTAGGATATGGAAACCAAGACTATACATGGAATACTGACATATATCTTCAACCAATGTTCCCTAATGAAAGTGATGGAACTTATTTTGGAGTAGGTTTTGGCACTGAATTGCCAAGTGCTTTAGGTGTTGCTTTAATTAATGCTAATGATGTTAGCATTGCTGAAGCAAATGTTGTTGAAGGGATGGCTTATCCAAACCCTGCGAATGATAAAGTAACTGTTTCAATCGAAGGAGAAGGAGTTGCGTCATTAAAAATTACAGACGTATCAGGTAAAACAGTTATGACAAATTCTCTTAACTTAGTTGGAGGAAAATCTGATGTTTCTATCTCTTCATTAGATGCTGGAATGTATATTTTCAACGTAACACTTGAAAATGGAAAAACGGCTCAATTTAATGTAGTTAAGAAATAATTACAAACCATATTTTAAAGAAAGGGCTGGCGATTGTCAGCCCTTTTTTCATTTTTCGCCCTTTTCTTTTCGCAAAAATTGATTTTTTATTTATACATGTATATTACAAAGTGATGAAAATGGCTCTATTACTTTTTCGATAGGTATTATTTCTTTAGTTTTGTTCTGTTTTAACCAATATTTGACTTTACCTTTATTATAATGCAACTTTATGTGCTTAAAAATAGTCAAGTCAACTAGTAATAAGTGAATTAACAGCCTTATGCGTAAAATATATTTAGTGACTTTCCTTTTGGTTTTTACCAAAACGCTATTCCTTGCACAAAGCATTTGTACAAATGCTGATTTTGAATCAGGAACCTTTCAAAATTGGACAGGACAAACAGGTTCATGTTGTGGAATAAATACGCCAAACAATGGCATTGTCAATGGTCAACATACAATAATGATTGGAAATGGAATTGATCCATTTTCTTGCGGAGATATACCTGTTGTTGCTCCAGGAAGTACTTATTCTGCACGTTTAGGTAATTCTGATAGTTGGTATGGAGCCGAAAGGTTACGATATACGTTCAACATAACGCCAAATAATACTTTAATTATATATAAATATGCTGTGGTATTAGAAGACGCAGGGCATCCAGCTGGCGATCAACCTAGATTCGAGGCGAAATTATTGGATGAAAACGGACAAACCATCCCCTGTACTTATTATTATGTCGCAGCAGGTCCTGGTTCTGGTTTTCAAACCTGTGGAGGTATTCAATATAAAACATGGACAACCATCGGGGTGGATGTAACACCGTATATAGGACAAACAGTAACCCTAGATTTTGCAACCGGAGATTGTGGGCAAGGAGCGCATTTTGGTTATGCATACGTTGACGCTGGTTGTGCCCCATTCGTAATAGACTCAAGATATTGTGAAGTACAAAACGGACTAAACATAGCTGTTCTAACTGCCCCAGCAGGATTTCAAAGTTATCAATGGAGTAATGGTGGAACAAATAATACGACCATTGTTATTAATCCACAACAAGGGCAAGTAATTACCTGTCAAATCACCTCAGTAAATGGCTGTGTGGCAAACTTACAAGCTACACTAACTCCTTCAGACGTAACTGCATCTTATATCCCTGAATCTGTTTGTTTGGGAGAGACACTAAGTCTTGTGAATAATACCGTTTATGAAAACGCTATTCAAGACAGTGTTTCTTGGGTGTCTTCCGATGGATTTACAAGTAATACAACAGATTTCAGCCATGTGTTTTCATCTCCTGGAACCTATGAAGTAGAATTATTTGTACAGTCTGATGTGGGCTGTATCGATTCAGTAACTCAGACCATAACTATTAATGAGTTACCAGCTGCTGATATTTCATTCTCTGATATTTGTGTAGGAGGATCTGCACAAGCCACAAGCTCTTCAAGCATTTCAGATAATAGTCTACTAACTAATTTCTGGGAAGTTGAAGGAGTGCAAACTTCTGGCAACTCAGTAACTATTCCTTATATTGGAGCAGATACAATTGCCATTCAATTAGTTAGTGTTTCTACTAATAACTGTAGTGATACTACCACTGAAAATATTATTATTTATGATAATCCAATAGCCGATTTTACCTTCACGGAAACCTGTGAAGACATTCCGGTTGATTTCACGAATTCTTCTACTGTAAACGCCCCTCAAAATCTTTTTCATTGGATTTATAATGGTTCCGAAATTTCAACAAATGCTGATTTTTCAAATCAATTTTCAACTGCTGGTCAAAATAGTATTTCTTTAGTTGTTGAGGATGTTTACCCTACGGCCACCTGTTTAGACACACTCACTCAAAACTTTTTTGTTCATGCCTTGCCAACCATAGTTTATATTGCCGATACAACAAATTGTGAAGACTTAGCGTTTTCATATACTAATCAAACTTCTGTTAGCACGGGCGAAACACTGACGTACACGTGGGATATTAATGGAAATCAAGTGGCAACCACCCAAAATTTGACCTATACATTAAATGATGCTGGTATATATCCGGTTACCCTAACAGCAACATCAAGTTTTGGCTGTGAAAGCGATACTACATTCAACATGTATATTTATCCAACACCAGAGGAGCCAATTTTAGCGGTTTCGACACCAATTTGCCCAGGTGATCCAATTACATTTATCGCAGAAGGAGAGCCTAACTCTGTAATTAATTGGGTGGGTCCAACAAATTTCACCTCAGATGAATTTGTTTTTAGTATGCCTATTAATGTTGATCAAATGGGTTGGTATACAGCATTTTTAACTTCAGAATACGGCTGTATTTCTGATACAAGCAATGTCTATGCTTCAATCTTATACATATACGATTTTGATGATTTTGAATTTCCAAATGTTATTACTCCAAATGGAGATGGGTTAAATGATGAGCTCGATCTTCAAACTTATTTCAAAACGTGTGAAGAATTTACTATGTATATTCTAAATCGTTGGGGGAATGTCGTCTATGAACAAACGCTTAATTCAACTCCTTTCAGCGGTATTACAGAAGGGGGACAAGAATTAGAGGAAGGTGTTTACTTTTATAAACTTGTGGTGAGCGATTCAACAGATGACAAAGGCGTAAAAACGGGATTCATTCATATCATTCGTTAAACCTAATTACTCATTGGTTGTTACTACGATGAAATGAGTAATTCAAAAAGCGCAATTGTAGTTGGGTCAGGAATCGCTGGTCTCGCGTCTGCATTAAGACTATCAGCCAAGGGATATAAAGTTCAAGTTTTTGAAGCAAATCCGTATCTGGGAGGAAAACTCACTTATCTCACACTCGGTTCTTATCGTTTCGATGCGGGTCCTTCTTTATTCACAATGCCTCAATTTGTAGAAGAACTGTTTCTCTTGTTTAATAAGAATCCTCATGACTATTTCACCTATCACACATGCGATACCGCTTGCCACTATTTTTTTGATGATGGCACTTTTCTGCCATTTTATGTAAACCTTGAAAAGACAATTAAATCTGTAGAAAACAACTTAAAAATTAATGGGGATCCCTTAAAAAAGCATTTTAAGAAAAGTAAATTTATCTATGACAAAACATATAAGGTTTTCCTAGAAAACTCACTCCATAAAACAAAGACATACTTAAACAAGGAAATTATTTCATCTATTTTGGCACTTCCTTCTTTATCCATTTTTAAAACGATGAATCAAGCAAATGAGGAAGCCTTAAATCATCCTAAATTGGTGCAGATTTTCAACCGATATGCCACGTATAATGGTTCTAATCCATACCAAGCGCCTGGTATTTTGAATATTATTCCTCATCTTGAACATGGTTTTGGTTCGTTTTTCCCAACCAAAGGAATGCATTCCATTACAACAAGCCTGTTAAGGTTGGCTGAAGAAATGGGGGTGGAGTTCCACACAAATGCACGAGTGGATGAAATTGTGGTAGAAAACAAAAAGATTGTCGGAATTAAGTCAAAAGGCCAACTCTTTGAATCGGATATTGTTTTTTGTAATTCTGATATAAAACCAGCCTATAAAAACTTGCTTCGCACTTCAAAAAAGCCCAAAAAGACATTAGCACAAGAACCGTCGAGTTCAGCTATGATTTTTTATTGGGGAATAAAAAAACAATTTGCGCAACTAGATTTACATAATATATTTTTCTCCAAAGATTACAAACAAGAATTTGATGCCATTTTCTCTAAATCTTCGGTTTGTGAAGACCCAACTGTTTACATACATGTTTCATCCAAGCTTGTGAAAGAGGACGCCCCACTCAATGGTGAAAATTGGTTTGTAATGGTGAATGTTCCGTACAATTCTGGTCAAGATTGGGAGTACATGAGAATGAAAATAAGAAAAGATGTACTCGCCAAAATAAGTAAGCAATTAGGAGAAAACATAGAAGAATTAATAGAAGAAGAAGATTATTTAGATCCCATTCGTATTGAAAATCGAACCTCAAGTTTTGGCGGCGCGCTCTATGGAGCATCTTCTAATGATCGAATGGCAGCCTTTTTTAGGCATCCAAATTTCTCAAAGATAGACGGATTATACTTTGTAGGCGGAAGTGTTCATCCCGGTGGAGGAATTCCCCTCTGTTTACTCTCTGCAAAAATTGCAACAGGGATGATTCAATAGAAAATAATTTGTCGGTTATTTTTTTTCATATTTTTACACCGTTAGAAATCAACTTGTTGAATTGTGGCGTGTTCTAATTTCATGTAAAAAATTAAAAGCTATGAAAAAGGTAATACTATTGTTTTTTATTATTCTGAGTTCATTAGGTTTTTCTCAAACACCAACATGGTCTGGTGATGTAGCAAAAATCATGTACGGAAACTGCACCTCTTGTCATAGACCGGGAGGAATGGCACCGTTTTCATTAACAACCTATGATGATGTAAGCCCAATGGCTGCTTGGCTTGATCAAAACATTCAGTCCACGAATATGCCACCATGGCCAGCGGATGAAGATTATAAATCCTTTGTGCATCAGCGTGTTTTAAGTCAGACAGATAAACAGACTTTTTCAGACTGGGTTGCTGCAGGAACTCCCTCTGGTGATTTACGCTTTGCGCCTCCAATGCCAACCTATTCAAACGGTTCTCAACTCGGAAACCCAAATCTAATCTTACAAACCGGGAATTTTACCGTAACACAAAGTGGAGATCAATACAGGAATTTTGTGATTCCAACGGGTGTAAGTCAGCTCAATTATGCAACAGCAGTAGAAGTTATTCCGGGCAATTCTGAAATTGTACACCACGCTTTAGTTTTTATTGACACAAACACAACTGCTGTTGATCCAAATAGTTTAAATGCGGGATTAAATTCTGAGCTCATTTATAGTTATGTTCCTGGTGCGGTTCCTTATTATTCTCCTGTTGGAATGGGTTTTAGAATCCCTCCCAATGCACGGATTATATTACAAGTACATTATGCCCCTGGTAGTCAAGGATTAATTGATAATACTGTGATTAATTTTAAATTAACAACCCAAACACAACGCCGGATTCGGGTTTCTGCCGCATTAAACCACATCAATACACTGGTAAACGGCCCCTTAAGTATACCGGCCAATGAAGTCAAAACATTTAATGAATCACTGCTAACAAATACAAATCTTACTGTTTTATATGCCTTTCCTCACATGCACTTAATTGGCAAAAGTATTCGGTCTTGGGCCAATCTGCCATTAACAAATGATACCGTTCGTTTTGTAAATATTCCTGATTGGGACTTTAATTGGCAAGATAACTATGTTTTTCCAAATGCAATCAAGATTCCCACAGGTTCAACCCTGAAAGCAACCGCTGTCTACGACAACACAAGTAGTAATCCTAATCAACCCTCCTCTCCGCCAATTAATGTTGGTGCAGGTGAAGGAACCTTTGACGAGATGATGATTGTGTTTTTTGCATATACTCCTTATTTGAACGGTGATGAAAACACAATTATCGATAAACGCATTATTCCGATGGGAGCAACCACTTTTTGCGAAGGACAATCTGTAAGACTTAAAACGATTGAAGGTGTTGGTTATACGTATCAATGGAAGTTGAACGGAACGAATATTTCTGGAGCTACAAATTATTATCACGAAGCAACTCAAGCGGGTAATTACACCGTTTTAATTGCCTTAGGATCGAATAGCGCCACCTCAGATCCCGTGGCTATAACTGTAAATCCCAAGCCAATAGCATCGATTAATCAGCCTGCAAATTATTCTGTGCCTCAAACGTTAGTGAGCACCAATTGTGGTTCATGTACTTACCAATGGTATTTGAATGATAGTCCAATTAACGGAGCAATAACATCAAGTTATGCAGTAACTCAAGCTGGCATTTATTACCTTGAAACATACAATGGGTGTTATGCTATTTCGGATACAGTCATTCTTGGTGGGGCTATTCCATTTATGATTTCCGTTTCAGCTAATCCTACAATTGGCGGTTCAGTTTCTGGAGGTGGAAGTTTTGTCTTAGGAACAAATGCTACCGTAACGGCAGTTCCAAACAATGGATATTCTTTTGTGAATTGGACGGAAAACGGAACAGTAGTTAGTAGTCAAAATCCATATTCTTTTATTGTTAATCAAAATAGAAATTTGGTCGCTAATTTTGACCTGCTTTCGGATATTGAGGAAATTAATCAGATCTTTACAATATTTCCCAACCCTTCAGAAGGATCGTTTTCTATGTCTGCAGACTTTGATTTTACCTATAAAATTGTTACTGTTGGAGGTAAGTTAGTGGCTCAAAACGATGGATTCAAAAAAGAACATTCTCTTCATTTAAATTCTCCGGGAATTTATTACATTCAAATTGAAAACAAACAAGGACAACAGCGCTTCGAAAAGGTAATTGTAAAATAATTTTGATTTCAGCCTATTCTTGAAAATAATCCATGTTAATTGTTAAGCCCAATCTAAATGGATGAACTGCAACGGTCTTGTCTTTTTGGAACAACGTATTTAATTGATAATTGGCAAATATTCCGAAGTAACTATACCCCAAACGAAGAGCAAGATCTAAAGTAAATCGAGAAAGATTGTAGTTGGAATACGTGTAATGAGAAAACTTGTTCCCATTCAAATCTTTACCCTTTTGATAAGAGTAACCTGAAAATCTCCAAGAACCAATAAATCCAGTTGCTAAATAGAAGTTTTTTTCTGTATTTCGTTCCGTACAAAATTCCAAAATTAATGGGAGGGTAAAGTAATGTGCTGTAAGTTTATTTCTGCTAAGGTCCATTGTGCCGGGAACGGCATAAACTGTATCGGCATTGGCAGTTAATTGATAATTATTAGTAAAGCTAATTCCTCTCCATGAATAGCCGAGACCCGATGTTAAGCCAAGAAATTGCTTTATGATAGGAACTTTATACTCCAAAAAATTATAGTTAAAAACCCATGACTTCTCGACAATGTTTTCCCAATATCTATTTTCATTAAAAGTAGGTGCGAAGGACGAATTAACTAATTGAGTAATTCCCAATTCTATTCCTGCCCAATTAGGCTCAAAATACTTTGTTTTTTGCTCGGGAACATCCGCTGGCGTAAACATAAAATCAAGTGGTAATAAATAGGATATTTTTACTGGTTTCCCATTTACTTTTCCAGGAATCCATTTTGGCATTAATTGTACTAATCGCCTGGCTTCTAATTCGTAATCTATGCATTTTGTGTCATTACTATCAATAACAATATCCTTCAAGTTTCCAAGCGTATCTATGGTAAAACGCACATAAACAAAGCCAGATTTACCCTCATTTAAGCAGGGCTCCGGAATAATCATATTGTCTTTAATAAAATTAGTTAGTGCTAGTTCACCGCCCGGAAATGAGGCATCAAAATTCAAAGAATCATTCTCAAATTCTTGAGAATAACAGGCCATAAAGGTCAATAAAAAAATGACGGCTAGGCAGAAAGATTTTTTCATCACGCAAAAAATATATACTTAATTTTGATGTAAATGTAGTTCTAAAAATTTATTTTCGCCGTTTATTTCTCTAACTTGATGAATCACAAAAAAATTGCTTTTAAAACAATTGTTATTAGCATAGCTTCAAGTTTAATTCTTGCATTTATAAAAGGAATATCTGGTCATATTGGGCACTCAGATGCATTGATAGCAGACGCTATAGAATCAAGTTCAGATGTATTTGCTTCCCTCCTTGTACTTTTTGGAATGTATTATTCACACAAACCAGCCGATGAGGATCATCCTTATGGACATGGAAAGGCGGAAGCTCTTAGCACATTTGGAGTGGTGGGATTTCTTCTGATTTCAGCAACTTTAATTGCCTATAATGGCATTCAGAATTTATTCATTGATCAACAGCAACCCGACTCATTTACTATTTATATTCTACTCGGAATAATTGTTTGGAAAGAGCTTTCTTTTCGATATGTAATGAACAAAGGAAAAAAAACCAATTCACTTTCAGTACAGGCAGACGCCTGGCATCATAGAGCCGATGCTATTTCGTCTTTAATTGCCCTTTTTGGAATTAGTATTAGTTTACTTTTTGGGCCCAAGTATTCTAAGGCGGACGACTGGGCAGCAATTATTTCTGCTCTTTTCATAGTGTATAATGCTTATACCATATTTCGACCCGCATTAGG
>Ga0315908_10000929_pt1 | contig 22492 bp, 11 predicted proteins | sample LakEriMetagenome_12_FD_203520 | JGI IMG/M metagenome (GOLD analysis project Ga0315908, IMG submission 203520) | Freshwater fungal communities from buoy surface, Lake Erie, Ohio, United States - Buoy 4 MA124 | ecosystem: Environmental > Aquatic > Freshwater > Lake > Lake biofilm | place: USA...
CATCCATTTTTAACATTCGATTTGTTGAAATACTTTGATCCATCAAAGACTAATAATTTTTGAGAAAATTATTTTTGAAATTAGAACTTTCATTCAATTTGGTATCAATTTTGGAAATATCGCTAGTAATAAAAGTGTTATCATAATTATTATAGTTATGAGTATTAGAATTATATTGGTTGTTATAATTGATCTTAGACTATTATTTAGATGTGATAGTCTGCTTTTTTAACAATGAATGGAGATTACTTTCACTATTCTACCTTTAAGGTTTAACTAAAATATGTAAAATAATAAATTACTCTATTATAATTTGGGTTATTGAGTTGCAAGAGTAGCGAGTTTGTCTTGTGGAATGTTATCTGAGAGAATGAGTTTCTTCTGTACTTTAGCATCGAGAGTGATAAAAATAGCTCTTCTATTTAATCTTTACTCTTCATTAATGGACATGCTATAATTATTATTACCATAACATATTTTAATCTATTGACTATAATTGCATCTCTTCTCATTATCACTCATGCAAGCCAAAGGAAATATAATCCATAGCCATCTCTTGTAATAATAATAACTAGGATTCAAATCATAAAATAATTATAAATCTCTTAAGTTAGGAAGTTATTTCAATTTAAAATCACTCTTCCTTTTATATTTCTTAATCTTATTAATCATTTCCTCTATCTCCTCATTTATTTGTTAGGTTTTTAAACTTTCATTTTTCTCTTTTATCTCACTATTATTTGAGTCTACTTCAAATCCACTACTTCTTTCTCTTATTTATTGGTTTTCTATTAATAAATCTGCTAAGTCTTTTTCTTATTAGTTTTAATAATAAATGTCATTCACATTTAGATTAGTTCCGTAATGTTTTGATTGTTCTAATAATAAAACTACGTCATTCACATAATGGTTTCTGAATTGTTATTTGTTGCTGCTTATTTCAATGTTTAGACTTTCTATTTTGTTTAAAATCTAAGGTTTAACATTTGCTTTTTATTAGAAGTGTAAGTCTAAATTTTTTATTTCGTTTAATAATCCAATGTCTTCTAACTCCTTTGCACCGAAAATTGGAGGGTGTCTAAATTAGGGAGTAAAGATTGATTCAAAGTCACTAAAGTCCTTCAAGAACCTTTATTCATATTCATAATATTATAATCATTATTATATTTATCATTAATATTATATTTATCAATATTAATTTATATTTATTTCTTTACCTACATATTTCAAATACAATACTAAATAGATCCTCTGCATTAGGTTTAAAGTTCATTGAGAATTAATCAATAGCCTTATTATATTCTATGACTGGGTCAAAGTTTTGTTCTTCCAAATACTGCCAAATTTTACAAAGTTGATATTTATTGTGAATGTTGTAAAATAATAAAAAGTTTTCAATTACTGATACTTTTTCTTTTAATAAAAAACATTTATTGCTTTACCATAATCCAAAACATTATTCTTCCAGATTTGTAATTGAAAGTTTTTTGGTCCCAAAATAAACTGCAATATCTTCATGAATTTGTTGTTAAAATACTTTAGTTGTCGGATATATTTAAAGCATTATGTCTCGGAATTGGTTATCTTTGATCATATAGTGATCTTTTCTTCTTATTAAAAATGGATTTAGAAGCCATAAAATTTTTTCAAGAATTTATTTTTGTTATATGTTACACTATTATTTTTATTTTATTATTAATTTATTATTATATTATTGCTTTATTCTTTTTTATTATTATAATTATTATATATTATATTTATTTACAATTTTTTAAATATCTTCAAAGCATAAACCTTTTAGACTAAAAATTAAATGGTGGATAACTTTTATAAAAATTTAGTTATTTCTTTAAAATTAATTTTCTCCAAAATTAAGTATTATTTAATAAAATTATTTGGTTTTTTTGACTTAAAAGAATAATTAATAAATTATAATTATATTTATTATAATGTTTGTTATAAATTATAATTACCATTGTCAAGCTATTTAAAATCGAATTCGTTTATAATTTTAATTATAGTTTGATCTGTAATAGAAGAATTAAGTATTTAATCATAAGTTTATTCTTTTTGAGGCAAGAACAAATTAAGAAAAGTATAAATTACTTAACCATTAGATAGTAAATTAATATCCATTTAAAAAAACTAATCTATTATTTAAGTATAGTTAGGTTAATTCTTATTAATAATAGTTTTATTTTCAATATAGTTTTAAAATATTAATTTATATGGAAAATAGATTTATCCTTCTTTATTGGTTTAAAATAATTCTAAAAAATAGCAATTTATTCTACGTAAAAATTTAAGATTGAGCTATTTTTTATCATTATTTATTTCCGAATCAGTTATTAAAATCATTCTAACATTTTTAGGATAATTTTATGGCAACCAAAATTACAGAACAGCAGTTTCTCCTTGATATTAAAAACTATTAATTCCTTCAATAATTATGATTAGCTTCTGACCATTTACACAGTTTTTGCTTTTATTATTAATATATATCTGTATATATACTAATATAATTGAAAATAAATAATAAAATATTTATAGATTACTCGATTTGGATCGAAGCCATTTCTAACCAATAATAAAAGTACTTTTTTACTTTTTCTCTTACCAATTCAACCTTTTAATTAATATCCAATAGTTTTCTAATGTTTATGCAAATACTGTAAATAGCATCATTTTCTTCACTTTATATTTATGAACTTCCAAAATGTTATGATATTATATCTTCTCTATGAATTATTTTATTCTTATTTCTATTGTATTTTATCCATTCATTTATTAATGCTCTTTTTCCACATCCTTAAGGTCCTATTATCACTAAAGGAGGATTCACTAATTTTTTTGTCTATTTGTCTATAATCTTAAATAAAATATATTTAATTATATTTAAATATTTTATCTATTATTATTTTATATTTTATCTTATTATCTTATCAATTTTTATTATTTATTTCATTATTATTTACATCTCTATTAACCCAATCATCTATTTGTTAATAGTATTTTTCAAAACCAACACATTCACTTTTAAATTTTAAATATTAATTACATTTAATCATAGTATTATTGATATAAATCTTCAATTCTAATAAATTTTAATTTTTTATTTACTTTAAACAGTTTAAATAATCAGGATCTATTCCAATTAACTCTAAAATCTATCTCTAACTCTATAATTAATACTTTTTTAAACTCATTATTAATCTAAATTTTATATTTATTTATTAAAATATATATAAACTATCAGTTATTTTATTTTGTTTTATATAATTTATTTATTTTTTATTCTCATTTATTATTATAAAAAATACAAAATTAATTGATGTTCCAATTATTAAATTATAAATTAAATATATTATGTAAGCTATTAGGGCTTATAAGTTTTAAATATATAAATAAAAATAAAACATAAACTAAACAATAAATAAAATATAAAATTAAATCTAAATAAAAAATAATAGAAAAAATATAACAATTATAAATATCTAGAATAAAAATGGGATGTGATTCATCAAAACAAGAATAGAAAGTAATAGTAGTCTTAGGTGCAAGTGGGAAACAAGGTAGTGCAGTAATTCGAAACCTATTAAAATTATAATGGAACTTAAAAATAAAAGCAGTAACAAGAAGACCAAACATATTAGAAAAGGATGAATTGATAGTAAAAAACTTTATTTAGGTAGTAGAAGCAGATTTAGATGACATTGAGTCCTTAAAGAAGGCATTCACAGGTGCTTATGGAGTATTTGCAGTGACAAATTTCTGGGAACACTTTTCAGGAGAGAGAGAGAAGGAATAAATAAAGAATATTGCTTCAGCATGTTCATAATGTGTAGTATAACATGTGGTATGGTCCACACTTGAAAATACTTCCATTTTCCTTAAGGACAAATGTAAGCCCATTCAGGGTTCATACACTGTCCCTCATTTTGATGCTAAGGCTGATGGCAATGATTATTTTATTAATTTCAATGTTCCTTATACTTTTCTTCATACTAGTTTTTATTATCAGAACTTCATCTTTTTCGGCTAAGGTCCTAAGAAGTTTAGTGGACAATAGATGATTACTTTCAATATGGGTAAGAATAATTTGGCTATGGTTGATGTTGAAGATATCGGAAAAGCTGTTGCAAATATTTTCTTCAATCCTCATCTTTATATTAATACTTAATAGTATATTTGTTCAGATTAAGTTTCATGTGAAGACATTGCTAAAATGTTCAGTGAGGTTTATAATATTAAGTGTAAATATAATGAAATTACTGATGAAGCCTATAGGGGGTTAGGATTTTCGGGAGCTGAAGAGTTAGGAAATATGTTTTGTTTTTATAGAGAAAATCCTGAATTCAATTAAAATAGAAATCTTAAATAATGTTAAGAATTAATTGGATAATAAAATACTCTATCTAATTTTAAATAATGGTTAATCGATAATAAAGATAAAATTCCTGTTGAATTATGATTGTTTTATTAATTTTAATTATATGTTTATATTTATATGATTTATTTTTATTATTATTTAAAAAATTTGATTTGGTTTGAAATTCAAATAGATTATATTTAAATTAATTAAACTACTGAATTTAAATATTCAATTTATTTAAATATATATAAAAATAAATTTAACTTACTCAAATGTAAACTTAATTGGATTTTACATAAAATCATTCTTTTGAAGATTTAGAATTAGTATCTCAATATTCTCTTGAATTAATTTATTTGATTAATTATAACGATGAAAAATTAGAAAAAATAATTAACAAGTTAAATTATCATAATATATTTACGATTCAAGACTTTATCAATAATTTAATAAATGAAAATTCAATATTAGAGTAATCTTTTGATACAAATTTAAGTTTATTATAATAATTCAAACAAAAACTTTTTGAGATAATATAAAATGTTAAATAAATAGATTTTTAATTTGAAAATAAATAATTAGAATAAAATTAATAAATTAATGATAATTCTTTATTTAAATTTTAACAAATTTCTTCTAAATAGAAAAATGATTTAATATCACCCATGAAATATCAAATAATGACATTATCAAGTTTAGAATAATAATTTTACAAAATATTTTAAATGTCGTAAATAACAACTATTGGTATTCAATTTTTTATATTTTAGCTGGTTTATAATAATCAGGAAAAAGTAATTTTTTATATACTTTTATTGTAAATTATATCTTATACTAAAATCAACAAGATTAAATTATTTTTATTGGTAATTATTTTATTTTTTAATTAAGACTGTGATAATTCATAAAATTTATTTAATAAAAGAATATAATAAATAATATACCATAAATTATATAAGAAATATTCTTCCTAGTTATTAAAAAAATAAATACTATCTTATTTTAATCAAATAAATTATATGAATGTAAATAATATGAATGATTAAATAATGCTTTATATTAATTAATTTATTGAAGAAATTGACTTTAAAAAAAAATAATAAGTATTATTATTTAATAAAATTATAGGTTAAAATTATTTTCATCGATAATATTTAATATGTTCAAAAAACTATATTAAGATAAATGCTTTAACAATTATTACAAATTTCTTAATAAATGAAAATATCAATCTTTATTTCTAACTAATTAATTGATAATATATAATAATTTAATGGAGAAGTTGTGTCTATGTTTTAACATAATAAGATAATTCTTGATTGCGACAAAAATAATAATTTCTGTGTATTAAAAATAGTCAAATTTTAAAATGATAACGGAAATTTTTAGAATAGAATATAATATTAAATATAAGATCAAGGATTTATTTTAATTGAAAATAATTAAAAATATATAAAAGAAACATCTTAAGATTCAAATGAAGAAAATAATTGAATTTAAATTAATTAATATTATAAATAAAATAATATTAAATAAGATATAAAAATTAACATTTTTTAATTTAATATTAATTGATATTTGGTAAAAAGAACGCAATATATATATTAATTATATTTTATTATCATGTATTCATATTATTATATTTTCGTATTTAAAACTAATAAATTATTTTTGATAAAAATACCAAATAATTTTTATCAACATGTCTAAATTGATTTCAAAAAAATTTTTATTTAATAAATTAAATTAAAAAAGGAATAATATAAAAGTAATTTAATTAATTAAAAAACTCTATTTAATTCTTTGGACAAAATATTAAAAAAATTAAATTTTATTAATGTCTACTAATTATTTGGTAAATATTTATCCTATAGAGAATAATAATTAGAATATATCATAATTTATATTTTTCATTCACTTTATTTTATAAATAAAATTATAAATTTATTAATTAATGAATTTTTTTTATTAAATATTAAAAAAAATTGATAAAAATTAAAAGTAATAATAATTTATGTAATCCAATACCTAGAATCTACCTTCCCTAAAATTTATTTAAATGAGAATAAGCCTAATAAATTTCAATAATTAATAATTAATTTAGAAAATTTACTTAAAAATAACTTTTATTAAGTAATATTTTTAACTTTATTTCAAATTCAATTCTTTAAATAAATATAAATAAAATATATAAATTTAATAATGTAATATTAATATATAAATTAATAACAGATAAAAGAAAAAAGTAGTATCATTTTATAAAAGAATATAAAAATTATGCAAATACTGGTCTATGATCACTTGAAGTTATATTTCTAATGCTTTCATAATTAATAAGTTATAATTTATTGTTTTTGGTTTTATAGAGAATTCTATCTGTCCATCCAGGAATTCTACTATTTTTACCGTCTATCTCATATGAATTTGCATTTAATTTTAATTTATAAGTTGGAAGAAAAAATATCATTCCCTCGTTAAAATCTTTTAAAACATTTTCTTTTTTGTTTATATATAATTAATCTTTTTCTAGTAATTCCTTTATTAAAATAAAAAAGTATTTTTACATTGAATTTCTATTAAGACAAAAATTCAAGAACATTTTCAAGATTATCTTCGATTCTGAAATTCAAATCCCCACACCAAATAGTGGAATCAAATCTATTTGTGAAAAACTAATCTGGATATTTATTATATTTAGATAAAGTCATTTATTTTTCAATATATAACATATCTTAAAGTCTTTTATTTGAAGTGTTCTGTCCAGCTATTTTAATAATATTAATTAATTTTTATTGTTAAATATAATAATATAAATACATTAATAATAATAAAAAGGATAACAATATAAAGGAATAAAATAAATATTATAAAATGATGAAATAATTACAAGGTAAATGAGAGTTGATGAAGAGAAAATGATCTTAATTGATTTAAAAGGCAATGGAAAGTGCACCTTTATTGTAGACAATATTGGCAACTCCTGTGCATACTGTATTAGTTTAAACATTGGAAATTTAAGGGAGAATATGAGATTTAACAAAAACAATTAAGTGCATGGCATTTGCAGTAACACTCTAGAGTTTGACGAATTGATTACCCAAAGTATGCTAAAGATTTAACTCCCAATCCAGTTTATTGCTTATTATCATGCTTTTAAGAATGCTTCTTGAACATTCCTAAGTTCCTACACTTACTATATCATGTTATTACAATTATATTTTTAGTCCGTTCAGTACTCCCTTATTTTGGAGTTATCCCATTTAATTCCATGTTATACTCATTATTTTTAATTTATTTTCTAATACTTCATCTAAGTTTTTATATCTTGTTTCTTAATTTAAATCGAATTTACCTTTAAATTTTTTCGATAAATTTTGATTCTATTTTAAACTTAAGTTTAGTTTTTTAATCACTTCGCTATTGAAACTTTTTTACTTTTCTAAATCTTGAGATTCATAAATAGATTCATAGTTTTTTATTTTATTTTTAATTATTTCTTGTTACAGTAATTAATATGATTCATCTGCTAAATCATCATCGTTTAAATTTTAATTTAATATCAAACTATTATTGCTATTTTGATTGCTTTAATTATAAATATTTAATTCAACTAAGCTTTAAGACATATATTTTTTTGAAAAAGTTTTGTTCTTTATTTTTAATTATTAGTCTTTATTGTTTTAGTGAGTTATTTATATTTTTTTTTATTAATTTTATTTTCCATACTAATGATAAAATATTATATTTACGAAATAAAATAAACTAGAAAATAAATTAAAAATACCTTAACAATTTCTTTATTCAGATTTTTAATGTTAATTTTATTCTTAAGTAAAAATTTAACTATCATTACTTTCAGTTAAAAATTATTATCAAAAAGGAAGAACTTTAATATCTTATTAATTATTATCAGTTGAATTTTAAATTCCTTATTTCAAATTTTATTAATTAAATTCCTAACTTTAAAACTTTTTAAAATTAGAATTGGTGTTCATAAAATATAATATTATTTTACATAAAATAATTAATTTAATAAATCTAAAAAGCTTAAAAATAGATTTATTATTTATTGTAGATATATTATTGATAATAATAATTTTATCATTTAAAATAAATGTTCAGCTGGTTTTCCTCAAAGAAAACAGATAAAGAGTAACAATAATAAAAACAATAAAAATAATAAGAAAAAAAGTAAGAACATAATGAAGAATAATGGGTTTATGATTTTATAGTGCAATATTTAACATCTCCTTTATGGAAAGCTCCAATTTAATAATTCATTGATGAAAATTGTCATGTATTTGAAAATCAAGAAGAAAATCACTTTGAGTATACTGAAATTCATAATAGATTCAAAGAATAAACTGATGGGAATCTTGAATGGATAGTAAAAGAATTAGGAATAGATGATTAATAGTTTATGAATGTTATTTAATTAGGATTAAAAAATCAATAACATAGGAGAGTTTTTGAGTAAATTATTATAATTGATAATTTTGTGGTTTTTAAAAAACTCATGCTTAAAAGAAATAAGGAATTAGAGTTAGAAGCTATTAAGTAGCTAGAAACTCAAGGTTAAACTTAAAATGTTTAAATTGATTAATAATAAATTTAAAAATTGGAAATAGAAAACGAGAAAGCTGAAATTGATTATATCATGGAATAGAGTCTTGCTATAGAAAAAGAAAGATAAAGATTATTAGAATAAGAAGAGTAAGAGTTATAATAAATTTTATAAATGAGTATGATTACTTATTAAGAAGAACAAGATAAAATATCTCAGAAATAGTTACCAGATGAATAATTAGTTTAATAATCATAATAATAATTATAACATGAATAGAAATAAGAAACTAAATAATAATAACAAGAAGAAATACAATAATAAAAATAAGTTTATTAACCTTAAACAAGTATAAAGAATCTTCCACCTTTAAAAGGAAAAATATAGTTAGATGCAATAACATTAGATTCAATGAATGAGCACAAACAAAACTTAGAAAAAGAATTGATAAGAATTGATAATATGAATAAAAAGAAAGAAGAAGTAGACGAGAAGAAAGAAGACAAATAATAAGAAGATATGGAAGAAAGGAAGAAGAGATTGTTAGCTTAAAGAGATTTGATATTAAAGAAGAAGTAAAAGGAGAGGAATGAAGAAGTTATAAATTATCAATAAAAAGTCGAAATTAAAGATAAAGAGGTCTTTAAACCTTCAGATTTATCTAATTTGCCTAAATTGGTATTTTTATTTTTCTAATTTTTATTTAAGGATGCTGATAAACCTACTATTTCTAATGAAGAGTTAGAAAAGAGGAGGGAAATCATGTAAAAAATCAAAGATAAAAAATTATGATTACTTAATCTAATTATTTTAATGTTTAACATAAATACCAAATTATTATTTATTAAATAATATATTTTTCAAAAATTTTATATTTAATAAAATAGTATTTAATATAAATAATATTAAAATAATTAAGATTAAATATAAAATATAAATAAATCAAGAATATTTGTAAGCAATAAAAATTATTAAAAAAAAGATAATTAATTTAAAATTTTTAGCCATAAAAGTATAACAAGCATAAATTTTTTAGAATAATTTAATAAAGAAGATGAAGACATTGACAAGTCTAGATTATTAATTAGGACTCATTTTTTACAGGAATGATTTAACTGGATTATCAGGCATGCTTTAAATAATCATTGATAACATTTAAGGATTTGATTATATCATATTCAGTATATTATTTATCATATCTGAGTTATCTAATAATTTGCTCATGTCTGATTAACTATTTATTTAATTTTCATTATCATTTTTATTGTTATTATTATTTTCATTATCTTCATTTTTATTATGATTAATATTGGTATTATTCATACTATAATTGTTATTTAGAATTATATTTTTATTATTATTAATTAAACTATTAGGATCAATATTACTGCTTTGCATTACACTCTGCATTTACTTAAGAGAATCCTTATTCATCATCTGTTTCATCATATTTAATTAGTTATCATCAATATCCATACCCATTGTGTTTTTCATCATTTACTTCATAGTGTTAGAATCCATGTTTTAAAACATACTTGTCATCATTTCCATCTAGTTTTCATCCTTTAAATTTATTATTATTATTATATTAATATTTTTATTGTGTATTATAATAAATATATACCATATTCTTGATAATATCTTTTTGTTGTTATAAATTTATATTATGCATTGGATTTTATTAATAATTAATATTCTAGGTAGAATTGTTATTATTAAAATTATTTTATTAAGGATTCTGTTTATTAATTTCATTTTCTTCTTAAATTATAATTTCTTCTTTTTCTTTAGGATTTATTATATCATCTAAATTTGATTTATACTCTTTTTGTTTTATTAAATTATTTCCATTTTGATTTTAATTTTAAATCTCTTGTAATTTCTGAAGGCTCTCTAAATCCTTTTCTTTTTTCATCTATTCATTTTCTATTTTTTTTAACTCTTTTTCCTTATCTTCTTTTTCTTTGTTCTATCTTTATATTATATCTATTTCTTATTTTAATTAAGAATGGAATTAAATGGCAACTTAATCATTTTATAAGCCAGAAATGCTTTCAGACACCAATTAGTAAGCTTTTTCCTTTCTATTTAATTAATAATATGCTTGTCCTTATTTAAACTTAGCTTTGCAATTATCTTTATCTATTTTTAACACTTCTTTTGTCTAAATTATAACTGTTTCCCAATCATTTAACTTGCTTTTACTTGTGCAATAATTAAGTCTTGATTAAACTTCCAACAATTCTAGATCTTTTAAATCTGATTTATTTAAATTCTATTTATTTATATCTTCTATTTCCAAAATAGTTTCTAAATATTTTTATCCTGCTTATTCATAATTTTGTTTTTTAAATAATTCATTTCCTTAATTTTTAAGGTTATTGATTTAAGCTATTTGTTTATTCTAAGTTGAAAATTCAATATTGCTTTTAGTATTATGTTAATTCGTATTAGTATTATTAATTGGATTATTTTGATTATTTTAATAATTAGATTGCTATTATTAGGGTTAACTTTAATAAGGATTAAAGTTGTTTTAATTTGAAAAAGGATTGAAACCCATTTTGCCAGCCATATCCATCATATTCTTAATATCTTGTTGACTCATGCCTTACATCATTTTCGAACTTTATCTTAACAAATTAGGATCTACATTCAGTCCCATTCTTTAAGATTGTTGTCTTAATTCTTCATCACTCATTTAATTTAATCTTTCTGCTCCTTGTTTTATCTGATCCCCACTTGGATTTCCAAACATTAATATTTATTTATTTATAATTATTTATTATTTATATTTATTTAATATTAACACTTTTTTTTATTTATTCATTAAAATTGTTTATTATTTATTATTTATATATTATAGAATTTTAGATTTCATGCTTTTATAAATAATATTAAATATTAGTAAAAAGTATATCTTAATATGATTTAATAGAATTAATTAATAATAATATAAAAAATAATTAAGGATGAAAATAAGTAAATTATTAAAAATGATGATATTAATGATAATATCATTTAAAATGATGTTGTAATGTGGAATGAATACACATATTGAAGTTTCACTACGAGCTTTAGAATAAATAAATCCTAAATAAGAGAAAATCCGTGAATTATTAAGTGAACATATGTAATATATTCACTCAGGAAGTCCTTTTCCTGATTGGGGTTATCTTTGTACAAAATATGGAGCAACAAGTGAAGATACTCATTGGCCAAATTTTATTAAGACATTCATCAAGTACATACATGATAATGATATTAAGAACCAAGATATTGAGAAGTATCATAATTTATTGGCTTTCCTGATTGGAGTTATAAGTCATTAGGAGGCTGATGTTATTTGGCATTGGGGAAGTTAGTTCAATGAAAATAATTATGGAGATAGGACATATGGATATGCTGAGTTCCAAGGATATCTCAGATCCATGAGTCATCTTGGTAACATAATATCATCATTTTATAATATAATGTGTTATAATATAAATAATAAAATATAATATATTAGGTTCTTATTGCAAAGACTAATGGAATAGTGGAACGATTCCTACCTGTCATACTATGGGGGATGTAGGAGGAGAACTATATTTAGCTTCAAGATCAATGTAAAACTTCTACATTTCTAAATGGAAATTACCTGTAGATGATATTTTAAATGTGTATAAAATACTAGGATATAATATAAGTAAATTAACACTTGAATCATGTTTGAGTCTATTCTATGTTGGATCTCATCTTGAATGGTTGGTTGCTGAGTTGGTATTGAGTAAGTACACAGTACATTCCAATTTCCTTACTGAAAATATTCACAGATATTTCTAAGGAGGTTTGGATGATATGGCTTATTAAGTTAGTGATAAGTGGACTTAACTTATTAATCATTTTGATAATCCTTATTTCGTTGACCAGTTTGTTAAAAGGGAAGAGAAAATTAATTAAAAGCATTAGCAAATTAGAGAAAAAGTTAATTCTAATGCTTAGCTTAATTAGTATAAATAGTTTAAAACACAAATGGCTGCTAAATATTCTAATTTAGTATAAACTTAATATCATAATGGAGAACTTGAAATTAATTACAAGAATATCACTAAAGAGACTGTTAATGAAATAAAGAGAGAGTTCATTAAACATTTTAGCATATATAATTTAAGTAAAACATATTAAGAAGATTAAGATTAAGAGTAATAATAGCTAAGAAGAGAAAGTGATTAATAATTTAGTTTATGGAAAAAGATTATTATTTAATCAGGATATAGCTATTTTGGTAATAAAGTATAGATAAGAGATAATAAAATATTGATAGGAGCTCCTGGACTAATAGTGGACTCAAAAAGTGTAGGAGGTGTATTCGAAATAGATTTGCCTTAAGAAGAATAAAGTAGAGTGGAAAGTGTGGAAGTAAATGATTATCTATTGAGTTAGTAAAACCCTTTTGGTTAATTTGGAGATAACCTATTAGTCACTGATATAAATTCTGATGGAGTTGATGATCTCATTGTATCTACTCCTCTTTATGGAGATGTTAGTCCTGCTGATTTCTTTTAAGGGCTCTTCTATACTAAAAAGTATGAAGGAAGTGTTTCTATATTCTTAGCTAGCTAACACGGTATTACTAAGGAATAATTGGTAGATATTACTATTGTTAATGATTTTACAGACAAGACATTTTATCTATTGGGCTCATAAATCTTAGTTGAATATTGTGATGAGTAATAAAAAGATAAATACCTTATTTTAGGTTCAGAGCATGCTTATAATATTAGATAGAAGTAGGGTGAGCACGGAGATATTGTGATTTTCAAAAACATTGATTAGTTGATTTAAGAAAAAATAAATAATGGAATTAATGTGATAAAATTAAGTGAAGGATAGAGATTATCTCGTAACATAGACTTTGAGATGTTTGGGAAATCAATTGGATGTTCCTAATCTAAATTATTTGTTGGAGCTCCTGGAGCTAGGAGAAATACAGACAAGTCAATTGAAAGTACAGGAGCAGTGTATGTATATGACCTGAATGATAATAATAAATTGTTGACAACCATTGAATGTGAAACTGCTATGAGTTCATTTGGAGATCAATTGGTGGTAACAGATAATATGTTGGTGGTTGGAGCTAAGTCATAGAACAATGTAGACGGTATTATTCAAAGCGGAGCTGTTTATCTATTCAAAATTGATCATTTATTATAGAAATAAGTTAATTCACTCAAAGATAATTATGCAATCATTATTGGATACTAAAATCAGGCTAGGTTTGGACATACTCTTTATCTTAAGGATTAGATGCTTTTTGTTGGATGTCCTTATCACAATCATTAAAATACTTATGAAATAGGAAAAATTTTTATTTTCCATTCAATTTCCCAGATTTAGGGCTAAATTAAAGTTCAATATTAAAATAATACTTTATACACTGTTTTAGAACCTTAATTCTAATCATTAGGGAGATTTGGACATAGTATACATTTTAATAATGATTATTTGGTTGTCGGAGCTCCTTTTACTTTTGATCTCTTTAATAGACTCTCAGGAGCTGTTTATATTTATAAGTTTAACAAACCATAATCATATTTTTACTGAACTTTTATATTTTCATATATTACTTACTTTTTATTTTGTATTATATTTATTTTATTTTTATAACTTAATTATTTATATTGATAATATGTTAATATATAAATATTTCATTTAAATTGTTTTTTTTATATTTCTAAAATAGATTGCCTGTCAAAGTGCTCATCATTTAATAATATCTTTTTAAAATGTTGCTATCTTATTTGATTTAAAACATTGAGTTCCTATTCAGTCATTAATTTAACATCATTTAAAGTAGACCTCATTTCTATATAACTTTCAATAAAATAAAAAAGAAAAATAATAAAAGGAATGAACAAAATAGACTGTCTTAATAATTCATGAAAATTAAACTCCACATAATTAGCCTCGAATTCAAATAAATTATCTTTTTTAAATTCTTCAAAAGATTTGGATTCAAATATTTGCTTAAATTTTATTAAAAATAAGATACTTTTTCAACTCAAAAAATATTAGATTCTTATTCAAAAACTTCTTATTATTTATTTATTAATTATCCAATTAATACCATATTTTTTTGTTTGGGTTCCAAAATTATGTCAAAATCTTAAGGAACATTATCCACATCAACGTCTTCTAAACTTATGGAATTAGTTGGCAAAACATTGACAACTCCTAAATCAATTTGCTTTATATTTTCATTATTCTTTTTAATTATTAAGTTGTCCAACTTTAAAGATTCTATATTAATTCTTTCATCTGTTAAATCAAACTTTTTATTTAAGTATACATCTAAAGCCAAAGGATTATTCTTCATGTCTATTTAAATGTTGTTGTTAATTTCATACCCTTCTTTTGATATTATTTTGTTTTCATATTCTTATTAGTCAAATTATACTCAAGATTCTCTTATTAAATAATTCTATATTAAGTTTTTATCATTATCTATTTCTTTAATTTGATATAATTCATCTTCTTCTTTTTTTTCTACTTATTTTATTTCATTTATTTTTAAATATTATTTATTAAATAATTTATTTCTTTTATCATATATCACTTTTATTTTTTTTCCATTTATATTTTTAAAAAATAATTTTAACATTGAAATATAAAATTATCAAATTTTTTTTGAAATTTATATTTTTGTATTTATATTTATAAATAAAATCATACAATAAAATTAAAATTATCAATTTCAAAATTGCTTTAGTATTTTTTAATATTTTAAATGTTTGCATGATTATTTTACTTATTTTTTTAAAAGATATTTTACAATTTTTAATTTTAAATAGATTAAGTATTTTTATTTGATATTAAATATTAACCACATGGATTATTACTTTGCTTTAATTTTATATTTTAATTTTAATCATTTTCATAAATATATATTTTATAATTAGGTTATTTTTATTTTTTTACGTCAAATTATTTTTTTTTCTCGCATATATTATTTATAAAATTTTTCTCCTTCTAAAAATAAGCATATATTTCTTAATATTTAGTTTTAATGTTGTTATCTTCAGAAATATTTAATAGATAATCAATTTATTTGTATTTTTCATTTAAATGAAAATTATCAAATATGATTTGCTTTTTTTATTCAAAAGATTAGTTACTTTATATATTGCTATATTAGTTTTTATTAATTATTAAACTTCTGCCTTCGCTATTTAAATTAACATTTATAGTTCAATTTTCAAAACTATTTTACTTTTAGTCAATTAATAAAGGTAATTTATTTTTATATTTTTATTTAAAAAAATATTTTTGATATTTGTTTGTTAATACTCTTTTTTTATTTTCAGATTCTTAAATAAATTATTCAAATTTATTATTGTTTTCATTATTTGGATTCATTTGTTAAATTTAAAAATTATTTAAATTATTTTGAATAATTTAATTATTATTACTATAAAAATTATTAAAATCCTATTTTGATTATAATTTAGACTTGGATTTAAAAATATTTTAAAATTTTTACAATTTATTAAGATAGTATTATTGATATTTATTAATTGATTAAACCTATAAAATATTTTACGATTTTAATTTAACATTTAAATATTTCAAATTATTATTTTTAATAATTTTTAAATAATACTAAATTTACAATAAATATTATTCTTAATTTATATTTGGTATAACTTGCACAATATTTTCTAAATATTTTTGTATAATTTATTTGTTATCTTTTTACTTAGATATTTAAAATTTAAATTATTATATATTATTAGATAAATTTGTTTTAATAAGATTTAAATTTTTCTTATTGATTTATTAATTTTTTCTTTTTACTATTTCTTAATTTTAACTTTGAAATATTGATTATTCTAAATTTGAAATTAATGATTAATCGCCTGATTGATTAAATTTCAATAAATTTTTTTAATTTTTAAAAATTTAATTTGTCTATTTTCCTTAAATAAATATTTGATCAGAAAAAATGTTCAAAATTTAATTATTTGATTAATCATTAATATTAAACAAAATCTATTTTTTCTTTTCATTTAATTTGATTTCATTTGATTTTACTTAAATTTCAGTTAATAAATTAATAGAAGATTATTATTCTAAATTATTTTTGCTTAGTTAACTAGTCCCTTAAAAATTATAAAATTCATTTGGAAAACTAATATCTTCAAATTTGTAAGCATTAGAAAATTTATTATTATTGTTTGTTTTATGAATTATTCTATAAATCTGAAATTTATATTAAAAAATATTTTTTAACATACTTCAAGAATATTTAATCAGTAATTCTAACAATAATTTTATTTAATTATTCTATTTTACATATATAAATTTATTTACAATAGAGAATTTTTCTATTTTTAATAATTTTAAAGTTTCTTAAAATAAATCTATTTTTCCATTTTATTTAAAAAACTAAAAATATAAATTTATAACTTAATTTATTTATTTAGTTGAAAAGTTAAATGTTACTTCTTCACGTTTGTAATTAAAATTTCAATTTATTTTTAACATTATATCTTATGATTTTATTTAAAGTTAGCTTGAAATATTATATAATAGTTTACTTAATTTATTATTTGTCAAAATAATAATTTTTATTTTTTATAAATTGTATACAATTTTCTTCTTATAAAGTTCTTTATATTTCATCTTCTTTACAAATTTTTAAATATTGAGAGAGTTTTTAAATATTTTATATGTATTAAACATCTTTTAAAATTAATTGTTCATAATAATTAAATTTTATTTTGAACTTACTAATAAATCTCAATCTTTCATCAATTATTTATATAATTTATTCCATTCATATAATTAATATAATAAATCTTAAATATATATTATATATAAAAATATTAGCAATAAATCAGTATTGATTTTTTATATAAATATTCTAAGCAAATTAATAAATTAAATTGATTAAATGAAGAATGTATTATTAAGTAATAAACGTTATATATTAATATTGTAATCATAATGAATGAATCATTGTTATTTTGGTGGTTACAATGATTGATTTTAAGAGTTATTTGATTTTATCTGCTACTTCCTATTAAAAATAAAGAATAAATTTTACTTTTCCAATGTAATAGTGAGATTCCTCAATGAGAAATAAATAGTATCAAACTTGTTAGTGACTAATTAATGCTACTTAACCAACTCATCAGGTTTGGGATGCTCTTTGAACTTGATAGTTTTAATTAGAAATTAGTCAAATTATTTCGCCAAAATATGAGCAGCCTCTATCTCTATATTACTATCTCCCAAACAAATAATATTGCTGATAATCTTTCTTGTAATTAAGAAAAAATAATAAATTTATAAGTCATTACGAAGTATAATAATATATTATATTTAATTTAATAGAATTTACATTGGAATCAAAATTTTTCTTTAATTAAAGAAAAGCTTCCTATTTCCACCTGTAAGCATCTCCAGGATAAATTTTTTCAAATTCGCTTCTTGCACTTATGATTTAAACTTCTTGAGATTTTATTGTTTTATTCAAATTTGGTAAATAAAGTCTGCTACTATGTTCTACCCATCCTTCTACTGCATTTGTAATTATGAATATTTTTCCATGCTTTTTTAAGGTTTCTATTAATTATGTACTTGAAATGTCCAATTCTTTTAGTTATTCTCTTAATTATTTATTGATTTCTAAAAAACCTACTGCTCCTAATTATGAAGTGCATAATAAAGTGTCATCCCAATCTAATATTATTATACATTAATGTTTTTATTCTTAATGTTATTTAAGAATATTGTTTTTTTTTAGCTTTTCAATATAGTCATTTCTGATTTCTTCATTTGATTTTATGTGATACTCTAGCTGAAAATCAAGATTTTATGGCTGATGATTTTCCAATTTTTATGTTTCTTAGTTTTCTTGTTAAAATCCTAATCGATTTAAATATCGTTATCTAAATTAGTTATTTTCAATTATTAAATTTGATATCCATTTCTCACTATTATCTGAATTGTCTATCATTAATTTTAAAAAGGATTAATATAATATATTTTATAATTATTATTTCAATCGTCTGAATTGATAAAATATATAAAAAAACATTCTATAAATTAATTCTACATTATATTAAATTTAATTTTATATACTTTATATATCAATATTTAATTGAAATTTAATTAACAATAATTTCATTTAGGTAAAACAAATATAAAAATAATATCTTTAATTTTTTCTAATTCTTTTAATTACTAATAGAAATTTTATTAATTATATTAATAAATTTATTTTTTTTCTTTATTTTTTTACTTTTATATTTTATATTCAATTTCCTCTAAAATTTTACATTCTTTATTTTTATCCAAATTTTTGTTTAAATTAATAAATAATTTATAATTTCTCATAATACTATCAGCAACTAAACCATAAATTCCAAATGTTTTTTTATTAGTAAGTAAATATTGCTTTTTTATTTCAATATAATTATCTGTTTTAAATTTTTCTATTTTTTAGTTTAATTTTTCAGATTAATCACTTTCAAATGAATTATCTTATAATTAATAATCATTTTAAATTTATTATTTTAATAATTAAATTTCATTTAAAAATTATAATTTCTTTATGTTTTATATTATAAATTGATTCCTTAGATAATAAAATTTTATTTACTTTATTATAAATTTAATATCTAGCTGAAAAAGATATTATATTTGGCTTTATTTTTAAGATGAATTTATTATTTATATTAAAATTTCTCAAAACTTTTTAAATGATTTTTACTAAATTTCTTTATAAAATTTGAGATTATCTACAAATAATATTTATACATTCCTATAATTTATACTTATTTTAGGAAAAGCTGAATTAAAATGATTTATAATTTATTTGTTATCTTATTAAAAAAAATTGTTTACATATATATTTTGCTAATAAATATTTTATTTTTTTATTTTTTAAAGATTAATATTAATTGAATTTACAAATATTACTTTATTAACCTCTTGAATATTAAAGTCTTATATTATACGGTTAATATCTAAAAAAAAACTAATATTATTTTTATACTCTGTATTTATTTTATCTAATTTTTTTAAATAATATGCTGAATCAAAATGTATTTATTCTTTATTAAAATGATTAGTAATCTCAATAGCAATATATTAATCAATAAAAATAAGAGATATTTTGAAATATTTTTTCAAAATTTAAAAATTTTATTTTAAATCTCCAAATATTTATAACTTATCATTCTATTATTTATTATATTATTTTTAAAATACACCTAATACTCCTTCAAAATAAAATATTAATAAATTTTTGAATTTGTAATTGTTTTACATATTTTCTTTATTTAAATAAAATAATTTTAATTTTTAACATTTTATTTGATTTAATTCACTATAAATAAATAAATATTTAATGTAAATATAATTAAATAATTATTATATTTATATTTTTACTTGTAAATTTAGTCTTAAGGATTAAATTAACAGACATCTTAAGATATCATTGCTGATTAAGTAGTATCTAACTAATTTTCTTATTTTTCATTTATATTTTTATTTTAAACAATTTTTATTTTCTAATACTTCATTTTTTTTTTTACTTCTTAAGATTAATTACTTTAAGTTTCAAAAATACTTACAGAAGAAGCTTTTAAAAAATTTCATCTTTATTTTGGAACTGTAACAAAATGGTTTTGAGACTATTTAAGACTTTTTTCATTTAAATTGGGATTCTAATTTGTTTCTTATTTTAATTCTATTTTACTTATTTACATTATGTTTTATTTTAACTTCATAATATTTACTTAATTGACTGATTAAAATTATTATTTTAATTTATCCTTTTATCCGTTATAAAAAAATTATGAGCTCTTATTTTTTTATGAAAATAAAACACAATTTTAATTTAATTATATATTAGATTATTATGAATTTTATGTTTAAATATTCAGATTCATCAACTAATTTAAAAATTTCTTTTTTTCTTAAAGATTCTTTTTATTTTGAATAGTTTTATTAATTAATTAAAGATAAATATTATCATTAAGCATGTTTATTTATTATTACTATTATATATAATTAATCGATTATTTTTTATTATAGGATTTATTATTATTTAATGAAGTTAAGCTTTATTATCTAACTTATTAATTAAATTTGTTATTGAAATTAATATTATTATTATTACTATTTGTAAAACTATCAGTTAATTTTGCATTTATTAATTCTTTAAAAATTTAAATATTATTATCTTCTATTTTCAACTTATTTTTAAAATTCTAAGTAAATACTAAATTCTATTTTAAAATGTTATTGGTTTTTGAATCTAAAAGTTTTTTACTCTGAATACTCATTTTTATATAAAAGAAAATCTTATATATATTTAATATAAATTCTATTTGATTAATTTAAAATTTAACATCTACTTAAATATAATTAGCTATAATAAATAAGATAAATTAAAAGAAAATAATTTTCATCAATTAATAAATTATAAAAATAGTTATTAATTAATTTTTATAATGATAAAAAATATATTATCTTTAAAAATAATCTATAAATTTACCAAAAAAAGTAAGTCTAATCGTTGGTATAAGGATCATACTTAAGACTTTTATGTAAAAAAGTCAATTTAAGAAAATTATAGATCAAGAGCTGCATTTAAATTAATTGAAATAAATAATAAATATAATTTAATTAAGAGTAATGACAAAGTTTTAGATTTAGGATCTAATCCTGGTGGTTGGACTTAAGTAGCTGTTTAATTAATATAGGTAAAAAAGTAAGAAAATGATAAAAATCAAAATATTAATAATATTAGTAATAATCCTAATTAATAAAGGATCAATGATAATTTAAATAATAATATAAAAAAAAATAATAACAATAATAATTTAGTATTATCCATAGATTTATTATAAATGAAACCTATATAAGGTTCATATTTTATATAAAAAAATATTTTAGAAGATTAAACATTAGATTTAATAAAATAACATTTTAATAATAGTTTATTAGATGCAGTAATAAGTGATATGGCACCAAATTTTACAAATGATTTATAAACTAATCATTATGAAATTTCTAAATTAAATTTAATGACTATTTAAACTTCCTTTAATTTATTAAAAAAAGGTGGAAATTTAGTTATGAAAACTTTATAAGGAGAAAATGAAAAAAGATACTTTGAGTTATTTAAAATTTTATTTAAGGATTTTTATTGATATAAACCTTAAAGTAGTAAATAATAAAGTTCAGAATTATTTTATATAGGCAAGGGATTTCTTGTTGGAATATAAGAATAATTATTAATTAATAATTTAAGAAAAAATCAATAGAATATACATAAAATTAATATAGATTTAATTGAACAAATTGATATTTTAAATAAAAATAATATTCTTTCATTTTGGAAATAAATTTTGAATTAATGATATATATAAAATTTTTTATCACTTAAAAAAATTATTTTTTTTATAATTTTAAATTTAATATTAATTATAAAGATTTATATTTTTTATTTTGATTATAGTTCATTAAATTTTTCAATATCTTAGTATTGTTATTTATTA
>Ga0315908_10000930_pt1 | contig 22485 bp, 18 predicted proteins | sample LakEriMetagenome_12_FD_203520 | JGI IMG/M metagenome (GOLD analysis project Ga0315908, IMG submission 203520) | Freshwater fungal communities from buoy surface, Lake Erie, Ohio, United States - Buoy 4 MA124 | ecosystem: Environmental > Aquatic > Freshwater > Lake > Lake biofilm | place: USA...
TTGTCTTAATAATAATACATGATCGATGGTTTTAATTTTTTGTTTTTAATAATATTACTCTTACAAAAATTCAAAAACATCTCTTCCTAAATCTATAGGAAATTTCTAATAAAATATTTGATATTATCATTATTTATAAAATTTACATTTAAATTTTATTAAGTTTTTGATTATTTCTAAAATTAACTTTTTACAATTAAAGAACTATTTTCAATTAATGTGTTTAAATTAGTTTTCTCATTTATTTAGTTTTTGTCTAAAAAACTCTAAACCATGTCTTCTCCTGCAAAATAGTATAATTTTTATTTATCCATTTATTTATGTTCTAATAAAATATTATATATAAAATTAAATAAATGATTTGAATATCAATATTTAAAACTGAAAAAAATTTTATTATTAAAATAAAATTTATCTATTATTATAAATTTTATCATATAATTTAATATTATCAAAATTAAAGAATCAATTTAATAATTAATCTTCTTTTAATTAAATTTAAATTTCATTTAATTTTATAAATTCCATTTAATTTTTTATATCATTTTAATAAATAATTTATTCATTTTAAAGTTATTAATTTTCATCAAAATTACCAAGATCTTTAACATTTTTTTTAACGAATTTTTTTATTTCATTAAAATCTCTATTTATCCATTAGTTTTCAAATAACTTGTTATCTTTTTCTTAGAAAAAATTGATTGGATATTTCTCTAATTCTTCTTCAAATTAATTTTCTTTTTCAAAATCTTAATTCAATTGTTTTTTAATTTCAATTATTGTCTATTAGAAATCTTCTTAGGTTATTTACTTATCTTTAAACAAAAAATCGAATTGCTCATTAAATTATTTTACTATTTCTTAAGTTACTGATTCTCCTTTTTTTGAAAGTTTCTCTAATTAATTTTTGAATTCTTAGTTTTTTTTTTATCTTTCATTTAAATAATCGTTTGCATGAAATAAAACATTTTAATTTTTTTTTTCAATAGTTTCTTGATTATTTAAATTTAAAATATTTTAATATTAACCTTGTTTTTCGGACTAATCATTGTTTTTAATACTATAATTTTATTAATGCAATTCTTATAATTACTATGATTACTATAAAAATAATTATTTCTCCTCGATTTCTATTAATTTTAAAAAGTCTTAACAATCATATTTTTAAAAACTTTAAATTATGTTTTTTTTTTCGTTTTCATCATTTGTAATGTTTTTTTAAATGCTGTCTATTTACCCACTAATATTTATCAATTATATAATAGGCTTAGTTATAAACATAGCTAACTTTTTACAATATAATATAAGAAAAGTTAATGAGATTGAAATAATCATAGTAATAAGTTGCAATATTAAATTAGATTGATTTTCATCTACCTGACTTAAAACAACCTCTACAATATTTGAATTTCTCAAATTTATGTATTATACTAAAAACAAATTCTTATTCTTTGTGTTATTCATATATAATAAATCATTTTATTTTATTTATCTAATTTTAACATCATATTCAATATCGTTTTCTGTGTTGCTATTATCCCTTTAAATGGAAAATTTATAAGTGTTATTATAATTTTATTTATCTGCTATAAATGCTTTTATTCCTTTCCATATTTCAAAAGTTATACCTGTTTATTTTTCAGATTAATAAATTTTGCGATTGTATTTATTATTATAATAATATTAATATTTAATGAATTGATTTTTAACATCAAAATTATCTTAAACTATGTATAATAATTAAAATATATTACCCAAAGTTTGATTCCAAAAATCAGGTATAGTAATGATATTTCCAGAATCATCAATCAAAAACTAAAAAAAGTTATCATCATAGAAATCGGTAGACTTATCATAAAAGTAGTAAGAGAATAAAAAGGATTAATTGGTTTCCAACCTATACTATTGCTAAATAATGATAGTTTCATTAATATTATTAATTTTTTTGTTAAGACTCATAACCCAGATGGGATTGCCGTTCAATGGCTGGTCTTATTGTAAGTCTAAATAAGGACCATCCATGAATATATAGTCATTCACATTTCCACTTAAAACATCGAACCAATGTTCTTTGTTATCTATTATTTAAATAATAATCATGATAATAATATGATTAACTATAATTATTATTTTAAATAATGTCTTATACCTTCATCAGGAGAATAATTGTTGAATTTTGAGTAATTAATGTCTTACCAAGTGTAGTTAGTATTGACATATTGGCCTGGATATATTTTCATATAATTATTTTTATCTAAATCTTGAATATAAATTATTGTTTTGTAAGGGATTCCCAAAATGTTAGTTTGTTTTGTCTAGAAATATTTTCCATTTATGTAATATTAAGCCAATTAGTCATATCCTTGCAGAAGGTTTAAAATTGATATATTTCCTTGAAAAATACCATTGCTATCTATATTTTGGAAATATGTTTAAGGAATTTTAAAGTTAGAATAGTTTTTAGAGAAGAAATCTATATTATATAACATATCATTGTCATTTTAAAAAGCATCATAAAAGTCTTTTGGTGAATTTTATCTTTTAAATTAAGGATCTGTTTTAATTATATTTGTATTAAACACTATTTAATTTGGAATTTCATCATAGTTAAGCATATTTTTGACTATACTTTGAATATCATTTATTCTTTTGAACATTATTTTGAATTAGTATTCTATAAGCATCAAATTGTTTTCATATATTTCATCAAACTACTTTTAAGTTTGACTTTTTTAATCATTAAGCTATTTTAATAAGGCTTCTTTTGTTTATTATTAATATAACTAAAATTATTTATTAATTTTACCTAAAAAATTCCTAATATTAATAATTATATTGTAACATTAAAAAAAACAAAAGTAAATATAATTTGGTGACTCAATTTTTATTTATTTATAAATGAAATTAATTTCATTTTATATATTTTTATATAATATATTTTGTATATTAAAAATTATATTTCTATTTCATATATTATCTTTCATTTCTTATTAAATTAAGTTTAGTAAATCTAACATTCTTTGTTTTTATTCATTTTAATTATTCTATTATTAATAATTTTAATTATATTAATATTATCTTTAAACCTAATTTTATTAATTAAAATAACCATTTTATTAAAACTAATTTATAAAATCATTAGAATTTTGAATTTGTCCTTAAATACCATTTATATTTTAATTTTCTAAAAAAGGAATAGGTTTTAATTATTATTAGTATTGTGATTATTAAGGCTATTAAAATTAAGAATTAATTTAAAGTTTCAAATTTTTGGAAATTAGAGAAAGTTTTTTATTAAATTATTTATTAAAAACTTCTATTTGTTAATGAATATTTTAGGTTAAATTTTGCTAAATGTTCATTGTTTATTCTTAGGATTTTTCAATATTTTGTTAAAACTATTTTTAAATTTATGATAATTATTGTTAAAATATAGAATATTATTATTATTAATTGATTATTTATTTATCGATAAGTTCTTTTAACATAAATATATCTTTAGTTTTACTATTTTGATTCAATTCAATTTCATTTTATTATTAATTAATTTATTATTGCATCAATTTAATTTTTTCTTGTAATTTATTTATTTATTCTAATTATTAATTAATTTATTTGTCACTATCAACTTTTATTAAATGTTACATTCCTTCTATCATTTCCTTTACTTTTGTTTCACTTAATTATACTTGATTTTATTAAGGAAAATCTTTTTTTTATTAATCTTATTTATTAGCCTCTTAAAATCTAAAATTGGCTTATTAATTTTTATCCTATATATTGATATAAGGTTAATTTATAATGCTATTTTAATTATTATTTGAATTATTGGAATTATTATTAATTATATTATTTACATTTCCGCTTTATTAGTTATTTTTAATTGCATTATTGTTTAAATTTATATTTCCAGAATCGTCAATTTTTATATTACCCATCAAAGGTCCATTATTATTTAAATCTTATTACAAGTTTTATCCTAAAATTTAGCTATATTATTAGTTTTAATAATTCAATTTATCTTATTGTTACTCGACCTATTTTAATAAATCATTTTAAGGCAATTACTATTATTATTGTTATTATTAAGATTACTTTTAAAACTATTAATATTATTATTACTACTATTGTGACTACTATTATTATTATTAAGGCTACTATTATTGCAATTATAAAGATTAAGATTACTATTATTACTATTATTGTTACTAATTATTTTCTTTTTGTCCAAATAAATCATTATTTACTGATTTTAAATTTTCAATGCTTTTGATAGCAGCATCAATATCTGTGCTAAAACTATCAGGATTATCCAAATTAAATGAACTAAAAGGATCAGTTGATGATGGTTTTGTTTCTTTAGGGGTTTCATTAATAGTTTAATTGTTATTTATATTATTAGAAGTTATTCCTTCAATAATATTAGTTTTTGTTTAATCATTGCATACAATTTTCATTTCTGGATGGCTTTTTTATATTTATAAACAATCTTAATCATTATATTTTCCAGTCATTAAACTTTCTTTAACAGAATTAGAAAATGAAATGAAAAATAAAATTATAGCTATAGATATAAACCTCATTAAATTATAATCTATATTGATTATTTGTTAAAAATAAATATCAAATGAATTATAACAATAATAGATTAAAATCTATTGAAGATTGACAAAACTAAAGCTAAGATAACTAAAAATATAGTTAATTGACTGTGACCGCTTTTTAAATTAAAATTTAAACTAAGGGATAGAACTGCTAAAAATCTTAATCGTTGTAAGTATAGAAAATAATACTTCGATTATTAAGAGATGCTGAAATCCATTAAATAATAAACTTTAAATATTTATTACCGTTGAATGCCCCACATCCCCACTTTCCAGTTGCGATGCTTTTATTTTCATGTCCTTTAATATGGAAACCTATAGTGCTTTTAACTATTTCTCAATTTATAGTGGATATTTAGAATTCTTCAATGCTGTTTCTCTCTTTAAACTTTAAGGCATCTATGCAAGTTATAATGCTATTTTTTTGTTGAAAGTATTATTAATTACATCCTGTGTATTTGAATGTTTTGCTATATCCACTATATTATGAATATATTATAGAGTTTTCAATTATCACTGATTCATTATAATTTAGTTTTTCATTACAATATGTTAGTATCATTAATTCTGGACTTATTAAAAATCTTATTTCTTCTTGAACTAGTCCGTGCTTTAGTACACCTCCTCCTAAATGCTTATTAGCAAAATCTACCTATATATTATTTATATTATCTTCTATTAATCCTTATTCGTTTATTTCTACATTAATTAATTTAGTATCATTTCTATTTAAATATTAAAGAACCTATTCACTATTTATTAATTATTTTTTGAATATTACATAATCCAACAAAAAATAATCGTTATTTCTTTATTCATAAATACATTAAAAATAGTTTATAAGACATTTCAATTTTTCTATATTATAATCAATTTCTTCTTGAATCAGATAATAATAATTAAAAATTTGATTTTTATTATATTCTAAATTTATTTTTGTTTCAATATCTAAATCGAAAATTCCTAAAAACATACAGCTATTCAATATAAATATTTATTATCTAGTTAAATTAAGCTATTATTCTTTATTTTATTTTAAAAATTTTAAAGTATTGCTTTTAAAAAAATTTTACATATTTAGTATTTAAATACACATAAAATATATAATATGACTTTTATCCTGAAGATTTAATAACAGGATTTACAAATTTTTAAGTTATTCATTATTTAAATTCTTTTATTTAATTATACTAATATTTTTTAATATAAATAATTCTAATTAAACAATCAATTAATTGTTTTATAAATATTCTTTAATATTGTTTTAAATTTTATTCCATGTTGCTTTATAATAAAATGGTAATCTAATATATTCTACATTTATTTTTTATTCTTAATTATCTATAACTTAAATCTAAAATTTATTGCTTTATTAAATTTATTTTTTGTCTTCTTTAATTTAAATATTTTTTTCATTATTTTTTGTCTAATTTTAATTATCTATTTATTAAAAATATTAATTTATTTTCGCTTGCTTTTTTTCCATAAATCTATAATATATATATTAATATAATATATTTATAGAAAATAATAAAGAAATTTTGATAATGAGTTATAAAGAAGAATAAGGGGATTAAATTCAAAAATACGAAAAAAAGATAAGATAACATTACGATTAACTTTTTAAATATAAATTTTAAGCTGTAGAAATTTGTGATAATAAATTTCAAAATTTAAAATATTGTTTTGATGTTTTTAATGTCAACTAAGAAATAGATATCAAAACATGTCAAAGAGTTTATAAAGATTATTAATATTGTATTAGAGAAAATTAAAAATATTTAGAAGATTTTTATAGCTTCGATAGAAAACCTATGTGATATTACATTTAAAATTTAGATGATAATAATTTATATAAAAATAAAAATAAATTTTAAATAAACTATATATATTTAAAAGATAATCAATATTAAATAACTAAAAATAATTTGTTAAATATAAAAAAATGCAAAATTATACATTTAATACGAATCCATTATACAAAAAAATAGGAAATTATCTTTTAATAAAACAAATTGGCTAAGGTTAATTTGGATCAGTTTTTAAGGGATTAGATATGAAAATTAACACATTTGTAGCAATAAAAATGATAAGTAAAAAAGTATTGAAAGAAAGTAAAATGTAAATGGATTTCATCGAGAATGAAACAAAGATATTATAACAGTAAAAACTAAAAGAAAATGAAAATATAATGAAATTCATAGAAATGATTGTATCTGAAACTAATATGTATTTAATTTATGAATTTTGTAATGGAGGGACTCTTGAAAATATTATTTACAATTAAGGGAGAATGAGTGATGAATAAGGAATGATGGTTTTTAAACAATTAGTAAATGCTTATGATTGTTTATAGAGTTTGAATATTATGCATAGAGATATAAAGTTAGAAAATATTCTTATTCATAACGGAATATTCAAATTAGCAGATTTTGGTATTTTTTAAAATTATTTTTATCATAATATGTATATAATTATAATTTTGATAAAAATAATTAATAAATACATAATTAAATGTTAATAATTAATAATGATAATAGTAGTAAATTTATAAATAATACAAAAAGGAATATAATAATAAATTTATAATTAATAAAATGATAATAATTATACGATTAGGATTTGCAAGTATGGACAATAATGAGGAATGTAAAACAATTGTAGGAAGTCCTATCTATATGGCTCCAGAAATATTAAATTAATAAACATATAATATCTAAGCAGATATTTGGTCATTAGGAATAGTTTTTTATGAAATATTGGAAGCAAGCACTCCTTTCAATGAAATTAATATCTTCTAGTTACAAAATGCAATAAGTTCTCATAAACAATTGAATTTCAAGTTTTAGCATGATCCTCTTATTATTGATTTGCTTAACAAAATGATTAACAAAAATCCTTAAATGAGAATTTCTTGGAATTAAATAATCAATCATGGATTATTCAATAAAATTAAATCTGTATAAAATTAATAAAAAATTCATCAATAACCTCATCATCTTAGCGTTAATGTATGTTTTAATGATAATAATATGTCGCATAATTACAATCTTAATAAATTTTTATAGTCATCTCTCAATAATTCTTATATCAGTAATAATTAGAGTAAGTTTTTAGATAATTTTTATAATATCTAAAGATAAATAAAATATATTTTAAATGAGAGAAATAAAGTTTTGTTTTTATATAAATCTATAAAAAATGTAATACTTAATAAATAAGTTGAAGATTTATAAATAGTTTTATATTATATGATGAAATATATTGATTTTTTATAATAAGCTATTGATAAAAACATAATTTAAAGTTTCAATACTAAATAATTTAAATAAATGAAATATTAAGAAGAATGGAATGAATTAAAAGAGAGCTATCAATTTAAGGATTTAATTAATATGATTTAATAAGAAATAAAATTATCGAAAAATCATTTAGCAATTTATAAAATGAAGGCTCATTAATATATAAAATAATCAAAAGTAACTAGACAAAAATAATTAATAAGTTAGGAAATACAAGAAGATTAAGCATTCAATTTATTTTAATTTAAGTAATATTTTTTTTAGTACATTTAATAAGTTTACTCAAATTATTAGAAAATACCTAATAATTAACAAAATTAAGCTCATCTTAAAAGCATTCTTATGCATATTAATGAATGTTTAGATCTAATTCAAATTGATGATTTTTTCCATAATTTTATAGATATTAATAATATTGATTTGGAAAGTCAGCATTATTTTGAAATTATGGAGGAAGTTTAATTAGGAAATTTAATAAATATAGTAGAAAATAAATATCAGATATATGTTTAAAAACACTAAAATTGAATAAAAATATAAAATATAAATATAAAAAAAATGAAAAAATAATAACAATATTGATATAAATAATAATATAAATAATAAGAATAATAAATATATCCCAAATAAAAATAAGAATGATAATAATTAATCAAAATAGATTGGGATTTTTGATTTTATTATTATTATTATCCCTATCTTGTTCAATAGCTTTTGCCATCCTTTCTAAAAATTTAAACTCAACTTCATCATATTTACTCTTAACCTGCTCAGTAGGATCCCAATAAGAATCTCCTTCATTATCTCTAATCTACTTAAAATATCTGGATTGCTTTTTAAGTTCAATATTTTCTTATTACTTTCTCGTTTCTGTAAATTTCTGAAACTCTTTGAATATTTTATTGAATTCAGGAGTATCATCTTCATCTTCCAATCTTTCTAAATTTCCTTTTGAAACTTCCATATTTATCATTGTGTATCCTTATAAATGATCAAATTCATGTTGAAACACTCTAGCTTCAAAATCTTATAAAAATTCTTCCTCTAAATTTATTATAATTATTTAAATTTTTTATTATTTTACTTTCTTTGAAATTTTCATCAAAATAACTTACCTTTATTTCACTATGTCTTAACACTTTTGCTCTCAAATTAGGGAAACTTATGCAGTATTCCCAACCATATTCTTGTAACTTTATTATTAAATTATTATTACTTTTTATTAAATTATAATTAATTATTATATAATTATAATTTCTTATTATTAAATTGTAATTATTTGTTATTTAAATTTAATTACCTCTGATATTTGTTAAATCACAGGATTTATGAATACATCATAATCTTTGGGAGTTAAATCTTCATAAATCCATTATTCTTGTTTTCTCATTATATTTCTAGCCATTAAAAAAACACTATTTGTTAAACAAAATTAATTAGCTGATACTGAACCTGCTCCATAAAAAGCAGCTGTTTATTTCATGTTTTCTATTATTTATTTAGTTTTTTTAGATTTAGATCCTAATTAAAATGTACCAAATTCTAATTAGTAATTATTGTTCTCATTCTCTCCAAAAATTATTAGTTTAAGCAATTCTTCTTTTCCCATTCTTTTTTATTATTCTAATTTCAATATGTTTGCTCCTTTAAATCTCATTATTTGTTAATTATTATCAATAATATTTTATTATTATATTAAAAAATAAAATAATAATAATTCTTAAAAACATAAATGAAATTGCTAAAAATTAAACATTAATTTAATATTTTTCATTAAAATAAATATAGATGCAGCTAAATTACATAACTTAGCGAATCAGCACGGTTAAATTGTGTGAAAATAAGTGAAAATAAATAATAAAACGAATTAAAAAGAAGCAAAAAAAAATAGATATTATTTATACATGGTTTATACGGAAACTATAAACAATTCATTGGAATATCAAAATAATAAGAAATAATTTAAATTGCAGATAGTTATTTAATAGATCTACGTAACCACGGATATTCATAACATAAAGAGAGAATGAGTATAAAGGAAATGGCATAAGATATTAAAGAGATGATATTTGATAAAGGATTAGATGAATTATTTATAGTGGGTCATAGTTTAGGAGGAAAAATAGCAATGGGATTAATTAGTGAGTTTTATGAGGATATTGGAGATAGAATTAAAGGAATAGTAGTTGGAGATATGGGTTGTTTTAATTATTTAGAGGAGCAGAGGAGTATGGGGTTTATTACAGAGTAGTATTGGATGAATCAACAGTTAAGGAATATTAATGTTATTTCTCAGCCAAAGCATAAAATATATCAATAGGTATTTTAAATACTATTTACATTCTTATTATATCTATCTATTAATATTAAAATAATATATTATATTAATATTAATATACATATAATTAGTATTTATAATATAATGTTAATATAATCCATTATTAATTTAATATTTTAATAATATAACATATATATTATATTAATATAATAAAGGTACTTCAAGCTACTAATTATAACGTTAAATCAGCAGAATCAATAATATCAAACCTTTCATCTCATGAGTATATTCACGATTCCTTTTAATGGAACATAAATTTCTAAGCAATTCATGATTATTATTAGCATTTCTGTTCTTATATTCCATATTGCAGCAATTATTCCAAACCTTTTTTAGTCCTTTTGGGAGAATAAAGTCCTTTTGTACCTGTAACACATTATCATCATTATAATAATTTCTACAAATCTTTTGATCCCAATAAACATATAAAATATATCACCAAAGCTTCTCATTGGATTCATTTATAAAATTAATAGGAATTTATTAATCAATTATCTTTATTTATTACTTAAAATTAGTGATTATTATTTTAAAAAAAGTATATATATTTGAAAAATTAAGGTGGATATTAATTCTTATAATAATATAAGTTTATAAAGATAAAAATCTTATAAAAATGGAAGGATCATAATAATTTAAAAAAGAAATTAAAAACTAAGTGAGTAATAACACTATTATGGATAGATTTTGGAGACTTTATTTATCATTAATATAAAAAACAAAGTATGGTTATTCAAAAATGAAAAGCTTAATTTGGATTGGATCTGTTTTCATTTTAGTGGTTGGACTTCCTATTATTTACTCATTATAAACAGATACTGAAATCGAATTACAAAAACTAACAAGGGATTAAGATATTGCCTATGGAGGTTTAGAAAAGCAATGAACTTATTTAATATAAATCTATATATATTTATTCACTATTTTTTATTATTATGAATATCAATCATTTGAAAAAACAATTAAAAAAGGAAAAGGAATTCACTAACTCTAATTAGCTTACAAATAAAATAGAGTAAAAACATGACAGTAATATATTCCAAAATAAATAAAAGTAATTCCTGGATTTATTTGAATATAAAGTAATCTAAAGCAAAATTGATGATATATTTTACATCAAAGATTACGTTTCTGAATTTGAAGAAGCAAAATTGATTCAAGAAATAGAAAGTGAAAATAAATGGAACTACTTAGAACACAGCAAAAGATACGTTTAAGTAATTGGAGGGGAAGTGAGCGAAAAAGGTCTTATAAACAAAACTTAAATCTAAAAAATATACTAGGAATTAATAGCAAATTTAAAGCAAAATAAGGTGTTAGATAAGGCTAATCACATTTTGATTAATAAATATGAAGTGGGAGTGGGGATCATGCCACATAAGGACGGACCATTATATAATCCTTATGTAGTTATTCTTAGTATTGGATCAGATAGTTTTTTTAATTTTTATTAGGACTATAAGGATTATGTGGAGGGAATGCCGAAATCGGTATTGATGGTTGAGAGAGGTAGTTTATTGATTTTTACTAAGTAAGCTTATTAGAATTATCTACATGCCATTTAAGATGTTACTTTTGATACTCTCTTTTTGCATTTTTAGTACAATTAGAACGATGGTATTGATATTACTCATTCTAATATTCATAATCTGCAGCTTACCAATTTTTATTAGAAAATTATCAACTTATCTTATTAGTAGTTGTTGGCTTCTTATACTCTTTCCTAATAATATCTATTGGAAATCAATATCAAAAGATCTCTTAGATATTCTTTGACTATCAGATATGTAAATGAAATTCAAAATTAATATAATTGAATTTTATTATTATAATAGCTTTATTTTAATATCATTTCTTTGTCTATCCTTTTTATGACGAAATTATAAAATATATGAATATTATTGCTAAAATGCTTATTATTATTATTATAATATAACATAAAGTTGCTTAATTATTATCTGAGCTTTGGTCTTAATAAATCTTTGCTTTTTTGTTAAAATTCTAAGCTTAATTATCTAATTAACGTGTTTTTATTTCAATTTATTATATTTGTTAAGAATTTTCATACAATTTTTAAATATTTTACTATACTGTTTTTTAGGCATTATCAATATCTATATTTATTGTGTAAAATTAATCATTTTACATAGGATTTTTATTAAATTATAAAACCATGTCATTAATTATTCTTTTATTTGTTGTATCCAAAAATTAAAAATAATTTTAAATATTTTATATTTTGTTCTAAACTTATTTTATCAATTAAATATATTTATTTATTTTTATTGAATTATTTCTAGTTAAAATTAATATATATGTTAAAGTTTAATCCTTTTAAAAAAACCAATTTCCATTTTACGAACTTATTTTTTCAACATAATCAAATTATATATTTTAATCATTAATTTAAAAAAATTTTATCAAATTACTTAATTCTATTTAAAGATTGATTTCTTCATAAGATTAATTAAATATCATTTTTTAATATTATGAATTAAAAATTATTAATGCTATTATATTTTCATCGTTATATTAATTTTACATAATATTTTTATTTATTTTTATATAATATTTATTATTATACTTTATTATTAAAATTCTTCAAAAATGCAATATTTATAAGATCCTTATTAAGACAGATAAATTAAATCTTTAAAACCTCCTATAATTACAAAAATTGATTCAAAATTATTATGGAATGATAAATAATTACCTTAATGGAAATAAATAGCTAATCATTTATTCAATTAAGGAAGCATTTTTAAACATGATTTTATCAAATTAATAAAAAAAGTTACAAAATTATTCAGTAATAAATTTTTTTAACAATTAGAAATATTTTAATAAAATTATTACGATAAAACATTTACAAATATTGAGAAAATTATTTTATTTTATAAATAATATATAAAATAAAATTAAACTATAAAAATCTAATATAATAGAAAACGAAGGCAATTTAATTAATCTATCTGATCCATTAACTATAGTTGGAGATATTCATGGTTAATATTATGATTTGATAAAAATTATAGAAATTGGTGGAAATGTTGAAAAAACTAAATATTTATTTTTAGGAGACTATGTAGATAGGGGTTAATTTTCTATAGAATGTTTAATTTTACTATACTCAATAAAAGTAATATTAATTTATTACTTATTAATTAAAAATAATTATAATAATAAAAAAATAATATTAATAAAAATTATCTTGATTTAATAGCTGAATTTTCCAACTACAATTTTTATGATATGAGGAAATCATGAATGTCGTTAAATGACGACTCATTTTAATTTTAAGCAAGAATGTAAAATTAAATCAATATAATTAGATGATAGGTTTAATAAAGTATGATTAAGAAGTGTACGATTTGATAATGGATAGTTTTGATAATTTGCCATTAGCTAGTCTGATAAATACCAAATTTTTTGCTTTACATGGAGGCCTTTCACCAGAGATGAATGAAATTTAAGATATTAAAAAAATTAATAGATTTCTGGAACCTCCTAAATCTGGATTTTTACTTGATCTTCTTTGGAGTGATCCTACAGAAAACGATAATGGATAATAAATTAGTGCTTTTATTGAAAATGGTCCGAGAGGCTGCTCTTATTTTTTCGGGTAGATATTTCATTATAAATATTTAAAGTGAAGAAGCTTTTAGAATATTATAAAATCAGAAAATCATAAGTGTTATAAGAGCACATTAAGCTCATTTAGATGGTTACAAACTATATAAATGGAATTAATAATTTGAAATTCCTTCAATTATTACAGTATTTAGTGCTCCTAATTATTGTGATAAATATAATAATAAAGGTGCTTTAATGTAGATTCAGAATAATCAAATCAGTATAAAATAATATGATTGGTAGGAACATCCTTTTGTTTTGCCTGATCTTATTGATATATTTAAGTGGTCTTTACCTTATGTCACTATCAAAAGTATTCTTATTTGCATAATTTTAGTTACTGAAATTTTATTTTAACTGCTAAAAAACATAAAGTAAGAAGAATCAGACGATGATGATGATGATAATGATCATTAGTTTAAAATATAATTACAAAAACTTAATGAAATAAAAGCCTAATAAGAATTTTATTAAAATAAAAAGAAAAAAATTAAACAAAAAATAAGGTTTATAGGTAAAGTCTAATTGATATAAAAATAATTAAGAAATAATAATGAAAATGTTAAGTAAATTAAAAAAATCACTCCAGATAGTAAGTTACCTTCTAATACGTTATTAAAAGGAAACGATTAAATATAAACCAGTATTAATTCAATAATATTAAAAATTAGTTTTAAATTAGTTTAGAAAAATTAAGAGCTAAAATTATGATGAAGAATTAATTCCAAATATTAATCCAAGTTTAGGTAGAGCTACAAGAAATTTAAAATTTACTTAATAGTGAAAAAATTTATTATAACATTAATAAAAATATTATATTTAAATATTTATTTTTATTAATAAATATATTATTTAATTTTTTATCTAAAATTTTAAAAGTAAATATATAATAATTCAGTTAAAATTTATACATGTAATTCCTATAAAATTTCAAAAATTAAAATAATTTTAAAAAAAAATTTTTAAATAAATCAAATAAAAATTTTTTATTTAATAAATTAAAAATTTTTTAAATAATTTTTTAAAACTAAATCATTAATAAAAAATTTTCATTATTTTTATCTAAAAATTTTCCAGACTTTTTGCTTAAAAAATTTTCCATATAAAAAAAATTATTTTTAAAAATATTTTATATATAAAGAAAATTTTTCCTATTTTTAAATCTTCAATTTTTTTGTTTCACATATTATCAATTTAAAAAACCATATTTTTTCATAATATAATTTTTAATTAATAATTTATAACGATAATAAAATTTTATCAAAATAATTATTAAGGTAAAAAATTTAATAATATAATAATATTAAAATGAAATTTTAACTATTTTTAATACTATTATTAATAAATTTATATTAATAGAAAATTTAAAGAGTTACAATAGATGAATGAGATTGTTCTAAATTATTTGTAGTTAATGGAGTAACTTACTCAGATTGTACAACTGCTTTGACACCAGATGGATTAACATAAGGAAAAGAATGGTGTTATGTTGATAATAAATACTCATTTAATTTAGAAAAAGGAATAAAAAATTGGGGATTTTGTAGTTAGATTTTAGAATATGATAAATTAAGAGCAGAGGCTGATTAAATATATCAATAATTAATTATAAGTGCTATTAAAACTAGAAAAGAAATATAATAGTTTCTAGACCCTTCATTATAACTTAGTAAAGAATTTTAATAAATTTAAAATCAAAATTAAGAAAATAAATTATTAGTTGATAAATTAAATAAAGATTTTGAATTTATATTTGAAAAATTAGAATTATGGAATAAAGAACTAGCTTTATAAAAAGAGTTGAAAGACAAACAAAAAGAACTTTAAGAAAAAATAAAAAATTAATAAGAAACTTTAGAAAAAGAAAATGAAAATAAAAATTGTGATGGAATAGTTGGTTATGAAGATGAATTAGATGGAGATGGTTTAAATGTTTATTTTTTTGGAAATGAAAATTTTATGGGGAATAAATAAATATCAGAATCTGAAATTAAAATGGACACAAAATTCAGTAGAGCAGATCCAGCAATTCAAGATTTTGAGAACTTTTCACTTGAAATGGACGGATATATTAAAACCCCAGCTGATTCTTAATATATTTTTAGAATTTCATGTGATGATTTTTGCATTCTTTATATCAACGATATCCTAATCGAAGATTCTTGTAATATATTACAATTTAATATTAGACAACCCTAAAAAGGATATTAAAAAGATATTTTTATTAGGATAAAAAAAATATAAAATACAAATTAAGTATTCTCATTCAGTTCATAATTTATTTAGAAATTATGATGATGCTTTTTTAAAAGTTACTTGGAATATATTAAACATCTTATAGACCGAAGAAATTCCAATAAAATATCTATACAAATGTAAAATAAAAATAAATAAAAAATTTAGCAAATAAAATGTCGCCCTTAAAAATCTCTGATTTTGATAATGGAATATTCGAACACTCAATTTTTAATGACTTTAGAAATGCATTTAAAAATGAAGAGTAATACAAATTAGCAGATATTCCTTTTTAGTTTCAAGTATAATTTAATAATATAATTTAGGGAACTTAAATGTTGAGAATGATAAGAAATTTCAATAAAAATGAAATAAAAATAAAAACTAATAGTCCAACTGTTATTTATTTAGGACTACCTTTCGAAAATAAAAATGAATGGAATATTTTAGATAAATAATTTAGAAACACCTAAAAAATATTTTCAGTTTTAAGAATGGGAAAGGCTCCCAATATTTCAATAAAAGCATAGGAAAGCATAAAATATATAATATTTGAAAGAATATTTGATTAAGAAGATATAGAGATACAGCTATAAAATGAAAACAAATAAAGATTAAACTGGATTTTATTTTATAAATAAAATCTGGAAAGTGAAAATGATTTTTTGAAATGTGGAGGAGAGATAGAAGAAATATCAAATATAAAAGGAGAATATTTTGAATCTTGTAATGAATCTAGTAGCTATAAAAATGGAGAATTCGGATGTGAAAATGGATTGAATGGGAAAATGAGTGATGAAGATGGAAATATTTGGGCATCAAACAATGAAGGATTGGGGGCATATTTATAAGTGAATTTCAAAAATCAAATGCAAATAACTTCTTTTGAATATCTTAATCGAGAAAATATTAATCAAAGGACGAAGCAATTAAAAGTTTAGTTTTAAAATGGACTAGTAAAGACATTCGAAATAAAGAATCACAAAGCGATTAACAAAATTCAGCTTGATAATCCAATAATATCAAATTATATTAAATTCACAATTTCTGATGTGTATAGTTCAGGCAATAACGGAGGAGCTTTTAGAGTTTAAGGTATAAAATGCAGTAAAAATAAGTTGACTCCATCTCCTGAAGCAAGTAATGATCAATTGACTTTCAAACTAAAATGCATAGATAATTTAAATAGTAATTCTCATCTTAAGACAATCAAAAAAAATATAGGAACAAGTTTAAGAATATTTTGTGATGAAGGGTGTAATGATAAAGACCTGATAATTTATGGAGATAAGATATTTTCATAAGATAGCAGTATATGTAAGGCTGGATATTACATGGGAGTAATAAAGGAGAACGGAGGTATGTTTGAGATAAAGATGGTAAAAGGATTAGAGATATATGAGAGTGGGGTGAGTGTGATCAATAAGATTTAGAGTTAGTTCCAAAAGGGAAGCAGTGATTAGTTGGCATTCACCGTAGTTGAGATTATTGACAATAATATAAAGCAGCTTAACGATTATTTTAATGGATAAAGGGTTGATCTTTATGATGACAAGTTGAAGTAGTGGCTAAATGGAGTTATTATTAATCTTGAGAGATAGAGTTTAAGTTCTATTAGACTTGAAATCGCTAAGGAGGGTTATGATCAGTAGTTTAATGAAGTTATTGTTGTTAATAAAGATAATGTGAATTCTCTTTAAAACAAGTTGGAATTCTGTGGGTCTAAAATACCTGATAGGTTATGTGATTCTCGTTCCAAAAGACATTCTTCTAATCTGTTATAATTGAATTTCTGTTTCACTGTTCTCAATAAATGCGATCTGTCAGATTCATTTGCGACTAATAAGCAAGACAGCAGTGAAATAACATTAGTAGACAACGGACAAATATTTGGAGAAAAAAGTAACGGTGTATATTATGGTTGGAATAGGAAAATGGAACACAACTTAAGACAAAGATAAAATGGACATTCATTTATAGAAAAGAATTTGATTCTGTTTGCTCCTAATCCATAATCGAAATGGTGCGTTGAAAAGAAGGAAATTGACTGTGAGAATAGTTTTTGGTAAATCTAAGTAAAGAACGGAGTATATAATGTGAAAGTGACAATGGGGGACAGTGAATATAACTCAAAATACTTCCTAAGAGTGAATGAAGAAATAGTAGCAAGAAGTATGTATTTAGGTAGGAATTAATGGTACACTAGTTCAACAAAAGTGAAGGTTAAGGATGAGAAGATTAAGATTAGTGCGGATTGTGATAAAGATTGTGATTAGGTATGGTCAAGGATGAGTTTTGTTAGGGTTCAAGAATTGGGCTAAGAGAAGACCAATCAAGAGGTCAAGCAGGAAACTGTATTAGAGAAGTTGGCATGTGGAAATAGTTATAAAGGAGGAAGGTGTCAGAGGGGACCTGATGTTGAGAATTGTGTTTATTAGAAGTTAGACGATAAGGGACTACAACATTGTCATACTCAATTTAAGCTTGTTAAAATTCCTATTACTTATCATTGTCTAGACTAGAGAGCTATGTTTAAATGTATTAAGTCCGAATATCTTTCTGATAATGATTGTTCGCTCAACTGTCCTTTTAAGTGCAATTATAAAAATTGTTCAGTTTCTTTATGATTATTAATAAATACTTACATATATTCATAAATATTTAAATACAATATAGCACATATATATATAATTTTGTATATAAAAACTTAATTATATTTATAAATACTTAAATAAGTATAAATATTAATATAAATTTAATATCAATCTATATATTGTGCTTCTCGAAGTATTTTTAAGCATAATGGGAACACCACCTCATTTAGTTCTTTCATTTCATCTTCAGTTATTTTTCCTAAAACATGTTGTATTATTTATGTTCCCTTTCTACTCTCTGGTCTACCTATACCTATTTTCAATCTCCAGAAATTATTATCATTTAAGTTGTTTATTATTGACTTTATACCGTTGTGTCCTCTTATATTTTTTTAAAATAATTATTTTACCCATGATTACCACCTTTTCTCAATCTTACTTTTCCAAATTTCATGTCTAGATCATCTTAAATAATAAGTATGTTTTCTGGATTTACCTTATGTTATTATTGTTAAATTACTTTATACATTTATTATAATTCACTGACTATTAAACCACTTCTATTCATAAATCCGTATGTTTACGCGATTAATATATGATTATTCGATGTAAAGTTTTCTGTCTTTATATTAATTTATTTATTATTATCATTATCATTGTTAGAATTATAATCATTAATATTTTTATTGACATCATTAATTGTATTTTTATCATTATTAATGAATTTATTCTTTCTTTTTTATAGATAAATAAATTCAGAATCTAATTATAAATTGAATAAAATACTTTCTAACTAATATATCTATACCTTATTTATAGAAAATAAAAACTAAATAAATAATTTGCCAATATTGTGTCTCGTTTTTTCATAAAAATTATTAGGATTACCAATTCCTATAATCTAATTTTAAGATATAAAAATACCAATTTATCAATTTGATTTAAAGGGAATTCAGTTATTCTTTTTTTGCAAAAAAACTAACCCATTTATAATTTTATCAATATAAAAAAATTAATCTAAAATAGAATAATTTATTTTTAATACAATTATAAAATAAAAATAATAATTATCATAATATTCATTTAATATAATTTTATTCTTTTTCTTCTTGATTATTATTAATTTCTATTTCATAGTCATAAGGCATTATTTTTAGTTTGGAAAGTATCTCATTTGTATCATTTTCTAGCAAATCGATATAATCAAATAAGAATTAAACTTTTTGCTTTATATTCTACAATATTTTCAAATTAATTTACTTATTTTTAAGGAATGCTAAAGTTATTTTTATCTAAAAAACTGTTAGATTTATTAGATTAAATTATTTCCTTCTTATTATTTGTTTCGTTTACAGAAATACTTTTTGGAGGAGAAATAAAATCAGTTTCAATTATATTTTGCTTTATTTATTTAATATTTAATGTTTCTTTTTCCTTTGTTTTAATTGGAGTTTTAATTGATTAATCTTCATCATAAATATAAATTATATTCTCATTTTCTATTATTTTTTTGCAATTAATATTCTCATCGTTTTAATCAATTCTATCTTATTCTTAAATTAAATAAATTAAAATCTAATGAAATATTTATTAATTTTTATAAACTATTTTATTTATTCATCTCAACTTTATTATTATATAATGATAAGAAATATTTGATAATTGAAATAATACAATTTTAAACTAAATATTATTATTAATAATCACATTATTAACTATTGCCTTTATTTAAAATCTATTCTTATTATTGTTTTTTATACTAACTTAATTATTGATTCTGTTGTTAACTTTAAGATCTTTCATTTTTGTTTTGTTATTAAATATTATCTCTAAATTATTAATCTGATTATTTATTCAAACTGTTTAGAGAATTAGATTAAATAGGAATTACATTTTTAAAAGGCTATTATTATAGCGGTTAATTTGTATTAATTTATTATTAATTAAATAAAAGCTTTTATTTATTTTCACTTTATTGTTTTAGTAATTATTTGTATTCTTCTAAATTTTTTTATTAAATTTTTTTTTATTATTCATTCAAAAACTAATGAGCTTTGCTAAAATTTTCTGAATTATCAATTAGAAATTTTTATAAATCTTAAAGAAAATCTTATATTTCATTCTTTTTAACATGATCATTATGAATAATTCTAGTAAAAAATTACTAATAATAATTCATGAGTTTTTAGTATTTTAATTATTAATTATTCATTAAATTTTATTTAATGTTTATAAAATTTTATATTTAAAAATAACTTTTAATATAAACTTTTATTAAATATATATAGAAGTAATTTAATTATACTAAATATATTTAAATACAATAAAATAAATTTAATTAAATCTATCATAATCTTTTTACTTTTCTACCTCTTCTTACATTTTATTATTATTCATTTTTAATCTATTCTGTTTAATCATCTTCTTCTTTAGAATTATTTTTCCTTTCATTATCGGTTTATTAATTTATTTAGTTCTTATTATTTTTTTAATTTATTAATTCTTCATTTTTATTTTCATAACTTATATAATCTTAATAATCACTAGTAATTTTATTTTTATTTTATATATTTTATTAATATTCTTTCTAATCATTATTTTATTTTTTTACTTTTTTTTATTGATTACCATTTAAATTATCTTAATTTTTATCAAAATTTTCTTTATTATATTTTAATGTCGATCTATTGTTTTGATATTTATTATTATTTTAATATTTTTATTCATAATCTTAATCTATATTTTTTTTTTCAAAAGATTGATAATTATTTTTTTAATATTTTTCTTTATTCTAAATGTTTTAATTATATTTATCATATCTTTAATCTCTAACTTTTTTATCATAAGATTAATAAATATTTTTTTGATATTTTTCAATATTTTAATTATTTCTATCAAAGCCTAAATCTTTATATTTTTTATCAAAAGATTAATAATTATTTTTTTGATATTTTTCTTAATTTTAATTATTTTTATATTTATCAAAATTTTATTTTTTATCCTAATAATCGAATTAGTTTAATACTTTTTTATTATTATTATTATTATATTATTTGTCATTATTTCTATTTGTTTTATTACTTTAATTTTTATATTTTGTATTTTCTGAATAAGAATATCTATCAAAATTAGATTCTTAATTTTAATTTTACGATTTTTTATAATTATTGTTTTTATTTTTATTATTTTAATTAATATCATACACTTCTTAAGCATTTTAAGGTTACTTTTCTTAATTAGAACTAATTTATTGTTATGTTTCACTTTTATTAAATTTATTTTTGATTTAAAAATATTATTTTATATTTTTTAAGTCTTTTAAAGAATTTAAAGTCATTTTAGTAAAGAATGCTTATTAATCACCTTCTTATAACGTGTCTTGTAAAATTGTATCAACTGTATTGGCTATTTTGATCGCATTTAAATATTATAAATTATTAAAATCATCTTCTTTTAAGGCAAATATACTAAAAGAATTTAAAATGTTCATAAAGTTACTTATTTATATATTATTTTTATCAGGAACTTATTAAAATTACTCACAACTGTTTTTAAATTTACATGTATTACAAACTGATTTCTCATCAACATCCAAACTCAATCTTATTTTTTTATAACTCCAAATTATTTTATTGATTTCTTTTTATTTAAATTCTTCATCGATTTATTAACCATCAAAACAACTTCGGTTCACTAACTTATTTAATTCATATTTAGGAAATAAGTATATGATATTTTCATCATTTATATCATTATTTCTTCTAAAATTTTCTATAGTT
>Ga0315908_10000931_pt1 | contig 22480 bp, 20 predicted proteins | sample LakEriMetagenome_12_FD_203520 | JGI IMG/M metagenome (GOLD analysis project Ga0315908, IMG submission 203520) | Freshwater fungal communities from buoy surface, Lake Erie, Ohio, United States - Buoy 4 MA124 | ecosystem: Environmental > Aquatic > Freshwater > Lake > Lake biofilm | place: USA...
GCACAGGCTCGGGCTGACACTTCCCAGGAGGCTCAGGCGGCTCGACAGCCCCACGCAAATGTAGTGAAGACTTTGACCCTGGATTCACGTGAATCCCGAGCTTTACGCTCCCAAGTGCGTAACTTGGGTTAAAAAGCCCCCGGCGGGAGCCGGGGGCACGACGGTCGGAGACCGCCGCCACCGGTTGTGGAGCCAGGAGCCGCTCACGCCGACGTCACGATCCCCAGCCGTTCGAGCTGGGGCAGACTTGCGGCGCGGAAGGCGTCGCAGGCGGTCCGCACCAGCGCCAGCCGCTCCGTCGGGTCGGTGATCGTCTTGCCGTCCTTCTGCACCGCGCGGCCCGCGGCGGTCAGCCGGGCGTCGATGCGGTCAGCCAGGCCGTCCGGTCCGCTCGTGGCGAGCTCATGCAGGATCGCGGCATCGAGGTCGCCGAGCGTGTGGCCGGTGCCGCTGGTGGTGCTCGCCAACGCCACGCTGCGGCCGGCGAGGGCGTCGTTGGCCAGCACCATGCGGTTGAAGGCGGCCGGAATCGCGATCGCGCCGCCGCGCTCGCCGGCGGCCTCGCGGACCGGTCCCGACGACACCTCGAAGAGCCCCATCGCCACGCCCGCGTCCACGGCCCGCATGAGTTCGGCCGGCGGCGTGCCGGCGAGCCGTGCGTCGGCGAGAATCTCCGAGAGCCGCAAGCCCTTGCCACCCAGCACGTCGAGCAGCGTCTGATACAGCGGCCCCTGCACCGTCGACGTGACGACGCCGAGGTTGGCCTGGTAGGGCAGCGTGGTGCCGGGCCGGGTGAGGCGGAAGTGGAGGTCGTCTGCCTCGCGAAGCCGGTCGGCCGCCTCGGGCATGGCCCGTGGCTCGCGGGCGTAGACGTCCCAGCGGAAGGCGGTGTTGGCGCAGAAGTCCTTGTGGGCCTCGGTCACCAGGCGGTTGGTCGTGGTGCGGAAGAGTTCCTGGAACTCGGGCCGCACGCACAGGTCCCAGAAGTTTGTGAACACCGGCAGCGAGCCGACGAAGGCCATGCCGGCCGCCCCGAACATCCCGGCCACGTCGGCGAAGTAGAAGCTCGTCCAGTGCTCGTTGAGGTATTCGTGCGCGAGATACCGGGCGTCCTGCTTGAGCAGCGCGTCGACGTAGGCGGCCGCCCGCGGATTGTCGTCGAAATACTTGGCGTGCTTGTCGCGGATGAAGACGAGGTAGGCCAGCGCGTCGCGGATCCGCTGCAGGTTGTCCCCCTGCCGCAGCGCCGCGTACTGCCGGAGGATGCCGCGGATCGGCTGGAGGTGGGCCCAGCCGGGCATCGCGTTGTAGCTCACCAGCAAGAGGCCCCCGGGGGCGAGGTGGCGGCGGGCGAGGGCGAGGATTTCTTCGCGCACGTGGGGCGCCACCCAGCTGAAGACCCCGTGCAGCGCGATGAACTCGAACATGCCGAGGTCGGCAGGCAGAGCACCGATGCCGGAGGTGATCACGCGGGCGTTGGCCAGGCCTCCGGCGGCGATGTCGCGGTCGACCGCCGCCGTGTGGTCGGGATTCACGTCCACGGCGACGAACTCGCCCTGCGGGTTGGCGGCGGCGAGCGTCGTCAGCGAACGGCCGAGGCCGCAGCCGAGCTCCAGGTAGCGGAAGCCGGCCGCCACCCGCGGCGGGGCGATTCGGTTGAGGGCGGCGACGTGGCGGATCGCCGTCGGCGCCATGTTGGGATAGAAGCCGGGAATGTACGCGACGTCGGTGATGTAGCCTTCGGCGGCGGTGCTTGCCATGAGATGCCTCCTATGACGGAATAGATTACTCGGTGCGGGTGATTTTCCGATACCGGCGGACGATCCGGCGGCGGACCGAGGCCGCCAGGTCGGGGACGCGGTCGAGGCCGAGGAGCCGGGCGGGGCCGCGGCGGCGGGCCACCGGCTCGATCGGCGTCGTGAAGATCTCGGTGAAACGGTCGAGGATGGCCGTGGTGTCGGCGCACGCGGGCACGCGGTTGCCGCGGAACCACGGCCGGGCGAGCACCGCGCGGAACAGGGCCTCGTCCCGGTCGAGGGCCACGACCCGCTCCACGAGGTCGTCGAGCATCCGCGGCCCGGGTGTGTCGTGGGCCGAGAGGAAGCTGGTGGTGTCGAAGTCGCGGCCCACGAGCGGATCGCCCCAGTAGATCGGCAGCGACCCGGCGGCCATCGCTTCGGCAAGCTTCTCCGTGGTGTAGCCGGGGTGCGATTCGTTCTCGAAGGCGATCGTGAACTTGCACTCGGCGAGGAAGGCCCGCTTGTCGGCGACCCGGTGGCCGAGGGTGTTGAACAGTTTCCCGCCCGAGTCCACCGGCTTGTATTTCGAGAGCCGGCGGAAGAACTCGTTGCGGGCCTTGCACAGCGGATTGGAGACCACGAACCCGCAGAACCGCGTTTTGGCGGCGAGCACGGCGGCGGGGTCGTAGGTGGCGGGCTTGATCAGGCTGGCCGGGTCGAGATACAGCACCCACAGAGGGAGGCGGAAGTGCCGGGGGTGGGCCGAATGTTCGAAGGTGAAGGCCCAGTCGGTGGAGTGCCAGTCGGGGGCGACGTTCTCGCCGGTGAAGAAGATCCGCACGCCGTCGTGGCGGCGGTGATCATGCCGGCGGCGGCCCACGCAGGAGTGGATGAGGAAGTCGGGATCGTCGCAGACCACGACGTCATAGCGGCGGGCGAGGAGCCGCGTGAAGAAATTGTCCTCCGGGTCGAAGTCGTCCCAGAAGGCCGTGAAGCCGATGCGCAGGGAGGGACGGGCGGCGGTGGCGGGAGCGGTGGTCACCGCGGCATGGTAGCCGGTCTCACTGCGGCTGCGGGATGACGGGCGGGACCGCCACCGGCTGCCGCCCCAGGTTCGGCGCCACCGGGATGACGAGCTCGTTGAGTAGCCCGGGGCTCGCCGGGCCCAGCGAGGTGTCGGCGGCCCGGAGGTCGCTCTCGGCCCGCCAGAACTCCTGCCGGGCAGTGATCTCCAGGACGTCGGCCTCGAACTTCGCCTGTTCGCGGAGCGTGACCCGCAGCACGTCGCTGCGGCCGAGCCGCAGCTGCTCCCGTTCGGCGTCGGCGACGAGGCGGGCCAGTTCCAGCCGCTTCGCCGTCTGCTTGTGGAACTCGAAGGCCCGCTCGAGCATCGAGTAGGCGTCTTGCACCTCGGCCCGCACCTGGTCGTGGGCGAAGGAAAGCTGCCGATCGAGCTGCATGAGCTGCGAGTCGAGGGTCTGCATCTTGCCGCGGGCGTCGCGCCGCTGGGCGGGCACCTGGAACACGAGCGCCGCCTGGAGCACCTGGCGGTCGAGACCCTCGGGGCCGGAGAGCGGGCTCTTGCCGTAGCCGGCGTCCTGGTTGCCGAAGATCTGGCCGTCCACTCCCGGCAGCGTCTGGTTGACCGCCAGCCGCCGCTCGATGACCAGCTTCTCCTTCTGCAGCGCGAGCCGCTGGAACTCGGGCCGCGCCCCGAGGGCTCGGGAGAGCGCCTGCTCGTAGACCGCGATCGTCGGCCGAACGGGCTGCGGCACGGGCCGCATGCGGGTCCGCCGGGCGAGCAGCGGCCGCCCGGACGTGTCGCGGTGGAAGAGCGACAGGTCGATCGCCGTCTGCTGCACCGCGCGGTCGGCCTGCACCAGCATGCCGTTCCGCTGGGCGATGTTCTGCTGGTTGTCCACCCGCTCGATGTTGGCCACCGCACCGGCCTCGACCTTCAACTCGATCTGCTCATCGCGATCGAGCGCGAGCTGGAGCACCCGCTCGCTGGCGCTGAACCGCTCCCCCGAGCCCTGCCAGGCCCAATAGGCCCGGGCGGCGGCCCGCATGTAGTCGAGGCGGCTGCGTTCGATCGCCGGCTCGGCCAGCGCCATGTCGATGCGGGCCTGGGCGTGCGTGGCCCGGGCCCGGTCGATGTCGCGGTTGCGGGCCAGCGGCACGTTCAATCCACCGCGAAACTCGCCCACGTCGGCGGTCTTCTGGGCGAGGCTGTAGGTGGGAAAGTCGCCGAAGCCGGTGCGGTAGCCGCCGAAGGCGCTGATGCCGCCGAACATGAACTGCTGCGTGACCCCGACATCGGACCGGTAGTTTTCGTAGGTGCCGGGCGCGAGCGCGTTGCCCGACATGGCGACGTTGGTGTCGAAGGCGCCCTGGGCCGTGGTGAAGCGGCCGGCGGCGATGCCCCGCTCCCGCTCGACGGCCTGCAGCAGCGGGTAGTGGGTGAGCACGCTCTGCAGCACCTCCGCCAGCATCAGCGGCTCGGGCCGCTCGTCGATCACCGCCCCGGGCACAGCCTGCACATTGGCAACCACAGGCGGCTGCATGTCGGCCGCGAACGGGGCCGGCTGGGCCTGCGGCGGGGGCGGCAGTTGTTCCGGTGCGGCCCCGAGCCCACCCGGCACGGCGGGCTGGGCGACCGGCCCGAAGGCCAGGTCGTCGGCGGCGGCGGCCGGCAGCCAACAGGCCATCGCCAGCACGGCGAGGCGGACGACCGTGCCGCGGCTCACACCTTGATCTTGGGCGGTTTTCCGCCCTTGTCGTCCTTGTCCTTGCCTTTGCCCTTCGACTCGGGCGCCAGCACGGGCGGGAAGCCGTTGAGCCGCCGCCAGATCTCGTAGCCCAGCGGCACGCGATTGAGCAGCACCCAGCCCACGGTCTGATTGCCCTGCCGGAGAAACTGGGCATCCGGCCAGGCGTCGCCGACAAGTCGTTCGTCGGGCTTGACGAGGACTCGAAACTTCCCGTCCAGCATCGCCGCCGAATCGACCTGCACGATGCTGCCGCCGAACGTGCCGATGGCAAGCTCGGGCCAGCCCGAGAACTGGATCGCGGGCCAGCCCTCGAACTGCAGCCGGACGTGCGGCAGAGTGTCGTCGGGATGCTTGTTTCCGGGGTCTTTTTCCCGGGCTTGCCGGATGCGGTCCGCGTAGGCGAGCACCAGCGGCGCATCGACGCCGTCGAGAAAGAGCTCGACGACCCGCTCGTTCGTGTCGGGAACGATGGTGCACAGCTCGTCGCCTTCCTTCACGTACTGCCCGCCGCTGCCGACGTTGGCCGCGACGCGGTAGACCGTCCCGTCAGATGGCGCGACGATGTATCGCGCCTTGAACCGCTCGATGCGGTTGTCGATGTCCTGGATCTCGCGCTCGATCGAGAAGCGGTTTTGCTCCGCCTTCCGCAGGTTGCTCCGGGCCACGGAGATGGCCGACAGTCCGGCCGCCTCGGCCTGCAGCAGGAGGGCTTCCTGCGTGAGGAGGCCGGCCTGGGCCCGCTGGATCTCGGCATCGGCCTTGTCGATGTCGGTCTGGGCGCGGTCGGAACGCATCCGGGCCTCGTCGCGGGAGAGCTTGCTCTCCAGACCGCCGAACCGCGGATTGGCGAACAGGTCGTCGAAGATCTCGAACCGATCCCGCTCGAAGCCCTGGGCGAACTGGGCGTTCGCCTTCGTCTGCTGCGCGACTTCGATGGTCTTGCGTGCCGCTTCACGGTTCGCCTCCGCCGCCTTCACGGCCGCATCTCGGGCCGATTCCTGGGCCTTGGCCGCCGCCTCCAGTTCCGTGACCTCCTCGCGGGCCTTCGCCAGGCGATCGAGGAGAAAGTCGCGTTGGACGTCGAGCCGGCCGGCAAGCTCAGGATCGTTATCTTCGATATCGACGATACGATCGTCCTTCTTGACGCGGCTTCCCTCGACCACGTGCCATTTGCGAACCTGCCCCGAGACGCGGGCCGTGAGCACCTGGACGCGCTCGGTGGGGTCATATGCGGTGACCATGCCGCGGCACATTACGGTCTGCTGCCAAGGGACGAAGGCGAGGAGGAATGGCGTGGCCAGGAAGATGAGGAGCAACAGGCGGGCGGCCCATTTCACGCCGTGTGGCGTGTGGGCGCGGGCCAGGGCCGACCTGGAGCCGCCAGGCTGCGATTCTTTTCCGTGTCGTCCGCTCATGACCACTCCACCGCCCGGTCGCACCGGGCCTTGATGTCGTCGCGGGCCGTGACGATGACGAGCGTCCACGGCGCCGCGCGGTCGAACAGCGAATCGAGCAGCTCGGGGCACGTCCGCAGGTCGAGCCGGTCGAGCATGCCGTTGACGAGCAACAGCCGCGGCCGCCCGGCGATGGCCCTGGCGATCGATAGTCGCGAGATGTCGTTGGCCGACAAGGGCAGGCCGTCGGAGGCCAGCGGCGTGCCCACGCCCTGGGGCAGGCGGGCCACCGTGTCGGCCAGGCCGACCATCTCCAACGCCCGGCGGACGTCGGCCGCCGAGAGGTCGCCGCGGCCCACGCGAATGTTCTCGGCCACGGTGTCGGCGAACGTCTCCGCCTGCCCGACGTAGGCCAGCTGCAGCCGCGCCCGCGATCGGTCGAGCGAGCGGGCGTCGAGGCCGTCGAACTCGAGCAGGCCCTCCGGCGGCACCCGCAGCAGGGCCAGCGTTTCCAGCACCCATGTCTTGCCGCTGCCCGAAGGCCCGGAGATCGCCACCCGCTCGCCGGGGCGAATGTCGAGCCGGCGCACCTCACCGCCATCGACGCCCGGCCGTCGGGCCCGGAGCTCCGCCGTCACGCGCATCGGCTGGTCGCCGGGTGGCAGGATCTCGCCCCCGTCGGCCTCGATGGGCAGCTGCTCGATCACGCCCAGTTTGTCGAGCGAGGCCTGCAAGTCGTAGAAGGTTTCGATGTACTTGCCGCTCTTGGAGAGCGCGGCCAGCACGAGGGCTACGATCAGTTCGCCGGCCACGAGCTGGCCGAGGGTGAGCTGCCGCTGAATCACCAGCCAGCCGCCGAGCCCGAGGAGCACGGTCATCGCCGCCGCCTCCAGGAGCAGGACGAAGAGTGTCTGTCGCCAGACGACGCGGAAGTGCCGCCGCCGGGCGGTCACGTAGGCGTCGGCCAGCTCGTCCGCACGCCGGAAGGCGAGCTCGCCGCCCTGGCCGAAGCGGAATGTGTGCGGGCATTTGGCCAGTTCCTCGAGCCAGGCCGCGACGTCAAACTTCGCGTAGCTCTCGGCGATGCTCGTGCGCACGCCCCCCAGCCCGAGGCCGAACATGAGGAACATGATCAGCCCCACCATGACGGCCGCGAACGTGAGCAGATAGGGATGGTAGAAGGCCAGCACGATCAGGCCGACGATCGTGATCATGACCACGCCGATGCCGTCCACGAGCAGCGTCGCCAAGGCCTTCTGCACGGACGCGACCTCGAAGAAGCGGTTGACGATGTCCGTGGGATTGCGGCCGTCGAAGGCCTCGATTTCCGCCCGGGCGAAGTGGTCGGCGAAGGCGTCGGCCGTGCGGACGAAAAACCGCCGCTGCAGGCATTCGACGACATACAGCTGCATCGCGCGGAGGGCGGCGGCGAGGGCGAGAAACCCGCCCATCACGCCCGACAGCACGAACACCGGCCAGGTTTGGTAGCCGAAGGCCACGGTGTTGACGAGGGCCTCGATGGCGGCGGGCGTGACGATCGAGAGCACGCCGACGGCCATCGCGAACGTGATCACGGTCCAGACGTCGGACCGCTCGAAGCGCAAGGCATCCGTCAGCCGCCGCATGGGGCTTTTGTGCGGGGGGCCGTGTGCGGAAGCGTGGTGCGCCATGAATGCCCGCGGTCCAGGGGGAAACCATGATGAAGGGCTGCGGCCGCGATCACAACGGCAAAATCCCCGGAAAGTCCGCGGGAAATCGGGTCTTGGAGCGCCGGGCGTGTCCGCCGGGAATCCGGGACCGCATTCGCAAGCCTGGAGGCTTGCGCCAGTGGAGCGGCGGTCTCTGACCGACGTGCCCGGTTGCTGGGGAGCCGCGTCGTTCGTTTGTTCGTGCGCGTTTTCCGGTTTGGCCTTCGGATTGCCGCGCGCGAACGGCACAAAAAGCCCCCGGCGGGAGCCGGGGGACACCGGGTCGAATGCGAGCCCGCGTGCCATGCATTGCAGGTTTGAAGCGGGGTGTCACGTGTGGTCGTGAGGCATGGATGGCGGTGTGGTTTTCATGCCCGGAGTCCCCGGGTTTCCACCCGGGGCTTCTTGGAACGTGGACGGGCGGGATCCCTCTGGAGCGGCGGTCTCTGACCGTCGTGCCCGATTGCTGGGAAGCCCGAAGCGTAAGCTGAGGGAATCCGCGTTGCCCCACCGAAAACCGATCCGCATTCCCTCGGCTCGCGCCTCGGGCTTCCGGGCGACGGCGCTTGCACGCCGGATCGGCCGCTTCCGTGGCGCTGCCCGGCGGCTTATGTGCCGGGAACGAATGGTCGCCGAGGCGAATCCTTCGATTTCTTCACCAGGGCGCGGAATTGCTCGCTTGTCTCCAGCAATTCGCTCACGAGCGAGTCCGATTCATCATCGGCATCGAGTGGCTGGATGGCGACGAGGCGATGATCGGGCAGTTCGACTACGACGGGCCTGCCAGAATCACAACACCGAGCCAGCACCCCGGAGGCCTCACTCTGCAGACGGCTGAGGGGGATCACTTCGATGGCCATGGAATTCAGTTCCTTCGACGATCAGTTTGTTGCCCAGTTTGATGCCCACGATGAGCAGCACTATCGCATCTGTTTCCACATCCACATTGTACAGCACGCGGAAACGCTGGATACGAAGTTCAAACTCAGCGAGGGGGTTTGGCCGGAGCTTGCGGATGCACTTTGTGACCGTGGTTGGTTGGTCGGTTAGCCGAGCGGCGATGGCCGACTCGATAATCCGCCGGTCATGCGCCGTCATGGCCCGAAGCTGCGTTGCTGCAACATCGGTGATGCTGATTTGATACGGCATGTCCAGGGGCGTCACTGCAATTGAATCGTGATTGGGATTGAGCTTGAAGCAGTATACAGGCGTATATGCCTGCGGCAGGTTTGAAGCGGGGTGTCACGTGTGGTCGTGAGGCATGGATGGCGGGGTGGTGTTCATGCCCGGAGTCCCCGGGTTTCCACCCGGGGCTTCTTGGAACGGTGACGGACCGTCGATTTCCCCTGGAGCGGCGGTCTCTGACCGTCGTGCCCGGTTGCTGGGGAGCCGCGTCGTTCGTTTGTTCGTGCGCGTTTTCCGGTTTGGCCTTCGGATTGACGCGCGCGAACGGCACAAAAAGCCCCCGGCGGGAGCCGGGGGACACCGGGTCGAACACGAGCCCGCGTGCCATGCATTGCGAGTTCGAAGCGGGGTGTCACGTCTGGTCGTGAGGCATGGATGGCGGGGTGGTGTTTATGCCCGGAGTCCCCGGGTTTCCACCCGGGGCTTCTTGGAACGTTGACGGGCCGGATCTCTCTGGAGCGGCGGTTTCTGGTCGTCGTGCTCGGTTGCTGGGAAGCCGCGTCGTTCGTTTGCTCGTGCGCGTTTTCCAGCTTGGCATTCGGATTGGCGTGCGCGTAACCGACACAAAAAGCCCCCGGCGGGAGCCGGGGGACACCGGGTCGAATGCGAGCCCGCGTGCCATGCATTGCAGGTTCGAAGCGGGGTGTCACGTTTGGTCGTGAGGCATGGATGGCGGGGTGGTTTTCATGCCCGGAGTCCCCGGGTTTCCACCCGGGGCTTCTTGGAACGTTGACGGGCCGGATCCCTATGGAGCGGCGGTCTCCGACCGTCGCGCCCGGTTGCGGGGGAGCCGCTTCGGATTGGCGCGCGAACGGCACAAAAAGCCCCCGGCGGGAGCCGGGGGACACCGGGTCGAACACGAGCCCGCGTGCCATGCATTGCGAGTTCGAAGCGGGGTGTCACGTTTGGTCGTGAGGCATGGATGGCGGGGTGGTGTTTATGCCCGGAGTCCCCGGGTTTCCACCCGGGGCTTCTTGGAACGTTGACGGGCCGGATCCCTCTGGAGCGGCGGTTTCTGGTCGTCGTGCTCCCGCTTCCGTCAAGATGTGGGCTGGGACGCCAGCCTGCGCACCGTGAGCACTTCGTCTGCAGCCAATGGCTCGACATCGGCCCGAGGCACGGTGACCACGGCGATCGAATCACCGAGCGCATTGAAGACTTCCAGAACGCAACCCTCGCCGCCGCCGCCTGGATGAGGAACGAAGTCAACGACGTAGGCGACGTCACCGGCACGCAAGTGCAATTCCTGGAAATCCCGGCGCAGTGCCACTCGATCGTGAAGTGCCACAGTCATGACTTCTTGCTCCGGAGGGGCTTGAGCGTGACAAAATGAAACGAACCGTCGATTGCCCACTGGATCCAGATTGTCACCACATTCACCGTGCGTCGGGGGCCACGCAGGGGCCCCGACGCTCGCCAGAAGGTTCCGTACACCGTGGTCCCATCTTCGGTAGCCTCGGCTTCCGAGGCAAGCGAACGGATCGCGGCTTCAAGTTCCCGCCAATTTGCTGGCGTGAAGCCGGCGGATTTCAGAAACAGCGACTTGTCGTCTACTGCGCGGCGTGTCAGCAGGTATCCCGAGAGTTTGGCTGCGGGCACGCTGCCATTGTTTGGGATGCGCATGCGGAAAAAGGCACGCCCGTACACGCGTTTGGCAAGGCGGAGCACTGGAGCGTCATTCCCCTCCGGAGCGGCGGTCTCCGACCGTCGTGCCCGATTGCCGGGAAGCCGCGTCGTTCGTTTGTTCGTGCGCGTTTTCCGGTTTGGCCTTCGGATTGACGCGCGCGAACGCCACAAGAAGCCCCCGGCGGGAGCCGGGGGACACCGGGTCGAATGCGAGCCCGCGTGCCATGCATTGCAGGTTCGAAGCGGGGTGTCACGTTTGGTCGTGAGGCATGGATGGCGGGGTGGTTTTCATGACCGGAGTCCCCGGGTTTCCACCCGGGGCTTCTTGGAACGTTGACGGGCGGGATCCCTCTGCAGCGGCGGTCTCTGACCGTCGTGCTCGGTTGCTGGGAAGCCGCGTCGTTCGTTTGCTCGTGCGCGTTTTCCAGCTTGGCATTCGGATTGGCGTGCGCGTAACCAACACAAGAAGCCCCCGGCGGGAGCCGGGGGACACCGGGTCGAATACGAGCCCGCGTGCCATGCATTGCGGGTTCGAAGCGGGTTGTTACGTGTGGTCGTGAGGCATGGACGGCGGGGTGGTGTTCATGCCCGGAGTCCCCGGGTTTCCACCCGGGGCTTCTTGGAATGTTGACGGGCCCGGTCCCCCTGGAGCGGCGGGTCAGTGAGTGGCGAGCCAGGTGAGCATCTCGGCGAGGCCGTCGCGGGTCGCTTGCGGATGCACGAAGCCGGCGGCCAGGAGCTTGTCGCAGGGAAAAACGCTCGTTTCACGGATGGCCCGCAGGCGGGCGGTCGTGAGGGGAAAGTCGCGGCCAGAAAGCGTCTCGATCAGGTCGCCCACGGGCGCGGTTAGGGTCGCGAGCGCCGCAGGAATCGACCGCGGCGGCGGTGCCGAGGCGAGTGAGGCGATCAGTGCGGCGAGTTCAGCGAGCGAGAACGTCTCGCGGTCGGAAACGTTGAACACCTCGCAGCCCGGGATGTCGCGGCGTGTCGCAAATGCGATCGCCGCGGCCAGGTTCGTCCGCGACACCACCGACTTGCGGGTCTCGCCGCGGCCGATGAGGCAGGGCTTGCCGGCGATGATCTGCCGCACGAACGCGGAGAGGTTGGCCTCGTTGCCGGGGCCGTAGACCGGCGCGGGCCGGAGGATCACGGCCGTTCGCGTGGGATCGGCGGCCGCCCAGTCGGCCACGAGCCGTTCGGCGGCGGCCTTCGAGCGGCCGTAGGGCGTGTTTGGGGCCAGCGGCGCCGTCTCGGTCTGCGGCGCGGTGGTGGAGGCCACGGCCTTGATCGTGCTCACGAACACGAACCGGCCGACTCCCTGCCGCGTGGCCCAGTCGAGCCACGCGCCGGTGCCAGCGACGTTCACCCGCTGAAACTCCGCCTCGTCGGCGGCGGTGGGCCGTGGCACGTGCTGTTTCACCTCCAGGTGCACGACCGCATCGACGGGCTCGATCTTCGCGGTCCCGCCCAGCACATCGCCCCGCGTCAGTCCGTGCCAGCCGGCAGGCAGACCCGTGGGGAGTTCACGGCCGATCGCCGTGCCGCCGATGCCCTGCGCCGCGAGGAAGGGCCCAAGCCCCCGGCCGACGAAACCCCGCGCGCCGGTTACGAGGACATGCGTCATGACGAGGCCGCCTTTTCGATTGCCGTGGTGTGGCAAGTAACGGGGAACTTCTTCATTGGGCTTCGACCTTTACTTTAGCGGCGGTCTCCGACCGACGTGTCCGGTTGCGGGGAAGCCGCGTCGTTCGTTTGTTCGTGCGCGTTTTCCGGTTTGGCCTTCGGATTGACGCGCGCGAACGCCACAAGAAGCCCCCGGCGGGAGCCGGGGGACACCGGGTCGAATGCGAGCCCGCATGCCATGCATTGCGGGTTCGAAGCGGGGTGTCACGTGTGGTCGTGAGGCATGGATGGCGGGGTGGTGTTCATGCCCGGAGTCCCCGGGTTTCCACCCGGGGCTTCTTGGAACATTGACGGGCCCGAGCGCTCTGGAGCGTCGGTCTCTGGCCGACGTGTCCGGTTGTTGGGAAGCCGCGTCGTTTGTTTGTTCGTGCGCGTTTTCCGGTTTGGCCTTCGGATTGACGCGCGCGAACCGCACAAAAAGCCCCCGGCGGGAGCCGGGGGACACCGGGTCGAATACGAGCCCGCGTGCCATGCATTGCAGGATTGAAGCGGGGTGTCACGTGTGGTCGTGAGGCATGGATGGCGGGGTGGTGTTCATGCCCGGAGTCCCCGGGTTTCCACCCGGGGCTTCTTGGAACGTTGACGGGGCCGAGCGCTCTGGAGCGTCGGTCTCTGGCCGTCGCGCCCGGTTGTTGGGAAGCCGCGTCGTTCGTTTGTTCGTGCGCGTTTGCCGGTTTGGCCTTCGGATTGACGCGCGCGAACGCCACAAAAAGCCCCCGGCGGGAGCCGGGGGACACCGGGTCGAATGCGAGCCCGCATGCCATGCATTGCGGGATTGAAGCGGGGTGTCACGTGTGGTCGTGAGGCATGGACGACGGGGTGGTGTTCATGCCCGGAGTCCCCGGGTTTCCACCCGGGGCTTCTTGGAACGTTGACGGGCCCGAGCGCTCTGGAGCGGTGGTCTCTGGCCGTCGCGCCCGGTTGCTGGGAAGCCCGAAGCGTAAGCTGAGGGAATACGCGTTGACCCACCGGGCCGCATTCGACGGCCAGAGACCGCCGCTAGAGAGTTACCCCCGGGCGCCGCTACTCGGAGAGCGTTTCGAGCCAGTCCACGAACGCGGGGTAGGTGCGTTCGCGGTCAAACGCGGCGGCGGCGAGGCGGCGGGATCCGGCCCGCAGGGCGAGGAGCGAGCGGCGGTCGGTAGCCAGCGCCGTGATCGCGCGGGTGAGCGACCCGCCGTCGCCCGCGGTATAGGCGACGCCCGCGGCATGTTCTTCGATCAGCCCGGCGAGTTCGCCGGGCAGCGAGTTGACGATCGCCAAGCCCGCGGCGGCGTAGTCGCAGGCCTTGTAAGGCACCGCCACCAGTGACTCGGGCTTCACGAGCACGAGGCCCACGTCGCAACTGCCGAGGAGGCGGACATAATCGGCCCGCGGCAAAAGGCCGTGGATGCGGAGTTCGCAGGCCCCACGCTGCGCGGCGGCGGCGGTGCGGAGCATCGGCTCGAGCGGGCCGGTGCCGGCGACGTGGAGCACGGTCCGTGTGCCGGCGGCCGAGAGCCCGCGGGCCGCGGCAACGAGGGCGTCGAGATCCTGGCCGGAGCCGAGCGAGCCGGCATACACGCACTGCAGCGGCTCCGGCATCGCCGCAGCCGCCCCCGATCCATCGGGGAGGGGCACGGCGTCGATCGATCGTGGCGGCGGCGGAAACTCCTGCAAGTAGGCGCCCACGTAGCAAACGTGCCGGGGGAGATCGGCCGCCGCTTCGCCGAGCACCTGCGCGGCGTAGGTGTGCGTCGCTGCCGACACGCCATCCGCCGCGGCGAGCAGTTCCCGCCGCCGGCGATGCATGCCGCCGAAGAAGAGCTGTGCCAGCGGCTTGCGGATGAAGGTGGGCCCGGGCACGAGCCGTTCAAACGTCTCCGGCCACACGTCCATGAGGTCGACCACGCAGGTCGCGTCCATCCGCCGGGCGAGCCGCAGCGCGGCCTCGGGGCCCTCGAGCGGCGGCAGGCTGGCGACGATGATGTCGGGCCGCTCGAGCTGGCCCGAGGCGACCGACTCGTTGGCCAGCCGCTCGAACGTCTTGCCAAACTCGCGGTGATTGCGGAGCCGGGCCAGCGACACGTTCTTCGTGTACGGCGGCGTGGCGACCAGCCGCACGGAGAATCCCTCGTCTTCGCGGATCCCCAGCGGCGCCATGCGCACGGCCTTGCGGCGATGGCTCCAGGTGCCGCTCCACCAGGTCACGTCGTGGCCGCGGGCCGCGAGGATCCGAGCGAGCGTCCAATACCGCAGCGGCGGCAGGCCCTCGCCCGGGATGTCGTCGAACGGATTGACGAGCCAAACGGTGAGGGGCCGAGGGGCGAGGGGCTCGGGCGCGGGACTGGGCATGGCCCGAGACTAGCAGACCGGGGCCTGCCGGCGGAGTGCCGCGCGCCCCGCCCGGGCGCGGCGCGGGTTTGCCCTCGCGGGGGCTTCAGGTCGCCTGCAGAACTTCGACGGTGTTGATGTGGATCAGCGCGCAAAAGACAAAGCGGTCTTGCTCCGGAACATAGACCACCGCGCGGTTCTTGCCGATCATGATGCACTCCGGATGGCGAATCTCATGGGATTCACCGTTTGACATGCGGAGCACGAACGGTTCGAACGGCACTCGACGCACAAAGTCGTACAGAGCTTCGGCATTCATAAAAATCTCCTGCACGCGTGAACGGGCGTACATTCTAGCCGCTGCGTCGTCGGGGTGCAAATCCCGGCGCCACAAGAAGCCCCCGGCGGAAGCCGGGGGACTCCGGGTCGCAAGCCTTCCCGCGTGCCATGCCGCGCAGGTTCGAACCGGGAAATTGCATCCCGTTGTACGTCATGGATGGCGGGATGGTTGTCATGTCCGGTGTCCCCGGGTTTCCATCCGGGGCTTCTTGGGCGCACGCATCACACCCACGCGGGGTACCTTGCCGCCCTGCCCACAAGAAGCCCCCGGCGGGAGCCGGGGGACACCGGGTCGCAAGCCATCCCGCGTACCATGCCATGGGGAAGGTTGGGCAGGTCTGCGACGCGCGCTGGTTTGCCGTCGTAGGCGCTTTAGGTCGGCTGCAGATAATCGACCGAGGTCATGTGCATGAGGCTGCAGACGGCGATCCGATCTTCCTGCGGGTCGGTGATCACGACTCGCGTCTTCGTGATTGCGATGCATTCCGGATGGCGCACCTCATGCGTCTCTCCGCCCGACAACCGGATGACGAATGGAGCGAAAGGTTGGCGACGAACCAGTTCAAGAATGGCATCGGCGTTCATGAGACTCTCCTGAAAGAGTGAACGGGCGTGCATATGACGTCAATCGGCGCGTTCTCGGCACTACGCTTAATTCTCAAGGTCCCTGCCGGGCCAGCAATTCCACGACCTGAACGCGGATCTCGGCGCGGTCCTGGCCCGCCAAGCCGAGGGCGAGCTGGGCGACGAGCAGGCCGCACGGCTTGCCGAGGTTGTAGTGGGTGTCGCGGACCTCGAAGGAGAGATACCGTTCGCGCACCGCGAATTGATGCATGACGATCTCCGCGACAAGTGGGAGGCGGCGATAAATGCCGTGGCCGAGGCCCCGTTCCTCGACGCCCGCCGGGCGCGCGGCGCGTGGGACAGGTTCGTGGCCGATCGCGGCGAAACGCCGTGGACCAAGCCGCTGCTGCTCCTGGCACTGGGAAGCTATGTCGATCAGTGCCAGCGCACGTTCATCGACTTGGCCGGTGCGCTTAAGCTGCGGCCGCGGCCCCCCGGTCGCGTAATTCCAAGGGCGGGCCCTTCCGGCGGGCCGCGGAATCTTGGATCCATTTCTTTTCCGAAAGGTGCGGCGGCGCGAAAGCAGCGGAGGTACACTACCCTTTTGGGTGGTTTCAAGCTAGCGTTTGTCGGGAACCAGTGAGCCGGCGACGGCGTCGCTTGAGCAAGGCAGGAACACCGATTTCATGTGCGGGATTTGCGGAATCATCGGCGGCGATCGTCGGCAGGTGGAGCCTGCGACGCGGGCCATGATGCGGGCCATGATCCATCGCGGGCCCGATGACGAAGGCTATGAGGAACTTCCGCTCGGCAGCGACGACGCGGGAACGGTCGCCGCATTCGGTTTTCGTCGGCTTGCGATCCTCGACCTTTCGCCGGCCGGCCACCAGCCGATGTTCAACGAACGAACCGGCGACTGCATCGTCTTCAACGGAGAAATTTACAACTTCCGGCAGTTGCGGGCGGAACTTCAGGCCGACGGCGCGCGGTTTCACAGTTCCAGCGATACGGAAGTGCTGCTGCAGGCGCTGTCGGTGTGGGGCGAGCAGGCGATCGGGAAATTGCAGGGCATGTATGCCTTCGCCTTCTATCAAGCCGCCACGCGTCGCATCCTTTTTGCCCGCGATCCCCTCGGCATCAAACCGCTGTACGTGGCTCGTCTCGCGGACCGGTTGGTGTTCGCAAGCGAAGTCCGGGCGGTTCTCGCATCTGGACTTGTGTCCCGGGACCTCGATCTCGGCGGAATCTCGGAGATGCTCGCCTATGGTGCGGTGCAGGACCCGCACACGGTGTACCGGCACATCCGGTCGTTTCCCGCCGGGCACATTCAGTGGGTGGATGAAACGACGATGGCCGATGGCGACGTCTACCCGCTAGGGAGGGTGTGGAATTTTCCGGAACGGCCGATTCACGACAAACAGCCGCGGGTCGTGCAGAACGTGCGTCACCTGCTTCGCGACGCCGTCCTCCGGCACCTCGTGTCGGATGTGCCAGTCGGGGTCTTTCTCTCGGCGGGCATCGACAGCACTGTGATCGCGTCGTTTGCGAGGGAGTACACGCCCCGGGTGACGGCATTCACAGTGGGATTTGGCTCGGTGCATGGCGAAGACGAGGTGGCGCTCGCGGCCGAAACAGCAAAGGCGCTCGGGGTCAAGCACGTCGCTTTGGAACTCGACGCGAGTAACATGCCGGAAAAGTGGCACGATTGGCTCGAGGGCATGGATAGCCCGAGCGTCGACGGGTTTAACACATACGTCGTCAGTGGCCAACTGGCCGGCGAGGGCGTGATCGTGGGCCTTTCGGGGCTGGGTGCCGACGAACTCTTTGGCGGTTATGCCACATTCACCCGAGCTCCGCGCTGGTCGCGGCTGCTCAACGCTCTGAAGTTCGTGCCGCCGGGAATCCGTAGGGCGGCCGTGGCGGCGTGCGGTGCGGTCGCTGCACCGCCCGTGCTGGTCGAGAAACTTGCCGATCTCGTCGCGGGCGACACGAGCGTGGCCGGTGTGGCGCGGGCGCTGCGGCGGTCACTGTCTGACTCGCGGATCGGGGCCATGGGGCTGACTCCCGCTCGCCTCGGTCTGGCCCCCGACTATCTCGAACACGAGGATTCGCGGATCGTGCCTGCGCTCGACGGCGATGCGTTTAACACGGTGGCCCGCATCGAGGCTTCGCACTACATGCGGGACACTCTGCTGCGCGACACCGATGCGGTCAGCATGCGGCATTCGCTCGAAGTGCGTGTGCCATTCCTCGATCTGCCGCTTGTGGAGTACGTGTCCGCGCTGCCCGGCCTGTTGAAACGCGGTCCCGTGTCGAAGGCGCTGTTGCGGCAGGCGGGAGACAGCGTGTTGAGCACGCGCATCACGAGCCGGCCAAAGACAGGTTTCACGCTGCCAATCGGCGATTGGATGCGCGGCCCGATGCGGGAGCCGAGCGAGGCAGCGATCGCCACGCTCGCCGATCAGCCGTTCATCGACGCCGCCGAAGTAAGACGCACCTGGAACGCGTTTTTGGCCGACAAGCGGTCGATGCATTGGTCGCGGCCATTGTCCCTCGTGGTCCTGGGATCGTATCTCCGGTAGAATCGAGACTTGCCCGGCAGTGAAGCTCGATCCGCGGCCCACAATTCCCCGCGTGTTCGTTGCGTGAGCTATCCTGATCTTCGGGGCAAAGAGGAGAGTTGGCGGCAGGAGCCTAAGCCAGAGACTCTCGGTTAAGGCAGACATCCTTTTCAGCATTCACATGGTCATAGCCACGACTGGGAGTTTATGGCAGTTCGTAAATTGCTGGTGACCGGTTCTTCCGGGCTGATCGGCAGCGAGGTCGCTTCTCATTTTCATTCGATCGGCTGGGATGTGCACGGCATCGACAACAACCAGCGGGCGGTCTTTTTTGGTCCTGGCGGCGATACCCGTTGGAATCAGCAGCGGCTGCAGCAGTCGCTACCGCGGTTTCTGCACCACGAGATCGACATTCGCTCGCGGCAGGCTGTGCTAGACCTCGTCGCGCAACTCCGCCCGGCCGCCATCGTTCACACTGCCGCGCAGCCTTCCCACGACAAGGCCGCGGCCATCCCATTTGACGACTTTGATACAAATGCGGTCGGCACCCTCAATCTGCTGGAGGCAACGCGACGATCGTGCCCGGAGAGCCCGTTTGTGCACATGAGCACCAACAAGGTCTACGGCGACGCCGCAAACGAGATTCCTCTCGTCGAGTTGGAATCGCGTTGGGACTTTGCGGATGCCTTCCGTGAGCACGGCATTCCGGAGTCATTTCGTATTGACGCAAGTAAGCACTCGCTTTTCGGCGCTTCAAAGGTGGCGGCCGACGTGATGGTCCAGGAATACGGCAGGTATTTCGGGATGCCCACCTGCTGCTTGCGGGGAGGATGCCTCACCGGTCCGGCTCATTCGGGTGTTGAGCTTCATGGGTTTCTCAGCTACCTCGTGAAGTGCAACTTAAAGGGGCAGAGATACACTGTTTTTGGCTACAAGGGCAAGCAGGTGCGCGACAATATCCATGCTACCGACGTGAGCCGATTCATCGCTCGTTTTATCGAATCGCCGCGCACTGCGGCGGTCTACAACATCGGCGGCGGCAAGAGCAACAGCTGCTCTGTGATTGAGGCGTTTTCGATGGTCGCGGAACGCAGCGGCAAGCCTATGACCTGGGTCTACGATGAACAGGCCAGAGAAGGCGACCACATCTGTTATTACTCGGATCTACGAAAGATAGAAGCAGATTATCCGGGGTGGAAACCAGAAATCACGCTGCAGCGAACGTTCGACGAGCTTGTCGAGTCGTGCGAGCGGCGATGGCTCTGATTGGCGGCGACACGCTACCGGATAACGTTCTCAACTATGCGCACAAATGAAAAAGGCAGTCCAAAGTTGTTGGCGGGGAAATCCGGTCAGAGATCCCTATCCAACACCAGAGGAATGCCATGACGAATGTAGCAGATGAGCCGAAGACGCACGTAGTTCCGGATTCAATCCGGACCGCCGCGACGACGTCCGCCTGTTCGCCGCCGTGCTCGATGGCAACAACCTGCTCCGTGGCTTCCGCAACGCCGACATCCGCGGCCGGATCTTTCCCGCGGTTCAGGATCCAATCCGGGGGCGACGGCAGACGCACCCCGTGGGCCGCCTCCTCAAGAGGCTTCATGTCCGGGGACTCGTCGCGAAAGTGCCCCGTACGAGACGCTGGCGGGTCACGGCCATCGGCCAGTCCGTCCTCGGGGCCTGCGTGCGACTGCACTATCACGGCCTGGCGACCGCCATCTGAAAGATGCGCGCAGACGACGTGCATGTGACGGAGTAAGAATCTAATGGGTCTGCCGATCAACGAGCCAAGATTGATCGCAGGAGGTTAGCGCTTTCGTCAGCGACGACGACGCCGGGCTCAAGGCCGCCCGGCAGGCCGTCCTCGCAGGGGTGCCTTGGCAACGGTGCCAGTTCCATCTCATGCAGAACGCCATGGCGCACGTGCCGAAGATCGCCATGCGGGCGGAGGTCGCTAGCGACCTCCGCCGCGTCTTCGACGCCGACGAGCCTGCCGAGGCCGAGCGGTGTCTTCGCGACGTTGTGGCCCGTTACCAGAAGCCTGCTCCGCAGCTCGCCGCCTGGCTCGAAGAGAATGTCGCAGAGGCCCTCACGGTCCTCCGCGTCCCAGCCGCCCACCGGCGGCGGCTCCGCACGACAAACGGGCTCGAGCGACTCAACAAGGAAATCAAACGACGGACGCGAGTCGCAACGCTCTTCCCGAACGAGGCGTCGCTCCTGCGACTCGCCTCTGCCGTCCTCTCAGAGATCAGTGACGATTGGGAAACCGAACGAGCCTACCTGACCATGGAAGCCAGATGACCCACCTCTGAAAACCCGGATTTACAGAAGGGGTGTTGCTTTATCGCCATCCGCTCCGCGGTACCTATGGCTGTGGTGTGCGCTCACAGCGCTTTCTCGCGTCTTGTGAAGCCGACTTCGGCCACAGCCCTATTTGGCAATCACGAGAACCTGTGACACCTGTGGTCCTTCCCGATCGAGGGCGGGGCTGGTCGCCGCCTCTCTCAGTGCCGTGGATGCTCGACATAATCATCACCCACTTCGGCCATCAACTACCAACGCCGTCGCCGAGGGAATGACAGCAAGATCATGTCCATCAAGCGTTGGGCCAGGGGCTGCCCGAACGTCGCGAAGATCAATGACGTGATCGACTTCTCTTGCAGTCGTCGTCGGCTCTACGAATGAAGATCCCGGATGGACCAACAGGGTCCGAGAGATCATAATTTCCTGGACAGACATGCCCGGTAGCACACATCCATATTTCCTTTGTCTTTGGTGCGATATGCGAGATCTTGCCGCCTACTCAAACTCTTCTTACGCGCCGGGGTGCGGCGTTGTCGCGAGAGTATTGTGGTACTACGTTAGCCTGGTGGTGTTTGAAAGCGGCTGGCTCCCTAGCTCAGCACTCAAACGCACAGTATTGCGTCTGTTCGGTGCGTCCATCGGCCGTGGTGTTGTCATCAAGCCGAATGTCCGCATCAAGTGCCCCTGGCGACTTACTGTTGGAAACGAAGCATGGATAGGGCAGGATGTATGGATCGACAATATTGATGACGTGACGATCGAGGACAGTTGCTGTCTTTCACAAGGAGCCTACCTGTGTACCGGCACTCATGACCACAAATCTGCGAGTTTCGAGTTGATGACTGCTCCTATTCATATCAAGTCCGGTGCTTGGGTCGCCGCAAAGGCCATCCTACTTCCTGGGGCGATTGTCGAAGCGGGTCAAGTCATTTCCGCTGGCAGCGTTCATAAGCGAGCGGAAGGCGTTTCGCTAAAGCGGTACGGCCCGCAGGGTAAACGCCGATAGCCGACTTAGACATGCGCCAGAATTAAAGGCGGCGTTCTAAAGTCGTTGGCGAGAGAAATTCGTTATTTAGTCCGGTTCTTCGGGGATTTCAGTGGCAGGTTAGCTGAGGCCTGAGTTCGAGCCTTCCGCAGTAGAAGAGGATTCGAGTGCGGTAGTTCCCGAAGGAGCGGAACCCGCGAGCCGCGTACTTCAGTGCCTGAATGGCGCTGTTGAAGCCTTCGCTGGTCGCATTGGTGATGCGATAGAGGAAGTAGCTCAGGAGGTTGGGTAGGATAAAGCAACACCCCTTCTGTAAATCCGGGTTTTCAGAGGTGGGTCATCTGGCTTCCATGGTCAGGTAGGCACGTTCGGTTTCCCAATCGTCACTGATCTCTGAGAGGACGGCGGAGGCGAGTCGCAGGAGGGAGGCCTCGTTGGGGAAGAGCGTTGCGACTCGCGTCCGTCGTTTGATTTCCTTGTTGAGCCGCTCGAGCCCGTTGGTTGTGCGGAGCCGCCGCCTGTGGGCGGCGGGGACACGGAGGACGGTTAGGGCCTCCGGGACGTTTTCTTCGAGCCAGGCAGCGAGTTGCGGAGCAGGCTTCTGATAGCGGGCCACGACGTCGCGGAGCCGCCGCTCGGCCTCGGCAGGCTCATCCGCGTCGAACACCCGGCGGATGTCGCTCGCGATCTCTGGCCGAATAGCGACCTTGGGGGCGTGGGCCATCGCGTTTCGCATGAGATGGAACTGGCATCGCTGCCATGGCACTCCGGTGAGAACGGCCTGCCGGGCGGCCTTGAGCCCGGCGTGGTCGTCGCTGACGACGAGCTTGATGCCCCGCATCCCACGGTCGACGAGACTTTGGAGGAAGGAACGCCAGTGCGTCTCGGCCTCGGAGAGCTGGACGCTGCAGCCGAGGATGCTTCTCTTGCCGTCGGGGCCGATCCCGATCGCCGTGAGGAGGGCGCACGGCACGATCGCCCCGCCGTGGCGGACCTTTTCGTAGCGGGCATCGAGAATGAGGTAGGTGATCTCGCCGATTGGCCGGTCGCGCCAGGCACTGAGTTGCTCGTCGAGTTCGGCGGCGGCCCGGCTTATACGGGTCACACTTGATCCCTGCGCGTGACCCATCGCGTTGCGCAGAATGAACGGACTTCCGCGCGACGAAGCTGGCGGTGGCTCCGCTTCGCCTCGTGGATAAGCGACGGCTCGTCTGGGTAGACGCGGTTGCTCCAGTGGTGTTCACGGAACCACAGCCACAACCGCTCGGCAGGATTCAGCTCCGGCGAATAGGGCGGCAAGAACAGCGGCGTTATGCGCTTGGGCC
>Ga0315908_10000934_pt1 | contig 22464 bp, 15 predicted proteins | sample LakEriMetagenome_12_FD_203520 | JGI IMG/M metagenome (GOLD analysis project Ga0315908, IMG submission 203520) | Freshwater fungal communities from buoy surface, Lake Erie, Ohio, United States - Buoy 4 MA124 | ecosystem: Environmental > Aquatic > Freshwater > Lake > Lake biofilm | place: USA...
CTGGTGCTGCAATGCCTGAAGCTCGGCGTGGTGGGCGTCACCCGCCGGCCGCAGCCACCCATCAACGGCTACCCTCAGGCGGACGCGCGGGATCTCCACTTCAACGACGCCGGGCGGCTCGGCAAGGTGGCCGGGATCCTCGAGTCGCTCGCCCCGGAGGATCTGCGGCCGCATCCGGAAATGCTCCTGCTGTTGAGCGACGCCATCCGACCGCTGGGGCAGTGGCTCTATGACGATCCGCGGTTTTCCGCGGCCGATGCCCGGACATTTCTGGAGAGCCTGGCCGCGAGCCGGCGGCCTGGGGTGGCCTACTGCGGGCGGTTCGGCCTGGCGAGTCTCGACGTCTCCACCCTCGACGCGCCCCAGACGGCGAAGCGGGTGACCGAGATCGACTGGCTCGTGGAACAGTATCCGCGGGTCGCGATCACCCCGGCCACGCCCAAGGGCAGCCAGCTCCGCAAGCCGCAGGAACGGTGCCTCAAGCACCTGAAGACGCTCCGCGACGCGTGCATGAAACGCATCAACGTGGCTCCGAAAACGGTTTCCCAGCCGCTGTCGTCGCTGGAGAAGGATTTCCAGACCGCTCCGGAGGACATCCTGCGGCTGGCCAAGAATCCCCGGGTGGTCGCGGCCCGGGTCGACCTGAAATTGCCCTACGAACCGCGGTTTTGGCTCAACTGCGGCGATCGTTTCGACGTCATCGGCGACCCCCTGCAGGCCCACATCCTCCGCAAGTCCGGCGAACTCGTGGAGCTGTTCGACTCGCGGCGGTTGCAGGAGCTGCAGCGTGGGATCGGCGACACCGTGCGTTGGGACGGCAGGTATCTGTGGCTCATCGGCGGCGGAAGTCTCCGCGTCTTCGACGCCGAGTGCCGGCCGATCGGTCAATTGGAACCTTCCGAGGAACTTCCCGGATACGACACGAAATGGCTCCATGTCTTCGCGCCCGGCAAGGCGATCATGGGCTGCCAGCGGTGGGACGACACACGCCAGCACGACCGCGGCTGCTGGTTCGCCTTCATCGAGGTCAAGGACGAGGGCGCGGGGAAGATGCGGCTCCAGCCCCGCGTGATCCACGAGGCGACCCAGTTGTCGGTGGAGGCGACGGGCGACACCGTGGACGACCCGCGGCAGGGGTTCGGGATCGATTGGGTGAGCGAGTTCAGTTTTGCCGAGACCGAGGGGAAGCGGCTGTTGTTCGTGGGACGGCGGTTCCTCCACGGAACCTTCTCGCGGCGGCCGACCCGCCCCCTGACGATCGATCTCGAGACCCTCGAGGTCGGCGTGTTTCCACACGCGTTTCCCATCTTCGGCAGCCAGGCCCTCGACACCCGCCGGTTTTTGCCCCACGGCGTGGTCGTGATCCAGTCGTCGCACGGTCAGAACATGATGGAGGTCTGGAAGGCACCCCAGAGCGCCGCGCAGCCATGGAAGACGAAACGCGTGCCCTTCGACATGTTCACCTCGGTCGTGCACCAGGGCCTGCTCTACTCCAGGCAATGCCGGAGCCGTTTCGATCCCGGGACGCTTGAAGTCGAGGAATTCGTGCCCCAGGGCGAGTTCATCCCGAGAAGGGAAATGTTCGAGATGATGGGAAGTTCGGCACACTTCGGCGTCGTCTTCTGGGGGGATGGGCGGAGATGGGAGCCGGGCGTCGACTGGGCCACGCGAGTGGCCAGAGAGAAACAGGCGCCGCCCCCGCCCCCCCCGCCGCCCGTGCGGCCCGGGTTCGGCGTCTGGCGGATGCACGTCGACGATCCACAGGCCCCGCCACCGGATTACTCGGATCATGCCGTCGTCATTCCGGAGGCCTTTCGGGACAAACACTACCGGGCCATGCTCCGGCTGTGGGCCGCCGGGGCCAAGCTATCGGTCCACTCGTGTCCCGGAGAGACCGACCTGCGCATCTACCCCGGCTGGATCGGCGAACGCGACGACGCCGCGGCTGTGGCCGACCTCCATAACATCTTCCAGTTCGTGGCGATCGGCGTCGCCCGGGAGCCGATCGCAGCCGCCATGCGGGGTCTGGGCGACGAAGGCGACGTGAAGTACATGGTCCTGTCCGCGACGCCCGTGACCAATGCCGACTTCCAGGTCGTGGGGCAGATGGAAAAAATGCGGTCCCTGACCGTGTGCAATACGGAGATCGACGACGAGGGCTTGAGGGCCGTCGGCAAGCTCGAAGGGCTGACAAGCCTGCGGCTGCGGGACGAGACGGGGAAGCGGCTGACGGCGGCCGGCCTCGCCCACCTCCGCAACCTTCGGCAGCTGGAATGGCTCACCCTGGAGGGGCCGGGCTTCGGCGACGAGGCCGTCAAGGCGTTGACGGGTGACATGCTGCCCCGCCTGCACTCGCTCACGCTGACCGGCTGTGAGGTGCGGACCGATCTGCTGCGGGAGCTCAAGCGACAGCGGCCGAAGATCTCGACGTACCTGCACGAACTGTACTGAACCATGTGCCTGCCCGGCCGACCGGCGCAGGCCAGGGCGGCGGCAACCACGTGTCGCCGGGCCGGCGCTTGCCGAACCACCGGCGGCCGCCGTATCCTCCTTGCTTGACCGGCAGGCCGCGGAACGAGTCTGACGCCGCATGCAGCGGCCCAGGGCGAAGTCTTTGCGGGGATGCCTCCGGCCGCCCTGACTCGTTTCGGCCGTCATGGAACCGATTTCCAGCCTGATCGCCGTGTTCGTCGTCGTGGCGGCCGCGGCAGTCGTGGCGGTCCATCCGCGGACGCGGGCCTACGGGTTCGCGGCGTGGGTCGTCGCGGCCGTCCTCGCCGGGCTGATCGCGCCGCCGGCGGCGGTGAGCCGGCTGCCGCTCGACAACCCGTTGCTCGTGACGCGGCTCCTGCAGATCGCCATGTTCGGCATGGGGGCGACGCTCACCACCGGGGATTTCGTCCGCGTCCTGCAGATGCCCAAGGGCGTCATCGTGGGCGCGGTCCTGCAGTTCACCACGATGCCCTTGCTGGGATGGGCGGTCTCGCGGGCCCTCGGCCTGCCTCCGGAGCTCGCCCTAGGCATGATCCTCCTCGGGGCGAGCCCCGGAGGCATTTCGTCCAACGTGATCACGTATCTGGCCCGGGGTAACGTCGCGTTGTCGGTGACCATGACGGCCGTGTCGACCCTCCTGGCTCCGGTGATGACGCCGCTGATGGTCTATCTCTACGCCCGGCGAACGGTCGATCTCGATTATGCGGAGATGTTTTCCAGCATCCTGGCGACGGTCGTCGCGCCGGTCGTCGTGGGGCTCGTGGCCAACGCGGTGCTCGCCCGCTGCCGGGCCGATCGGCGGGTCGCGGAGCGGTTGCTCGCCATCACGTCGATGATCGCGATCTGCCTGATCTGCGGGGTGATCGCCGTCCGCAGCCGCGCGCAGATCGAGCATGTCGGCGGGCTCTTGTTGCTCGGCGTCACCTTGCACAACCTCGGCGGCTATCTGTTCGGATATGCCGCCAGCCGGCTCGTGGGCATCAACCAGCAAGACAGTCGGACCGTCGCCATCGAGGTCGGCCTGCAGAACGGCGGCCTGGCCGCGAACCTGGCCGTCCAGGTGCTGAAGATCCCGGGGGCCGCGATCGTTCCGGCGCTGTTCTCGGCCGTGATGAACGTCACCGGCTCGGTACTGGCCTCGATCTGGGCGCACCGTCCGCCGCAGGACGCCACCGCGGATTCCTGACCCGCGGCGGAGAATAGGGCACTGCGGCCGACGTCCGCAATCCTGCTCGTGCCGACCAGCGCGACCGTCAAGGCGAGATGGGTGGGTCTCGCCCGTTACAATCCGACGGTGTCGTCCTTCGCCATGAGCCGGACAATGATGCGTCGCTCCATGTCCCGCGTGATCCGCCTCGTCGCCGCGCTCCTCGGCCTCGCGATCATGGCGGTCGCACCGGCCGCGGAGGCCGAACCGGGCGACGCGGAGGGCCGACTGCAGCAGGTTCTCGATCTCGTGGCCGACGACGCTCCCGGCCGCCCGAACCGGCTGCTCGGGGATTACGCAGCCGTGAAATGGGTGCAGGCAGACCGGCAGCGTGGTCCGGTCAACTGGCGGGACCGGACCTGGTCGGATTGGCAGCGGCGCACCGGGGAGCAGCCTCCGGACTTCGACCGGCTGCCCTCGCGGCCGTTCCTGCCCGATCCGCTGCTCGACGACGACGGCCGGGCGATCGTCACGGCTGCCGACTGGCGCGAACGCCGCCGGTCGATCATCCGTCAGGTGGAGCACTGGATCACGGGGACGATTCCGCCGCCCCCCGACAATCTCGTGGCGGAGACCGTCGCGGAGACGACCGAGGACGGGCTCACGCTGCGCACGGTCGTGCTCCGCTTCGGGCCGGACCAGCGGGCGCGGCTGACCGTTCGCCTGTTCATTCCGCGGGCGAACGGGCCGCTGCCGGTCGTGATCACGCAGCGAAACGACCGCTGGATCCGGGCCGCCGTGCGACGCGGCTTCATCGGCTGCCTGTACGCGGCGGCCGACGGCGACGACGACACGGCCGGCTATCCGCCCCTCTGGCCGGACCACGACTTCGCCCTGCTCATGCGGCGGGCCTGGGGCTGTTCGCGGGCGATCGATTACCTCCACACGCTCCCCATCGTGGACAAGGCCCGCATCGGACTCGTCGGCCACTCGCGCAACGGGTTTCAGGCGCTCTTGGCCGCGGCGCTGGACGAGCGGATCCAGGCGGTCGTTCCCGCGAGCACCACGGTGGGCCTGAACGGATTCCGTCTGAATGACCGGGCCAACTCCCAGACGCTCGACGAACTGACCTACGCGTTTCCGTCGTGGCTCCATCCGCGACTACGATTCTTCGTGGGCCGTGAAGACCGGCTGCCGATCGACATGAACTCGGTGATGGCGCTCGTCGCGCCGCGGCCGCTCCTGCTGACGGCGAGCGTCCGTGAGGCCGATGCCAACCCCTGGGCCCTCGAGCAGATGGACCGCTCGGTCCGTCCGGTCTATCGCCTGCTCGGGGCCGAAGATCGCCTGGCACTGCGGCAGCGGGACGGGGTGCACGGCGTGGCGGACGAGGAGTTCGCGGTGTACCTCGACTTCTTCGACACGGTCTTCGGCCGGTCTCAGGCCTTTCGCGCGGCCAAAGACCGCGTGTTTCCCTACACGTTCGCCAACTGGAAGCGGGCCAGCGGCGAGGATCTCCGGGCCGCGGACTGGCCGCCCGCCCGCGGCCTCGTCGACGCGCCCCCGTCCGCCGCCGAGTGGGACGCCACGCGGAAGGAGATTCGCCAGCGGCTGGCGTGGCTGCTCGGCGAGCCGCCGCCCGGTCAGCCCGCCGCCGCGGCCGTCCTCCGGCTCCCGACCGCAGCCGACACCGAGCCGCGGCTCAACCGTCAGGCGGCGCAGCTCATGCCCTTCGACTGCCCGCGGTTGGCCGGCACACGATTCCGGGTCGGGCCGCGAGACGCGGCCGGCGATGGGTTCGACGCCTGGATGTTCCTGCCGCCGGCCGCCGCGTCCGGCACCGCGGACCGGCCCCCGGTGGTGGTGTTTCTGCACGACTATGCCTACGCCACGGGCTTCTTCCTGCGGGCGGGGCCGCTGTTCGAGCGGTTTCTCGACCGCGGCATCGCCGTGGTGGCGATCGATCTGGCCGGCTTTCACAGCCGTCTCGAGGAAGGGACGGGTTTCTACGGGCGGTTTCCCCGCTGGTCGCTGCTGGGCAAGATGGTCGCCGACGTCCAGTCGCTCGTGACGGCCTTGGCCGGCGCGGACCACGTGGACGGACGCCATGTCTTTCTCACCGGCGTCGGCCTGGGCGGGACCGTGGCCCTCGTCGCGGCGGCGACCGACGACCGCATCGCGGGGGTCGCCGTATGCAATGCCTTCACGCCGCTGCGGTCGGCGGCCGGCGGCGCGGCGTTCGTGCAGGATCTTGCGGACCGGCACGGCCTCGTGCCGCGGCTGGGGTTCTTCAGCGGCGCGGAAGGGCGGATCCCGGCCGATTTCGACGCGGTGCTGGCGGCCGTCGCGCCGCGTCCGGTGCTGGTGATCGCCGCACAGTTCGACCGCCATGCGGAGCACGACCAGGTCGCCGCGAGCGTGGCGGCGGCCGGCCGGGTCTACCGGCTCTTCGACGCCGCCGACCGGCTCCAGCTGATCGCGCCACCGAACTATAACCGCTTCACGGCCACCGAAAAGACGCAGATCGCCGACTGGATCGCGAGGCAGGCGGGGACGCGGCCACGATGACGGGTGCGGACGGGGGGCCCGTCATGGTCGGGCTCGCCGCTTGCAGCCCGACGGCGCATCCGGGTACAAGGGTTATGGGCAGAAACCGGGCACCAGGCCACACACGATGCGCATCACACTCCGCTCGATTGTCGTCGTCGCCATCGCCGTCGCCACGCTCGCGATGAGACAGGCCGCGGCCGCCGATGCCGTCGCCACCGGAGCGGCGGTTTTTCAATTCGCCACGGTCGCGAAAACGTCCGCCGGCGAACGCGATGCCTTCCTCTGGATTCCACCGCAGGCGGAACAGGTCCGGGGCGTGCTCTTCGCCGGCATGGCCTCGGCCGAGCGCGAACTCGTCAAGGATGCCGCCGTGCGCCGCGTGTGCCGCGCGGAAAGCCTGGCAATCGTGTTCCTGACGACCAGCATCACATCCGTCGACGTGCAGCAGGTGCTCGACGATTTCGCCGCCGCGAGCGGCTATCACGAGCTGTCCGTCGCGCCTCTCTTTTTTGTCGGCCACTCGGTCGGCGGCCCTCAGGCCAAGGCCGCGGCCGTCGCCCACCGCGACCGCTGCTTCGGCGTCATGCAGTACCGCGGCGGCTCGCCCGGAGTGCAGGCCAACGCCACCGATCCCGATCCCGTCCCGCCGGGCGTTCCCGCGGTCATGATGCTCGGTCAGTACGACGAGTTCGGAAAAGTCGCGCGGGACGAAGGCGGGCGGGAAAACTGGGAGAACGGCGTCGTCGCGATGCGGACCTTCCGCTCCGCCAATGCAAGCAACCTCGGCTGCTTCGCGGTCGAGCCGGGGGCGGGGCACTTCGCGTGGTCCGATCGCAGCGCGGCGTACTTCGCGATGTTTCTGCGGAAGGCGGCCACGCTGCGGATTCCCGACTGGTCGTCCGACGCCAAGACCCCCGTCATGTGCCGACAGATCGACGCGACTCGTGGCTGGCTGACGGAGCTTCCCACCAGAGCCGCCGCCAAACACATCCCGGCCCCGGTCGCCGAGTACACCGGCGATCCGGGCGACGCGTCGTGGCATTTCGACCGCGAGATGGCCGAGGCGACGGTCGCGCATCATCGTGGTCTCGTCGGCAAGCGGGATCAGTTCATCCGCTGGCTGGATCCCCACACCGTGAAAGCGGGCGCACGGTTTTTCTTCGACGACATCGCGTGGATCGGTGACGGACAGACCTTCGAGGTCCACCCCCGATTCGCGGAGACCTATCCGCAGCAGTACGACGGCGAAGGCCCGATCTGGGCGCAGGCCGGCCAGCCGGTCGGCAACTCGGGCCAGGCGATCCGGCTGCGTCCCACCGGCGGCCCGCTCGTGGCCGTGGGGCCCAACGCCTTCCGCGTGCAGTTCGACGCCTTGGCACCCGCTCCCGGCCCGAAGGCGACCGCGTTCATCGCCTTTGTCGAAGGCGACGAACAGTGGCGGTATGCCGAGCAGGTGGGCATTGTCCGCAGCATGGTCCTCACCGAGGGACGAGAGCAGGCGATCACGTTTCCGACGCTGCCTGACATGAACGCGGGGGACGGGAACGCCGTCCCCGCCGCCCTCGAACTGAACGCCACGAGCGACAGCAACCTGCCCGTCGAGTACTACGTGGCCCACGGACCGGCGACCATCGAGAACGGCCGGCTGATGCTGCATGAATTGCCCCGGCGGGCACGGCTGCCCGTCGAGGTCAAGGTCGTCGCCTACCAGTTCGGCCGCGGCATCGAGCCGCGCGTGAAGGCGGCAACGCCCGTCACACGGGTCCTGCGGGTGCGCTGATGCCGGCCGCCGACCTGCGGGGCAACGCGTCCGCCTGGCGGGGCCCGAAACCAGGCGGGGTTCGTGGTCCGCGGCGCGACCGCCCCAGCCGGCATCAAGGGGCCGCCGGCGCCGCGGCGAGTGATTCGATGTAGTCGATCAGGCTCGCGAACTGGGAGACCGTCAGGTCGGCCACCAGGCCTTCGGGCATGACGCTGGTGGAGAGCTTCGTTCGTTCCTCGATCGACTGCTTCGCGACCGTCCGCTCCACGCCTTGCGCGTCTCGCAGGGCGAGCGTGTCGGCCCCTTCGCTGGTCACGAAGCCGACGAACGACCGCCCGTCGTCGAGCACCAGCGCGGTGGTGGCGAAGCCCTGGGCGATCGACTTGTTCGGCAGCAGCACGTTCTCGGCGAGCTGCCTGCGGTTGTAGATGCCGGCGGCGTTGGCGAGCGATGGCCCGAGACCGGCGCTATCGACGCCGGCGGCATGGCAGGCGATGCACTTGCGCGACACGAACAACTCCGCGCCCACCGCCCGGTCGCCGCGCCGCTGGTCGATCAGTGCGAGCACGTCGCCCACCTTCCGCCGGCCGATCGTGGTCCCGGTATCAGCCGCGATCTCCCGGACCTTGTGGGGATCGATGCCGAGCGGCGACAGGGCATCGGCTGCGGCCTTGGCGAGCGGCGGATCGTCCGTCTGGTCCGCCGCCGCGACGAGGCTCGTCGCCAGCGCCCCCGATCGCGTCCGCAGGCTGGCGGCGACGAGCGCGAGCCGCCGGCCGGAGTCCCGATTCCACTCCGCCGCCAGCCACGACGCCGCGGCGCCACGGACATTGCTCTTGGCGTGACTCGAACCGGCCACCGTCAGCAGCATGTCGTCAGCCAGGGACTGATGGGCGGGACTGACCGCGGCGATCGCCGCGACGGGGCCGATGTCGAGGGCGGCCGCCTTGCTGCCGGTGGCGGCCCGCCGCGTCGTGGCAAGCGCCACGGCGGGCAGCCCGGACGCTTCGGCCGCGAGCACGGCGTCAAACAGCGGACGGATCGATGCCGGCGCCGTGCTGCTGGCCAGAACCCGAATCGCCGCCAGCCGGTCCGCGGGCTGCCCGTTGATCGTCGCGATCACCGGCAGGCTCGTCTCCGGTGGGGCTGCGCCGGTCAAATCCAGGAACGTCACGACCGCCGTGAGCGATGGGTCGCGGGCTTGGAATGCGGGCAGGGTCACCTCGGCGGGAAACCGATGCAGCCCGAGCGTGCGGGCCAAGCCCGCGAGCTCCGCCGGAGCAGCAGCCTCGACCGCGGCCATGACCGCCGCGTGGAGCCGCGGAGAGGCTTCCCATTCCTCCATCGCGTAGTAGGGCCCTCGGGTATCGGGCCGCGTGCCCCAGCTCTCTTCTTTCCAGACCGACTCCCGCCGCCAGAGCCGAGCGGCAGCCCAGACGAGGTCGGCGCGGTGCGCGGGGTCGGTGGCCCGCGCGAGTCGTTCGACGACCGCGGCGGCGGACGCCTCGGAATGGATCTCCCCCAGCACGCGGGCTGCGGCGCGGCGCACGGAGGCTGGCGTCGCCGGCTGGTCGAGGATGGCACAACAGGCTGCGATCACGGCGGGCTCATGCGCCGCCGCCAGCCGCCCGGCTCCCTCGATCGCCGTGTGGGCCACGACCGCATCGGCATCGGCCGCCAGCGGCAGGATGCGGCTCACCGCATCGCTGCGCCCGCTGCGCACGGCAGCCACGATCGCCTCCTTGCGGGTCCGGGCAGCGGGCGCTTTGACCGCCCGCGCGACGGCTTCGAATGGCACGGCGATCCCCTCGGCGGAAAGGTCTCCAAGCGCCCGTACCGCCCACGCCGCGACGGACGCATCGGCCGCGAGCCGCTCGAGCACCGGGAGAGCCTCCGCCTGGCGGCCGAGCGCAAGCGTGAAAATTGCGGCCACGCGGGAGGAGAGCCGGGCTTTGGCATCCGTGGCGAGCGCCTCGAGGGCGGCCGACGCAGCCGGCACGAGCGACCGGGCGAGCAGCATTCGCTGGGCCTCCAGCCGCAGGCGATGACTCGGGCCCGCGAGCACGGCGACCAGGTCGTCGGACTTCAGCGTCTCGAGGTCTGGACACTGGATGACGGGCGTGTTCACCGGACGCAGGCGGGCAATGAATCCCACCTCGGGCCCCTTCCACGAAAAGGATCCGCCCCGCCAACTCGCGGCGTAGAGATTCCCGACCGCATCCACGTCGAGATCGGTCGCCCGCGTGATGCCGAGAAACGGCTCCTGATTCGCTTCGTAGCTGCCGCCGCGCGGCGTGAGCGGATGGCGGAAGATCTGCCCCTTGCCCCAGTCACAGGTGAACGGCGCGTCGTTCAGGTCCGCCGGCATCCAGGGCTCGTCGATCCAGCAGGCTCCCGTGCCGGAACCACCGCCGTAGTCGGCCAGGGGAGCGATGATCTCGTCGGCGAAGTGCATGTAGCGCCTCGGGTAGCCGTGATCTTCAAGCCCGGTGAACGCGTGCAGCCGCACGTTCCAGCCGCCGCCGTCGTTGGTGTTGTCGCGGGCGATCATGTCGAGGAGCGGCCCGACGGCGGCCTCGAGGGTGTTGCGGGTGCCGCGGGCGAAGAGATCGAGCCCGGAGCCGTCGGGGCGAAACCGAACGATGCCACCACCGCGGAGCTGCAGTGTGCGACCATCGCTCCCCTCCGCCGCTGGAAACCCGAAGTCACCGATCGCGGCGTAGATCCAGCCGTCCACGCCGAGGGCGAGTCCGTTCGATGTATGATCCGCCGGCCGCTTCGCATAGTCGAAGGCGATCCCGGTCACGAGCCGTTTGCCTGCCTGGTCATCGGCCCGGCCGTCGGCGTCGGCGTCGCGGAAGGCGGTGACATGCGGGGGATGGAGCACGATCAGCTGGTCGTCGACCCACACCAGGCCGCGCGGGCTGTCGAGGCTTTGCACGAACTCCCGGACCTCATCGGCGGTGCCATCACCGTCGGTGTCGCGCAGCCGAAGCACGCGGCCCCGCCCCGGATCACGGCCGAGCGAGCCGTTGCCGTCGCTCGACACGAAGAGCGTGCCATCGGGACGAGCCGCGACGAACACCGGGTAGTTCGCCTGCGTCGGCGTCGCGAAGATCGTGACGTCAAAACCCGCGGGAGCCTTCACCTCGGCCCGCAACGCCGCAGGCCCGGCGTCGGCCGCCATCACGGCGGAGCACAGACACAGCCATGAAACCGCGACGCCACGCACCATGATGCACCTCCGGCGAAGAGTTTACCCTGGCGGCCGAGGCAGGCTGGCCGGACGGCAGGGCGAAATGCACACCTGACGCCCGTCTCCACAGAGGTCCCGGTCAGGGCGGTTGGAACGGTTCACTCCCGGGCCGCGATCTCCCGCTCCCGCAGCCGCCGCTCGATGGCTTCCGCCACCCAGAGGTACGCCGGCCGCGTCCAGGGGTGTCCGCCCTCGGGGGTGGTGGTCGAGCCGAAGGTCGCGACGATCGTGCCGCTCTCCGGCCGCACCCAGAGCATCTGCCCCGAGTGCCCCTGATGCACGATCGCACCGTCCTTCGAGTACGACTGGTTGTGATAGTGGTGTTCCGCCAGCAGGGGCCCCTTGCCGCTGGTGTTCTCCGTCATCCAGGCGGCGGGGAAAATTCGCGTGCCGTCCGGCGCGACGCCGCGTTGGGCCCAGATCAGCCCATACCGCGCCAGATCTCGCAGGCTCGAGCTGAAGCCGCCGCCCACGGACGGAAACCCCTGCTTGTCGACGGTGACGCTGGCCGGCGCCACGGCCCCGATCCGCTGCCAGACCTCCTGTTCGAAGACCTCCACGTACGGCCGCCCCGTGACGCGTTCCACCACCCAGGCGAGCACCTGGGAGTTCGAACTCGTGTACCGCACGCGTCGGCCATCCTCGCCTTCCGGCTTCGGCAGCCGCGTGAGCGTCGCCAGGAATTGCCGATTCCCGCCCGGCCACTTGCCATCCTCGCCGAACCAGCCCAGCGAACGGCCGAAAGCCCAGAACGACGACTGCGGGGACTGGTAATTCTTCTCGTCCATGTTCACGTCGGCGTTCATGTCGGCGAGCTCTTGCAGCGTGAACGAGCCGTAGCCGCGATCCTCGAGCTCCGGCAGATAGGCATCGACCCGCTTTGTCAGGTCGATTTTCCCCTCGCCCACCAGTTTTCCCAGCAGAATGTTGAGCGTCGACTTGGAAATGCTCATCCAGTGGTGCCGCTGCCCGGGGTCCATGCCGGCGTACTCTTCGAACACGATCTTGCCGTTCCGCACCACGATCATCCCCTGGCAGTTCACGCTCCCCAGCATCTCCCGCACGGAAACCGCCGCGTCCCGCTTGGGATATTGGGGATGGTCGAACGTGCCGGAAACTTCTTCCAGCAACTGCGGCCGCCGCGCATTGCCGAACATGAACACCGGGCCGCGGCCCCGCGAAATCTCCGCGGTCCGCACGACGTCACCGAGATTCAACAGGGCGTACGTGCGCAGGTGCCCGTCGTGAAACCAGGTGTCGGGAGTGAGGCTGCCCGGACGGCGGAGAAAACCCGCCGAATGCTCGCGCGAAAACAGATGCTCTTCCGCCGGGGCGCCGGCGGGAAGCGCATCCCAGCGCCAGCCGGTCGTCGGCTGGGCCGAGACGGTGCCGGCCATGGCCAGCAACGACGCCGTCAACCGCAGCGCCACAGCCCACGACCGGAGTGACCGCATGATTCCACCTCCGACCGTGTGCTCGTTCGACCGCTGGAAGATACGACGGTCGCCGGCACTTCCGCAAGCGTTTGCCGGGGGATGAGCGGGGCCGAGCCGAACCGCAGCCCGCCACGGCGGCGGAGGCGTGCGGCACGATCCGCGGGCCCCGCGGGGCGCCGGTCAGGCGATGCCCAGGACGTCGCGCATCGAGTACAGGCCGGCCGGCCTGCCGACGAGGAACCGGGCCGCCGCCAGCCCGCCGCGGGCGTAGCAGTCGCGGTTCGTGGCCCGCACGTTCACGGAGAACGACTCGCCGTCCATGCCGAAGAGGATCGTGTGCTCGCCGGGATTGTCGCCGGCGCGAACGGCGTGGTAACCGATCTCATCGGCCGGCCGGCCGCCGGGGCGGCCCTCACGGCCGTGGGCTTCGCGGGTCTGCCGCATCTGCTCCCGCACGATGGCGCCGAACTTGAGGGCCGTGCCGCTCGGCGAGTCTTCCTTGTGCCGATGGTGACACTCGATGATCTCGACGTCGGTGCGGCCGCCCACGCGGTTGAGCAGCGCCCCCGCGCGGCCCACGAGGTCCATGGCGATGTTCACCGCCAGGCTCATGCTCGGCGACTGGAGGATCGGGATCGTCCGCGCGGCGGCGGCGATCGCCTCCCGCTCACGGTCCTCGAGGCCGGTCGTCGCCACCACCAACGGCACCCGCCGCGCGACGCAGGCGGCCACGATCCCGGCCACCGCCTCCGGCAGCGAGAAGTCGATGACCACGTCGGCGGGGCAGTCCCAACCGGCGGCCACCGCGACCCCCGCCGGGGCGATGCCCGCGAGCGTGCCCGCATCGGCCCCGGCCCGCGGGTGGCCCGCCCGCTCGATCGCGGCCACGAGTCGCCAGGGGGCCGCGTCGGCGGCGGCGCAGGCGACGACCCGCTGCCCCATGCGGCCGGCGGCACCGTGAACGACGAGACGCAGCGGACTGGCAGACACGAGAGCCTCCTGGCAGGTGGACCGCGCCGCGGTGATCGCGGCCGGCGTGGGAACGACGGCGCGATCAGCCGTAGAGGTCGATCGCCTGGACGATTTCATCGACGCGGTTGCCCACGCTCACGGCGCGGTTGGCGAAACTCGCCCGGCTCACGCCCCGGCAGCCGAGGACGTCGTTGAAGAGCTTCTGGTCCGTGGTGTGGTAGGCCACGGTGGCGGTCGGGTCCTTGAGCTGATGGCCGGTGAGGATGCAGACCACCCGCTCGTCGCGGCCGATCACACCCTCGGCCACGAGCTGCCGCGCTCCGGCCACGCTGGCGGCGCTGGCCGGCTCGCAGCCCAGGCCACCGGCGCCCACCTGCGCCTTGGCGTCGAGAATCTCCTGCTCGCTCACCTGGCGGACCACGCCGTCGCAGACCTCCAGCGCCCGCAGGCACTTGTTGAGGTTCACCGGGCGATTGATCTCGATGGCGCTGGCGATCGTGTCGGCCCGCTTGTTGTCGCGGTCGAGCTCGTCGTAGTAGTGGCAGGCGGGGGCGAGGTCGGCGCGGCCGCCCTCCCAGCGCAGGCCGCGGCGATGGTAGAGCTCGTAGAGGGTGTTGGCCCCGGCGGCGTTGATCACCGCCAGCCGCGGCACCCGGTCGATGAGGCCGAGCTTCCGGAGTTCGGCAAACGCCTTGCCGAAGGCGCTGGAGTTCCCGAGGTTGCCGCCGGGCACCACGATCCAGTCGGGCACTTCCCAGCCGAGCGACTCGAGCACCCGGAACATGATCGTCTTTTGCCCCTCCAGCCGGAAGGGATTGACGCTGTTGACGAGGTAGATGCCCAGCTTGTCCGACACCTCCTTGACCCGGGCCATGGCGTCGTCGAAGTCGCCGGCGATCTGGATCGTCAACGCGCCGTAATCGAGGGCCTGCGAGAGCTTTCCGTAGGAGATCTTCCCGGAGCCGATGAAGATGATGCCGCGCATCAACCGGGTGACCGCGCAGTAGACGGCCAGCGAGGCGCTGGTGTTGCCGGTGGAGGCGCAGGCCGCCCGGCGGGCGCCGATCATCCGCGCGTGCGTGAAGGCGGCCGACATCCCGTTGTCCTTGAACGAGCCCGATGGATTCAGGCCCTCGTACTGGAGGAACAGGCGGCCGGGGTTGACGCCCACGTAGCCCGCGACGCCGTCGGACGGGGCGCACATCGTCTGCCCCTCACCGATGGTGACCACGCTCTCCCGCGGGGCGTAGGGGAGGAGTTCGTGAAACCGCCACACGCCGCTGAAGGCCAGCGGATCGCTGCGCCGCACCCACTTCCGCTCGAAGAACTCGAACGAGTTCGGCGGCCGGATCCGGTCCCAGTCGTACTCGACGTCGAGCAGGTTGCCGCAGGCCGGGCAGGCGGTGAGCACCTCGTCCACCGAGAACGTCGCCGCGCAGGCCGGATCGATGCACTGCTGGAAGGCGAGGTCGGTGCGGGAGGCGACGGCCACGGACATGTCTCCGGACGATGCCCCTTCCATCGGCACTCCACGGCCGGGCGGTGAGGGGGAGCCCGTCGGGCGCGGACTCCCGACGGCGTCAAAGGTAGGTCACCCTCCCCCAGCCAGCAAGTTTTGCCGACCGCGATGGTTGCAACGCCCCCACGACGGCCGGGCCAAAATGAGCCTGCCAGTTTGACAGGCACGGCTTCCTGTCACTAGACTTGCGAGGCTGGGCGGGCCGGGGGCGTTTCAGGCTCGCAAGCACTGGCACACTGGCGGAAAGCACCATGAAAGCTGCGGAACTGAAGGTCTTCAAGGTGGCCCTGGAGAACATCCGGGCCCGGCTCCGCGGAGACGTGTCGACGATGGCCGACGCCGCCCTGCGGAAGACGCGTTCGGAGGCCAGCGGCGATCTGTCCAGCATGCCGATCCACATGGCCGACATCGGCTCCGACGCCTACGAGCAGGAGTTCACCCTCAGCCTCATGGCCACCGAGGAAGGCACGCTCGACATGGTCGAGCAGGCCTTGGAGCGGATTCGGAGCAGGACCTTCGGCGTCTGCGAGGAGTGCGAGGGCGTGATCTCGAAGAAGCGGCTGGAGGCGATTCCTTTCGCCTCCCTGTGCATCCGCTGCGCCGAGAGGCAGGAGCAGGGGGGGGACGGCGGTCGCCCCCGTCAGCCGCGGTGACCGCGCGGCTGCTGTTCCGGCTCCGAGGAAAGGATTCCGCATGTCGCCATCCAGCCGGAGCTGGCTGATCTTCGCCGCCATCGCCGTGGCGGCGGCGGCCACCGACCTGATCACCAAGGACGCGATCTTCCGCGCCCTGGGCATGCCGGGCACGAGTCCACCCGTGACGATCATCGACGGCGCATTGTGGCTAGAGACCAACCTCAACGAGGGCGCCTTGTTCGGCATGGGGCAGGGGATGGGGATGGTGTTTTCCGCCGTCTCGATGGCCGCGATCGGCGGCATCCTGGCGATGATGTCCCGTCCCGCCACCCGACGGGATCCGTGGCTCGTCTGGGCGCTCGCTCTGATCGTCGGCGGCATCCTCGGCAATCTGTACGATCGCCTGGGGCTGCCGGGGCTCGCGTGGCACGCTCCGCTGGAGCGGGTCGGGACGCCCGTGCGGGCGGTCCGCGACTGGATCCACGTCGTCGTGCCCGGCGTCATCGACTGGCCGATCTTCAACCTCGCCGACTCCTGGCTCGTGATCGGGGCGGCGCTGCTGCTGCTGGCGTCGCTGCGGTCGCCGGCGACGGACGCCGCCGCCCCCGGAGCCGCCGCGCCATGACCGCGAACACCGTGGAGCCGGTCATCGCGGCCCGCCTGGAAGCCGCGCTCGCTGCCGCGCGACTCGCCGCCACCGAGACTCGCGCCTGGTTCGGCCGCACCGGCCTCGTCGTCGACCTGAAGGCCGACGCTTCGCCGGTGACACAGGCCGACCGGGCAGCCGAGGGAGTGCTGCGGCGTGCCTTGCTCGGCCGGTTTCCGGACGATGCCTTTCTCGGCGAGGAGACCGGCGGCACGCCGGGCACGAGCGGCTTCGAGTGGATCGTCGATCCGATCGACGGCACGAAGTCGTTCATCCGCGGGGTGCCACTGTATGCGACGCTGGTGGGCTGCCGACGGGAAGGCCGCGGCGTGCTCGGCGTGATCGCGATCCCGGCCCTCGACGAGACCGTGTATGCCGCCCGCGGCGGCGGCGCCTGGCACGTGTGCGGCGCGGCGGCCCCCGTCGCCACGCGGGTGTCGTCGCGCGGGTCGTTGCGGGAGGCCTTGCTCTGCTCGAGCGACTTCACGTCGTTTGCCCGCTGGAGCGGCGGTGCGGATGCGGGCGACGCCGCGCGAGACCGGCTGGAGGCCGCCTGCGGCGTGGTGCGAACCTGGGGCGACGGCTACGGCTACCTGCTGGTGGCGACGGGCCGGGCCGACGTGATGGTCGATCCGCTACTGAACGCCTGGGACGCCGCCGCCGTCGAGACGGTGGTCACGGAGGCGGGCGGGCGGTTCACCGACTGGGCCGGTCGCGACCGCATCGACTCCGGCGACGGCGTGGCCACCAACGGCGTCTTGCACGACGCCATGCTGGCCTGCCTGCGCCCGGGAAAGCCGATGGACTAGAACGCATTCGACCGCCGGCCAAACACGTGTCGTCACGGCGACCTGGTCATCACCACGCTGCCGTCGGCACAGACGGCGACGATGGCGCCTTCGACGACGGCCAGGCCAGCGCGGACCGGCGGGGCGGGCAACGGCAAACTGGCCACCGCCGCGCCGTCCGCGCGGCTGCAGACGGTCAGCTTCCCCGTGCCATCGGGCTGCCCCTGGGCGGCCACGACGACGTCGCCGGCCATGGCGACGGCATGGGGCGCCCCCCTGGATGGCCAGCTTTCCCAATCGCGGCGGCTGCCCGGGTTTAGCATCCGGCGCGAACGCCGCCATGCCGTGTTTGCCGGCGGAGAACACCAGGTCGTCGGCAAAGGCCAGCGACAGCAAAGATGCCGCCGTCGCGTCCGACCGTCCAGCCGCGCGGTCCAGGAAATTTTCGGCACGCCGCCGATCGTCGCGGCCGTCGCCGCGGATCGCCGCAGGTCGGCACGATACATCGTCCAGCCGGTCGCGTTTTCCTTTGACGGCCGCCCAGGTCCGCGCTCGACGGGCCGGGGACGACCGGCCAACGCTTCGGTATCGACGATCCGCGCCGCGCCGTGCGCGGCCATGCCCCGAACGAACAGCGGCACGCAGCCGCAGCCGCTGCCCACGGCGTACAGCAGGCCGTTGGCGACCGGCACGTAGCCGTTGCAGGGCGTGCGCAGCGCCGGGTAGGTCTCGTTTTTGTTGTCGGGCAAGCGGATCACCGAACCCTTGCCGTTGATGGCGAAGTTCTCCAGCAAGAGCGGCATCGTGCAGTTGCCGCCGCCGACCGGTTGCGGTATCCGGCCGCGGACCGGCTGCCCGTCGGCGACCCGGCACACGGAGGAGCCGATCTGAACACTGCTGCTGACACGGTTCTGATGATCGCGTTCATCCTCTGCTCCTTGCTGCCTGTCCATATCGTGTAGCGTGAACGGCGATGCCGGTCTCATGCCCTGATTCGAAATGATTCTCGGGAGATTGGCAATGAACGGACCGCGGATCGGGTTGCGGCTTACGCTCCACGAAGGCGAGAAGAACTCGCCGCATTGACCGCTGGAACGCAGCCTGGTTCGGCATGCGGCGACCTGCTACGGTGTCGGCCATGGCCGAGCGCTTCGACCAGACCCGTGAGCCCCCGCGAACGCTGCGCGAAACGCTCGCCGCCCTCGGGCCGGGGATCGTTCTCGCCAGCTGCATCGTCGGCTCCGGCGAGCTGATCGCCGCCACGACCGTGGGCGCGGAGGCCGGCTTCCGCCTCCTCTGGCTGATCGTGCTCGGCTGCGCCATCAAGGTCGCAGCCCAGATCGAGATCGGCCGCACGGCGCTCACCTGGGGGCGGACGCCCCTGGCAGCGTTCGACGCCGTGCCCGGCCCGCGACTCGCCGGCCGCGGCTGGATCTACTGGAGCTGGGCGCTGATGACCGTGCTGATCGTGGTGCAGCAGGGGGGCATCCTCATGGGCGTGGCCCAGACGCTGGCCGCGGGCATGCCGCTGTCAGCGGCGGGCCGCGAGTGGCACCGCGTGCACGACGCCCTGACGGCGGAGCGGATCGCCGCGGCTGCGGCGGCCCGCGGCGGCGACGCGGCCCAGGCCGCCGCGATCGCGGCTCGGCTCGCGGCCCGCGAGACCGAAGCCCGCGACCTCGCGCGGCCGGGCGACGAAATCATCTGGGCCGCGATCACCGCGGTCGTCACGGCGGCCTTGCTGGCGATCGGCCGCTATCGGGTCATCGAACGGGTGTCGATCGTGCTCGTCGGCACGTTCGTGGGCGTCACGCTCCTGGCGCTCCTGCTGCTGCAGTTCGACCCGGCGTGGGCGATCTCGGGGGCGGAGTTCGCCAGCGGCGCCGTGCCCTCGATTCCGCCCGCGGTGGGCGGCCGGTCGCCACTGGCGGCGGGCCTGGCGACGTTCGGCATCATCGGGGTCGGGGCCTCCGAACTGATGTTCTATCCCTACTGGTGCCTGGAGAAGGGCTACGGACGCGCCGTCGGGCCGCGTGACGAATCGCCGGCCTGGGCCGCCCGGGCGCGGGGCTGGATCCGCGTCCTGCAGTTCGATGCCTGGGCGTCGATGGCCGTCTACACCACGGTCACCGTGGCCTTCTATATGCTCGGCGCGGCCACGCTCGGTCGCCTCGGCATGCGACCGGCGGGCAGCGAGATGGTGCGGTCGCTGGGGGCGATGTATGGCCCGGTGTTCGGCCCGTGGGCCGCCGACGTGTTCCGCGTCGGGGCGTTCGCGGTGCTCTACTCCACCCTGTTCGCCGCTGCCGACGGCAACTCACGGCTCATCGGCGACGGCCTCACGCTCGCCGGCGCGATCCCGGGCGACGACGTGTCGCGACGCACATGGACGCGGCGGGTGGCCATGGCCTGGCCGCTGGTCGCCCTGGCGCTGGCGGTGGCGATCCGCGAACCGGTGGGCATGGTGCTGGCCAGCGGCGCCGCGCAGGCGGTCATGCTGACAGCGCTCGCCGTGGCCGTGCTCTTTTTCCGCTATCGCCACGCCGACCCGCGGCTCACGCCGACGCCCGCGTTCGACGCGCTGCTGTGGGTGTCTGCCGCCGGCTTCGTCGTCGCCGGGGGCTGGACCGTATGGCAGCAGGCTGTGCACGCCCTGGGGGCGGCGTGACCGGTCCGGGCGGGCGAAAACAGGCTGGACTTGTCGAAAAACAGTCGGCCAGTATGCTTGCAGCCTTGATTTCCCGAACTTTCCCGTCTTCCGCTCGAGTATCCCCGTGGCACGTTCCTGTCAGGTTTGCGGCAAGGGCTTTTCCGTCGGCAATCAGGTCACCATCCGCGGCAAGGCCAAGTATCTCGGCGGCGTCGGCACGAAGGTCACCGGCATCACGAAGCGGAAGTTCAAGCCGAACCTCCAGCGGCTCCGCGTGACCGTCGGCAGCGGCACCAACACGACCCTCCTCGTCTGCACGCAGTGCATCAAGGGGGGCAAGGTCACGAAGCTGGTCCGCCAGAAGCCATTCCATCTGCCGAAGGTCGAGAAGGCGGCGAAGCCCGCGGCGGAGGAGGCGGTGCCGTCGGGTCCCCGCGCTCGTCCGTAATTCTCCTCGCGCTGCCCCATGTCACTCTCCCGGCAGGATGTCGCCAAGGTCGCGTCGCTCGCGCGGCTGGCCCTCTCCGCCGACGACCTCGATCGGATGACGGGCGAGCTCCAGAAGATCGTGGGACTGGTGTCGCAACTGGCCGAGGTCGATACCTCCTCCGTGGCGCCGCTCGCCCATCCGCTCGACGCCGAGAACGTCTTCCGGGCCGACGAGCCGCAGCCGTCGCTCACCACGGCCGAGGCGCTGCAGTCGGCACCTCGCCACGACGGCGAGTGCTTCCTGGTGCCCGCTGTGCTCGGTGAATCGGGAGCCGCCTGACCGGCCCGGAAGCGCCCATGCAGCCACTCGATCTTTCCGCCGTCGACCTCGTCGCCGCCGTCCGCCAGGGCGACGTCTCGGCCGTGCAATGCACCGAGGCCTTCCTCAAGCGGATCGAGCAGGTGGACGGCCGGGTGAACGCCTTCTTGAAAGTGGATCGCGAGGGCGCGCTGGCCCGCGCGGCCGCGATCGACGCCCGCCGCAAGGCTGGCGGGCCGCTCGGCCCCCTGGCGGGCCTGCCGGTGGCGGTCAAGGACGTGCTCTGCACGGCCGACATGCCGACGACCTGCGCCTCGCGGATGCTGGAGAACTTCCTGCCACCGTACGACGCCGAGGTCGTCCGCCGGCTGCGGGCTGCCGACGCCGTGATCGTCGGCAAGACGAACATGGACGAGTTCGCCATGGGCGGCTCGAACGAGAACTCCGCATTCGCCACGGTGCACAACCCCTGGGACCTGACCCGCGCCCCGGGCGGGTCGAGCGGTGGCTCGGCGGCCTGCGTGGCGGCCGACATGGCGCCGGTGGCGATCGGTTCCGACACCGGCGGCTCGATCCGGCAGCCGGCGGCCCTGTGCGGGATCACCGGCCTGAAGCCGACCTACGGCACCGTCAGCCGCCGCGGCCTGATCGCCTTCGCATCGAGCCTCGATCAAATCGGCCCGATGGCCAGATCCGCGGCCGACTGCGCCCTGGTGATGGAAACGATCGCCGGCCACGACGCCGGTGACTCGACCTCACTGCCGCACGCCGTGCCGCGGTACACGGAGTTGCTCGAGCAGCCCCTCACCGGACTGCGGATCGGCCGTGTGGCCGCCCATTTCGCGGAAGGGCTCGACCCGGAGGTGGCGCGGGGCGTGGAGGAGGCGTTCGCCGCCTTCAAGGCGGCCGGGGCGACGATCCACGAGGTCGAACTGCCGCACGCGAAGTACGGCATCCCCACCTACTACCTGATCGCGCCCTGCGAGGCGTCGAGCAACCTGGCTCGGTACGACGGAGCCCACTATGGCCACCGGGCCGAGCCCGGAAAGGGCCACCGGGCCGAGCCCGGAAAGGGCCACCGGGCCGAGCCCGGGACCACGTTCGACTCGCCGTTGGCCGAGATGTACTGCCGCAGCCGGGCCGAAGGCTTCGGGCCCGAGGTGAAGCGGCGGATCATGCTCGGCACCTACGCCCTCTCGGCCGGCTACTACGACGCCTACTACGCCAAGGCCCTGCGGGTGCGGCGGCTCATCCGCCAGGACTACCTCGACGCCTTCCAGCAGGTGGACCTGATCGGCGGCCCGACGTCGGCCACGGCGGCCTTCGCCCTCGGCGAGAAGTCGAACGACCCGCTGGCGATGTATCTCGTCGACATGTACACCGTGACGGCAAACCTCGCCGGCATCGGCGGCATCTCGTTCCCCTGCGGCTTCACCAAGGCCGGCCTGCCGATCGGCTTCCAGCTCCAGGGCCCCGCGCTCGCCGAGCCGCTGCTCCTGCGGGCCGCCGACCGCTACCAGCGGCTCACCGACTGGCACCTGCGGCGGCCAAAGCTTCCCGCCTGACGCCCATGACGACGCCCACCGCCACTGCCGCCCCGTATACGACCATCATCGGCCTGGAGGTGCACGTGCAGCTCCAGACGCGGACGAAGCTGTTCTGCGGCTGCTCGACCAGGTTCGGCGGCCCGCCGAACACGCAGGTCTGCCCCACGTGCCTCGGGCTGCCGGGCTCGCTCCCGGTGATGAACCGCCACGCCTTCGACCTCGCGGTGCGGGCGGCACTGGCCCTCGACTGCACGATCGCGCCGTTCACGAAGTGGGACCGCAAGAACTACTTCTATCCCGACCTGCCGAAGGGCT
>Ga0315908_10000941_pt1 | contig 22351 bp, 15 predicted proteins | sample LakEriMetagenome_12_FD_203520 | JGI IMG/M metagenome (GOLD analysis project Ga0315908, IMG submission 203520) | Freshwater fungal communities from buoy surface, Lake Erie, Ohio, United States - Buoy 4 MA124 | ecosystem: Environmental > Aquatic > Freshwater > Lake > Lake biofilm | place: USA...
CTCCTTTTTTTCCAATCTATCTAATTATTCCAAATTAGACTTCAACATCAACCTAATTGATAATAATTGTAATTGTAAAATAGTAATAATAATTTATAATAGCAGTAATAATATTATTTTATTTACCTTGTCCTCTCCAAGTTAATTCTTTAAATATTCTACTTGACAAAGGTATCCATCTGCTGATTGTATTAATGAAAATTATTTTAAAACTTAATTATCAATTTATTGTATATTCCATCTAATATTTCATATTTTACTTTCGTTTCTATTTTAATTAATTTCTTTAGGTTCTCCTCCATATGACTATCGTATTATAAAGTCAAGTTATTAGGCATGTGCACAATTATTAAATCCTCCTATAGTCGCATAGGATTGTTGAATGTCAATGGCAATAGAGTACCACTTAGAAACTTCAAGTTTTTCTTTTTTTCTTTATCGTTATTATTTATATTAATTATGTTATTATTTATGTTTATGTATTTCTGTTACTTATAATAATGTTCTAGAGATACTTACTTATAATTCTTAACTATTGACTCCCTAAGTTTGTTATATTGGACTTTTTATTATTAATTAATCTTTTAAGAATTTTTATCATTATGAACCCCAAGACACAATAAATTTAAGTCGAAACTATCACACAAATTCAAAATATTTACTTTTTTCATATAATTCACCCATTTACACACTTTTTATAACCTTTTCACTGCTACTTTTATCACAAATATTGCTCGTTTTAATTTCAAACTCATCTTTACTTAAATATATGTCTTATGAATTAGATGAATCATTTTTATCTTTATATTTTTTTAATATATTTCCTTGATTTTCCATTAAAATTTACCTATTCTTGCTATTATATCTAAATCTAATTTTTACATTTTCTTATTGAGCTATTTTAATCTAAATTATTTTTGAAGCTTAGAAACAATTTATGTGAAACTAATTAATTTTTAAAGTTAATTCCTGCAATAAATTTTAATTTAATTTAAATAAAAAGAAAATAAGTAAAGATTAAAAGCAGTAATAATATTAAATAAATTTTTCTGTTGTAGTTTTTGATTTTTTTTAGAGTTTTTAAGATTAAGAATATGAACCTGCTTAAGTTTTTGCATATGTTCTCTATTATGATTATATTTATTGATTCAAAATTCTCTAAGTTATTTTTACTACTCAAGATCCTATTGCTTTTTAAGTTTATAATACTCTGAAGTTTGATAGATATTGTTGATAATATTTTATTATTATAACTGCTCCTATAATCATCTTTGACTAATGAACTGAAACAATTGCTTCCTCTTTTCAATATAACCAATTGAAGATGCAATTTGAGTGTTGAGATGTTTGGCTTGATGTAATAATCCTTTATTGATATAGTCATTTAGTTCAGAAATAGATTAAGAACTCATTTATTATACTAAATCCATGTTGCTAAGATCCTTTTACGAGTACAGCTCCTTTTCATTCTTCTTATCCTCCTTCTATTAAAGCCTCATACTCTTCTTACTTATTTCCTTACCAACTGGGTCCGATAAAATAAATTACATCAATTCTTAATGCTTCTAATTCTTAATCATCTCTATATACTCGTATTTGTACTCTTAATTTTTTGAATCTATTAGTTTATCCAGAAACATCTGGATTTTCTCTTGAACAAACGGTATAATATCCTTTTTTTTTATCTGTGTTTATTATTATTATTACTAAGACAAACTTGAATTAGATTAATTTACATTCAAATTTATATTGCTTTTCACTACTTTTGAATTTATATGATCAAATATTAAGGATATATTCTTATCATTTTAAGTCTCATTATTTTGAATTATATCTTTTAATTTTTCCTTTTTTACATACTTATTTCCTTCATCTTTAATAAAATCTAAAAATTAACTAAATTATTCTTTTAAGTTAGAAATAGATTCTTTATTCTTTGAGAGCAAATTATCATTCAAATATTGAATGATTTAATTATTTTCACTTCTAGAAGAATCTTGAAAATCATTTTTGTTATTACTTAGATCATTAGGATTCTAATTAGAAAGAGAAACTTTGTTTTTTTAAGAGAATTATTTCAAATTAGAAAAGTAAATTTTATCGACCTCTTTTTTATCAAAATTAGACAATTCTAAATTAATATTATTATTATTTTAAATAATATCTTCATCACTATCAAATTCTTCTTCATTGTGAATTTGATTAAAATCTGATGGATCTTTAAGCTTGTTGATTTTATTGAAAGTGATTTTATGATTGAATTGCTTAAAAGCTTGAAAGTAAGAATTTTAGGCAAAATTGTAAGATTTGATTTTTTTGAGATTTTTAGGAATACAACTAAGGATAGTAATATTATCAGCTAATTCGAATTCAATGATTGAAAAGTGAGAATTGAGAATAGATGATTAAGGAGTGGAAGTGTAATGATAAGATAATATTTTAGATGATGATTAAGATGATAATAATAATGAGGAGAGATGTTGGGAGCATCCCCAAAAGTAAAGAGCACCATTATAAGTAAGAGCTGCATGTTGATTACCTCCCGATTTAATCTTGATGATTTTGTGGGGGATGTGTAAATGCTTTTTGACTCTACAATTGTTTATCAATTCTTGATTCTTCAAGTACTCTTCTTTACTTTCTCCTTATAAAAGGTTTGCATTATCCATTACCGCTACATTACCTAAAGTTAATACTTGTCCCAACATATTTAGTATTATTGAATAACTCTCCCCTGCCACTCCCTCGAACACCCACTCATCACTCAATACCTCTATCTTTACTGCTCAACAATATCTAATATATATATTTATCAATATAAATAATCTATATATTATATATTTATTATCTATTCCTTTTCTATTAATATTTACCTGTTAATGTATTTAATGTTATTACTCTAACCTAATTGACCATATTTGTTATCACCCCAACCATAAATCACTCCTTTTTAAGTCCACATTAAAACATGCTTGTTCCCAACACTTACTCCTTTTATCTACTTATAACTCAACTCTTCCAGTCTCACAAATTTATAACTATTCTCATAAATCTTCTCGATGTTTTTATAATGTTCTTTCATATCTTTCATCCCTTTTAACTCCTTATTATAATTGTTACTGTGTTGCACATAAATATCGTCATTATATTTTATTATTGTCTACTAGTTCCTGTTTATGAAAACCTACATCACATTATTATTATTACTATTATTATTATTATTTTTACTATTATTATTTTTGTAATTACTATTATTATTACTATTATTATAATTACTATTACTATTATTATTACTATTACTATTATTATTACTATTAAAATTATTATTATTACACTCCATTAAGTCTTTATTCAACTTGAATACGTCAAAATTTTAACTGCTTAAACTTAAAAAAGCACTATTTTCTGTTATACTTTTTAATTAGTCCTATTAACCCCAAATATAGATTTCTCCTTCACTTGTCTCCAATAAGGTCTAGTTAATTCCACATTATATATTCATAATCCTTACTTTTCTTTCCGATTAAATATTACTTTATTAAAGCTTACTTACACTCATCTTATAATTATTAACGTTGTATTTATACTTATTTTCGTCACCTTTTTATTAATTTTAAAGTTATTTTTAGCTCTCCTAATACTATTGTACTTTGCCTAATTAACCATTTTGAGTATTTCCATATCCATATATTATATTTTTTGAATCCACAAATATTGTGAAGTCTTTACCTATACTTATTTTTTCTATCCTTTATAAATTTTACTCTTAATTTTCTTTCTCTTTTAATTTATTATTTTACTCTTCCTAAAATTCATCTTTTTATTAATTTTTTCTATTTAATATCTCGTTTAAATAAAGCTTATCAAATACTATTCTGTTAAATCTATTTTAAAAATAATTATTATTATATATTTCATTATTTATTTATATTGATTTATTTTTTAGTATTATGTTATTTTTATTTTACTTATTATTAGATATTTCAAAATTTTCTAAGTCTGGTTACTTTTAAACATCTCCAAAATATAAAACTAAAGACATTATTTATATTATAATAGTTTTATTTACTTATTTTGATGTTTATTAATAATTTTATTAATTATTATATTAATTATTATATTAATTTTATAAATATTATATATTATAAATTTAAGTATTATTTTTATTTTACTTATAATTTTAAAAAATTTAAAATTCAAATATTATTTTTTTAATTATAATAATTTTTAAACTTAATGAACACCTCACCTGGATATCCATCAAATAAGATGCAAAATCATAAGACATCAGATCCAGAAATTCCAGTTGAATTAACTGTCTCCTGCCACCAGACTTGATATCTTCCACTCAGTATGTTTTCCAACATCTGTAAATCCTCCTTTAGGTTTTGAATTTATTTCTTTAACATGTTCGTTTTAATTATTTTATATTTAATCAAATTCTAATATAGAATCAACGGCTAATGTATATATAAATGAAGGAGTTTTCTAAATTCCTCCTTTTTCATTAAAACTAGCATTTCTTTATTCTCCTTTATTTTATTTAGCTATTTATAACTTTTTTTAAAATATTTCATAAAATTTTTCAAAATCCAAAACTTCCCCAATTATCATGAGCTAATATTTTTTACTTTTTGATAAATATTTAAACTCATTTTAATTTATTATGCTGTTATTATTTAAATTAAAATTCCAATTGTCCAAAGATGTGATTAATATCTTATATTATTAAATTATTTAATATTTAAAATCTTTTAATGCAATTATTGCACAACCAAATTCTGCAAAATATTTTAATTAGATTTATTTTTTATTTATTTTTTAAGATATATCTTATGAAATTTAATTATAATTATTAGAATTATTTTAATTTTAAAAAAATTAAATTAAATCTTTAAAATTTTTTTAAACTTATTCTTCCAATTAATTTCCTTAATTTTAATATATTTCTTAAAAAACTTATAATTTATCCTATGATAAGACTCCTTATTCTTAAGTTTCCATTTTATGTATTTAATCTAAAATATCTTTTGAAATTTTTAAATGCTCATAAATTCTAAATAATTCTAATTGCTTAGACAATAAAATAATTCTAATAGAGTTTTTGAATAAATAAATTTATAATAATTATAATAATTATATAATTATAAAAATTATAAATAACTTATATAAAAATTTTTGAATCTTATGATTAATTTATTTACTTATGTAATAATTTCTTTATATTATACAAAGAAAAATAAAAAAAATCATAAATTTAAATTGATAAATTTTTCCTTAAATTGTGTTATAAAAAAAATATAAGAATTAATAAAAATAGTGATATTATTAATAATAATGATATATCAATTATTTAAATATAAGAATAATAATGATTTAATGATAATAAATATAATTGATAATGATTAAATTCATCTATCTCCAAGTAATCTTAGAATTTCAAGGAACAATTGAATAATATCAATATAAAGAATGAGAGCAGCAAATGCATAATCATCAACAGATAATCCATACCTTTTTCCTCCACATATAAGAGTAGTATCAATAATAATAAAAATACTGTATAATAGTACTCCTAAAACACAGTAAATAGTATAGGCAACTCTGATATAATAAAAACAAAGGACTAAAGTCATGATGATCATAATAATGAGAAAACAAAACATAAAGGCAAGACAAGGGACAAAACTCTGCTTGGCAGTCATAGCATAGAGAGTAAGAGAAAGAGCTATAGCAATTGTCATGAAACAAGCAGAAGTGACTATCTTGGGATCATAATGGGAACATATGAAAGAGAGAATGAATGTCATACAGAAGGTATAGGTAAATAACAAGATATAATTATAAGGCACTTCTCTTTATGCAGTCTTGCTACAGATCATGAAACACTAACTGAAAATTATCCCTACTATTCCTATCACTAGCAGAGCTATTCCCCCTCCACTCTTCCAGAACTATCTCATTCCATCATCGCTACTGCTTAACAATGTTATACCAAATGTTATCATCAGCTGTACTGTTAATATCATGTACACTTTCCTAATGAAACCTATTCTTACTTGTTCATTCAGAATTTTTGATAGCTCTTTACCTTAATATGTTTCATTATCATCTACATTCAATATCTTATCTTATATTCCATTCTTGTTATCAATATCTATTTAATTTTATACTCCTGAATCTTAATTGATTTAATTATTTTATTACACTTAATTATTGATCTAATATTGTGCTCCTTATTATAACAAGTCTTAATTGTTTAAATTATTTTATTAGTATCCAACTTAATTATACATAAGTGGATGATCTTATAACTAGTTTTAAGTCTTTAAATATATTTAATTTTTTTACATTGAATGTTGAATTATTATCAACAACTCCAAATTACGCTAATCTTTCTTTGTCTTATTACTAATTAATATATTCTTATTACTACATATTTATTATTACTTTGATATCTAAAATTTAATTATAATATTTAAAATACTTAATATATATATTGTTTATATTAATTTTTAATTAGATTAATATTTTAGATGATTTTATAATTTTAATATTTTAATATAAGTTTATAATAAAATATTTATAATTAATTTTTTAAATTAAATATATTAGTAAAATATATATATTTTTTTAATCTCAAGATAAATAAAATAATTGATAATTTTTTCTAATAAAATACCTAAATTTAAGTTTTAGAATATGATAATTTATTTTATTATAATTTAATAATTATTTAAATGATTTTGATGAGGTAGTTTTAGAATAGTAAGAGATATTATTTAAAAAAAATTTAAATTACAATAATATCAACAAAAAACCCTTTTTATTTGATTATTACCTTAATTGCTGTAAAAACTATAGAATTGAGATATATTTAATAACCAGAAAGATCAATTTTAGAATAAATTAAAGATGACTTATTAAATCTTTAAAGATAAGTTAATTTTATCTAAAGATACTTTCCATTAAAATGAAGAAATGGTTTCCTGAATAATTTAGTTAGTTTATAATATAATTGAGTCTACCAAATAAATTCTAGATTCTTTTTATCCAAACTAAAAGTATTTGTATAAAAAAATTCTTAAATTAAAATGTAAAAATGATGCTCTGAATAGTAGTAAAAGAACTTATTAGAATTTAAGTACGTATAACATAAATAATTTTATTATACGGAGGATAAGGGATTCTTTTTGGTTTAATAATTTGGTAAACTGGAATAAAGCAAATTGAATTTATTAATTATGGAATATTATTAACTATAGCAAAGTATAATTATAAGAAGAACTTTCTAATTATTTCATTAAAGATTGTAGAATCATTGATACAAATCCATTACCTCCAATAGTTCAAATTGCAGATAATCGGGGAATATATTTAGCTTAATAGTTAAAAATAATTATTAAAACTTGGAAATAAATACAGTTAATAATTAAAATAACATTAAGCAATAAAAAGATATTTTACTATTTAAGTTAAAGGAGTGCTTATTGGACAAAAAATATTTATAATTTTAACTTCTTTATTATGATTTAAATCATGGCTATTTGAAAGAATTATTATCAGATTTTAATATTAAATCTATTAATCATTATTAATTTTAAAGAAATAATATTTAATAAATTTTATTAATAATTATAAATTAAAAACTAATTATAATTAAAAAAATTAAATATTATATAAATGATTATAATAATTTTTCCAGTAATTAATATTAATTTTAGAATTTTATTTTTTTAAAAAAATATTTGTCTTAATAAAATAATAATAAAATTATATTTTTTGATAAAAAATTAATTATAATAATATTAATAAAAAAATAATCAAAATGTCAAAATTATTATCAATAACAAAATCAAAATTAAAAAATATTATATTAATTTAAAAATCCATTATTTTTTAAGTTCTGGACTTTATTAAAACAAACCTTCTTCATATTTAATTTAATTTCCTTATTACTTTTTAAATTAATAATATATATACAAATTTTGAATAATTTATTAAAAAAAATATTTACAAAAAGAAGATTAAATAATGATGGAAAATATCCATAACCTGCGAGAATTTACCCGTTAGAAATATTAATACCACCATATGTATTAGGTAAATTATTATTTCTTTATGGCTGTTGTCGTATAATTGAAGGTCTTTAAGGAATATTTTTATTTCTATCTCAAGATGTTTCATTTAAAAAAAGAGAATCTTCTCTGGTATAAATGGGTATAATTTAATTGATTTAAAGGCCATTTTTACATACTGGACAAGAAAGATATTCTTGATTTGAATGTAACCATGAATAAATACAAGGCCAGCAATATATATGACCGCAGGGTGTTATTACAGATTCATTTGATGGTTCCAAACAAATATTACAATCAAATCTTGATTCCTGTTAATTAGAATTATTTGCTTGTTATTATTATTATTGTTATTAATATTACTCCATTTAACTCTTTATAAATATAATTAATATATTATAAAATTAATAAAATAAATCAGAACAAACTTTTTAATTAATTTTATTAATTTAAATCTTAAATGCTATTTAAATATGATTCAACAATCGATTTGGTTTGAGGAGAATTTTAAATTAATAAAGTTAATTTTTGAATTAAAATAGAGACGAATTTTTAACTTAAAGAATACTTACGTTATTAATGGATAGCTTCAATGAAGGCTTGAGAAATTTGTTATAAGAATTGTTGAGCGTATTATTATTGGAATTAACAGAGATATATATAGAACCTTAGAATTGATTTATATTCAGCAAGATCAGCCTTAAAAGGTACATTTTAGAAGGTGTGAACAATAATTTAGTCAAATAAAGGCACCTTACTAGAATCTCCCATTATCATCTTACAAAAGGCTGCTATGATATTATCCTTGCATTCAGGCATCTTGGATTTTTCATAAACAATTTTCAAGTAGTTCATTATCTAAACAAAGTATTGACTCATTACCATCGGATTCTTTTCACACATTACTCCTAAACAAAAAACTGCATTTCTATCTATCTCTTCATCTTCAAATTTCTATGATTCATTTAACAAAAATTCACCCACTTTACTTCCATACACTGTTATTAATCCAGGATTTGTCTTAAAACTCTCAGCAAATGCTCCAATCATTTAAAGGACAAAGTTTACGTCATTTTCTAGATCTAAAAACTAATACATAGTTTTGAAAAGTTTATCAAAATAAGGATTAAATTGATCTTTAAATATTTTGTTTAAAGCTGGAATGATATCAGTGATAATTTCAAAAATGTCACCTTTGACTTCATCAATATCTATATCATTTTCATTATCTTCCTAATTTAAACACTTGGTTTTTCCTTTTAATGAATTGATAAGGTTTTAGACCAAATTGTCTAAGTTATTTCCCATGAAGGGTCTTCCTAACTTTAGGATTAATGACTCTAATGATTCTAAAACTGAACAGACAACATCACTAGAAGTGTCTTCTTCTAAGTAGTAAAGGAACTTGTTGAACAAATCGATTTAAATGAACTCATCGATTTACTAATTGTATTACATAGAAATTCTCTATTGTTTGTTAGGCAAACGCCCTTAATTAATGGCTTTGACCATAGAGAAGGCAAGATTCATATAAGAATTTACAGTTTGAACTCTAATGTTATCGTAGAATTATGAATAATTTTAATCAAGGATAGCTAATAATCTTGGATAGTAAGGAGTGAATTTGAGGTGACAAACATTGGCGAAAGTGCCTAGAGCATGTATGGCTGCAGCTTTCTCATCCATGAAAGCTATCTTGACATTAACTACTCTTGAAGAAGTGTTTTCATCCTCACTGTCAGTATCCAAGGAAAACTCATCTTATTTCTTATCCTTTAGGTAGTTGACTCCCTTATTACTTTCAGCAATCTACATAGCTATTTCAGTCACCTTCTCAATTCCACTGAACTCTCCACCTATTGCATCAGCAATGTTATAGAAAAAAGTCAAAGCACACTCTCTCAACTAACACTCGTCTTCCTTCTGCAATAATCCAAATACTCCATCCATCACAGGATATATACATACATTCATCAACTATTAGTCCAAATATTGTTACTCTTATTCCTCTATTTCACTGTCTCTACATACATAGAATGCTATTCTTCCTAAAACCATCACAGTTTCACAAACAAGCGATATTTAATCTTCATTCATTTTCTATAGTTTCATACTTTCATTTAAAATTATATGAAGGAATCCAGCCAAATCAACTGCATATTACTTAAATAGTATTCCCGAAGAAGCTACAACTGATCCAATACAACTCATTGACAATTACTTCATAAATCCAGTGCTTAGATTAGATTTTATGACTTCATTTAGTTTAAGCATAACAGTCTGGATATGGAACATGATTTGATCCTTATCCATATTTTCAATTAGAACGTCCAATGCAATTAAAGCTTTTTCATTAACCTTATTGTTTTTAAGATTGCCATCTAAGGAAATACTGGTGAGCAATCCTTACATGATGATTTTATGATAGACAAGGATATCAGGAGATAAGAACTCACTAAGCTAGCATAATAGTTTAATAGCTGGTCCTTTGACTTCTTAAAGCTAACACTCCAAACCTGACTTAATATAGGTGCTCATAATCACGTCCAAATGTTTTCTCATCTTATCAGCACAACCCTCAACTATTGCTGCCATCACCAAATAACCTGTATTTATCTGATTAGTGTTATTACTTTTCAAAAGGAATTCAACGCATTTCATCACAATTGGATATACTTGCTTTTTTTATAAATTCATTGATATGTTTTCTATTAACTAAACTGCTATGTCTTGAATACTCTCTCCATTTTCTTCACAATCCTCTTCAGTAATAGGTTCATTTACAATTTCTATTAAACTCTGAATTAACTTCTCAATCAGCTCAGTATTCTTGTTCATAATTTTTTTTTTATGCTCTACTATAGTCATCAACAAATCTAAAAACCCTTATCTAATATTCATACTGATATTCCTATTCTTTAATATCGACACATCCGATAACTATATCACTATTTCCTTTATGAATTAGTCCATAAGATTTGATGTTTCTACCACTGTATGCATACTTTCCAATGTTAACACTCCTAAATCTTCATCGTTTTCCTTCACACACTCCATGAAGCAATCAAAAATAGGACCAATTAACTCTTTCCCTTATTCCTTTTATTCTTTACTAAACATATCCAAATTTTCAAACAAATACATTATATTCTTCAAAGTCTCTTGTCTAACCTTCTTATCTTCTCCTCTTTGAATTGTTTCTTTGAATAATTTCATGAATTCACTGTAATATTTCTCAAGGTAACTTCCACTACTTTCTATCAGATTTCCTAATAATTAAAGTCCATCTTTTTTATTTTTTTAATCCTTATTCATAGTCTTTTCTGCAATTACTTGGAATAACTCTGGCCACTGTTCATTTTCTACTGTAACACTAGCTATATTCCCAATTAATGATCCAACAGTGTTTTTTAAATTATTTTGAGTCTCATTAAAAAATCTATCTAACACTATTTTTTTAACTTACTGTTAAGTATTCACATCCACTTTTTAGTATAATTGCACAATATTTCTTTTCAATAGAACTATGCAAAATTATCTAATACCTTAATCTTAACATTAATCAATAAATTGCAATAAAACCTACACACATTCTACCTTTTTGGTGTAAGCTTTTAAAAATTTAGTCCCTTATTATATTTTTTGATTATTTCCTGATAAAATATCTTGGATTAATTACAAAAGTTCATTTGCTGTTGGAAGATAATTAATATCCATTTGGATAATATTTATTAATTTAGATATTTATTTAAGATATTCTCTAATATATTGTTTGCAAATTTAATTTATATTATTTATATTATATATATTATATCAATTTTTTATCCTTTAATTTTATTAATATTTATGACTCTATTTATAATTTAAAATTGACTTATCTACGTTCTCAATCATTTAATCTACGTGTTCCAAATATATATTTTGCTTATTTTTTACTTGTCTTTTAAAGTATTAAATTGATTTAGTTTGCTTATTAAGATGTGACTATTATTATAACTTTTACTCGTTTAAAAGTTTAACTTAAAAATAATTTTAATTATTTAATAATTCTTTGTTAATTTAATTATTAGTTAAATTAATAGTATTATTAGTTTCTTTATTCGAAGAAAAATTAAGATAGTTATTGGACTAAATATAGTAATTTTATTTCAATTTATTTCTTTATTCTTAATTATTTTTTTCTTTTTATTTAGAATTTTTTATTATATTAATATGGGTTTGATTGTTATTACTTTCTTTATCATAATGTAAATTAAATGAGTTATTTCTATTATTTCTATTGTTAATTCTTTCTTTTATTTTATTAAAATCTGGTAAGTCATATGTTTTTCCAAATAATTTTAAATTGTTAAAATCAACTTAATTATAACACTTATTATTTTATTATTAATCTGCTAAATTATTATTTTCTTTTGATGGATTATCTATATTATTTAAATAAGATTTATAAACTTGGCATTTTTGCTAATTTTTATATTTGAATTAATTTTTTTCTAATATATTAATTTAATTTATTTTATAACTCTTAATATTATTGCTAATATAATTATTATTATTATTATTATCAAAAGATTTGTTTCTTTTTTAAACTAAATTAATTTATTATTTTTTTGAATTAAAACTATTTGATCTTTCAATATCACTTTGATTGTTTATTCTATCTAATGTAATATACGATGATAATTTTGAGCTATTTCAACTTTCATTTTATTATAAACTGATATCTATTGATATATATATATATTTATATCTTACTTTTTTTATTATAATTATTAGAGTATCAATATTTTAAATCAATTAGAGGCTTTTAATTATATATTTGCTATTACTAAATTATTATTTATTATTTATTTTATATAACAGAGTTCTAATTTGTTTTTTTATTTTTTAAAAGTATTTCTTTTATTTTTTAAATATTCTCGTCAATTTTATTGATTTTTAATTTTTGACTATTATTACTATTTTCTAATAAACTTTATGATTTTAATTTAACATAATTATTTTTTTAGTAATCTTAATTTATTTTTTAATCTATTTCAACAGGAACACTCTAGAAATTTTATTTACTATTAGTATCTAAATTAATTTTTTAATTTTTAAATTCATGTAAATATAAGTTTTTTATTATACTTTGTTAACTTTATGGTCTTTTTAAATATTTATTTTATTATTTTATCAAACTCATTTTTATTAAACTATCAAAATTTTAAAAAAAATAATCTTAATTATCACATAATTCTTTATTTTTTTATGATTAACTTTCATTTTAAGTTAACAATTCATCGCTTTTTTATTATTATATTATTGAATATTTTTTGAAATATTCCTAATTATTATCATTAAAATTTTCTTTATAGTTATTTTTTTAAACTAAATTTTAATTATTTAAATTAAAAGTAAGTTTTTTAACAAATTAAGGTTTTTCTAATTTAGTATTTTTTATCATATCAATAAATTTTTCATAAGTAAATGAATTTTTATTTTAAATATGGATGCTCATTTTTATTATATATTTTAACAAATATATATTTCAAATTCAAATTTAATTATAAATTTATTACGACAAAATATTTTATTAATTATAATATGAAATTTATTTTAAAATAAAAATTTGAATAATTTAACTAAAAAAAATTAATATTCTTATTTAGATTATAAAAATTTTTATCTATTTAATTAAAATTAAAAAGATATTATTATTTATATAAATTCGATAAAAATCATTTTAATGCTTTTAAAATTGAATTTTAGAAACTAAAACTAAGTATTTTCCAACAATTTTTACAAAATTTTTAAAAATAAAATGTATTATTTAGCTAGTTTTAATTAAGCTCAAAATTAAATTTATCTTTACTGTTACATATACAATAAACAGATAAAATAATTGATTAAATTCCTCCAGTTTTTATCTCTATATTATTTTCTTATTTTATATCATGTAATTTAATATCTTAAGAAATATAACAATACAACAAAATAAATTCATCATTATCAACTTTTGCTTATTATTTTTATTACTCAAAATTTATTTTGTAATAATGTTAATTTTTACAAATAGTACATCTTAAATTTTTTTTATTTAATTAAAAATTATTTTCATTACTAAATTAAAATTCATGTTTTTAAAATTAATTATTTTATTTTCTGTTTTCTAATAAAAACGTACTAATAGAGCAATATATTTTTGTATTTATTTTTGTTAAACTAATATTTTTTATGTTTCTTAAAGAAAGTTAATTGAAAATCAAAGCTTATTCTACTATAGATTGATCTTATTAAATTTATTATTAAATCTATTAATCAAAAATTTTTTGAGTTTTTTCGATAAAAAATTTATTTTAAAATTTCTCATTTTGATTTAATGAATAATCTTTAATAGTTTCATCTAAATGTAGCTATGTTTTTTCTAAATTTTAAAGAACATTAGTATAGTTTAAAAAATCTTCATTATTTTATTCCTCTTTTTCTTATTAGACATAATTTTTTTCTATATATTAATTAATATTTTTGTTTTTTATTTTTTTATTTTTAAAATTTTGTTTATAATATTTGAATGATTTTCCAGTTTGAGATTACATTAAAATTTTTATAATATTTTTAAAAATAGAAAATTAATTGAATTATATTTTATAAAAAAAAATTTTCACATAAATTTTGATTGAATTTCTCTTAGAATATTTTAAGCAGAATTATTAACTTCATTATCAGTTTAATTTTTTACTCTGATTTCTATAAATCCATTTTGAAAATTCAATTCACAAAATAATAGCACTAAATTATTTTATAAATCCTTTGCTGAACATATATATTCATCTCCAATTTTCTCTATCAGCTAAAATTATAACTAATCAAGTAATTAATAAAAAATTTATTCATTTTTTATTTTTGAATTTTTTATATTGTGTTCAACTTCATCACCAAAACTTTCCCAAAATTATTAAAATTAATCAGTATTTATATTGTGTTTTATGAATTTATTCAATATTTTGATTTATTATTATTATTATTATTATTATTATTATTAAAAGATGTTTTATTATTGTTATTATTTTGATTATTATTAAGGCTATTATTGCAATATTTTTTAATCAATTAAGTTAATTTATTTATTATCTGAAAAATCACCTAACAAATCAATAGTATCTTTTTTATCTTAGATTTTTAAGGAAGATTGATTTTTAGTAAATAATTTTTGATTTCCAAAAGAATGAGTTTTATTTTATTACTATAACTAGCCATCGAAACCAGCAAATAGATTTTTAGCAAGTTTTTTTTTTTCTAGATTTTCTTTAACAGGTTCTTCTTTTATAGTAGCAATATTAAAGGAATTAGATAAGTTGTTATTGTTGTTATTGGAGAAGGAAGTTTGATGATTGTTTTTATTTGAGGTCGATTTAAAATCTTCTGAACTGATAGATTGCATGTTATTATTCTTTTATGTCTTATCATTGTTAGATTGTATATGAGAATCCTTAATATCCTGAGAACTAAGATTAGAAAAATTAGAGGAGACCAACTTCTTCTCCTCCTTTTTATATTACTTATCTTTTGTCCAATTAGAAGGTCCGGTAAGTTTTAATCCAGTTGGATTTTATTGTTCATTTTTATTCTATTAATAAGGTTGATAGTTTAGATTGTCAGACTTCTTGATGAGGGACTGAAGAAAGGCAGAAGAAGAGTGGGAATTGTCATAGAGTTTGGCTCCATTGTCGATGGCTTTTTTGACGAAAGATTAAAGGAAAGGCAATTGAGGGTCAATAGTGACTTTATGACTAGCTTTGAGTCCTTTGCGGAGAGAGGATAAGTTATAATACTCGATAGCTCTCTACTGTAAACAACTGTGGAACTCTCCTGATGAATATAACTTCTTTAAAATACCTTCCATCTCCCCATACGCTCTACTTTCTCTTTTCAAACACACAGACAACTTCGCAATTGCATTTAAAATCCACCCTTTTGTTAGTTCTGACTCCAAATCCATGTCTAAACATTTCATCACTCTTTCTATCATTTTCTCTATTTCACTTTCATTATCTAAGTAAAACTCACTCCCTATTTCTCCATAAATCCAACACACTAGCTTTACTATACTATCAGGAACTTCTTATTCAAAGTTTATCAATTCATCAAACATACTTAGCACAAACTCACCATATTCATTTCCAAACTCTTCATAATTTTCTTAAATTAATCCTATCACATTGCTTAGTATTTAACTAGATATATGAATACTACAAATCATGAATAAATTTGTCATTGTTTTCAAGTACCTTTATTGTTAATCATATTATTTTAATAATTAATTATATATGTTAAAATATATTTATTAATATTATTATAAATTATTATTTAATATAATTATAAATTATTATTTATATATATTACCAAGACTAATTTGGAGCAAATTTTTCAGCAAGATGACATATTTTATTAACCATTTCTTTTTAGAAATAATAATCTTGAGTTTACTTCAAGAAATTAATGAGTTTTTCAACAATGATTTCAACATTAGTAGAGTTGGTCATTTTAAAAAGAAGTTGAAAAGTTTTTCTCTTAAGAGTTTCATCTTGATTTTCCAAACATTCAACTACTGTCATTTGATGTTCAACACAATATTTAGCATTAACATTAATAATGGAAATAAGAGCATTGATTCCTAAATATTTTAAGTTGTTATTTTCACAAGTGAGAAATCTACCAACACTACTAGCAGCAAGTTCCAATAAATTTTAATTAGGATATATGTTGGCAATAGTCATAACACATTAATAAGTTATGGCATAACCTATATTAGTTCCTGTATCATCAGCCTATAAATAATAAATATAATATAAATAATAAATATATTATAAAAATAAGAAATAAATACCCTCTTAAGAGCCTATTGTAAGACTTCATATATCTAATCAGAAGTCTTTTAATCATTTTCTCCTAAAAGGCTCAACAACTAAAGCAACTTGATTTGCATCCATGGAGCAGGCATCCTTTTGTAATCATAATCTCAATTGAGTTTATGCTCTATGATTTGTTTCATAATAACAACAAAACTAGTGGTAAGTTCCTTAATTGCTTTGATTTTGGGGATGTCTGATTTAAGTTTGAAGTATGTAAAATGAGTATAATAGAGATTAAGACAAACAGCCATAACAGATGGATCTTTATCATAAAGAGTTTTTTTGAGTTTGTCTAAGAAGTCTGGGACTGCATTGGGATCAAGTAGATAGATTTTATCGAGGACCATAATGGATTTCTTGCGGATGAGTTCATTAGAATGACTTATAAGTTTACATAATTAATCCTTAAGAGCATCGATAATGGAGATACTCATAAGTTTGGAAAGTGCATTAAGAGCTGTCACTACTTCCAACACATTCTCACTACCTAAATCTCTTTAGATTGTACTTACTAACAATATCAAGAACTCACTATTTGAATGTAAGAATAAACTGCAAACTAAATATCCCATCTTCTTTAATACAATCTACTTCGATTAAGTCAAATTCACAGCATGAATATGTGCAAATGAACTGTCATGACCTAACATCTCTATATAAATTGCTCGGATTAAATTCTCTTTCTGTTTCTTATTACTCTGATTCGCTTTATCTATGTTCTGCTTTAAAGCTCCCAACTCACTTATTATTAATTTGTCCTCCTCTTATTTTGATCTTGTTTCTCCTATTGCTTTTATCATTTCTAATATATCTTTGCTTAAATGGTTTCCATTAGACATCTTTTTATTTATTATTTTTATATTTTTATTATTCTATCTAATTTTCTATTATTCATTATTATAATCATATTTATATATCAAATATCATTATAATTTATTAAATATCATTTTCATAATTTTTATTCAAATAAAAACATATATTATTATATATATTTTATTTTTATATAAATTATAAAAATCTATAAATATTTATAATATCCTTTAGATATAAATGGCCAAAAGTAAAAATCACACAAACAAGAATTAGATAAGCAAAAATCATAGAAATGGAATTAAAAAGCCAAAATAACAAAGATACGTTTCATTAGCAGGAGTTAATCCTAGATTTTTAAGAAACAGAAGAAGAGCTATTAAATTTGATCCAACTGTTAAGAAAAGTATTAATTTAACCAAAAAAATACAATCTAAAATAGCCAAAAAATGATTTCTTTAAATATTAACATTCATATATTATAATAGCTAACAATTTTAATTTAAATTTATTAAAATCATTTATTAATAGTTTATTTTTTAATTTTATAAATCCATTTTAATTCATCTTTTATTAATATATGAAATAAATTTTAAAGAAAATTTATATTTTAATCCTTTTTTAAATATATATTTAAAATTATTTAAGTATGATAATTTAAGTAAATAAAATAAATAGTACTAATAAAAAAGCAAGATAAAGTATTAAAATAATACTAATCTAAAAAGTTAATAGTTTATATATATAAATTCAGCCAATAATAATAAAAAAAGATAAAAAGAAATAGAAAAGTGCACACGGATAAAGTGCTAATAATAGTTTTTCTTAAGGAATATATGAGGAGATAAAAGTTCTAATAGCTAATTATGATAAAAATAATAATATTATAAATAATAACAATAAAAATAAAAATAATAATATGAATAGTATTAATAATAATAAAATAACTAATTTAATTAATAATGAAATAATAAATTATAATATAAAATTATTCAATTAAGAAGTATATTAATAATGAAAAAATAATATATGATAAAAATGATAATAATAGAGATATAAATACCAAGAATAGATTAAGTGAAGGCTAAAGCAGTGACGATGAGTTTAAAAAGGGTAGGAATGATAGTTTTAAAGGCATTTACAATGAGAATAGCTAGAGAAATGGGAAAGAGACAGTAACCAATGACACAAAGTGTAGAAAAGAGACTTGCTGAATGACATCCTATTAGTTTGACGTTCAGAGTTATGAAGAGTGATCCCACTAAAACTATCATGAAAACTAATCCAAATACTTTGTCGGAATTTCCTCCTGATAAACTAGACATAATCAATGAAAGAAAAATGCACACCAGCAAAGGACCCCATAAATCCCAATCTCATAAATCTTTAATCTTCTCATCTTTCTTTAAAGGCATCAAAACAAACTATAATTTCAAACCCACTTTTTTTAAATCCTTACACTTTGTTTATCATTATATTATTATTAAAGATTTTTATATTTTGATATTCTTTTCTTTTTATATATTACGAATGTTTTGCTTACTGATTCTTTAAAATTACTAACTTCATCCAACTCTTCATCTAATAAATTGTCTAACTATTAATCGACCTCTTTATTTTCCTCATTTTATCTCTCATTTATAAATTTCATAGGATTAAAATAATCAAAATTGAAATTCATTTTGTTTAAAATATAAAATATAATTAATATTACTATCTAAAATATTAGTAATATAAATTATAAATTATATCAATATTGGTATATTTAAACAAACACATGATACTTCATTAATATTCTAAATAAATTTGAAAATTAAAATAATATTTAAGATCAAATAATATTATTAAAATTATTAAATAAATAATTATAAATTAAAATTTTAATTAATAATAAAATTATTTAAACAATCAATTTATATTCTCATAAGACAAAATATTATTTCTTAAAACATCTTTAATAAAAAAATAAAGTAAATATATCTATAAAAATAATAAATATATGTTTTTAAACGAAATAAGCGACTAAATATAAATATTTAATATTATTTATTATATTAATAAAAAGAATAAATTTAAAAAAAAATAATCTAAAAAATAAAATTATATATTATAATTAAATTAAAGAAATAAAAATTGCAAAATAATTAAAAAAATAAAAATAAATATTTTATATATTTTTTTTTTTTTTTTTTACGAAATAAATATTTTATATTAAAAAATAAAATTTTAGTTTAAAATTACAATAATAAATTAAAACTAAAATCTTTTGAAAAAATTTTGACCCAGAAAAATAATTGATAATAAATCAGAATTTATATAAATATTATTTTATCTAAAATATAAACTTTTTTATCTAATATTAAATTTAATAAATCTTGCTTTATTAAATAATATTAATTTAATAAAATAAATAAAATTATTATTAATGGAAATTTAAAATTTCTAAATAATTAGTCCAGAATAATTAAAAAGGAGTTAAATATAGGTCAGTTAATAATCTATTTAGAAAAAGGAATCCTAAGAATAAAATGATATTATTTTATAATTTAATGATAAATAGTTAAATAAAAAAATATAATGAATATTCGAGTATTTAAAATAAAGTTAATTGGTTTTTATGTAAGATTATGAAATAATAGAAAAAAATTATGATTATTTTAATTAATAAAAATAAAATTCTATAATAAAAAGTAAATAAAACAATAATAGTACATCAAAAACATCTGAATTAAGTTTAGAAAATAATTAATAGCAAATAAGGCAATTATCATTATCTATTAAAGATAGTTCTCTTCTTTAGAAGAGATTTTCAAAAAATGATAATTGTTAATCAATTAGTGAATTTTATATTTAATGAAATTAAATATAAATATTTTTAATTATTAATTTATTATTTATTAAATTAAGTTTTTTTTATATTAAAAGAATATGAAATATTTATATATTTATAATATATTTTTAATATAAAATAGGCTATTTTTATGTAAATTAATTTAATTAAAATCGAAATAATAAATAAATATAGATGATTATAATAAAAATGGTAAATAAATATAGATGATAAATAGAGATAAATATATTAAAAAATTAAATGTAATATAAATGTTAATCATAATTCATCGTGAGTATTTTCTGAGTCATCTTCTTGATTATCATAACTTTTCTTTGTGTAAATATTAGACATAATTCCCTTGCATTTTTCTTCTAATTCAGATTGTACCTTTTCAACTTCAACGAGTTCTGCAGAAGATTAGTTGTTTTCATACCATTCAAGAGATTCTTTCAAAGCTTTGTTGATGGTCTTCTTCTACTCATCAGATACTTTGCTAACAGAAGAGTCCTACTTTTCCAAATCCTTCAAGACATTCTTGACACTTTCCATGTAGTTCTTAAGAGTACTCAAAGCATTGAGTCTCTTCTTAGTAATAGCATCCTTCTCTTTATTATCTTCAGCATCCTTGATCATCTTCTAGATTTACTCTTCAGTGAGTCTACCTTTACTATTACTGATGACAATCTTCTAAGAGTTTCCAGTACCAAGATCCTTAGCACTTACACTCAGAATACCATTAGCATCAATTTCGAAGGTAGTTTCCAATTAAGGTTCTCCACTAAGGGCAGGAGGAATTCCCTTCAAAGTGAAAGAGTCTAATTTATGATTATCCTTAGCCAAAGGTCTTTCTCCTTCATAAACAGGGAACTCTACTGTAGTTTGATAATCAGAAGCAGTAGTAAAGATTTTGGTTTTCTTACAAGGAATAACAGTTCCTTTAGGAATGACTTTGCTAAACACTCCTCCTTCTAACTCCAATCCTAAACTCAAAGGAGTAGCATCTATAACTACTAACTCCTATTAACTCTATTCACCACAAATAATACCTCCTTAAACTGCTGCTCCATAAGCAATAGCCTCATCAGGATTTATACCAGTGTTTGGTTCCTTACCATTGAAGAATTACTTAACTAACTGTCTTACCTTTGGAATCCTAGTACTTCCTCCTACCAATACAATTTCATCTATTTAATCCTTACTTAAACCACTATCCTCAATAGCCTTGGCAACAGGTCCCATAGTTTTTTTGAATAAGTCTTCATTTAATTATTCAAACTTAGCTCTAGTTAATTATTCGTTCATGTCAAATCCTGAAACCAATCCTTCAATTTCTAACTAGGTTTCCATGACACTAGAAAGAGCTCTCTTGGCCTTTTCAACTTCTCTCTTGAGTTTCTAAATGGCTCTTTTATCATCCTTAATATCGACCTTGTACTTTTTGAGTATAAGAGTAATAAAATGTTCCATAACTCTTTGATCGAAATCTTCTCCTCCAAGATGAGTATCACCGTGAGTAGCAACAACTTAGAACATTCCATTTTCAATAGTAAGGACTGATACATCGAAAGTACCTCCTCCGAGATCAAATACTAATATATTTTTCTCTCCTTTCTTATCCAAACCATAAGCGATGGCTGCAGCAGTAGGTTCGTTGATGATTCTCACTACATTTAATCCTGCAATTAAACCTGCATCCTTTGTCGCTTATCTCTAAGCATCATTGAAGTAAGCAGGCA
>Ga0315908_10000943_pt1 | contig 22340 bp, 28 predicted proteins | sample LakEriMetagenome_12_FD_203520 | JGI IMG/M metagenome (GOLD analysis project Ga0315908, IMG submission 203520) | Freshwater fungal communities from buoy surface, Lake Erie, Ohio, United States - Buoy 4 MA124 | ecosystem: Environmental > Aquatic > Freshwater > Lake > Lake biofilm | place: USA...
TGGACAATAGAGGATGTCTCTAAAAAATCCATACTCTCTTTACTGAAAAACTTATTTTAATAATCTTATTTTTGCGACCTCGCATAGCTGAAGTGCCAGTAAGGATTCATCGTTCTATTTCCCCAATATATATTTATAGTTATAAACGTTGGCTTTACCCGTTTTGTATTCTTTGAGTATATGCCAGAAACTTTAAGTTTGTACTTGTCAAAACCAACCTTTTTCGAGCCAGAAGCATGTACTATTTTGATGTTTGGATTGGGGCACCCACTTCCTCCTACGAATGCGGAACTAACGCCTCTAAACAATTTGAATGTCGAGGTTGACGCCGTCCACGTAAGCCAGAAGTCTTTCTTTGCAAGGCGTTCCTTTAGTATAGTATTTATCATACTCAGGTCTAGTTGGCACTCATTTTCGCGTAAAAAGTTATTTGTATATTCTTGGAGTCTCTTGTCTATAATGCTTATCTTAGTTTTTTCACCCCCTCTACTTCTCATCCCTTCGTAGAACTTTTTCCAAAAAACTACGTGGTCTTTAACAAAACTCGTATCTGGCCTTTTCATTTTATAAACATCCTTTATGTAATCCGAGTACGGTGGCAACGCCCCTGGAGGCGTAAATAACTGGCCAGTGGAATCTAATTCTTTCAAAATATTGTACCAACCCTTAAGATAAACATCTCCTTCATTTTTAATCGTAAGAAGGTGGGCATTCTTAAGTTGAAGTGCAAAGAATTGAGGTGTACACGACCAAGGCTCATTTTCATTCGCGCATTTTGTCTGCGTTGCCTTAAACTCGACTGTAGAGTATTTACTCGACCCTTTTAATAATATTTCAAAATCGTGCGAATTTCCTTGCCCACCCGCAGGTTTAGCGTCTATCATAGACACTTTATTTTTCTCAAACTGAGACTTTAAGTTATAAAACAAACCTAATACTTTTTGGCTATTGTACTTTGGTACAATGCCTTTAGATATCTGATACAAACTAGTGCACACAAAATGTTCTCTTATTTTGTTGTGAATTCCAGTGTCTGGTCTTTTATTCGTGCCGTCTTTAGACTCGCTTCTTTGTTTAAAAAACGATTCTATGATTTGTTTCTCGTTTACTACGGACTCATTTTTAAGTATAGACAATTTCTTTGATGAAGAAAAACGGTTCCAATTTTTTCTAGTTATATTCTTATCTTCTAGAATTTTTGTAAGACGTGGTCCATAACCACAAGGCCCTGTGTAAAGTTCTACAATAGACTTAGCATGGTTCATCTTCGTTGCCGAATATGTTCTCATTATCTTTGGTGCCTCTCTTTTCGGAGAAAAAAACGCGTTCTTCTTAGAAATCCTAAAATCTTTTATACTAGAAATCAGTTTTTTGTCATTGTTTTTGTCTATTTTTTTTGATACAATTGGAGAATATCTCTTATGAGCTTTTTCAGTAGACATTCTAGGCGAACGACTTAGTCGGGTCTTAGGACTAGTTGTTTCTATAGAATGTTTAGAGCCAGAGGGGAGGGGTACACGTTTTTTTTCATCTTTTAAAGCATATAATTGTTCTAGTTGATGTACGGTTGGTTTCTTGTCAAATGTAATGCCGTTTTCTTTAGCTTTCTTGAGAAGTAACTGTTTTTTGGTAAGTACTTTTTCATCTAGAGTTTTATTTCTAGAAAGTTTATTTACGTTATACCTACTTTTTAACCTAGTTAAATTTTCTTTATGTGGTATTGGTGGATACACCATATATATATTAATTCTTTATTTTATTTGAAATAATCGCAAGAGTGAAAAATGTTTGCTAGTATTATGAACGCACATGATAACTGGCCAAAAGTCCAGGAACTATACAACAAATCAAGGAATGATGGTATGAGCCACGTCAATGCCGTAAAAGCAGTGAAGAAGCTTTACAAGGGAGTGGGCCCCGGAAACCAGAAGCGTCTCGAGGAAGGGTATGCACCCCAAAAACCTGACCACGAGAATTCCACCGTCATCAGCACGTTGGACCTGAAGCGCCTCGCAAATGGCGGGGGCGATTGGAACGTGACCGGTGTAAAGTTGAAGAAGAGCAAACTGACGACTTTCAAGGGGAGGGACGTCGTAGAAACTATTTACGGCAAGAACTCTGGAACGAGCAAAGACCCCGGGACGGGAGGTTTCATCTTCACTGCGAAACCCAATAAGATGAACAACCAGGAAATCGCTTTCTCGTGGGACGTATTTTATCCAAAAGGGTTTAACTACGTGCGTGGCGGGAAGCACGGTGGAACGTTCATTGGCACGGGAGTTGCCAGTGGATATCGCCATTCCCCCGGCGGTGCAAGTAACCGAATAATGTGGCAGGTGGATGGAGGCATCATTTCTTATGTTTACCCGTCGTCAGGCCTCAAGCAAAAAATACATGGTCTAGAACCCGAGGGCCATGGCATAGGGTTCTTCAAAGACGAACTGGCCAAGGCGTTAAAGTACGACACGTGGAATACCATAGAAATCGGAACAAAGATGAACACGTTCAAAAATGGCGTGCCGCAACTCGACGGCGAGTCTTACGTCATCGTGAACGGCAAGAAATGTGTGCAAAAGGGTATTAACTGGAGCAGTAGACCGAGCATTGACATAAACAGGTTCGATTGGAATACCTTCAATTGGAGGAGAAAAACGTTCGGCCACGAGTAAACGGATATCTCGTGGAAAACCCCGTTAGCTTTCCGTCTATGAAGCAGGCGTTAGTGAAATCAATGATTTTGCGACATTGTCAAATTGCGGGAACTCCCTTAGAGCTCGTGATACCAAGGAGCATTTGGAAACTGTGCTCTGGCCAAGAGAAGACCTTGGGTATGGTAAAAATTCACGAGATTGGGTGATCCGCAGCCAAGCTCCTACGGATTAATTTCTATGGAGAAGGTTCAACGACTAAACGGCAATGGGTCTAGTGCTTTGCACAGGCTTAAGATATAGTCTAGTCCCTTTAAATATCGCGAAAGCGAGGGTATTTACGCTTTGGTGGACCATCTGCCACTCCGACCACTCAGACATGTTATTTTTCCAACTTCCAGATGAAGACATACTCGAAATAATATCATATTTAAATACAAAATTGCTACGCGTCAATATGTCTATTGCCATAACATATTGACACTCTTTCTCATTTAACTGGCGTCTTGGGAAGTAAAGTATACTACCTCATCAATTATGGACTTCATCAAGAACGCCGAGCGGTTTGTCGAACTACACATGAACCTGGCAGAAATTGCGAAAACTACAAAAGACATGAGGAAGGAAAAGGCAATCCTGGGAAAAGAGCTGCTCGAATACATGGTCTCCCACAACATCAAAGACCACGTGTATGAGGATTTCACGATCCTCAACAACGAAAAGGAAGTCAAGAACAAGCTGAGTCTGGAAGTCGTAGAGGGCATGCTCGAACATTTCTGCAACGAGACCCTGGATCAGCAAAAAATCGACAGCATCCTCTCCGCGATCGCAGACACCGAGCTATCGGGCGAGACAAAGAACTCGCTGAGCATCAAGAAGAATAAGCAGCCGAAGCAGCCTCGCAAGTCTAAGAAGCAAGCCGAATCTGAGAGCCACGAAGATATGTAAATACAACGGAAATTAATATTTGAATATGTAAAAATGACGACAATTACGTACGAGAACCCTCTATTGCCGCCACCGCAACTCATTCAGCCGGATATCAATGAAGTTATGGCTCCGTTGAAGGACCCAGACGCAAATGACTTGTTTCTTGACATGCCGTACGTTCCTATTCCCAAGGCAATAGAAAACGTCGGCTCCCTCCAACTCAACAATTTAGCAACTGCCAGAGATGTAAAGACTCTCCAAGATAAAGTAAATAAAAATGCAGAGGCCATGTACGCCCAATCGACGGTGAAAGGTCTCACACTCAGAAATGGCGTGGAAGATATGCGAGAAGCTCTTGTTGGAATATGGGAAGACCTCTACAAAAATAACATGAATGTGTCCATGGGAACTCTGTTTACCAAAAACAACCGATTGAGGGGGTTAGGAATTTTCTTCATTCTGTGTGCGGTGGCATATCTAATGTTTGTTACATTTGGATGATTGTCGTTAGATGTGTTCGGTTTCAGATTCAAACGCGGCTTCTAGGTCAGCATACAGGTCAACATCATCGGTCTTTCCGTTCTCGAGAACCTTGATTTCTTCGCGGGTCTTGAACTGGTCCCAGTCGACCACGGCATTTCCATTGCCGTCAAAATGGCAAAAATCGTATTCGTGGTTGACCTTGATCTCAAGAGACACGTTTTCCTCAACCTCGAACATGTTATCGCTCATGTAATCCTCGTCAGCGTCCTCGTCAGCGTCCTCATCAGCGTCCTCATCAGCGTCCTCATCAGCGTCCTCAACAATGTCCTCAACAATGTCCTCAACAATGTCCTCATCGGCATCTTCGTCATCCTCATCAGCGTCCTCGTCATCCTCGTCAGCGTCCTCATCATCCTCGTCAGCGTCCTCGTCATCCTCGTCAGCGTCCTCGTCATCGACAATGTCATCATCGTCATCCTCGTCAATGTCCTCGTCCTCGACAATGTCATCATCGTCTGGGAGAGGGACCTTGAGAGCCTTAACCAATATCTTCTTGGCCTCCAGAGCGCGTTTCTGTTCCTCTTTCTTCTTCATCGCCTCGAGCTTCTTGCGGACCAGCTCGATCTTACGGAGCAGTTTCTTGTGCTCCTTGGCGTCCTCTGCAATCGCTTTCTTGATAGCGGCCTTGACGATCTTCTCCACGAGCTTGTGGGTTTCTTTCTCGGCCTTTTCCTCTGCCTTGATCGCGGCCTTGACAAGCTTCTCGGTTTCTTTCTCCGCCGCCTTCCGCGCTTTCTCAGCGGCCCTCGTCATCGCTTTCTCAGCGGTCTTCCGCGCTTTCTCGGCGGCCTTAGCCTCAGCCATCTCGATCTTCCTGAGCTCACGCTCCTGCGCCTTTGCGAGCTTCTGTGCCTCAGTTAGCTTTGCCATGGTGGTCGGGAAATTTGGTGTATTTGATGTATTTTACGAAGTGATGGGTTTATGTAGACTTTGATATTCCGGGGACAAATGACAACTCCGGGGACAAATGACAACTCCGACTTTGTTGATTCGAAAAATACTCGGCAGTACTGTTCGAACCTGTTGTGTTTAAATATGTTGTGTGTTTAAATGTAATACGTATCAAACTCGCCAAAGGAATTAAACGACGTATGAAGCACCCTCGTGTACGCGCCCCAACGCGGGAAATAAATCCAGTCGTCTATTTCTAGGTCGGGGAGATGGACCTGCTTGTTAATTACGTCAATTCCGTCGCACGTGCACCCGTAGATAACGCTAATGTGTTTTTGTTCGTTTTCGTCGGCGTCCTTAGCCACGACGGGTTCCGGCACTTCCTTTTCGTATATCACGTTCGAGAACGCCCCGTATGTGGACTCGTTGACGAAGTACTCGTGGAAGCCATCGCGGATACGCTTTCCAATTATCTGGCACGCGACAATAGAGTAGTGTTGCGCGAAGAACCTCCCGGGCTCCGCGATGAATTGAATTGACGTATCTGAAAAAAAGTCGCGTATCCCGTCTAAAATGTAGTCCGCCACGCACATGGTGACCGTGTCGTCATCTTCTATGTCTGCGTACATACCCCCGCCAATGTCAATGATAGTGGTGTCATGCCCCATGCCTGTCGCGATATCGTACGCCTCCCTAGCTGACTTGAGCGCCTTCCAGTACGCGTCCGGGTTCCGAGATCCCGACCCCACGTGGAACGAAATACCCCTGACGTTCATCCCGATGCGCTTGGCGTGTTCTAGGAGGGGGACGACCTCATCTGCATTTGCGCCGTATTTCTCGAGTTTGACGAGAGCGTGTGGGTCGTCACAGCGAATACGGAGCACCATGTCACAGCCCGGGTGGTACAACTTTACCTTGTCCAGCTCGAAGGTGCTGTCAAACGTCGCGATGTTTACGCCAGCGGCTTTGGCGAATAAGATGGCGTCTGGAGACTTAATAGTGTGCGCGAACAAAATACGGGAGGGAGACGCCCCGGTGTTCAAAACCTTGAGGATTTCTCCCTTAGAGGCACAATCAAAATTGGCTCCTTTTTTCTCTAGGTGCTTAAGGAGAATGGGGTCGTCGTTGCATTTGACTGCGTAAAAGGGCTGGACCCCTGGGAGCAAGCGATGCCATTCGTCGACAAGACGTTCTACGAATTTAGGGTCGCAAACGTAGAAAGGCTTTTCTTGCATCCTATCTAGGAGAATTTGACGAACAACGTCTTTCATAGTATATCAATGAAAGATTTTTTTTAAGTTATGCATCTCTAAGAGGCATAAGGGGGTTCTTTTTCTTGCCAGATTTGCTGTCAACAACAAAGAGGCCTCCGCGGGGGCCCTTGAACACCTTGAGGCCGTTTCTGTCTACCTTTCCGGTGAATGGGTACTTGCCTTTGTCAAGGCGGTTCTTCAGCTTGTTATGCAGATAGGGAACTCTTGCCCCGCTTGACGAAATGACGAATTTCCCACCCCTCTTTCCCGCGTAGATTATCCTTCCCTTGTCGTCCTTCTCGCCAGTGTTCATCCCGTCAAATTTGTGGCCAAATTGTCTATCGGGGGTCGAAAGATCGCTTCTCCCCGAGTTGTCTCTGGGCAACATGAGAGGGCTCAGCGCCTTCGGGACGATTTTCCTCGCGGGGGTCGAAAGACCGCTTGGTATATATTCGCTTCTCCCCGAGTTGTCTCTGGACAACATGAGAGGGCTCAGCGCCTTCGGGGCGATTTTCCTCGCGGGCTTTGCCTTCGGGGCGATTTTCCTCGCGGGCTTTGCCTTCGGGGCGATTTTCCTCGCGGGCTTCTTCTGGGTGCTCAGTGTGGGAGAAGGCGCGTTGAGACGGCCGTAATCATTGAGCAGACTCAACGCAGGAGAAGCAGACTTCCTTTTCCCGGCGGGAGTTTTACTTGTCAGGGCTTTTTCGATATAGTTCCAGTTGAAATTATCCCTACCGGGGGACTTCCCGAGGATGTCGGAAAGAGTGGGAGACCTCTTGTTGGGAGACGACCTCTTAGATGATTTAACAGAACCAAACATCTTTTCAAGATTGTTCAGGTTGGGCATATCTTCGTTACTATTCTTCATCTATAGTATAAAAGTAACAAATATTTTATTTGACGGTTCAGTAATTTTATTTGACGGTTCAGTAATTTTCGCTGTACAATTTTTCAAACGAGATGAAATCGTTCGAGAATGGTGCGAGTTCGGTCTCGTCTATGTGCATCACGCCTTTAACCCCGGAGTCGTCCTTGGGCTTTGACAGGCCGTTGAATGACGCTAATTTTTTGATCCACAGTCTCCCGTTGGGAGCGACTATTGCCACCAGAGCGAGTTTCACGGAGAATGCCTTCACTTGATCGTACACCACAAACGCGATGTCGTAATGGACATTCTTCAGGTTGTCAACGCCCTTTGCTGCGTATTCTACGGAAATGAAGTTGAGCACGGGAGCGTCGGGGCCTTTCACCCTAGCGAGCGCCTTTTTGGCGACGGCTTCGACCTCGGAGTCGGAATACGGAGCCGCCTCTGGGAAATTCGCCCCCTGGATAAGGGAAGAAGGGGCTTTCTTGTCCGTGAACCGGGACAGCACACGATCGAAAGACGTGGCAGTGTCAGGCACTGGGTCTGCGAACACGAATGACAGGTTCAGAGGCTGTTGGGTGTAGCTCTGCATAGGATTGTCGGGGATAGGCTCCGCGAATTTTCCTACTACGACCCCGTTCTCGAACTTTTCTTTGTTCCTGTAATACATAAATGCCGCTGCAACAATCAGGATGAGCACCGAAAGTCCCAGGAACATTTGCATTTACCTTTGTAAATATTTTTAAAAAAAAATGTTTTTCATCTCAAATGAACAAAAGTACCGGACTGGTAATCATCAGCAAAGAATGCCCGAACTGCATCCGCCTCCTCGACGTCCTTAAGCGCATTCCTGACCACGGCCTCCTCATCGTAGAGTATCATGGCCTCACCCCCATGCAGCGCGTGGGCATCACCGCCGTCCCGACGCTCATCCAGAATAACGGGTCACGCGTTGTGGGAACGCCCGTGTTCGAATACGTAAACGAAAAGTTCTACCAGAGGATGATCGTAGACGGCTTCGAAAGCAACGACAACGAACTCCTGTTTTCTAACGTCGGAGACCCGGCGGGAACCGGCGAGTGGGACACTGGCTATGCTACGCTATAAGATGGCAACTACTTGCTCCTGATCGGCAACTACTTGCTCCTGATCGGCAACTACTTGCTCCTGATCGGCAACTACTTGCTCCTGATCCATTGCGTAGCGATTATCTTTACACCGCCGTTCACCGGCATCCCTGCATGTAGCGTCTCCTTGTAGAGTTTCCGTGTCTTTGGGTCCGCGCACCAGAAGAACACGGCATCCCCCTTCTTGGGCTTTACGACCTTGTTAAGTGTAGGGAAATCCGTCTCGCCACCGGATGTGGGCTCTTTCAAGTACACAAGCATCGTGGCTATGCGTTGGTTTTTGGGACAACTTTCGTCGCAATCGTCGCCGTCAAAGTGGTGCTTGTAGTATCCGTTTTTGTAGTATCTGGCAACCTGTATATCTTCGCAGTCATACGCGCTTTCTTCGAGGCCTTTCGTCTTCAAGAAATCTTTCGTCCGCTGCCGCAGGGCGTCCGCCACTGAGTGGTCCCCGTCGGACCACCACGTCTGCTCGCTCTTCCGAGACTTCAAGTCAAGGTACGCCGGGTCGTCGTCCTTGAACCCGGCAACCTCCGATGCGACAAACCCTTTCTTGACGGATGCCTGTATAAGAGCGTCGCATTCTGCATGGGACAACATGTTCGGGATGGTTATGACGTAATCGCCCTTTGGTGGCAGGCTACTTTCTAGAGTAAACGCCTCGTTCCTCGTCCAAAGGGACATAATAAGAACGACCACGAGGAGAATTAATAGCACAAGCTCGGAAGAAGAAATCATACTACATGTAGATATTTTTGTTATTGGCGAAATATGTGTATTCTCCAAACCACACTTCATTTTAGTGTTTTCTGTGTAAACAAGAGTTTTCAAAAAAAAAAAAAAAAAAATAATGGTCCTACTAGATACCTCTAACGCTCTACATGACTACTAGCTACTACTAGATAGCTCTGTAAAAATTTTTCTAAAATTATGTTTTTCAGCATTAGAATGAAGTTCTATAAGTGCCCTTTGTATACGTGCTCGTGTGGTTATGATACAATGAACAGAAGCAACGCAAAGAAACATGAAAACACCACTGGTGATCATTCAATATCAGTAGAAACCATAGAGTTCGTGAGACGCACGGATTATGAAGCAAAACCTGTCACAAACATCGGTCAGAAGGCGGATACCATCCATAATGACAATTCTACGAACATGACTGACAATTCTATTACCATTAACCTTGTGGTCCCAGAGCAGAGCATCGTTGGTAGCATTCAAGATGCCATCCAGAGCGAAGAGTGCATCCGCGAGATACGTGGTGCCGACCCACAACAGATACCTGCCATTTTGTTCAAGTATACTCGCGGCACGATGTCTGGGAAACCCCTCATCAAATACGACCCGAAGAAGAACGTCGTGGAAAGTAAAGACCCCGTCACCGGGGAGGGGGTGAAGCAGAAACTATCAAAATTTAGAAACGATTACCTCGCGAAGCAGACCGACATTTACGACGAAACGTTTCACATCCCGTATCTCCCCCAGCCAGTGAAACGCGATATGCTCGCGATGACTACCCCGCAGTTTTCTACCGGTGTTAAGAAAGACAATCCTGTGTCGCCTGCCGAGGTCATCAAGATATGCGCTACTGGTGACCACCGGATGTATAAACTCCCTCATGATACGAAACGTTTTTACACTGATGTTGCCGAAAATGTTGACACCGAAATAAAGTCGTGTTCGTGATTTATTTTAAGTCCGCTAGTCTATCCGTTCCATTTCTATGCGACCTCCGACCGAGGAGTATACTATGGTCTTGACGCCGTGCTGCTTCAGCGCCGACATACACATTGTGCACGGCCTCGAGTTCCCGAGATATCCGGTCTTGGAGACGCGCACGATGACCGCCTTTAGATTATCGTATACGTCAGTATTTAGCTTCCACAACGCGTCCATCTCGGCGTGCACGGAGTACGTTCCGATGTTCTTTCTCCCGTGATTGAATCCGCTGGACACCATCTTTTTTCCGGACATTATGACACACCCGTGGCGGAAAGGCTGATCCGCCTGCTCCGCGCATGTGATCGCCTCGTCAATCGCCTCGTTCAGCCTCATGGGGATGTGTGTCCCTATTTTTTTTAAGTTTGACGCGTGTGCGGGGCTATATGTAGACTTTCAGAGCCCGGGGTAAAATGACAAAATGCTAATTTTTGTTGTTGCGTTTATTTAATTCATCTTCCATCGGTTATTGCATTCGTGACACCGTGCATAAGTTGTAATACCCTCGTCCGCTGAACGAGTCTGGAGCTGATAGTAGGACGTCTTCTTGGACCCGCACTTCCTGCACTGGAGCATACCATCCGGCATGTCCTTGGGGTCTAAGCACGAGGCGTCCGAGAAGCGAAGGGCTCGTTTTGCCGCCAGTTCAAACGCCTTTTCCCATTTATCTGGGCAGATTTCGTGCGGCTTTGCGTTCACGAACTGTTTGATTGACGCTTGCCCCGCTTTCATTTTTTCTAGGATATCCGGGCGCTGTCTGATGTTATATCGCACGCTCAGGATTTTTTGCGTATACGCATTCCTGAATGAAAAGTTGTCCCAGTCTAGTTGTATGTCCCGCTTCTTGCAAAACTCGACCGAGTGGTTCCACGAGGCCTTTTCTAGAAACGTGGCAACCTGTTCGTCCTCTACTGCGACAGTCAGCATTTTCCGTGCCTTCATGCGGATTTCATCCGGGAGCGAAACCGGCTTATAAATTTGTTTGGAAGCCATTCTGGGTTGCATATCCATTGGTTGTATACGATAGTGAAACGTCGATATAAAATAATATCGACGTTTTTCCTCCGATATATTATGTTGGGTTACTATATATGTCAAACAATATGACCAAATTGCCGACGAGTGGTTCTGAGGAGCTGTTTACAGATTTTGTGTATGGTTCGGGGATTGGAAAGCAGTCTAACAACTGTTATTCGTTCGCTATCGATTGGTTTGGCAAAAACAAACGCAAGCTGCAACCGGGCGAGATTTCGAAAACTCTCAAGAAAGACGATGACCTCACCGACCCCAAGATCCTCAAGGAGCGCGTGCTGGCAGATCTTGCCACGAAGAAAGACGGCGGCTACCTTGCGAAGCCGTGTGTGAAATGCAAAGAGGGCTACTACAAGGTGATGGCATTCGTTTCCAAGGGACGCGACTATCACTGGTATCGACAGATGGGCGATATGATTACCGATACCAATGGCAAGAACGTGAACACGCTCGCAAAGAACATGAACGTCAACAAGAGTACTATAAACCTCCCCCAGAACTCTAACAAAGTACTCGTTCAAAACAGCGGTCTCTGGGCGCACAAACGGGGGCTCGCGGAACTGACGGTAAAGGACGCGTCTGGAAAGTATATCACTGACCCGAGGAAAGCCAATAGAGATTACGATAGTCTTAATTACACGACGTATGTTGCGAGTTTCTGTATAAATGCTGGTTTCGGAAAGGGTGGTCCTGTGTCATGCAACGGAAAAAAGACGGCGTGATCAGGGCGGACGAAGTCGTCACAGAACCAAACACCACGAGTGATATGTAAAATCACAAGCACGTGTGGGTCAACATCATCATCTCGCCGTGTGTGATGGTGCTTTCGCGGCGGAAGAAATCACCAATAGACTTCGAGATATCTTTTAGTGTCATCCCCGTTTAATTGTATAGCAAGATATTACATTGAAACGACGATATTATTTTATATTGACGATATTAAATAATATTTTTTATTATCACTTCGTTCGTTTTAGAACCAGGGTTCTTCGAGTTAATAGCGCGCGGGCATGACACGATACGGACATCGTATACGTCTTCAGAAAAAGAGTCTAGGACCAGTGGTGTATTAGAATTACTCATAGAAAACCGGGGGAGCGTCTTTATTAGATCGAACAAAGATCCATGGTCGAGGAAATTTTGCGAATTGTATTTAGTGAACGATGTGGTCGTTTCAGGAACGTACGGTGGATCTAAATATACGAAATCTTGTTCTTTAACGTCTGCGAGAAACTCGTCATACGATGTCGAAGAAAACACGACGTTTTTAATAGAGCGTGAACACTTTCTTATATATTCTTCATCAAATATTGTTGGATTTTTGTAGTGGCCAAACGGAACATTCATACCCCTAGGTCCTTCTCTATACAGCCCCCTAAACCCGGTTTTGTTGAGGTAAATAAACAGTGCGGACGTCTTCACAGACAAAACCCCACGCTGTTTCAACTCGTTAAATATGGTTCTATTTTCATAGTACGATTCTTCGTCGTTTTTCAATTTCCGGAGTTCTTCTATCAAGTCGCCAACATTGTCTCTAACATCTATAAAAGTCCGAATAAGAACTTTATTTATATCATTGACACAAATTTTTTTCACTGCGATATCACTTTCTAATAGCGCAAACATCACAGATCCCCCTCCTAGGAATGGCTCATAATACGTATCAATGTCGTTAGGAAACGTATCTAGGACTTCCTTTATTATTTTTTGTTTTCCGCCAACCCATTTCAAGAATGGTTTCATTTTAATGTCTACATCTTAATCATCTTAATTTATGTTTATTTATGTTTGTGACGATATACACAGCACAGTGTTGGCATACAAACCGTTCCTATAAAACATTTTCTAACGGACCGATTAAAATAAATACATCTTTTATTAAAAATGTGTTTTTTAAAATACATTTTAAAAAAAAACACCATAAAAGTGTACGAGGAGATGACATTTTCCGAGTTTTACGACAAATATTCGCAATTACTGATGCCGCGCGTATCCAAGAATAGATTTCTGCGAAGCAACCGGTACCACCGGCTGTTTTCTAATGGCACCATCCGTTGCGGAGCTTCCGTGGTCATACCCGACGAGATTGTCATTTGACCCGGGGGCTTGATAACCATAAATATGATATTCTGCGTCTCGTGGTGTATTCACAAGTGTATTCACAATGAACTCTGTGCGCGATTTTGTCAACGAGTTCTTGGAGAATGAGGCATTCTGGTTCTCCCAGAGTGATGAAACAGATGATATGTTCAGGCGGCACGAGAACGCGCTAAACTTTTCACTCGAGGACCAGCGGAACCTCAGCAACGCGGACATTGCCAATCTGGTAATTACGTTTGACCAGCTGCCTCGACACGTGTTTAGACACACGCAAAGCAACCACGTCATTGAATACTTCCTCCACCTGGCACTCTCGTTCTTCGACCGATTGAACGTAGAGAAGATCCGCGACGACGTTGTGTTCTGCTTTGTTCACCTGCCCCTTCGGCACACCAAGGATCCTGTATGGATTCGGCACGCCGCGAAAGCGGTGTGGAGTCGTGCGACGCCGGGGTGTCACGAATTCGTCCATCGTTTCCTGAAAGCGTCATACGAGCGCTGTCCGACGGGCGACCAGAGTCCGTTTATCCATACCGTGTGCAACGACGTCATCTTCGATGCGGAGAAACACGCCCGGACGACTTTTTTTACCCCCGACGACTACGCGTTGCGAGTAGACAGGAACAACCACATAGTAAAGGAAGTGGAGACCGCTCTGAAAAGAGTCTCCCCCCGCGAGATCACGATGTCTATTTCCGGGGGCGTAGACTCGATGACGCTCTTCCACATCCTCTCCGGGCTCCGCGGTATTTACGGTTTCGAACTCCGCGTCGCGATGGTTAACTACACGAACAGGAAGTGCGCGTACGACGAGGAAGCCTTTGTTGCCGATTGGGTAAACTGGAGCGGGCACGCCATCCACGTCCGCCGCATTGACGAGATAAACCGCCAGCCGTGCGTAGACGCAGGTATGCGCACGACCTACGAGAGCTACACGCGCAACGTTCGGTACGGAACGTACAAGACGATTTCTCGTAGCGCGCACGTGGCAATGGGCCACAACAAGGACGACGTGTTGGAAAACATCTTCCAAAACATTGCCACGGAGACAAAGTACTACAACCTTTCGGGGATGGACACCGTGGTGGAGCAAGACGGCATCAAGTTCTTCCGACCGCTCCTTGGTATCACGAAAGACGAAATTATTGAATACGCACGCAGCCACAATATCCCTTTCCTTCCTAACTCGACCCCGCCTCACTTTATGCGCGGTCAGATTCGGAACACGATTGTTCCCACGATGAACGCGTGGAATGACCGGTTCATTCCGGGTCTGTTCAAGCTCAAGGACTCTATGTCTGAACTGAGCGGCGCGATGGACGTTCTTTCTGACAACTTCGTTCAGTCGTTCGAAGGGGGGAGCGCGCTCGTAGACGTGCGCTACACTGGCATGAGAACGATGTTCTGGCGTTCCGCACTGAAGAAGATGTTCCCTGGCGAGACATTTCGTTCGCGGATGTTTGTTTCGTTCATGGAATCGCTTGCCGCGTTTGACACTGAGATGAATTTCGTATTGAACAAAAACGTCATGGTAAAAATGACGAAAAAGAAAGATGGTATTTTTGTAAAATTTGTAAATTAATGTTGACAAGACGCCACGGCATCTTCTAAAAAAAAATAGTTGCTTACTTTAACAATGCCACAATACCCATTCGAGAAAGCCGTGAGAGGAGCAACGAACGACGAGTACGAGAGGCGCCGCGCGAAGACAGAAGGGAAATCCGGAATTGGCAGGACCCGCGAGAGGCTCAATTGGCAGAAACGTCACATGAAACACGCTGGCGATGTGCACAAAGGGGCCCTCGCCTCCGCGAACAAGTACGGAAAGGAGTCGCGCGATGCCGAGGCTGCCGTGGCTATGATACGCGCCCGTGTCAACAAGGCGAGCCCCGCTCAGAAAGAGGCGATGAAAAAGTCCCTGGAAAACGCGATGAAGAAAGCCAAGGTTGCGGCTAACACCCACAGGCTGTGGAAAAAGCGCGTGCAGAAAGCCGAGAGCGAGATGCAAAAGCTCCGCCAGAGCATTGCTAAAAATACTGCGAAGCTAAATGCCAAGCTTGCCGCTAGACCGGCAAAAGCGGCTACCCATGTGAACACCGGGCGTAAAAACAGCAAGGGACGCGTCATCCACAAATCCCAGACCGGCGCTTTGTTTGTGATCGTTGATGGCAAAAAGCGTTACCTGAAGAAGTAAATAAGAAATAAATAGAGTATTTTTCGTTCGCGTGTGGTCACTCAAACGAAAAGTGCGTCTTGTCGGGACTGGCATTTACACTATGTTTGTAAGAATCTTTTCTAGAGGCATTCCATAACGACATTTCAGGTTGGCAACGAGTTTTGGTGTTATTTCCACTAGACGCCCGTTTACCCACATGGTGTTACACCCCACGTTATTTGGCTTCTGGCATCTCAACCCTACTTTCGATCCTGTCCCCCAATAAGGGTATTTTTTGACGAACGCGGGATCCTCTGCGATTTCATTGTAGTACAGCTTCATAAAATCGTTTTTAAACGGGTAGTTTGCAAAGTTTTCGCTTTTCAGGTAAGCAATGCCGGCTATGATGAGTAGTATTGCGATGGCAATAAATGCTGAAAACATGTGCTGCATTTTATGTACTCAAATATTTTTATCTGTTTTCATAATTACAAGTCGTATTTTATGCTTTGTTCACAGCATTCAGAACGTCGACCAGGGTAATGTTTTCCTGGATGTTTACGAGGGTCCGCTGATACGTGAGAATGTCGTTCGCCTCCGTCTTGTCAGTGCGCATCTGGATGGGGGACCACGCGCCGCCCCCATTATGGGAACACTCGACGACGGTGCCAATGAGGAACATGTTCTTTGTAGTGTCGTAACTCGCGATAGACACGTTCTTTCGAACCGCGGGGTCAAACACGCCAAGGGTGCCGGCGGCGTCCATAACGATGAAGTCGATGGTGTGCTTATCGTGCGGTTTGAGCTTGAAAAAATCAAAATCGCGGCCATATGTGACCGACTTGTTGACGTTCACCATCACATATCCGTCGGTGTGGAAAACCTTCTCCGATGCCTCCAGCCGCTTCTTCACGTCGGGGGACTCTACGGGCGTCCAGTCTTTCAGGGCCAAATCCGCGGGGTCCTTGGGGTGGGACCGAAAACTGCGGAGGGAGCGACGCATGGCGGTGAACCGTTCGCCCATGTTCAAATGGGACACGGTGACGCCAGAAATAACCACGGCGTCAAAGAGCATAAAAGTCGGGGTCCCGTTTTTGGTCACGGTTAGTTCCCCGTCGAAGATAGTTCCCTGATACAAGGAACGGGGGACCGTTTGCAGTGGGAAAAGAAACACGTTCATCGCGCGGTCGATTATCGCGACCACCTTGTAGCCACACAACCGCGTGAACATCATGATGTAGCGCGTGCCGTCAGTCTTGGGAGAGATGACGTATCCACTTCGAAGCTTTGAGAGGTCTTTCTTCTCGATGCTGACGGGGTTGGGGCCCGGGAGACGAAACCGCTTATGGTCGTCAAGGGACAGACGTTTCATCTCCACGAGGGCGCCGTGTGCCGACTGACCAGTCAGCTGGTGCAGCGAGAACTCCTTGCCGTTGACAAACACGGCGCTCTTCTGGGTCTGCATGATTGTTTCGTTTTTTACAATTGAACCCGAGTTAAGTTGTTTATATAGACACACCCAGAGACGGGGTCAAATGACAAATGTGCAACGACAGAAACACGTAAATCTTATCACTTCATCCAGAGACAGATGTTTAACAATCAACTTTCTTCTTGTAAAGCAACATCATGGCGTCGCGTTGAATGAGAGAGTTCAAGTCATTGATTTCAACAATCTGTGAGTCGTTGAACAAGTTCCATTTGCCAGAGGGTCCCTTAGCCAGCGTCATCCAATGGTTTCCGCTGTGCACCATAACAACGAATAGTTCGTACACGGTGTCCGAAAGTTTCAGCTGTGTATCATACCCAATGAATGGCTTTGCAGAAGTTTTTTGTAAATACACGGGCAAAATGAGAGGAAACTTTGTGATGTCTTGTTTCACGTTGGTGTCTGTATCGTGCAGAAATTCGCGGATTCCGGCCTCGACGGTAGGGTGTTTCATACTGATTGTTATACCATCAAAGTGATTGAACACGACTTCGCCGTCCGTCGCGACTCGACGCGTCTGCCCGGTGAAAATGTCCGAGAGGAACGTGGAAGAGTTCTTGATGACGTATTCCTCCCACGCCTTTGCGTCGCAAGTCTCCGGGAGAACGAAATCCTTTTTTGGCAGGAACACAGAGTTCAAGGTCTCTATAATTTTCATGAAACATTCCGTGGCGTCGTACATCTTCTTTCCCGCAAAGTTTCTGTTGATTCTGACGTAAATATCGGTGATATCCGTAATGGCTTCTACGCCCGTGTGCTCGAAAGACGACCAGTATCTGGTCATGATGCCAGACAGCGCTGTAGCAAAGTCGCTGCAGTTCTTGCGCTTCGTAAACAAGACCTTGGCCAAGAACTCCTCGTTTCGCAGGAGGTTTGCCAGCTGCGGAATGTGCGCGACGGCCTGTAGTGCTGAGATTTTCCAACACTTGTTGTCTGAGTTTTCAAAAGTGAGCATGGTTTACAATAGGGGTTTCGTTTTTCTTTAAGTTGCTAGAAAGACACATTGCACATCTTCGAGATCTCCTTTGCCGCGGTTGCCACGGAGCTGTGCGAGATGCCCATGGTCGCCGAGATGTCCTTCGCGTCCATGGGCACGTCCGAGTTGAACACCTGGATAAGAATAACCGCGGCGATCACGGTCCTCGGCTTACGACCGGTCTCAAAGATTTGCGGATACTTATTGATGAAGCCGAGAGAGATCTTCCGCAGCGTCTTTCGCGAGGCGTCGTCAAGAGAAAACTTGGCAACGGTAGAGCTTAGGAAAATTTCGTGCTCCGAAGTGTTTTTTCGCAAGATGTCTGGGATGCTTTCTTTGAACACCTTGACGGCAAAGTTCAGGTTCTTGGCGTCCATAGAGCACGTGCTTGCAAACGAGCGGAGTTCCCGGGACGCGTCGTTGAGCTTGCAGGAAAAGTAAACGGCGACTGCGTAGGAGGCAAACCGCTTCTTTCCGTTCAGCTTGACGCCGCGTTCATCAAGCTTGTCAACAAGGTCAGTCGCGCACTCGCGGATGACGCTCGGGTTCGGGATGTGGAAGGCGTCGCATATGGTGTTGACGGTCTTAACCATTTCTAGCCTCCGTGTCTCCGCGGCGGTCATCGTGGTGTTCTGGAACTTCGCGGCCAAGGGGGCGTTTTGCCCGTCAAAACTCAAGATAGTCCCGGAAAAGTTCGATACGTAGGAAACGTCGTTCCCCTGGTCATCGAAACCGTACTCTGGGCTATCGTCCAGGACCGTCTCGAGTACGACACCGCACGTCGTACAGACATCTACAGACGACATAGAGTCGAAGATGGGCGTGGGGATTACACAGAAGCAACCGCCCCGGGGGTTCTCTGGAGCGCTGTAGATGTACATTTTTGCTGGGAACTACTATGATAACAATAAAAACCGCGACGGGGTGTTTTATATCTATTTTCCCCCTGGGTCAAATGACAATAGACTGACAAATTCTTTCTTTTTTTAACTTTACTTAAACACGAGACGCTCGCACAATCTTTACTTTTCGCACCCGCCCTCTTGAATACTATCTCACCCCGCTATACATAAATGTCGGCCGCGAGCATGTCGTCCACGATTTGCGAGAACTTCAGCGAGGTGTCGCTCGGCTCCTCGGTTGACTACGAGGAGATGCACGACGTCTCGCGGGTCGAATGCGCGTCGCAAGTTGACGTCGCGTCGATCTACGCCCGTGTGTGCACGGAGGACGGAGATGAGGACGGAGATGAGGACGAGGTCACCTCTCGCTACGTACCCTACGTGTCAAACTGCGCGTCAAGCTGCGCGTCAAGCTGCGCGTCTAACTCGATGGAAACAGAAGACCTGGATGACGATGCTCACTCGCATAATTAAACCAACTTAAATAAAAACAAAAGTCGTGTAACAAAATGAACCTCACATTGCTCGAGAGTCTCAGGAAGGCCGCGCTTGCAAACGTCCACGTTTCCAACGAGTTCACCAAGGCGGGGAGGGTGTACAGCCAGAACGGGTCCAGGTACTTTACATACGTTCTTCTCCTCGAGAACGGGGGGAAAAACGACAAGATTTACGTGGGCGACACCGACAACATCTACTCGCGGCTTATGACCCACATCGAAATGACTCCGAGTTCTGCGGCGTGGGTGAAGATGCATGGGCCGGTAAAGCGCGTTCTCGAGATTACCTACGATGCCCCACCAGGTGCTGAGAAGGAACGTTTCCTAGAGTACGCGTCTATCTTTGGTTTCCAGAATGTCCGTGGTTCATGGTGGTGCCGAGTTGCGAATTCGAACGCGCCATTCATGCTAGACGAGTTCGTCCGCGGTCAGGTCAGTCACAACTTCATGTCGAGATCCGAGATCCGTCAGATCGAACGAGATATCCGGGACATCGTGGCGGAGCGCGTTGCACATATCGACGCCTGAAGTATAAAATATATTCGGTGTATTAATAAAAAATGAGCGCTTCTAGTCTGTTCGTGGTGACTCCGGTTTCAAACCCAACGCTCTTGGCAGGCATCAGTCACGCCCACGCGGTGAAAAATACCCGTGGCGCCGCCGTGTTTGGGTTTCGCTCCCCCGAAGCCGCCTTTCGAGTTGCACACGGTATTGATGACCGATACATCTTCAACAAGAGTCCTGTTCTCTCCGAGGAACTTCTAGAGCCGTTCAGCCATCTCAGCATTGGCCAGGATGTCAACTTGAAGTGTCGCCCCCCCAAGAATGCGGGTCTATATAACGTGCAGGTTGGGAAAATTGACGAAAGTCAGGTCTTGTCTTACTGTTCCGCGTTGCAAATCTCCGCGGTTATTTTCGACTTCTCGCCTTCTGGCGACACTCTATACGTAAAAGAAATCATTTCCCCTGAGCGCTCTATGGCGTTTTCCGCTAGCTACCTTGGTTATCTCTTTGACAGACATGATGATGATGACGATAGCGATGATATTTTTAAATATTTGTAATATAGTATAATACCATGGATTATGTGCTGTCTCCAAAACTTAAAGGGGGCTATGAGTCACATACGATACCAAAAGGCACCAAGAAGATGAAAAACCTTAAGATACCCGCGGCGGAAGGAGTAAACAAAGTGCGGCCGATGCCAGAAGTATCTGAGCTTCGTGCGAGCTCTTTTGGAGGAAAACTCATCGGCTCGGGTGCGTTTGGAAAAGTGTATCTTGCTACAGTCACGCCTGATTTAAAAACCGCGCTAAAAGATGGGATAAACAAGGGGGGTGCAAAAGTTGTTTCAGAATTTCCGGAGACGGGTGCCAAGGTCGTCGTGAAAATAGTTTCGCAATCAAAAAAACTGACTGATGACGAATTTTTTAACGAAGTCACTAGGGAAAACGTGATTCATAAAGAGCTGTCCGTTGGCCATTGTTATAAAATTCCGGAGGCAACTCGCGCGCGCTGCATATCCCAGTTCGTCCCCAAGTTTTACCTTAGCTACGTGTTCGGAAAGCCCGGAAGGCATTCGTGCGTGACGGTGATGGAAAAAGCGGGGAGCATGACGCTCGACTCTTACATTCGGAACATAAAGAATCTTCGTAAGTCGCGCGATGAAAAACTCCTGGAAATGTACACTTCGGTAGAGCTCATAGTCTGCCTGTTGTGGCTGAGCGGTTACGCACACGGCGACCTACACCGAGACAACATCCTCGTCTCTAAGGAGAGCGACGAAGTGTTGTTCAAGATTATAGACTTTGGCTTTGCGATGAAAATTCCAGCAGAATTTGTAAAACTCGTGGCATCTGGCATAACCACCATGATAAAGCAAAGAAACACCCAAAGTTTCGCAGACCTGTGGACAAAGGATAGCGTGTCCGGAATGCGGCTCGTAAATTATAGTAACCGCATTCTTGCGGGAAGAGGATTCGAATGGTACAACCCCGATTACAAAATACTGCAAGTTCTATATAATATCTTGCCTGCACGGCAGCGCAAGAAGCTCCCCGAGGTGCGTTCTAAGTTGTGGGGGGTTAGCCTGAACAACGGCGCGTCGGACGAACTTGAAGAAGGCGAAATCCGTGTAACCCCAGTCGCCCCCAAGCCCAAGTGGGTCCCCATATCAGGACGATACTGGGCAGACGAACCCTCCCCACAAGAATACGTCGCTCCAAATCCCGTGCCAAAGCCCGCGCTAAAGCCCGCGCCAAAAGAAATTGCTGCTACCCCCGGTTCTAAGGAAACCGGCAAGGTGGACGCAAAGAAGCGGAAAGTGTTCGAGAACTCGAAGGGCAGGACGTACGTCAAAGCCGATGGTAAGAGGGTATACGTAAAGAAGCTATTCACTCCGAAGGCTTCTCCAAGACCCGCGCCGAAAGAAATTGCAGATACAACCCTCACTCCGGGGTCTAAGGAAATCGACAAGGTGGACGCCAAGAAGCGGAAAGTGTTCGAGAACTCGAAAGGCAGGACGTACGTCAAAGCCGATGGTAAGAGGGTATACGTAAAGAAGCTATTCACTCCGAAGGCTTCGCCAAAGCCCGCACCGAAAGAAATTGCTGCTACAACCATCGCTCCGGGGTCCAAGGAAACCGGCAAGGTGGACGCAAAGAAGCGGAAAGTGTTCGAGAACTCGAAGGGCAGGACGTACGTCAAAGGTGACGGAGGCAAGAAGGTATACGTGAAGAAGCTATTCACGCCGAGAAATGTTTAAATAAAAAATTAGCATATGTAAATGTCTTGAATGCAGTGAATAAAGCATATTTACCGCGAGAATAATATTTGATGACATTAAATGTCTTGTTCCGTTTCTAAAATTCTTGACGAGCAAACGCAACACAGTATAGACGACGGGGTAGACTACATCTCGAAACAAATAAAGAAGAATTTTTACAACACTGATAAAGATTGCCAAGACGGTAAGATTGACAGATTTGTGGCGTTTACTTCTATCGCCTTGCAGTACATAGTGTTTGCTTTTATTTTGGTATCGCTCGCCAAAAAGGAACAATCCGGAACTATTGTACGGGTTATTGCTGTCACGTCATTTGTCACGATGACTCTTCTAGTGATTCAGCATAGGAATATATTACTATCCGCGCTCCGCATTCTTGGCGCTTTGGATACGAGCACCAAGGTGATTTTGGTTCTCTCCGTTCT
>Ga0315908_10000944_pt1 | contig 22331 bp, 14 predicted proteins | sample LakEriMetagenome_12_FD_203520 | JGI IMG/M metagenome (GOLD analysis project Ga0315908, IMG submission 203520) | Freshwater fungal communities from buoy surface, Lake Erie, Ohio, United States - Buoy 4 MA124 | ecosystem: Environmental > Aquatic > Freshwater > Lake > Lake biofilm | place: USA...
AAGATGAATTGTCTAAAAAAACTGTGGCCATACCTTTAGGTGATATTACTTCTGTCTTTTATAAAGGACATGTTAACCCAGTCGGAACTGGCAATTGGGAGCATGATTATTTCAAAATTGAAGTTAATGTTTCCATAAAAATCCCCGTTTATAAGCTAGAAGATAAAAATAACTGTGATGACCTCGAAGGAAAAGCCGATACGGGGGCGTGTGAATACTCTTACAAAAAATGTGTGGAAGGGGAGCAGACCCGAATAGTCAACGGCACTCCGATTCATGCGAAATGCTGGGCGGAGGAAGCGGTTTATCAATGTCGGACGGCGGAAACGGATGAGTGCAATCAGTGGGTTAAAAAGGGATGTGTGCAGGTTGGATCCAAGTGTCTGACCTATCTTGAAAAAGGACACTGTATCAAATGGCAACAAACCTATGAATGTAGCAGTGGGAAACGCCAACTACCGATTATGACGCTGACGGGAGAGAAACCCTTTTGCTTGGACGGCAATTGTATTGACCAAACATGGAACGGTAACGGGGATATGGTTGATGCGCTCTCAAAGCTGGCGATCTTTAAGGAAATGCAAAAAGGACTCGATGCGAAAGCAGGGATTGTCTTTAAGGGGCGCAGTCTCGGGTGTTCAAGAGTCCCTACCGGATTTAAGGATTGCTGTAAAATCAAAGGCTGGGGGCAAGATATTAATCTGGCTAGCTGCAGTCCCGAAGAAAAAGACTTGGTTGCCCAAAGAAAGCTGAATAAATGCCTGAGGATCGGCACTTACTGCACTGACAAAGTCTTAGGGGTCTGTACCCGCAAGAAAACCACGTATTGCTGCTATCCGAGCAAACTCTCGAAAATCATTAATGTGCAAGGCAAAAAACAGTTGGGTCTGTCGTTTGGCAATGCCGAACACCCTGAGTGTGGAGGTTTAACGCTGGATGAAATTAATCGGATTGATTTCTCGAAGCTGGATTTAACGGAGCTGTTTTCTGAAATCTTTGAGAAATTCAAAACCCCGAACACCGGCATTCTGGCCAATGACATTCAGAAATCGATGACTAATAAAACGTATATGATCACTGACCCTAAGAAAAAGATAACTCAAGGAAAAGCTCATGGCAAATTTTAAACAATTACGGCACTTGCCTTTATTGATGACTCTATCGATGACGCTCCTCTCTTTCCCGAGTGAGGCTACATCTTGGTATAACAAAGAGCCTGAAGGATGGCTGTGGTATAAGCGGATTCCTAAAAACAAGATTCTGAAATCAAAGAAAGAGGAGAAGGCGGCGAAGAACATCCCCAATGCCTCCTCACCGTCTGCCCCTAAAAAGCCGGAGAGCTACCGTGAACAGATGAAGAAGCTGCGCCAAGCCTTTGAAGAAGTCCAAGCCAAAGCGATTCTCAGTCCGACGCTTGAGAATGTCAGTGACTTTCAACGTGCCCAAAACACCGTCCTTAACCAAGCGGATGTGTTTCAAAAGATGTTGATGATGGCTGCCATGCTGGAAGGACAAGATAAGACCGCGGCGATGATGGCCTCTCCCGTTTCAAGAGATCTTTATCGCCAAGATCAAACAAAAAAGCTCGATCAAGAGATCAGGAAGATGACCAAGGGCTACGGTTTGTTTTTCATTTTTAAGAATGATTGTCCGTATTGTCATCAATTTGCGCCGGTGGTGAAAGAGTTCGTGAGAGAGTTCGACTTCGACATTAAAGCGATTTCAAAAGATGTGCTGCCTTCAGGCGGATCGATGATGAAAGAATTCCCGGAGGCAGCCCCTGATAATGGCACAATTCCCAAGATCAATCCAGAGGGGATCTATCCTGCCTTGTTCCTCATTAATCCTCAAACTCGAGAAGTCATTCCTGTCGCTAAGGGCTTAATCAATAAAGAGCAGCTGAAGGAGAACTTCCGGGTGATTATCCAATACCTTAAACAACTTGAAGGAAGAGATCGCCGATGAAGTCATCCCTTGTTTCAATAATGAAAAAGTCCGTGTGTCTGCTAATGACGACTTTTCTTCTCGATGTCTTTCCGGCAAGGGCAGGGGCTTTGGATAAGTTTTTTGAAAGTCTGGGCGGTCAGGTGAATCTGTCGACGCCCGGCTCCTATCAAGATCAATCAGCCGGGTATTATACCGGCGGCGGCTATGTGATGCGCCAGAACAATGCCGTCATCCAGCCGATCAATATCAGTCTGCCCAGTCTCGGCGCGGGCTGTAACAGTCTGGATATGTACTTCGGTTCCCTGTCCTTTTTGCAAACGGATAAGCTGGTTCAGTTAGGCCGACAGGTGATGACCGGGATTCCGACTTACGGGTTTCAGCTGGCTTTAAAAACTATGTCTCCGCAAATTGAAAACATGCTCTCTCAGCTACGTAAATACGTGCAAGACATGAATGCGACGATGCTGAATTCGTGTCAAGCGACGCAAGCGATCGTTGGCGGATTATGGCCTAAAGGGACAGCGGCTAGTGAACATATTTGTATGGATCAATTAAGATCCGGCAATAAGGATTGGTTTGATGCGAGAAGCCACTGTGAAAAGGGTGCCGACGTTGATAGTAAAGTTGAGGAAGCCAAGGTCAAATACAAAGACCTGTTGATGGGAGAATATAATCTTGTCTGGCATGTCATCCAAAGCCTCCCGGCTTACAAAGACAATAAAGAGTTAACAAAGTTTGTGATGTCGATAACGGGAACCCTGATCTCCAAGAAAGAAGGAGATAAAATGAGATTACGGGTGATTGAGCCGCGTGCCGATCAAAAGGACTTTATCGGAGCTTATCTTAAAGGAGGGACGACCTCGAGTCTGACCTGTAATGATCAAGTCAAATGCCTGAATCCCGCTTTGACACAGATCTCTATTGCCGATACCGCATCCCTTAAAACAACGGTGATTAAGAAGATCGGCGAGCTTCGCGGTCTTTATGTATCTAAGGGCAAGATTACCCCTGACGATATCCACTTTCTCAATGATGCCGTTAATTTGCCCGTCTATCTCTACATCCAAGTCAGTGTTGCGGCGGGTACGGTCTTCTTAATGGATGATGCGGCCGAGTATATTGCCGCCAATGTACTCTTGGCTCAGTTTGATCGGGTGATGAGTGAAATCCTTGAGGCAATTGATGCCATTCAAAAGATCCAGCTCGAAGATACCGCGATTGCCGAATTTAAGAAGAATCTCCAAGACGCGCGAGGTCGGGTTCAATCGATGCTGATCGGTGCCAATAACGGCTCTATACAGCTGTTGAATCAATCGATTCAAGCCATTGAGCAAGCGATTATTTCCAGAAACAGTTAACGGAACAAGTTTAAAACAGTCGGGACAAGGAAGAAGAAACGATATGGATTTTAGTATTTATGTATACGGCGGCGGTGAGATCTTAGCGGCCATCTTTAACGGGATAGCGATGCTGTTTAAGAGCGGTAGTCCTTATTATACCTCAGCGGCTAAGCTGAGTATGGCGATCGGGGTGTTGTATGTGGCAGCACAGGCGATTCCCAAAGCGTCGTTGCCGATCTTCTTTAAAAGCTGGTTTATGCCGACTTTCTTGCTAACGGCGTTATTTTATGGACCGAAAACAGAGGTTCATATTATTGATCGGGCGAATATGGACAGGCAATATCAGAAGATTGATCACATTCCCTTTGGCATTGCCGCGATTGCCTCGCTGTCGAGTCAGATCGGTGAATATCTCACGGAAAACGTCGAAACCTTATTCACGGTCAATGACGATGAAAAGTTCTCCAAGGTCGGTCCGATGTTCGGATCAAAGTTGATTCAGGCCGCCAATCAGCTGACCATTAAAGATCCGCTGATGAGAGAGAACCTGAAAGACTTTACCAGACAGTGTTTTGCCTGGCCGTATGTTTTCTCCAACCTGGCTCCCGGTAAGAAGGCGGCCATGGAAAGCCAAGATATGCTAGAGTTTATTACGACCAATGCGCATCCGATGTTAGGGATATATTGGCGCGACCCCAACGGTCAGACAACATTTATGAACTGTGTAACCTGTGCAGTCAAGGTCAAGCAAGTGATCGGCCTGGAAGTTGATCAGGGTCTGACTTCCCTTGCCCAAAAGCTGTTTGGGGCTCACGTTGACCCGACAAAAGCGACGGCGCGTCTCAATCAATACTTCGGCAATGCCTGGGGGAGACTTTCTAAAGGATCCAGTGAATCGGCCAAGATCGTGCAGCAAGAATTAATGCTCAACTCTTACCGAGAAGCCATTCAGGACAAGCGTGATCAACTACGCCTTGGCCGATCAGCCACGGAAATGGCACATTTGAATGCGGCGCGTGGGATTGCTCAGCAAGACAGCTCCTTCTTAGTGAAAGCGGTGATGGCGGGGACATTGGTTCCGATCTTTCATACGATTGTCTTTGCTCTGGCGTTGATTTACTTCTCGATAATGGCACCGATGACGTTCTTGCCGAGGGGAACGGTTCTGCTGGTTCAATGGGTCAAGGTGATGATGTATTTAGCCACCTGGCCGGTGTTGTTTGCGATCCTCAACTGTATCGGGCAGATGTTTGCGGCCAAAGCCATGGCGACCAAGGTGATAGGCTACGGGGACGGTCTGACAATGCTAACACAGAGCGGGATGGGCGATATTGCCGAAAGCGCCTACCTGGCCGTGATCGGATTGCAATTATCGGTTCCCTTCCTGGCCTGGACACTACTTTGGGGCGGCGGCCATGCCTTTTCTCAGTTATCGACCGCTCTCACCCAAAGTCCCGATTCCTTTGCCGGTAAAGCAGGAGCCGAGACGGTTGACGGCAATGTGTCGTTTGATGTTCAAAGCCTGCATAACAGCTCGGTGGCTAACGGCCAATATGCCCAGCAGCAGATGGCACCTAACTTCAATTACGGATCCAGAATTGATGATGGGAAGATGACAACACTATACGGACCGGGCGGTCAAGTTACGATGCAAGAGCATCAAACGAATCTGGGCACCAATGTGTCCCAAAATGATGCTTTCAGCACCATGCTCGGTATGCAAAGCATGATGATGCAGAACTCCGGCTTCCAGCAAACACAAATGGCGCAAACGCAATTCCAGAAGGGGATCAGTGATCTTGTCTCCGTCGGTAATACCTTTGCCGATAACAAAAACTGGACGGATACGTTTGGGAATAGCGAATCAAGTCAAGCCCAGAAATCCTTAAGCAATTCTATGGATACCGCCACCAAGTTTGCGAAAGACAATAATATTTCTTTAGGTAAAGCTATGACTATTCTTACCGAAGCGGGAGTGAATGCTGGAGTAGGGGTAGGGAGTGGATCCCTTGCTTCCTTATCTTTAGCGGCTGGTGCAAAAGCAAATTGGAATACTGATGCTTCGGATAAAGAACTACTTTCAAAAGCAAAGAGTAATGGAATGGGCGAAAGTTTCGCCAAAAACTTCAATCACGGTATTCAATATTTACAAGACCATAAAGGCAGTGTGGGTAACTCTTCTCAGCTTCAAAAACTGGATCAGGCACAAAGTAGCTTTAATCAGTCGAAGTCATCTAGCGATCAAGCATCTGCCACTTTGGGTATGTCTAAACAATTAAGTCAGCAAGCTTCTGAACAACGTCAGCAAACTCTTTCTTCTAGCAGTAATATCAATCCTCAAGTTCTTCAATACGTAGCGGATAAGAAGTTTGGTGGGGATCAAGTAGCTGCCGCACACTGGCAATCACAAAACCCTCAAGGTTATCATCAAGAAACCACTGATTTCTTGAAAGAACGCAAGCAAGGCATAAAACAGGGAGGAATGTTTACTCCGCAAGATATCAATCAACATCATCAGGAATCACAAAACAAGATTGAAAAAGTTACACCGCGCGGGGAAGAAATTCAAAAGCGTATAGACGGTCAATCAAAACAGCTTAATCAACAAGAAAACTCTTTCAATAACAAGATATTCAACAAAGCTATTGAAGCACAAAAAGGTATAAAAAAATATGACGGAACCATTAATCAAGGAAAGAAGAATATTCAACAATCCCTTAAGCAAAAAGAGGAGGAACATACTGCAGGTAAAGAAGAAACATTAACTGTTAAAGCTGGAAAAAAATGGATTGGTATCAATGAAAAATAATTTATATTCTCAATTTTTTAGATCAATCTTCATTTTTCATAACATACCTAGGCGAGGAAGGGTGAAAAAACCCTATGGGATTAGAAGGATCGGTCAGATCAATACCTTTATTAAAATCCATAGGATAAGTAGATATCTCAGTTTTCATCCATTGAATTTGAGGTTCAATCCACAGCCATGGGTAGGCTGTGTTTTCACCAAATGTATAAAAAAAGGAAAGCACCCTAAAAGTGAAATACATCGAACAAAAGGCAGAGTCATAACCAATGCCAAACTTAAAATACATGTCAGCGACGATTGCCATGCAGGATACAAAAAAAGCACCGTGCCGCAGCCACATGTAAACGGTCGAGTGATGGTCAAGGCTTTCTCTGCTCATTCCAACCTTCTCCAACCAACCTTGGGGGGTGATCTCAGATTCTTTGACACCCTTAAATTCGAAATACCACCAATCAATCAAAACGCCTGTGGCAAAATGCATGAAAATTGCTTCAAAAAAATAACCAAAACAAGCAAGGGGAATGCTCATCAAAAAACTCAAAACCATACGCTTATCGCGGTAGAAAAAAGGGCGACGTATAGAAATATTCTCAGTCATTGGCCTAGCTATTCCAGTCATAATTTACACTCTCTTATAATTTATTTTACCACATTTAAGCTTCGAAATCTTATCTTTTTTATTTTTTCAAGTATTAACGCCACGTTTTACCTTATCATTTAGGAGTTCTGTATTATGAGCTTAACCAAGAATTTTACCCAAGGTGGACAAGTCACCCTCCATAATCTTCGGATGATCCGACAAGTATTAAGTGTGACATTAGGAACTACGCTAATAATCAGCTTATTATTCTTCGGATTTAAAACCTGGCAAGACCATACGCCCTATCAGCGGCAAATTACCCTGACATATTTAGTGGCGCAGCTAAAGACAGGAATTCCTTTTGGAGATATCAGTAAGCAAACGCAAACATTTGTCTATGAGGACGGCAAAAAACAAAAGGTCAGATCCATTGATATCTTGAGAGATCCGTGGATGAAAAATCAAATGGGTGATGTAGAGGATATGCTGATCATCAATCTCATTTTATCATTTTTATTGTTTCTCGCGACGTTCGTGGGCTTTATAAGCTTTTGGATCTGGCGCGGTAAAGCGCGAATGAGAAAAGAAATCCTTTCCGGGTCACAAGAAGTCCCCTTAAATAAGCTGATTCGTATGATTAAGAAAGATAAAATGGATTCAGATTTAATGTTAGGAGACTTACCTCTTATTAAAGGGAGTGAGATAAAACATATCCTGTTTGCCGGAACGACGGGAACCGGTAAAACAACGGCCTTTAATTATCTTCTCCAACAGATTCGCGCCAAAGGTCAAAAGATTGTCATTGTCGATACGACAGGAACCTTTGTGCAAATTTTCTATGATCCTAAAACAGATATTATTTTGAACCCTTTTGATATGCGTTCAAAAAACTGGGATATGTGGGCAGAGTGTGAAGATAGACCTCAAGCGACATCCTTGGCTGCAAGTTTAATTCCGGAAAATACAGGGGATCCTTTATGGCATAATGCCGCTCGTACATTATTTGTGGAAACGTTTCTTAAACTGAAGAAATATCAAAATCCCTCCATGAAAGTCTTTTTAGATTACGCAAGTTACAAGCCTCTCAGTCAGATCCAGAAGTTTTATGCAGGTACACCGGCTGCTTCTTTAGTGGATGCAAAAATGGACAGGACGGCAGGGGCTGTAAGATTGAATCTTGCCACTTATATTAACACTTTAAATTTAGTTGAAGACCCGCATGATTCCTTTTCTATTAGAGAATGGATGAGGGATGAAAGCAAATCCGGATGCTTATTCCTTTTTACAACAGCAGACTACCGGGATACTTTAGAACCTTTGCTGACGACATGGTTTAATATCTGTGTTAAATCTTTAAAATCCCTGCCTCGCAATAAAAAAGATAGGCGAGTCTGGTTTTGCATAGATGAATTGGCCTCCTTAAGTAAGGTAAAAGGGCTGCCTGATGCTCTTTATGAAATTCGTAATTACGGTGGATGCGTTGTGACGGGAATTCAGAATATCAGCCAACTAGATGATATTTATGGCCATCATGCTCGAAAGACGATGATTAGTCTTTATAATACGAAATTGCTTTTCCGTTCTCCTGATTCTGAAACGGCTCAATCCCTGTCTAAATTAATCGGGGAGCAAGAGATACTTGAACATAAGGAGGGGATTTCTTTTGGAGCGCATCAAATGCGTGATGGTGTTTCCTTAAGTGAACATACTCAAACCAAGCCGATTATTCCCTATACGGAAATCATGAATTTACCTGACTTATCAGCTTATATCAAACTTCCCGGTGATTATCCCGTGGCGAAAATAAAGTTAGAGCCGATTAATATTCCTGAAAAAAACGAACTATTCATTAAAAAGCCTGTCCTAGAAGAACAAAAGCTTATTTGGAATGAAAGTGAGTTTATGTAAAATCAACTTAATACGGGTGATGTTTATTCTGCTTCACCTTAGAAGGTTGAGTAAGACAAGTTGCGGTAAGAGATAAAGCAGCCCAAATTTGAAGAATTAGTTGATTTATCTTCTAACTAATGTAAAATTAAAAAAATAACCATGTATAATGTTGTTAGGGGTAATATGAAAATACATTATTCTATTTCTGAGCTTGCTGATATGTTATCGGTTTCAAAAGAAACTCTTCGCAGATGGGATAAAAATGGCCAATTAAAGCCTATACGTCACCCGATCAACAATTATAGAGTTTACCATAAAGACCAATTGCGTTGTTTTGAGAAACTAGGGTTTTTATTTCAGAAAAGAGAAGAAGTTCAGGAATTACCGCTTCAGCAATATAAAGTCATTGAACTCTTTGCCGGCGGGGGAGGATTAGCTTTGGGTCTGGAGAAATCTGGTTTACAGTGCATAATGTTAAACGATATTGATAAATGGGCTTGTGAAACTCTTAAGAAAAACCGTCCTCATTGGAATGTCATTCACAAAGACATTTCTAAAATTGATTTTACGCCTTATAAGGGTGCTCTGGATATAATGACAGGAGGATTTCCTTGTCAATCTTTTAGCTACGCCGGTAAAAAACTAGGTTTTAATGATATACGAGGCACACTGTTCTATGAATATGCAAGAGCAGTCAAAGAAGTTCAGCCTGCGATTTGTATCGGAGAAAATGTTCGAGGTCTAGTTAACCATGAGAATGGTCGAACTATTCAAGCAATGAAGGACATTTTGACGGAATTGGGATATACGGTATTAGAACCCAAAATTCTTAAAGCTATTTTTTATCGAGTCCCTCAAAAAAGAGAGCGTTTAGTTATAGTCGCTATCAGAAATGATTTAGCACATTTACCTTTCTCATATCCTGAACCTCATACAAAAATATACACTTTAAAAGATGCTTTGAAAAAAGGTGAGCTTTTTAATGCAGATGTGTCGGCCTCATCTGGCCAGAAATATCCAAAAAGAAAAGCAGAAATTATGAGTTTGGTGCCTCCGGGAGGCTACTGGCGAGATTTACCCCTGGAGCTTCAAAAAGAGTATATGCTTAAGAGCTATTATTTGGGAGGAGGCAAAACCGGAATGGCAAGAAGAATGAGTTGGGATGAACCATGTCTTACTCTCACTTGCGCACCTGCCCAAAAACAAACAGAAAGGTGTCATCCTGAGGAAACTCGGCCATTCACTGTGAAGGAGTATGCCCGTATTCAAACATTTCCAGATAATTGGGAGTTTATGGGGACGCTTATAAATCAGTATAAACAAATAGGTAATGCTGTTCCTGTTAATTTAGCTTATGAAATAGGATGCTCAATTGTAAAATTTATGAACCAGCTTCAGAATAAAGAAGAGCATACATTCAAGTTAAACAATGCGGCTTAACCTGAAATTTCTTTTGCTAAATCCTGAATTTCGGGAGTACCGGCTAGATGTGCAATAACTTCTTCTAGCTCATGAGTAAAGTTTGCTTCTTTAGCGATAATCCCTATAGACTTGATTAGATCATGATAAAAATTAATATCGCCTGTTAACCGTGTCCAGAAATCTTGTCCAATTAACACAGGATAATCATACTTTTGAGTAATACTTTTGTAATGAGAACTTAGATCATTTTCATGCCCATATAGAACGCCAACAATTAAATTATTATATCCTAAATTCAAATTATTAGTGCGGGCGAGATTTTTAATAGATTTAAAATGATTTGAGATAGTCTCAACATCATCTTTATTAATAGTATTAGGCCCCGCTTTTAGCTGACAATATTTTTTTAATCCGTCTACAGCATCATCAAACTCTATATCTATTCCACGAGTCGTACTTCCAAACGAGGAAAGAACTTTACTTGCGAAGCTCTGCATATTTTGTCCGAAAGAAGTGGTAATAGAAGTGCCTAATACTCTTGGATAAATAAGGGCTTTTGCTATACTTTCAGGACTGGCATCTCCCGTTAGAAAATTAGCTAAATAAACGGTCAAAAATGGATTAATGTGAAATGCATCAGGATTAGAAAGCTTCTTAGTATTTTTAATATGGTTTTTAGAAATAGTATCTCTAAACCAATCTTGAGCTTTTAAAAGAACTTCTTTTTTGTGCTGATCATCCATGTGATTATCATTTATTAAATATCTTAATAGACAGACTAAAACAAATTGGCAAAGAAAATCTAGATTTTATTATACGAATCATTTTCCATTGCCGGCTAGATACTCGTTTTGCCAATTGGAAAGGTCAAGATAATTTAAAAATCTTCATTAGGAGTCATTCCTGATAGAGCGCTGTTTCTCAAACAAAACCCATATACCCTTTTGACGCAACGTGCAACTTCAGGAGTATAAACGGCGGGGGATTTAAGATCATTTAGCTGATTGATGATAAGTGTTAAGATAGCCTTTCCTCCAGGAGAGCGCCCATCAATTGGAATTCCACCGCCTGTTGTCATAATATAATCCCCCATATCCATGATTGAGCAACAGAAAAAAAGCCCTTCATGTTTTGAAGCATTTAAAGCTTTATCTATTAGTAAATATGAATTTTGAGTAATAACATCGACTACCTGTATTGCTCCATGTGATAAATTGTGGTCAATTCTTAAAAGAGAAAAACGAGCGTCAGCGTATATCTGAGCTACTTTTTTATTGGAAGAGGTGATGACATTTGAGTTCCTTTCAAACCAATCCGTAATAAATCTTTTATTTTTAGTTCCTCGGTAAAGTGTGGCATAATCATAAAAGACATTCATTTCAGAATCATTTTGAATGACCGCAGTTTCTTCGAGAGAGTCGAAGTTTCCAAGTTCTTTAGAGATGTCAACGGTATCTTCCATACATTCATCAAAAGAAAGCTTAAGTAATTCGTTTAGGATTCTTCTCTCGTGCGCATAGTCTTGGTAGATTTTTGATAAAAATTCTAGTTTTTGAGTGTGGTAATTTACCTTTATCTTATAAAGAGCCTTTATCCCCTTTTCATTGGGATTATTGAATATTTGAAAATCATGTAAACTTCCTGTCCCCAATGGTTCTTGATCGGTTTCTTCAACTTCTTCCTCATCTAGATCTAATGGATCATACAGATTGCCGAGCAGATAATCCAATGCTAGCTCTACGTCATCTTTTTCAAGAATACGATTAATTGTGTGATCTTTATAATGGCGGGCTAAAAACAAAATCTGTTCACTAGTTTTTTGTAGCCTCTTAGAGAACTTTTCTATTTTTTCAATATCTGCAAGTTGAATTGATGTAGGATTTTGGTCTCGCCAGAACTTACATTGCTGTAAACCCGCGGCAACCAATTCACTCTTCTCAGAATATAGCTTGATGATCCTATCAACAATCTCATCATCTAGAATGTAAGGTTTGTTCTTGCAAGGCTCAAGGTGTTTAAGTTGTTCCAGAGACTCATGCAATTGAGCGGCAGTTATTTCTAAGTATGTTGGAATCATGCCTAATGCATGAAAAGTTAAATTTTTTGTCATGTCGGATCGCTTAATAAATTTTGGATTATTTTTTTGTTCCTAAAAACTGTGGTGTACAATGCTAACGTCAAATATGAAAGACACATTTAAGATCATTTTCTAATTTTATATTTTTTATTAGGATCATATGGTCCCGTGCCACTTTCATATACGTAATTTAAGTCAATTAAACGCTTTAATCGTTCTCTAGTTGAGCGAGATGAAAGGCCGATAAGGGGAGCAATTTGAGAAGTCGATAAACCATCTAAATTTTTTATAGCATCAATAATTTGTTGATCAACTGGGTCTATTTTGGGTAGATTTATAGCTCTAGTATATATAGTCACTCTAAAGCGTGTTGAGATTTCTTTAAATTCTGGAGACGGTAGACCTGCATCTTGGCAGGATTTTATCATACTTGCTATACCAATTCCCCATTTTTCGATATAACCCAACTCATGCAATACTCTTACAATCACCTTATTTCTTATTTTAGAGATTCCCTCTATTATGTCATCGATAGTAACTCCAAATGGCAAAAGGCCTGGATTTTCAATTTCCAATCGATCATCAAAAATTGAAATGCGTATAGGGGCACCATTCTGGGAATAATCGCAATGAGCGAAAGCATTTATTATTGCTTCCCTGACTGCCCTCATTGGAATAGACCACTCTTCAGTCCTTTGAATCCCTTCAAATTTATACGAGAACATAGCGTGCTTTTTGATAAAATCAACAGCTCTTTCAATGCAATTAATTGGATAGTCGTGGATTTCAACTGAATCCACAATATCTGATTTCGTTGTCCCTTTAAATCTTCCTGCTTGAACCCAACAGTCGGGAAAGAATTTTTCTCTGTCAGGGCTAAACAAGATAATGCCGCCTGTTGAAGGGACTTTTTTCCCATTGTAATCAACGATAAGATCTAATACTTCAAGATCTCTTTTAGATATAATCCTTTTATTTTCAAAGAAGCCTGAAGCTACTCTGAAGTCAATATCTTCAGGGTTTAAATCTGACATAGGCAATTCATCAAAATATTTATTTGTGACTGATCTTTTCAATTCTTCAATTATAGCTTGATCTGCTTGGCGATTTGTTGACCCCACGCGGTAATAAATCCCCTGAATAGGATCTGAATTTTTTATTTTATAGGGCTTATGGGAACCAGGATATACTTGGATCACAACTAAATTTTTATTTCTATAAGAAGCAATCTCTATATTTGGGGCAATTTTTGGAGATATACAGTCATTGATTAGATTTGCTAGTTTTTCAGTCTCTTTTAGTGGATCTTCTATTCCAATGACGGCTTTATCTTTATCTCTTATTCCAATAATCAAAATACCCCCAGCGGTATTAGAAAAAGAAACAAGCGTTTTAAGTATATTTTGAGAGGCCGAAGAATTTTCTTTAAACTCTACGGTTTTTCCTTCAGGTAAAGATAAGATATGCTCAATATTCATACTAAGAAATATACCCTGAAGAAAACAAAAAGTCAAAACTTCAGAGCTTTTAACTAGAGATAAATTTGAGTAGAAGAAAATAGGCTAATCTAGTTTATTTATTTCATCAAATTAGCTTTTCCGAACAGATGTTTTTATTTTAACGAAAGGTGGAAATAATTCTTCTAGTAGCGAAAGTAATTTTTTAGACGGCTTGGCTTTAGGAACAAGAATACTAGCTGGAAGTGTCCATGTTTGATTTTCTTCAGTAAAAACTTTAACTTTATACTTTTGTATGGCGGTAATAAAACCTACTATTTTTTTATCGTCTTTCGCCGTAAAGCTTACGATATCTCCAATTCGAAATTGAGAAGCAGCATTAATTTCGGCTTGAGATTGAAGTTCTTTGATGCGCGTTACTACTTGCTTATTAAGTTCAATAAGATCTTCAACACTTAATGCATCAATATTAACACTCATTTTTATTACCTTTTTATAGAGAATTACGATTTTAGAAGTTTGTCGCCATGAGGTCTAATTTTACCATCTGGGTTAATATAACGATAAAATGTAGAACGCGTAATACCTATTTCTTTACAAAATTCTGATATTTTTTTATCGAACTTGCTCATAGATGCTTGAGCAAAGCAAGGCGGTCGAGTACGTGTCTAATTAACCTCAAGGATACTTAACTATCCTTTTTCCCCGCTGTTGCTTGGCCATTGGCCAAATTTATAATTATTTTAGTATTAACTAAACCCATCAATTAGTGGAGTATTTTAATTTTGAAAATTGGCTTATATCTAAATATTTTTCCATTATGCTGAAGGCTTTATTTGCGGCCTCATGACAAGTTTTTTGAGATTTTTTAAAACGCTCTACTTCATCTTTATGAGTATGCCCAAATAAATTTATTATATCATTAATATAATCACTAATATTATTAAGTTCCTTTTTTGCTAGTGGAAAAATTAGAGTTGCTTCAACTAATAAGGGGGAAATTTTTTCTTTTTGGTATAGTAAAACATCCAATTCGGGAGAATAGGAGCCTGCCATTTCCTCTTCTTCATTAGGGTAAAGTGCGGCGTTATATTGTTCTGATTCAGTTAGTGTGGGATACAAGTTGCCATCATGAGAAAGCTCAGAAGTGAAGAACCTCAAATTAACTAATACAAATGACCCTTAAGTCGCTTCCCTGTTCCATTGCTCCCCTAACCCCATTAACAAGTGGTGTATTATTGCGCTGCCATTTACAAGTATCTTTTTTAGGGGCATTACCATTCCTCTTCAACATTTTTATTAGTCATTATTTTAGTTTTTACAATATTATTTTTTGGATAAATATCTACTCTGTCTTGGATTTTTTTCTGTATAAGTAAGTTATATTTTTCAGAAGGTTGCTCCTCGTCGCAGGATGATAAAGTAACTGCCGTAGATGAAGAGCATTCAGTGGCCAGGTTTTTGTATTGTTTAATAAAATCATCATTTATTTCGTCATTAAGGTTAAAACATTTAATAATATTAGTAGAATATCCATTATTTATTTCAAAAATATATTCTTTATCCTGATAGTTTTTCTTTACTGGAGAACCCACTTTTTTATATGATATCAAACTAAAGCTCTCTTTATCACCTTCAGTTAAAATTTCAAAAGATGATTTGGGCTTAGCTTTTAATTCTTTGATTTTATCTTCTAGGATATAAACAGATGCTTTTAATTGATCTGTATAAAATTTAAAGAATTCCATTTCAGAAAGCTCGTCTTTTAAGGCTAAGTTTTCATTTATTAGATATGTTCTTTCTTTTTCAAGGTTAGGTAATTTATCCATTTGTAATATATTTACTTTGTAAGAATGATTATAAGCTTTTGATAGGAGATCCATCAGTTCTTTCAATAATTTATTTGTAAGGCTTGTTGTTTTGATGGCATTAAAACTATCTTGACACTGTTTTTGAATTTTCTGTTTTAAAAAGAAATCTGCTTTTTCAAATTCAAAAATTTTTCTTTTCCCTAGAAAAATTCCTTGTTTTTTTAGTCTTATTTCTTTTCTTTTGTCCTTAAATTTTTCTGTTTGTATAGTTATGTCATCTTCTATTCTAGATTTTGCTTTCTCTGTCATAAGCTCAAAATCATCAATCAGTGACTTTGCTTCTGGATGAAAATCATGATCCTTTAAGCGTTTAATCATAAAGTTTGATGAAGCTGAAATTGAGAGTTCTTTTTTTCTTTCATCTTGAGCATCTAAATATTCTTGTACCAATGTTCTAAAGGCGAAGTGCTGCCAATTATTAAGAGCGATTTTTTTCATGATATATTCTTGTTCTTTTCGAAGAAAAATATTGGTAAGCTTCGCTATTCCAATTTCATGTTTTTTTTCTTCCCAAGCATACATTACTAAGCTCAATTTCTCTTCATATTGATTATGCTTTTTTAAGAAATTGATTTCTCTATTATTAATTTCATTATACAGAAAATCATTATTTTCCTGGAGAGACTTGAGTTCTAAATCTTTATTTTGGGTGTTATATGTAAGAATATGAATTTTATCTTCCGCTATTCGTATAAATTTTTCATATTCTCCAATCCTTTCTTTAAGTATGTCCTCATTTTTTGTATACCATTTAATATCTTGATCGAAAGAATTTAAAGTATTCTCTAAGCATTCTTTATCTCTTTGTAATTCCGTTATTTCTTTCTTTAATAGAGAAAACTCTATTTTATTATTTTGACAAATGCCTTCTTCTAAAAGAATTTGTTGTTCTCGGAGTTGATAAATTTCACTGTTTTTCTTATCACGAATATCTTTCAAACTCTTTATTGTTTCAAGATGGTTTTCCTCTCTGGAATACATTTGCATTAAATCAATATTGAGACTTTTATACTGATTTTGTAATTTATTAAAATCACTGGAGAGTGATTTGTAACGAGCATGACTCTGGGTATATTTTTTATTGTTTTCTATAAGATGCAGTGATAAATGCCGATTATGTTCTCTTTGATTATCAATTTCTCTTTGATAGCGATTTTTGTTTTTTCTGTACTTCTCTATTCTTTTTGTATCTCGATCCTCAGATGCTGCGGGATAGAATAAGTTATGTTGATTAACGTCATTATCAACATCTAAGGAATCATCATTATTGAAAGTAACAAATGAACTATTCAAGGGCAAATTTTGCTGATCTTGATCTTTTCCTTTCAAATAATTATATGTATTTAGTAACGAAAAATCTTCTTCCTGTTTTTTCTCTGTTACGATATTGTCTAATGAGGATAATACAGCAAAATTGAATATTGAAACGCTAGAATTATCCGATTCTTCTTTAAGTGTTTTTTGTTGATAAAAATATCTAATCATCTGGCTCATATTTTCTTTATACTTCTCGATTTGATCATAATATTGACTGAATATTGTCTTTTTGTCATTTTCCTCTAACATCTCATTTAAGGAAGTTCCCTGGGTTTTATTCTGAAAATTGAAAGGGAGATAGGATTTAAACTTGGAAGATAGCATGTTTAAGTCTGTGAGAGAATTTATAATCTTGAATAGATCACTCTTATTCAATCTATCGATCTCATTCTTCCATGTGTGAAAAGAATATCGAAGATCTTTATCCTTCTTTTTATTAATGTGATGCGAGAGCATTTTATTTAATAGAGAAGATCTATTTCTTGGAATTGTGAAATTCACAGGGTAGACTTCTTCTAGTGTTGGAAAATCTGTTTGTGTAGATTGACCTAATAGAGAAGTTTTGCTCACTAAAATTGTGAAATTCAGAGCAGATTCTTCTATTCTCTCTTGAGAGTCGGCTAAGAGCTTTTTGTCTTGAAGTACCTCCAGTTGTTCAGCTTGTGGCACTATTACCCTGATTATTTCATGATGAGTATTCACTTCTTCATCTTTTTCTTGATTATCTCCATATTCACGTAATTTTTGGGGCTCTTTTTCTAGTTCTTCTACTTTTTGCAAAAGAGTAGTGTTAGAATTCTGAAGATTCAGGGCGAAATCGTTCCTTTCTGTTGCAGGAGATAAATGTGAGTGAGATGGGAAATGTATCGAAAATTTATGCTCTCTCATTACTGCTTTTGTTATGCTTAGAGGTTGATAAAGGGGTTGCTTTATAATAGAATCTTCATGCTCAGAATTTCTAAGATCTTGGAGAAATTTACTGATAATATGCTCTTTTTCGGAAACTTCTTGTTGAGACTGTTGAGCAATCTGATTTATTATTTCTTGTCCTTCAAAATGAAGGTTTTTAGAAGAAACATCTAAGGTTTTATCTTCCTTCTTGAAGGCGAGGTGATATTCCCCGCAGCTTGCTGCGTAAAACTGGCGTAAGCCAGTAGGTTGTTTGGCTGTTCTAATTGATACCCCGCTGCTTGCGGCGGGGTTGTTCATTTGATTAATATTTGACAAGGCTTTTAAATGCTCATCTTTTTTCACTTTATAAACTTCTTCATACTTATTTTTTTCTGAAGTTGAGACAATCGGAGAGTAAAGTAGGAGAACAGCAATAAATGCCGCGGAACTTTTAAAAGAAACTAATTTAATTGAAAACCAATTTAATCTTTTACAAATATTAGAAATAAGGAATTTTGGATCTCTCATAATACTCATGACAGCTCTCCTATGATAATTTTCAAGAGGACAATTTGAATTTCGTTTATCTGGTTTCTAGAAGAAAAAGTAATTTTCTAGACACCCAGCATTTCTTGTTAATCTCACCACACCTTGCGGTAACATTTTCAGCCTAGAGAAAAATTCATTGATGATCTTTCCTGAAAATAACGTTAGAAAGGATTATTAAGGTAAAATTACGTAGAAAAGAGTTGATTTCATAAATGAACTTTTCTGAAACAGAAGAAATGATTCATGATAAAATCTTAAATAAAATCAGGATAGGCATGGGAGAGGAAAACTTAGAGGATATGTCCAACCTTTTTAATTCTTGTTTAGAAGAAAAAGATCAAAAACTTTTGGCGGTTATAGAGGGCGTAAAATTTACGTATCGAGAACTAGAGATTATCTCCTGTCTTTTAAGCGGACGTTCTACCAAAACGATTGCTTCAATGTTATTGCTTTCTCCTCGAACCATTGAAACTCATCTTCGAAATGTGATGCGGAAACTCTCCTGCAACTCTAAAGAAAGCATTATTAATGCTTTAGAACAATCAGGGAACGCTTCCTCTATTCGAATGATTTATCCAAAAGTACTTCTTAATGCCAACTTTAAAAAAAGTCTCTATAAAATTTTCTTACTTGTCTTTCCTAAAAAACTTGTCTGTTCTTTTGTTTATGCACAAGACTCTTATCTTCCGCTTATCCAGAGAATCGCACAGCATATCAGACTTGCGGGATTCAAAACCAGAATAGAAAAAAGAGAAACAGAAAAACTAACTCATGACATTTTAGATCAGACAGATATTGAGGAAGGAGAACATATCTTTTATATTTTATTTGAAACTTTTATCGACTTACTTCAGGGGGATAAAAACACACTGGACGTTTCCAATGTGTGGAGGTTCCAGAACCCTAGTAGGCTTACTTTTCTTATCTTTGACTATAAAGATTTTATACTTCCTCAAGAATTGCATAAGATCAACTTTATTCATTTTAGGAGACAAGAAAATTATTATAACTCATTTTTTGATCTTTTGAAAAGGATACCCTCCGGTGTTTCTCTTGAGCCTATTATCTCTGCGTTTAAAAAGCAGGAAGCTTTAATTTATAATACATCTGCAAAAAAATCTTCTCTTTCAGAATTGGATTCAACGACACTCCTCCAAGAAAAGAAAAAAATTTATAATCTAGGAAATATTTTACAAAAAGGAAAATGGACGCTCATCATTGTAAGTCTCATTGGTTTTATTGGTTTTTATTATTGGCTCTTCACCTTTAAAGAAGAGAAAGCAAGCAAGATAAGCCAGAATAAACACCTAGAGCTTCTCCCTTTTGTTCAATCCAATCTTCTTGAGCGTCCTGTTCTTATAGCGAAGATTCAGGAAAAACTAAAAGAACCAAAAGGAATCCAGAACATCGTTTTTGTTGGGATTGGTGGCTCCGGCAAGAGTACACTTGCCCGGCAGTACGCTTCTCAGCAAAAGGCGAGCGTCGTGTGGGAAGTCTGTGCAGAGACAGAAAAATCTCTTCTGGAATCATTTGAGAAGCTTGCAGAAACTCTCTCTCAAACAGAAGAAGAGAAACAAATGTTGAGAGAAATACAAGCGATACAAAATACTCAAAACAAGAAAGAAAAAGTTATTGGATGGGTCAGACAAAAACTTTACACTTATTCAAATTGGATTTTAATCTATGATAACGTGGAAGATTTTCCCCATATTCAGGATTATTTTCCCACCGATCCTTCTTTGTGGGGAAACGGAAAAGTCATCGTGACTACTATAAACAATCGCATCAAAAATAATAGTCAGATCCATCACGTCATTCAAATAGAAGAGTTAAGCCCAGAAGAACAACTCACTTTGTTTCTTAAAATTATGAAGACAGGAGAAACTCCTAACTTTACATCTGATCAAACCGAACAAGCGAAAGAGTTTTTAAGGGAGGTTCCTCCTTTTCCTCTGGATACCTCTATCGCTGCTTATTACTTAAAAAATGTCAGAATTCCCTATGCAAGATATATTCAGAATTTGAAAGTCTACAGTCAAGATTTCTCCTCCCTACAGGAAAGTATACTCAATGAAACAGGGAACTATATAAAGACACGGTACAATATTGTTATATTATCTCTCAAACGCCTGATAGAAACACATCAAGATTTTGCAGATCTTTTACTGCTGGTCAGTCTTATGGACTATCAAAATATTCCGAGAGATTTGCTAGACGCTTATAAAAACAGTATAATAACCGACCAATTTATCTATCAATTGAAAAAATACTCTCTGATTACGGAGGAACTTCGCCTGAATCATCCTCCTACCTTTTCAATACATCGAAGCACCCAGGAAATAAGCGCAAATTATCTCATGAAGATATTACCTCTGAAACAAACTAAATACCAGCGGCATGCTATTTTTGATGTTGTTGATCATTATGTGGTTGATACGATTGAGCAGGAAGATTTTCTGAGAATGAAGCTTCTCATCTATCATTGTGAAGCTTTTTTAAGGCACGAGGATTACTTGTTCGGCGACACTACAAAAGCCTCTCTCAGGATAAATTTGGGGTGTATGTATTATTATTTAGGCGATTATAGCAAAGCTAAACAATTTCTTCAAGAAGGCTTGAACAATTTTCCTAAAAATGAAAGTTATGAGAGCAAGGTACGGGCTTTAGTCTATTTAGGTAATGTTTACAGGAAGCTCGGCCAGTATGAAAAAGCAAGAGATTTGCTTAAAAAGAGTATCCTTATTGATCAGAAGCGCTCTGTATCTCCTTTAGTAATGACACGCGCTTTGGGATATTTGGGCATTGTCTATAGAAATTTGGGAGACTTTAAAAAAGCAATGCATTTCATGAAACAAAGTTTTACTCTTTACGAACGAGAGCATAAAAACAGTATTGGGTATGCTTGGATTTCAGCCCATTTAGGAAATACCCACATGATTTTAGGGCAATATGGAAAAGCAAGAACTTTATTGGAACAGAGCCTGAACATATATAAGAAAAAATCAGAAAATTATGTCGGGACAGGCTGGATTCTTGGCTATTTAGGTAATGTTTACAGGAAGCTCGGCCAGTATGAAAAATCTATCAGTCTTCTAGAGCAAAGCCTGATCATTCACAGAAAACATTTCTCTAAAAACCATGTCTATATTGCTACATCTCTCGCCTATTTAGGAAATGTTTATAAGGATTTGGGAAATCATGAAAAAGCAAAAACTTTACTTGAAAACAGTCTGATAATATATCAGAAGACTTATGGGGAATATCATATTGAAACGGCTCGCGTCCTCAATAATCTGGGACAAGTTTACCTTTTAGAAGGCCGACAGGACACTTCTGAACGTTTTATAAAGAAAGCTTTGGCTATTTTCCAATACAGAAAACATCCTGAAAGTTATAAGGCTTTAGAAAGTCTGGCCGATCTCTACCTGAAAAAATCTGTACAAGGAATAATCCAGGAAGAGAAGAGACAATCCCGGGACTTTAAAAAGCAAGCCATTGACTCCCTGAAAAAAGCTTTGAAAATTGTCAAAAATCACTTGCCAGCCGATTCTTCCCACGCTGTCAGAATTCATTCTCAGCTTGAAAAACTGGAGGGATTGTCGTATCAAAACAAGTAGGAGAGCATTCAAAACTGAGGGCAAAGTTAGATTTTACTAAAAAACATCTAGTTTATCGCAAAAATTTATTACAAAATAATCTATAGCACTCAGAGTATGTTATATCTTTTGATAGGGCTAAATTGATTTAATATGTCTAACCTCGATATCCAAATTTATCAACTTAAACTACGCCTTAAAGATATAAATCCAATGATCGGGCGTCGGTTTTTGATCCAAAGCAATAACACTCTCAAAGATCTACATTACGTTATTCAGATACTGATGGGCTGGACGGATTATCATTCAAATGAGTTTATTATCAAAGGACAAAGATACACTATTCCTAATATGATAGGTAATCCTTCAGCTTGTGGAAAATATGGAGCTAATATTAAACTAGAAGAATTTAAATTTAGAAAAAACGAAAAGTTTTTGTATTCGTATGATTTTACGGCAGGTTGGGAGTTTGAGCTTCGCCTTGAAACTATTAACTCTCCTAAAGACAAGAAGATTTACCCTGTTTGCATTTCCGGTAGTGGTGCTTCCCCTGATGAAGAATGTGGAGGGTCTTATAGATTCAGT
>Ga0315908_10000945_pt1 | contig 22329 bp, 16 predicted proteins | sample LakEriMetagenome_12_FD_203520 | JGI IMG/M metagenome (GOLD analysis project Ga0315908, IMG submission 203520) | Freshwater fungal communities from buoy surface, Lake Erie, Ohio, United States - Buoy 4 MA124 | ecosystem: Environmental > Aquatic > Freshwater > Lake > Lake biofilm | place: USA...
ATGGCGGCAATAAAAAAGAGTAAAAAAGATCTTTCCTTTAAAAGAACAAACGCATCGGCACCAAAAATGGCACCAAACGAAGTATTGTTAGCCGTAGATTTTGGTGGGGTATTTGGAAGTATAAAACAAAATACACCAAGTAATGCAGATGCTCCAGCGGCAATAATAAAAGTGGTTTCTCCATTTCCTATAGCTAATTTAGATATCACAAGTCCAGCTACAATCCAACCTAGTGTTCCAAAAACACGAATCCATGGAAACTGTTTACCAGGATCACTCATTTGAGCAAATGCAACACTATTGCTTAATGCAATGGTTGGCATGTATAGTAAAGAATAGGCTAATATTATCCAGTAAAAACTTGCGGTACCTGTCATTTTAGTAGCATAAAATAGAAGTGCTGCACCAATAATATGTAAGATGCCCATGATTTTTTGGGCTGCAAAAAAACGGTCTGCAATCATACCTACAAAAAAAGGAGATAACATGGTAGCAATAGCGCCAGCGCCATAGGTAGCACCTTTTGCAAGGTCTACAACATTTTGCCCTTCTGCTTTAAATAAAGTATCCATGTAGGGCCCCATTGTCACATACCAGGCACCCCAAATATAATATTGTAAAAACATCATGGCGGCTAGCATGATTCCTGTTTTCATTTTCATAGGCAAATTGTTAATCGTTTTTCTTACATTAGGGTTCAATTTAAGTAATTTTCAAATGTTATTTATGAAAAATAAATCAAACCTTTTATTGATTGCACTCCTAGTAATTGCAACAGGTGTTTTTGCGGGTGTTTCAGCGCGTGTAAATGCCCCAAAGCCACTTAAAATTTTGGTATTTTTTGAAACCAAAGGATTTTATCACAGTTCAATCCCAGTGGCTGTTGCTGCTATTCAAAAATTAGGACAAGCTAATAATATGCAAGTTGATACGACTTCAGAATCGGCAACTTTTTTACAAGACAATTTATCTACCTATCATGCAATTGTATTTATGAGTACAACGGGTGATGTTTTTAATGAAGCGGAGCAGGTGGCTTTTAAAAAATACATCAACAATGGCGGAGGCTTTGTGGGGATACATGCAGCCACCGATACAGAGTATGGATGGCCTTGGTACAATCAACTCGTGGGTGGTTATTTTAAAAGTCATCCCAAACAGCAAGAAGCTGTATTAAATATTGTAGATGCGAATCATAAGTCTACCAAACATTTGCCTGCGCAGTGGAAACGTTTTGATGAGTGGTATAATTTCAAAGACATGCAACCTGGATTACATATCCTCATTAATATTGACGAAAAAACCTATGAAGGTGGTGAAATGGGCGATTCACATCCAATGGCTTGGTGCCATAAATTTGATGGTGGTAAAGCATTTTACACAGAGCTAGGGCATACCAATCAATCTTTTGCAGACCCAGTGTACCTCAAACATATTTTAGGGGGTATACGTTATGCGGCTAAATAGCAGCAAGTGCTTGTACAATATCAGCTAAAATATCATCTCTGTGCTCAAGTCCTACCGAAATGCGGATAAGACTAGGTGTGATGTTCACGGCAAGTCTTTCTGCTTCCGACAATTTTGCGTGTGTAGTACTTGCAGGGTGAGAAGCAATGCTTCTGGTATCTCCAAGGTTAGCTGTCAGCGATAACATTTTCAAGTTGTTTAAAAATGTTTTACCAGCTTCTAGTCCGCCCTTTAACTCAAAACAAACAATGCCACCACCATTGTTCATTTGTTTTTTAGCAATCGCATGTTGTGGGTGACTTGCTAAAAAAGGATAACGAAGTGTTGCAATGGCTGCATGATTTTCGAGGGCCTCTGCAATAAACAAAGCATTGGATGCATGTCTTTCCATACGAACATCTAATGTTTCGATACTCTTGCTTAAAAGCCAAGCATTAAATGGTGAAAGTGCGGGTCCAGTGCTTCTGCAAAACAAGTAAATATCTTTGATCAGTTCTTTTTTGCCAACTACCACACCACCTAATACACGACCTTGTCCATCCATCCATTTTGTTGCAGAGTGTACTACTAAATCTGCACCAAAGTCTATGGGACGCTGGTTTACAGGGGTTGCAAAACAGTTGTCTACATTATAAATGAGGTTGTATTTTTTAGCAACACGTCCAATCATTTCCAAGTCTAGAATATCTAGACCAGGGTTGGTAGGTGTTTCTAGATAAATCATTTTAGTGGCTGGCGTAACGGCAGCTTCCCACTCCGCTTCTGTTGCGGTGGCTAACACATACGATGTGTCGATGCCATAATTTGGAAGGTACTTTGCAATCACGGTATGTGTGCTTCCAAAAATCGAATTACAAGAAAGTAAATGATCGCCTTTTTTTAATAGCGCCATAAATGAACCAAAAACAGCACTCATGCCAGACGCAGTTGCATACCCAGCTTCGGCACCTTCTAGCGCGCAAATTTTATCTGTAAATTCCTGCACATTGGGATTGCTAAATCTACTATAGATATTATCATCGGTTTCATCGGCAAAAGCAGCGCGCATACTTTCTGCATCATCAAAACAAAAGCTGCTCGTCAAATAAAGTGGACTACTATGTTCCATTTCATTTGTTTGCGTGGTTCTAATTCTTATGGCGTCTGTTTGCGGCTTTGACATAGTGTTATAGTGTGCTTTGCAACAAAGGTAAGGTTCGTAAACTAGCTACCACCAATCGCTTTCTAAAATATTTTATGTCTAGTGATGAACTTGTAGTTATTTTGTATCACATGCAGACTCAAACTCAATACCTTAAATACAAACAGCCGTTCGTTTTAGAATGTGGTGAGGTGTTGCCTAGTATAAACATTGCCTACCATACCTATGGAACACTTAATGCAGCTGGTACCAATGTAGTTTGGGTATGTCACGCATTAACGGCAAACGCTGATGCGCCAGATTGGTGGAAGGGTTTAATAGGAAATCATGCGCTGATTAATGAACATGATTATTTTATTGTTTGTGCAAATGTTATTGGCTCTTGTTATGGTTCTACAGGGCCGTTAACTGAAAATCCAAATACGGGTGCTCCTTACTATTCAAGTTTTCCTGCAGTAACCATTAGGGATATGGTAAAGGCGCATGTTATTTTAAGGGAAGCATTGGGTATTCAATCTGTTGCACTTTTAATGGGTGGTAGTATGGGTGGATATCAAGTGCTTGAATGGGCGCTACTTGAACCTGCTGTTATTCAAAAATTATTTTTAATTGCCACATCACCTTCAGAGAGTGCTTGGGGTGTTGCGATTCATACAGCGCAGCGGTTAGCGATTGAAGCAGATGCAACATGGAAAGGTATGGATGCAAATGCTGGTGCTGCCGGATTAAAAGCGGCGCGTGCCATTGGCATGTTAACCTACCGTAATTATCAAATTTTTAAGGAGTCGCAAACCGATCCAGATTCAGAAAAAATAGATGGCTTTAAAGCGTCGTCGTATATCAATTACCAAGGTGACAAGCTCGTTCAAAGATTTAACGCTTATTCTTATTGGTTGCTTACTAAATCTATGGATAGTCATGATTTGTCTAGAGGAAGAGGCATGGATTTAATGCAAACCTTAAAAGGTATTACAATTCCTACACTTATTATTGGTATTAAAAGTGATATTTTATGTCCACTAGATGAACAGCGTTTTATGGCAGCTCATTTATCAAATGTACAATTAGTAGAAATTGATTCGAGTTATGGGCATGATGGTTTTATTATTGAAACCAAACAAATCACATCGCATTTAGCACCTTTTTTGAAGTAGGTCTTTACTGTGGATGATAAATACTTTTAGCATTTTTGTATACCTCTGCTTTATTTAAGGTCATCTTTTTTGTTTGCTGACGCGTAAACATTTCCATTTGATCGGTGTAATGTGGCGAATCTTTTTTTGCAGAAGCGCCATACACATTGAGTGATTCAATTTGTGGGCCATCCTTTGTAAACCTTACGAGTTCTATGTAAGCATCACCTTGATTACCTTTCCATTTACCATCTTTGTAAGGAACAGAGTACATAGGGGCAAGTACATCAGGTAACCCTGGAAGTGGAATTTCTTTTGTACCACGCACCAATTTTTGTACTTCACCAAGTTCAATATTTGTTTTACCAAAATCTTTGAGCATGGTTTGTTTTGCTTCTCTCAAAAGTTGAGCGGCGAGTGTTTTACTGATAAACTTATTTTGTAAATAAAGTGCTTTGTTTTTATTAGCAGCGGCCTGTACAAAAAAGAAAGTGCCTGCGCCAATACTTTCTGCATCTGAATTTCTATTCCAGTTATTAAGTTGCGTAATAATGTCTGCAATATCCGGGAATTCGGTGCTGTTTAATAAAAATACACTATCTATTTTGCTCGGGTAATAAAAGGACGAAGGGAATTGCCTATCAAATTTGATACGTTTAAAATCTTCGTAACTCACTTTTTTTAAAGGTTGTATGAGTTCGTCAAAACGCATGCTCCTGTTGTTTTCTAGGGTTTCGTAACCCATTGTAATATCTTTTACCAATGGGTTGTCTGTGCCTTCTGTGCTATGAAAAGGAGAGTGATTGGTGTTGTAAACATAACCCGATTTTGGTTGCAGTAACTGGGGTAAATTGGATAGTGGATGTAGTTCTGTCCAAAGTGTTTTGCTCGTATTACCAGGTAATGTTGCTTTCCAATTATAACTTTTATCTCTTACTGGGATGCGTCCGTTACTAATATAAAAAATAGTATCGTAGCGGTCTGCGTAAACAATATTATAACCTGGAATGGCAAGCATGTCAAGTGCTTTTTTGAATTCCGTAAAGTTTTTAGCCTTGTTAAAAGCGTACCATTGCTCAAGTCCTCTAATGTCCATTTGAGCAGGCATGCGAATAGAAAAAACGCCTTTAGGTGTAATAATAGTTGGTCCGTATTTACTCCAATATGCTTTTTTGCTAAGTGGCACAACAACGCCAGCAACTTTTACTTTAAGGGGCGCCGTTTTTGCTTCAAGTGTTTCCCATTTACCATCAAATTTGTATTGTAATTTGTTTGCAGGATTCATTTCTAATTGATACACGTCTAGTTTGTCCGGTGCATTTACGGTGTGTGCCCATCCTAAATATTCATTACAGCCATGTAAGATGCAGGGGGCGCCCGGAAAATTAGCGCCAATAATATTCCAGCCATCTTCACTTGATAAATGCGCTTCATAAAATGCTACAGGCCCTTCTAGTGGTTGGTGTGCATTGATGTCTAGATATACTTGACCGTCGGTGGTTTTTGCACTATTAAATGCAAACGCGTTACTACCTGCCGTTTTATAATTTTCGAGAAGTGGCACAGTGCCGCCAAAAATGGAACTTAATGCTTTGTCAGCTCCAGAAAGCACACAAAGTTGTAGCACCGAATATTGTACCATATCTTTTGGTGTAACTGGAAATATTTTTTTAAGCAGTACTTCTTTGGGGTGAGCAGTAGCGTATGCATTGAGTCCGGCTGCATAGCCTTCTAATAGTTTTTTAAATGCAGGACTTAAATCAGATTCGTATTTTTCTTGCACAAGTTCTGGAATGCGCAATAAGTGAATGATATAATCTATGGAAGCGCCCTTTTTACCTTGGTACTGCGCTAGCATAGATTTTCCAGCCATTAATGACTGTTGAATGGTTACAAAATCATCTTCTGCATGTGCCCAAGCAAGCCCGTATGCTACATCCGGATCGGTTTTGCCAAAAATATGCGGCACGCCAAAACTGTCCCTAATGATATCAATTTTAGCAGGGTTTATTTGTGCGTTTGCCCAACTATAGATTAGTATCAAGCAGGTAACTAGTAGTAAGGTACGTTTCATAAGGTATAGTCTAAATAGTATAACAACAATAAGGCTAAAGTGTTTATTATTTAATAGCGTTGTATCTTTGTGTTAAATTAATGGTATGAGTATTTTCAAACAGTTAAAAGAGTATCTCTTTATTTCAAAAAGAGACCCTAACGAGCCCCGCACTCAGTGGATGAAATACATGCATGGCATGAACCGTATTTCACTTCTTATGTTTTTGGTTGCAGTACTAATTATTTTGTTTAAGGCGCTGATTTTACCCCTCCTGAATAAATAACTTTGGTCCAGCAAATGCCACAATTTCTTTGGCAACTTTTGTAGAAGCATCTTCTCCTCCTGCTGCTAGTAAAGTATGTAATGACTGGTAGTTTTCCATTACTTCTTTTCTTTTGGCTTCATTTTCTGTGATATTGCGAAGTGCAGTTGTTAAATGCTGTTCCGTTAAATTTTCTTGAATGATTTCTTGGACAATCTTTTTATCCATGATCAGATTCACTAGAGATATAAATTTAATTTTTACTAGCCACTTTGCAATTTGGTAAGAGAGCTTACTAGTTTTGTAGCACACTACTTCTGGTACTTTAAATAAGGCTGTTTCAAGGGTTGCGGTGCCACTGGTTACAAGTGCTGCGTCAGCTATTGTGAGTAGATCGTACGTGCTATTTTTAATAAGCGTCACATTAGAGTAGCCAATCAAATATCGATTGTAAAATGGAGCGTCTTGCCCTGGCGCCTGGGCCACCATAAATGTATAGCCCGGAAAATGTGGCGTTACGCTTAACATTATGGGAAGCATTTTAATAATCTCTTGTTTTCTACTTCCTGGTAATAGTGCAATTACTTTTTTATTTTCTGTAATAAGCGGGATGGTACTTTTAAAGGATGCAATAACAGGTAGTAGCGGGTGGCCTACATATGTCACATCCCAATTCCATTTATTTTTAAAATAATCTTTTTCGAAAGGAAGTATACAAAACATTTTATCGATGCATACTTTCATTTTTTTAACCCTGTTTTCTTTCCATGCCCAAACCTGCGGTGCTATATAATACACCACTTTACATCCATGTTTTTTTGCCCAATCGGCAATGCGTAAATTAAAACCTGGATAGTCAATCAATACGAGCACATCGGGTTGCCAAGCTTCTATATCTTGCTTGCAAAATTTTATGTTTTGTAAAATGGTGGGTAGGTTTTTGATCACTTCCAAAAATCCCATGAAGGCGAGGTCTCTATAATGCTTTACAAGTGAGGCACCTGCGTCCTTCATGAGGTCTCCACCCCATGCTCTAATGCTGGCCGCAGGATCTAAATGCTTAATCTCCTTTATGAGGTTACTCCCGTGTAGGTCTCCACTGGCTTCTCCTGCAATAATATAGTACTTCATAGGCTTCTTGCAATTTACGTTAGATGGCCCGAAATGTTAAGAAAACTAAAAAAATAGTTAAAAAACTAAAAATTTAGTTGTTAAACTAAAAAAATAGTTTTAGCATTGTGTTTCAAATGTAAATGTCGCATGAAACCATTAACAAAAGCAGAAGAGCAAGTGATGCAGCAGGTATGGAAATTATCCAGTGCCTATTTAAAAGATATTGTGGAGTCGTATCCGATGCCACGTCCGCATACCAATACGGTGGCAACGCTTGTAAAAATACTCGTTGACAAAGGATATATAGGTGTAGAAGCGATGGGTAGGGTGCACCGTTATTTTCCACTCGTTAGTAAAGAAGCGTATTCTACTAGCTCTATAAAATCACTCGTGGACGCCTATTTTGAAGGCTCTTTTAGTGAAGCCGTTTCTTGTATGTTACAGCAAAAGGAAATCAGTGTTAGTGAATTGGAGCTTTTATTGGATCAGTTAAAACAATCAAAAAACTAAGTCATGTATCCTACACTCTATTATCTTTTACAAGTGCTTGTATGTAGTGCTGTTTTGATGGTGTATTATTTACTGGTACTGCGTAATAAAAAATTTCATCAATACAACCGCTTTTATTTGCTAGGCGTTGCACTTGTTTCATGGATGGTGCCGCTTATTAAAATTGTTTGGGAGCAGGAAAGGTCTGGAGTTAGGCAAGTTGATTTATTAACTGTTGTTGCCGCCAATAATTCTGAGATGGAAGCGATGGTTACATCTCAGCAACAGTCACTTGACTGGGTATCGCTCTTGCCAAATTTGTATATGGCAGTATGCATTTTTTTGTTATCTGCTATGCTAGTTTCATTGTATAGGATTTATAAAATTTATACAACACACGAATGTAGTAACCTCCAACAATTTTATTTAGTGATGACGCGCGAAAAGGGGACCCCCTTTTCATTTTTTAGTTATATTTTTTGGAATGCCGAAATTGATATACAAACACCTGCTGGCAAACAAATTTTGCAACATGAGTTAACGCATGTTACACAGTATCATTCTATTGATAAAATAGTGATACAATTAAATTTGATTGCGGGGTGGTTCAATCCTTTCTTTTGGCTACTCGAAAAAGAGTTGGACATGATCCATGAATTTATTGCCGATAAAAAATCGGTAGAACATGGAGATACTGCCAGCTTGGCTCAAATGTTGTTGACAACGGCTTATCCGGGTCAGCAATTTCCACTCACCAATCCATTCTTTTTTTCACCCATTAAACGAAGATTAAAAATACTTACCAGCACAAAAAATCCAACCTTCAATTATCTAAGAAGGCTTATTGTACTTCCTCTTTTAGCAGTGGTTGTTTTGTTGTTTGCTTTTAGAGCAAAAGAAAATACGAATACTATTGTGCCACTTTCAAAAACCTACACTGTCGTGTTAAACGCAGGACACGGAGGAGAAGATAAAGGTGCTATTGCGGCAGATGGAACAACAGAGGCTCAATTATCATTAGAAATTGTTCGTCAAATACAAGCGCTCAATAAAAACGAAAAAATTAAACTCGTTTTAACGCGTGATGCAGATGTAATGCAGTCAGTGGTAGCTGTATCTGAATTCGCAAATGCACAATCACCAGATTTATTTGTTTCTATTCACTTAAACAATATTGAAGGTACTTCTGCTAACAAAACTAAATACGAAGGCGCTGAAATATACATGGCTGCAAAAGATAAGGCAGTTGATTATGATGCTAATTATAAATTAGCAAATAATTTAGCAGCTACATTGCAAGAAGTTGCCACGCCATTTAATGGTGTGAAAACTAGAAATAAAGGTATTTGGGTATTAGAAGCGGTTCAATGTCCGTCGGCATTAATTGAGGCGGGTTATCTAAGTAATAATAAAGAACTTGCTAAAATTAAAGATGCTGATTACCAACAAAAGTTAGCAGCTAGTATTTTAAAAGGGATTGAAAATTATTTAATTGATCAAGAGAGAGGGGCTTCTGATGTAGTTAAAGACACCACTAAAAAAGTGATGATTGTTCAAGGGTATAAAATTTCACCAGAGGACACCCTAATAGCATCAAAAGGGAACAATAAATCAGTTGTGATCAGAATGGACGGTGCAGGAACATCTAGTAATGGTCAAAAGCCGCTATTTATTTTAGATGGAGAAGTTATTTCCGAGTCTGTAATGAAAGTAATTGATCCCAATAAAATTGAATCCATTAATATATTAAAAGACGCATCTGCTATTGCAGTTTTTGGAGAAAAAGGTAAAGGCGGTGTGGTGCAAATCACAACCAAAAAAGGGGGAAGTGAAGATGCTGAAGCAACAGGCAGGATTGTTGTTAGGGGAGTGCCATTAGATAATTCAAAAGTATTGGAAGAGCGTGTGCTAATTATTTCCGACACCGTCCAATTAAACGGAAAAACTGTTTTATTGAAGTCTAACAATTTGAAGGACGTCCGATTTATGGAAAATAGTTTAAAGGATATCCGATTTGTAGAAAGAAGTACTGTTGAAGCCGGTAAAAAATCTGGCGTCACATTTTCTGTAGGTTCAGATTTTAAGGAGTCTCCTAGTTTGATTTTTGTTGATGGAGAGAAAAAGACAAAAAAAGAAATGGATGCTTTGTCTCCAGATCAAATTAAATCTGTTGAAATATTAAAAGGCGAATCAGCAATTAAAGCGTACGGTACAGAAGCTAAAGACGGAGTGATTAAAATTACGACCAAGAAAAAAGTAAACCTATAAAAACCACTTAACGGCTAAGGACGCTAATGCATACAAACATGTTGCAATAAATACGCCCTTAGCCGTTTTGTCTTTTTGCGCATTAATATATAGCGTAAAAACAACTGCATTACAAATTAAGCAAAGGCTTACAATCGCAGTTAGTAAAGACTTTTGTAAAATAAGTACTTCAAAAAATTCGGCTAAACTAAAACGGCTAAATTTATAAAAGTAATACCCAAAAAGTCCTACAATAGGTGCTAAAAAACCTAGTAGGATGCCAAGTTTTAGTTCGTCTCTTTTCAATATCATAATTTCCATTTTGTTTCTAGGGTCTTTTTAAGGCCATAGTGTGTAAGGTCAAATTGCACAGGTACCACACTTACATAATTATGTTTAAGGGCCCATGAATCGGTGTCTTTGCCGGTTTCTAAATTTTTAAATTCGCCGGTTAGCCAATAATATTTTTTCCCGTGTGGATCTTTTCTTTGATCAAACTTTTCTTCATATTTGGCATAGGCTTGCCTACAAATTTTAATTCCTTTAATTAATTTTTCATCTACAGCAGGGATGTTTACATTTAAACAAAGGTGTTTGTCTAGTGGTTTGCCAGCCAACATTTTTTCTACTATAATGCGCACGTATTTTTGTGCACCAGAAAAATCGGCTTCGATACTATAATCAAGTAATGAAAAACCAATACTTGGAATACTTTCGATAGACGCTTCGAGCGCTGCCGACATAGTACCAGAATAAATAACATTGATAGAGTGGTTGGCGCCGTGGTTAATGCCACTCAGGCAAATAGTTGGCTTTTTGTGTAATACAACGTCTACAGCAAGTTTCACACAATCTACAGGCGTGCCACTGCAGCTATAGGTTTCTACGCCATCAAACATATGGAGCTTTTGAAGCCTTAGGGGGTGACCAATGGTTATAGCGTGTCCCATGCCACTTTGGGGCTTATCTGGTGCCACTACCACAATGCGTCCTAGGCCTTTAACGGCTTCTACCAGGGCTTTAATGCCTGGGGCGGATACACTATCGTCGTTTGTTATTAATATAGTAGGGATTTCCTTTGTTTTCGCTGATTTTGCCATGGGTGCAAGATACAAATAGAAAAAAATACTAAAAATAAATTTGGTAATACTAAAATTATTAGTATTTTGCAGCTAAATCAATTAGTTATGTCAAACGCCGGAAAAAATTTACGTCACTTGCGCAAGCAGCGTGGTTGGACCCAGGAAGAATTTGCAAACAAGCTAAATATTAAAAGAAGCCTTGTTGGCGCCTACGAAGAAGAGCGTGCCGAGCCTCGTTTAGAGGTAATGGAAGCCATTTGTTCTTTGTTCAAGCTCAGTTTAGAGGACTTCTTATTTCAAGACCTTACGGGGAGTACGCCAAAGGGGGTTTCTTACCTCGAAAGCCGCAGGCAATTAAAAATGATTGCCGAGAGTGCTCAAATTAGTTTTGTACCGGTAAAAGCGGCAGCTGGTTATTTAGCGGGCTTCGCAGATCCTGAATTTGTAGACGAGCTAAATACTTTCACACTCCCTATGTTAGCGCCGGGTCAATACCGTGCCTTTGAAATAGTGGGGGATAGTATGTTGCCAACCCCAAGTGGTAGTGTAATTGTAGGAGAAAAAGTAGAAAACTTTGATGAGGTAAAAAATAGTAATACCTATGTAGTGCTTTCTAAAAGTGAAGGTGTGGTATACAAGCGTATTGTACGCGACAACGAAAAAAAGAACAACCTCACGCTCATTAGTGATAATCCGCAGTACGAGCCATACCATGTTAATGCAGAGGATGTATTAGAGGTTTGGAAGGCCGTGTATATTTTGCAAAAAGCCAGTGCGGTGCCTAGGTGGGATGTAAACCAGTTAGCCGGCATGGTTAATAATTTACAAGAGCAGGTGAGTACGCTAAAAAGTAAACTCAATTAAACGAGGTTCTTTATTTTAACCATTGGTACTTTTTTTAATGGGGCAAAGGTAGATTCGTCTATTTTTGCCCCATTTTATATATATGCGCAAAATAATTATAGTTTTTCTTTTGGTTTTATGGGCGAATGCTGGCTTTGCGCAACCTAAAAAAATTGCAGCCTTAAAAATTAACACAACCATTAAAATAGATGGTGCATTAGATGAGTTCATATGGGCTCAGTCAGATACCGCTGTTAATTTTATTCAATTAAGTCCTCAATTGGGTACTGCTGCATCTAATAAGAGTAAGGTTTCAATTTTATATGACGATCAGGCTATCTATGTGGGCGCTTTTTTATATAACAAGCCGCAAAAAATTAGAAAGCAATTAACAGCTAGAGACGGTGAGCAGCGTAAAGACGTCGATTATTTTGCTGTTTTTTTCGATACCTATAACGATGATCAAAATGCAGTTCAGTTTTTAGTAACAACGCGCAATGTTCAATCCGATGCAAGACTGCTTCCTAATTTAAGTAGCCAGTTTGGTCCACCTTCCGATTATTCTTGGGACGCCGTTTGGGAAAGCAAAGTTCAAATGCATCAAAATGGATGGTCTTTAGAAATGAAAATTCCTTATGCAGCGCTTCGTTTTTCAAAAAAAGAAATACAAGACTGGGGTGTCAATTTTGAACGCTACGATAGAGGAAGTAACGAAAATATATACTGGAATAAAATTGACCCCAATCAAAATGGTTATGTTAATCAGTTTGGCGATATCACGGGTCTACAAAATATAATTCCACCATTGAGGCTATCGTTGTTGCCTTATATATCTGCTGGATCAAGAACTGTACCCTATGCCAATAGGCCCACCACTAATACTTTTTTACGCAGTGGCGGAATGGATGTGAAATATGGTGTCAATGAAAGTTTTACTTTAGATGCAACACTTATTCCGGATTTTGGCCAAGTAGTTTCTGATAATGTGGTCCTAAACCTATCGCCGTACGAAATTCAATTTCAAGAAAATCGCCCCTTTTTTACAGAAGGTATTGAGTTATTTAATAAATCAAATCTTTTGTATTCTAGGCGAATTGGTGCTACTCCTGATGGTTATTATGCGGTTAATCGAAAAGTGGCTAACAACAGTAATTTATCTATTGTTTCAAACCCGGGTATTTCACAATTATACAATGCGACAAAGTTTTCTGGAAGAAATAAAAAGAAACTAGGCATTGGTGTTTTTAATGCACTTGTTGCTCCTACAACTGCAACGGTTTTAGATAAAACAACGGGTGTAAAAACAAATTACGAAACCAGTCCATTAACCAATTATAATATTTTAGTGCTTGATCAGGCCCTTTCGGGTAGGTCATCCCTTACATTAACCAATAGTAATGTTTGGAGGAGTGGAGGGTCTCGTAACGCAAATGTTACCGGGCTTGATGCGAGTTTATTTGATAAAACCAATACCCACCAGCTTATATGGAATGGAAGAGTGAGTGCTATTTCTGGGGTTGATAGTTATACGGGATTTAAAAGTTTATTAGCATTTGCTAAAGTGAGTGGCAAGATTCAGTATTTATTGCATACCAATATTGAGTCAGATAGATATGACCCAAATGATATGGGTTTCTTGTTAGCGCCCAACGAGTTTTCAGGTATCGCTAGAATTAGCTACAACCAATTTAAGCCTACAAAAAAATTTTTACAATCTAGTTATACGCTAACCCTTCGTCCATCATACTTATACAAGCCCAATGTGTTTACCAATTTTGAAATTCAAACGAGGGCTTTTTGGTTTTTTAAAAATTTCTGGGATGCATCTGTAACAGTAAACGTACAACCTCAATGGACGCATGATTATTTTGAAATGCGCACAGCAGGTGTCATGATAAAAAGAACGGGATATTGGTATGCAGGATTATCTGGTAGTTCCGATAGTAGAAAACAGTTTTTTTTCAGGTACAACGCAGGTTTCGCAGAGTCTCCTATTTATGATGATGCTTATATCAGTTTAAACATTGCACCCCGTTATAGATTCAATGATCATTTTAGTTTAGATATTGATGTAAAGCGAGATGAAGACAATGGTCAGTATGGTTATGCTTTTAGAAATGCAGCGGGCGTGCCTATTGCGGGTAGACGTAAAGTAACAACGCTTACTAGTATTGTAAATGGCATTTATAATTTTAATGCTCGTATGAATTTGTCTGCACGTGCAAGACACTATTGGAGTAAGGTAGAATATGAAAACTTTTTTAATGTTACACCTGGTGGAGGCATTGTTGAAATTCCTTTTGTGCCGGGGAAAAATCAAAATTTCAATGTCTTTAATATTGATATGTTTTACACTTGGGACTTTGCCTATGGTAGCCGTTTTATTATAGGGTGGAAAAACTGGTTAGGTACCGATTTTAATATACCACTGGAATCGCATAAAAACTATATGAGTAACGCCAGAGCGGTGTTTCAACAGCCACTTGGCAATGAAATTACATGTAAGCTCATTTACTTCTTGGATTATGTAAAGCTGAAAGCTAAAAATCCATTAAGGCCTAGTAGGGGTTAGGTTTGGCCGATTTGATTTGTCCATTTTGTTTTCTAAAAAAGTATAGATTTTTATTTTCTAAATAATCTACTTGACTTTTACTGTCAGCATTATAAACCGGCATTATTTTAAAGGTATTGAAAGCAGGAGATGTTTGGAATAGCAAACTATTTATGAAGTAAAGCATGGTCTCATAGCCTTTAAAAAACTGATCACTAGGGCGGCCAAGGTATTTTTGTTTGTAAGCGCCTGTTAACTGCTTTAATAGTTTTTCGTTGCTGTTAAAATAATAAGGGCTTGCATAAATAATTTCGACATTCGGAACATTGAGTGATTTTTCACCATCCCATGTAGGCATTCCTATAATAGTAGCTTTGTATGCAGGGTTGTCATTGAGCATTTTTACAATCGAGTAGCCAAAGTTTTCTTTTAAACTGCCACACAGTAAAATGTTTTGTTTGGTTGAATCTAGGTATGGAACAATGTCAGCAAAAGCAATACTATCGGGTACATCAATATTCAAAAAGGGTTGTGTTGTTTTGCTATTGCCGCCTTGGATAATATTTTGTATATAGTCTTCGGTTGTTCCTTTTTTCTTGAGGTAGAGAATGGAGTTTTTTGAAAAGTTTGTTTGTATATAATTGTAAATAGCCTCACACTGTGTTTTTAATGTTGGGTTTAAGACGGTAAAAAACGGATTATTGGTAACACCAGCATCATTTGGAAAAATGGCTGATACCATTTGTGTTTGTTGAGTTAGCGCAAAATCAGCAATTAACTTTGTGTCTGTTCTACTCGTAATGGCGCTAATGATTAATGCTGGTTTTTGTAAACTCGAATCAGTAAGTAGGGTAGTTAGCGGATTGTTTTTTTGTTTGGCATCAATGATTCGAATATCAAGTGCCGAATTTATTTTTTTTATCGAGTCTAAGGCCATTATTACACCGTTGTAAAAATCGAGTCCTGGTAACATGGTTTTGGGTAAATTTTTATTACCTAAAATATACTCGTTGCCATTAAATACAGCATCAATTTCTAATGGTAGAAATAATATAATTTTTTTTCTTTCTTGTATATCGGTATTGTTTTGTGCATAGTTATTGTAGGAGCAACTAAGCAATAAAATAAACAATACGATAACTTTTGGTGCGCTGTTCATTGCAAATTATTTTATTCCCACTCAATGGTAGCAGGCGGTTTACTGCTGATATCATATACCACACGATTGATGCCTCTTACCTGATTGATAATTTCATTGGATACGTGTGCTAAAAATGAATACGGTAAATGTGCCCAGTCGGCGGTCATGCCATCCACAGAGGTTACAGCTCTTAAGGCAACTGTAAACTCATACGTTCTTTCGTCACCCATGACGCCTACACTTTTTACCGGAAGTAATATAGTGCCCGCTTGCCAAACTTCTGTATATAAATTATGTGACTTTAAGGCATTGATATAAATAGCATCAGCAGCTTGTAGTAAAGCCACTTTTTCGGCATTCACTTCGCCTAAAATTCTGATGGCTAAGCCCGGTCCAGGAAAAGGGTGTCTGTTAATCATGCTCGAAGGAATACCTAATTCTAGGCCTACTTTACGCACTTCGTCTTTAAATAAATAGCGGAGTGGTTCTACTAACGATAAATGCATCGTGTCTGGAAGCCCACCTACATTATGATGCGACTTAATGGTTTGCGAAGGTCCGTGAACACTAACGCTTTCAATAACATCAGGATAGATGGTGCCCTGTCCTAAAAAACTTACGTCTTTAACTTTGGCAGCTTCTTCTTGGAAAACATCAATAAATAATTTGCCAATCACTTTTCTTTTTGCTTCAGGATCAGTTTGATCTTGTAAGCCTGCGTAAAATCTATCTTTTGCATCAATACCCGTTACGTTAAGGCCTAGCTCTTTGTACATTTCTAACACTTGTTCAAATTCACCTTGGCGAAGCACGCCATTGTCTACAAAAATGCCGTGTAGTCTTGTGTCAATGGCTTTGCTAATAAGGGTTGCAGCAACGGTGCTATCCACACCACCACTAAGCGCCATAATTACTTGGCGGTCTCCAATTTGCTCTTTTAATGTAGCAACTGTTTCTGTTACAAATGAAGCAGGGGTCCAGTTTTGGCTGCATCCACATGTGTTTACTAAAAAGTTTTTAATAATTAATTTACCCTGCGTTGAGTGGTAAACTTCTGGATGAAATTGTAATCCAAATAATGGATGTGTATCTGTGGTTGTTTTTTTGAATGCTGCAATAGGAATACTTTCGGTAGTCGCAGTTATTTGAAATCCTTCGGGTAAAGCAACAATAGAATCGGAGTGGCTCATCCATACTTGTGATCCATTATCAACGCCAGCGAGTAAAGTATCTTGTTCTTGTATTTGTAAATGTGCGCGGCCGTATTCTCTTTTGTTAGATTTATTGACAGTGCCACCAAATGTTTTCGCAGTTAATTGTGCGCCATAACAAACGCCGAGTACCGGAACTTTTTGAATAAAGCTTGCGATGTCTACAACAGGAGCATTTTCTTCGTTCACACTAAATGGGGAACCGCTTAATATGATTCCCTTTAATCCGGGCTCAAATGTAAATGACTTATGAAAGGGGATGATTTCGCAATACACATTGGCCTCTCTAACCGCTCTTGCGATTAACTGGGTATACTGGCTACCAAAATCTAGGATAAGTATTTTTTCTGTCATAGCAGCGAAGTTAATTGAAATTGGGAGCACAAAAAAAACCAACCCTCAGGGTTGGTTTTAATAATATCTATCAAAGTTGATAAGTATCTATCTTGCAGTTTAACTTATGCAGCAACAACAGCCTTTTTGGCTAATTTGCTCTTTAAGTTTGCAGCTTTGTTTTTGTGGATAATACCACGCTTAGCAAGTTTATCAATCATCGAAATGACGTTTGGTAATCCTTCTGTGTAAGCTTTGGTATCTGAGCCAGCTTTTAGTTCACGAACTGCGTTACGGGTAGTTTTACCATAATAACGATTACGCTCGCGACGCTTAGCCGCTTGTCTCATATCTTTTTTAGTAGCTGAATGGTTTGCCATGTTCTAATTATTTTTCAGGACGGCAAAGGTAAGGCCTAGACCTGAAAGTTTGAAATTTTATTCAAAAAAAACATCGATTTCCTTTATTTTCAATGAAATTACCGCTTTTTTTCTCCTTTTTATGACCGATATTTGCTCGGAAATTTGATAAATTAGACGCCTAAGACTATCACATGAAGGATTTTTCTTATATAACCAATTCCCATCCCGCTTTTATAGAAGAGACCTATAAGGCATTTGTACAAGATCCAAGTTCTGTAGACCCAGACTTAAAAAAGTTTTTCGAAGGCTTTGACTTTGCCGTTTCTAGTGGTCATGCAGGAACTGGTGCTGCTACTTCTGCTACTGCTTCTGCTACAACAGTTACAAATGCCTCTGGTGTTGATTGGCAAAAAGAAATCAATGTGTACCGCCTTATTTTAGGGTATAGAAATAGGGGTCATTTGCTTTCTAAAACAAATCCGATAAGGCCGCGTAAAGACAGACAAGCCAATTTAGATTTATCTTATTTTAGTTTATCAGATGCTGATTTGTCACAAACTTTTCAAGCAGGCAAATTTGTTGGACTTGGCGCTACTACATTAAAAAATATTTTAACACATTTGCAAACCTGCTATACATCAAGTGTTGGTGCAGAGTTTAAATATATTAGCAGTAAAGAAAAAGTTTCGTTTTTGATTGCAGAAATGGAAACCAACTTTACAGCGCCGGTTCATTTAGAAAAAAAGAAACACATCTTAGAAAAGTTAAATCAAGGTGTGATTTTCGAAAAGTTTTTGCATACCAAGTACATTGGGCAAAAAAGATTTTCATTAGAAGGAGGAGAGAGCACAATCGCTGCATTAGATGCTATCATTAATACCGCAGCATCAAATGATGTGCAAGAGGTAGTAATTGGGATGGCGCACCGCGGTCGTTTAAACGTGCTTGCGAATATCATGGGCAAAACCTATGAGCAAATATTTAGTGAGTTTGAAGGAACTGCAATCATTGATCAAACCATGGGTAGCGGTGACGTTAAATACCATATGGGTTATGGTTCAGAAATTACTACGCCCGATCAAAAAAAGATTCATTTAAAATTAGTGCCTAACCCTTCACACCTTGAAGCGGTAGATCCAGTGGTACTTGGTTTTGCAAGAGCAAAAGCAGACGTACTTGGTAAAAGTGCTTTTGATAAATATTTACCAATATTAATTCATGGTGATGCTTCTGTTGCTGGACAGGGTATTGTGTATGAAGTACTTCAAATGAGTAACCTACGTGGTTATCATACCGGCGGTACTATTCATTTTGTAATCAATAATCAAATTGGTTTTACCACAGATTTTGATGATGCTAGAAGTGCCGATTATTGTACATCGGTAGCTGCTATGGTACAAGCGCCTGTGTTGCATGTAAACGGTGATGATGCAGAAGCAGTTGTTAAGTGTGCCGAAATCGCAACACGTTACCGTCAACAATTTAATTCGGATATTTTTATTGATATGGTGTGTTACCGTAAACACGGACACAATGAGGGAGACGATCCAAAGTATACGCAACCTCAGTTGTATTCATTAATTGATAAGCATCAAAATCCAAGAGAAACCTACACGCAGTTTTTAATCCAAAATGGTGAGCCAGAAGCACAAGCACTTGCAAAAGACATGGAAAAGAAATTTTGGGCTGATTTGCAAGAGCGTCTAGATGACTTAAAACAACACCCACTTCCTTATAATTATCAGCCACCAGAATTGGTATGGCAAAACATGGGTAAAGCAACAGATGCAGATTTTCAATCTTCACCAGTTACTGCGGTGAGCCAAGAAAGATTTAATGTATTATTTGAGCGTTTGATGCAATTTCCACAAGATTTTAAACCACTAAAAAAAGTGGAAAAATTATTGCAGGAAAAAATCAAGCTCATGGAATCGGAGCAAAAAGTAGATTGGGCAACTGCCGAGTTAATGGCATATGGATCACTACTTATTGATGGCAATATTGTTCGTATGAGTGGTCAGGATGTGCAGCGTGGTACATTTAGTCACCGACATGCAGTGATTAGAGATGAGCAAACAAATAAGGGGCACAACAGGCTCAATCATTTTACAGAGGGTCAAGAAAAGTTTAGAATTTATAATTCATTGTTAAGTGAATATGGTGTGCTTGGATTTGAGTATGGCTATGCCATGGCAAACCCGAATGCATTAGTTATTTGGGAAGCACAGTTTGGTGATTTTTGTAATGGAGCCCAAACCATGATTGATCAGTTTATTGTGGCGGGCGAGCAAAAATGGCAACGCCAAAATGGACTTGTTATGTTGCTCCCACATGGTTATGAAGGTCAGGGTCCAGAGCATAGCAGTGCGCGTTTAGAGCGTTTCTTACAAATGGCTGCCGAATTAAACATTGTGGTAACCAATATCACTTCAGCAGCTAATTTATTCCATGCCTTTAGACGTCAACTTACTTGGAACTTTAGAAAGCCAATGATTGTTTTTTCTCCAAAAGCAAACTTACGCAATCCGGGTACTTTTAGTAAAGTAGAGGCGTTTACGCAAGGAGGATTTAAAGAAATTATTGACGACGAATTTGTAACAGATGCGTCGGCTGTTAAAAAAGTACTTTTTTGCTCTGGTAAAATTTATTTTGAACTAGCAGAAAAGCAATCGAAAGAAAACAGACAAGACATCGCAGTTGTAAGACTCGAGCAAATATATCCACTCGCACAAGATCAATTAAACGCGCTGCATAAAAAATATAGCAAGGCTACATGGTTTTGGGTGCAAGAAGAACCGCAAAACATGGGTGCGGCTAGCTTCTTAAAAATGAATTTGCATACCATTAATTTTGGTGTGATTAGCAGAAGTGCAAGCGCATCTACTGCAACCGGCTATGCAAAAGTGCATGCTGCAGAACAGTTAGAAGTGATTGAAACAGCATTTAATATTTAATTTAGCATACTTAGAAATATCATTTTATGATTGAAATAAAAGTTCCAGCAATAGGAGAATCTATCTCAGAAGTTACTTTGTTAAAGTGGACAAAAAAAGATGGTGACTACGTAGAAAGAGATGAAGTGATTGCCGAGTTTGAAAGTGAAAAAGCAACTTTTGAAGTAAACGCCGAGCAGGCTGGTGTGCTTACCACACTTGGTAAAGAAGGTGATACATTACTGATTGGTGATGTGCTTGCTAAAATTGATGAAACAGCCGAAAGACCTGCCGCAGCCGCCGTTCCGGCTGCGACGGCGCCAGCTGCTCCGAAATCGGAAGCACCTGTGGCTGCGATCCCCAACGATGTAAAAGCAACACCAGTAGCATCTGCTATTATTGCTGATAAAAAAGTAGACCCAACAGCTATTACTGCAACAGGTACTGGCGGAAAAATATTAAAACAAGACGTATTAGAAGCACTTTCTCATCCGGGCAAAAAAGCATTTGCTGGTACGGAGCTAAATACCAGAAATGTGCGTCAAGAAAAAATGAGTGCGCTGCGTAAAACCATTAGTCGTAGGCTGGTGGAGTCTAAAAATACAACTGCCATGCTAACTACTTTTAATGAAGTAGACATGACGCGTGTAATGGATGTAAGAAAGCAGTACAAAGATAAATTTAAAGAAAGCCATGGTGTTAATTTAGGCTTCATGAGCTTTTTTGCTAAAGCATGTTCTACAGCTCTTGGCGAGTGGCCTTCTGTAAATGCATACATTGATGGTGATCAAATTATTTACCACGATTATGCAGATATAAGTATTGCGGTGAGCACGCCACGTGGTTTAACTGTTCCTGTAATGCGCAATGTAGAAAGCATGAGCATGGCAGACGTAGAAAAAACAGTAGTGGTGCTTGCGGGTAAAGCGCGCGATAGCAAACTTACTGCCGATGATTTACAAGGCGGTACTTTCACCATTACCAATGGAGGTGTGTTTGGTAGCTTAATGAGCACACCTATTATTAATATTCCTCAGAGTGCTATTTTAGGCATGCATAAAATTCAGGATAGACCCATGGCTATTAATGGTCAGGTGGTTATTAGACCTATGATGTATTTAGCACTTAGTTACGATCACCGCATTATTGATGGTCGTGAAAGTGTTGGATTTTTAGTACGCGTAAAAGAGCTTTTAGAAAATCCAGAATTATTACTGATGGGTAAGGATCCGGTTAAAACATTACTAGAACTCTAAGTGCGTTATCAGTCTTATTTTAATTCGGCGCTTACAATAATCAATGCTTACAAAGGAGGTGCACCACTCGTGCATCATCTCAAACAATATTTTGCTGCACACAAAAAGCATGGTTCTACGGATCGTAGAACCATTGCGCATCTATGTTATACCTATTATAGACTCGGTGCAAGTATCAAAGAATTTGATGCCGATAAGGGCTTACAGCTCGCTATTTTTTTATGTGAAGCCAAGCCGGGTAACTGGGCGCTTTTATTTGAGCCGAGTTGGCTTGCAGTTTGGAATTCTTCAGATGTATCATTGGAACAAAAATTAGATTTTATTAAGGAGGTATATCCAGGATACAATCCTGCAAGTATTTTTCCTTTTGCGGCGCATTTGTCTACTGGCGTGGATGCCCCTGCCTTTAACAGGAGCCACCTCACTCAACCAGATTTATTTATTCGTATCAGGCCAAAACAAGAGGCTGCTGTTATGGGTAAATTAAATAAGGCGCAAATTACTTTTGAAAAAATAACGGACACTTGTTACAGGCTTCCAAGTGGCACTAAATTAGATGAAGTACTACTCATTAATAAAGAAGCGGTGATTCAAGATTATAGTTCGCAACAAATTGCGGGTATGTATGCGCTGGCGGCAGCCTTTGCAGATTCTAAAAAAAGAATTTGGGATTGTTGTGCGGCTAGTGGTGGTAAATCTATTTTAGCGG
>Ga0315908_10000947_pt1 | contig 22323 bp, 11 predicted proteins | sample LakEriMetagenome_12_FD_203520 | JGI IMG/M metagenome (GOLD analysis project Ga0315908, IMG submission 203520) | Freshwater fungal communities from buoy surface, Lake Erie, Ohio, United States - Buoy 4 MA124 | ecosystem: Environmental > Aquatic > Freshwater > Lake > Lake biofilm | place: USA...
TTAGGTATTTTTCTGTATTTAAAAAGGAGGACCTTAAAATCCTATTTCTAGAATAAATGCAGTTTCTAATTGGTCTGCTTCTGATGCTCCATCTGGATGGTTAGGTATTAGTTCGAATTATCAAGCAGCTCCAGCTGATTTAAATAAAGGAAGAGGAGGAAACTATAATTATGTTTATATTTAAAGAGATCCATTTAACATTAACTCTGCTGCAATTTCAGATATCTAAATTACTTATAATAATGCAGTTGTTAGTACTCCAGGTTATACAAAAGTCAATTAAGATTTAAATAAGTCATAAGGAGGAAGTTATATTTATCTTTGGTATAAATGATCTCTATTAAAAAAATTTTAAAATAATATTTTTAATTTGTATTTTAATAATATAATATTTATAATATATAAACAATTTTTATAATTAACTTTAATAAATAAATTTATATAAATAAATCATTATAAATAACTTTTTATATATAATATAACAAATGAGATTATTAGAATAAATAGGATTATTATAATAAAAAAAAAAATTAAGAACGCTTTATTATAAAAATGAAAAAAGAAGGGAATAATATAAATTATTTAAAATGGACTATATTACAAAATGTAACATTATCTTATATGATATAATGCTTACCTTAAATTTTTTTTCCTCTAGTTTCTGACGAGAAATACAAAATAAATAAAACATGGATAGGTATTGTATTATCTCTGTCATATTTAGGAGGAATATTGTTTTCAATATTTTATTAAGAGATAAGTAGAAAATTAAGCATAATTTAATACAACATTTTATTATAAGTATCAATGACCTCATGCTGTGCGATTTTTGGATTGGCTTCATTATTTGAAAACAAATGGATATTTTTGTTTTTATCAGGAATAGCTCGATTGATTTCAGGGATGGCAGTTGGAGGAATCGGAATCCTTTCTTATGAATATATAATCTTGATTGAGCCAGAAATGATGAAGCAAAACATAGCATTAACAGAAATGGGAATGGTAGTAGGATATTGTATGGGTTCTCCCTTCTCTTATATTCTCTATTAATATTTCGGAGGATATCTCAACATGTTTCTCTGTACATCCATTATTCTCACACTCAATGCAATTTAATTCTTTTATTTCTTTATAAAATATGAACTCTAATATTATATTCAAAATCACCACTAAACTAATGATAAAGATCACTTAATCTTTTAATAATCATAGAATATTTATTAAATTGTTTTGAATAGTAAATAAATACTTATCACTTTTATTATCATTATGGGAATATCTCTTAATGATTTATTTGTCATATCTGATATTTCTGTTTACTACAAAAACGTATTTGGTTATAACAACTTTGAAATTTCTATTTTTTTTTTATTATCAGGTTTAGGATATCTGATAGTGACAATTTTATTTTATCAAAATTATATTGAATTTTAAAATAACAAAAAATGTTTATTTTATAGCTACATAACAACTACAGTAATAACTTTTTTTCTGGGCTGGCAAAAAGAATGGGGAATGCCATTTATTTTTTATTAACCTTTTGTTGTTTCACTTATTCTAGGGTCAGCAATGGTGATTGGATTTATTTAAAGTATTCCTGAATTTATTGATTTACTGAACTAAATTGATGATAGTCCTAGTAAATAAGCCTATTATACTGAAATGGGATCACTTTTATACGTATTTTCTTTTTAACTAGGAGGATTCTTAGGGCCAATGTTGGGAGGAATTTTCTTTGATATTTTTGGATTCACCAGAGGAGTCAATATCTTTATTCTTCTCTCTTTTACTTTTATAGCTTTTCCTTACTTTTTAATTTTTAATCAATACTTCCTAATCTTTAACAATAATTTAGATAATTATAGTACTTTACAATCAAAAAATACTTAAACTTAAATGAATAATAATATATGATATTTTATTTTATTTTTAATATTGTAAAAAAATAAATTATATTATAAAATGGAACCTAATAGAAAATAAAGTAAATATTACAAAAAAGATGAAAGATAAAATGTGGATTATTGTGAACTTTGTAAAATAAAATTCGGGTATTTTAATTTTAATAATAATTAGGATAATGTTTTATAAAAAACATAAATGTAAAAGGTGTTATAGATTTGTTTGTTCTAAGTGTGGAAAAGATAAGACAAAAATTTTAGGAATAGATGCGGAAAAAGATTCAGCTCATAGAACTTGTAGTGCTTGTATGAAGGAAATAGCTGAATAGGATTAATTCATAAAAGAAAATAAATTAGAGTGGGGATAAAGTTCAATTATAATGGAACAATGGTTAGATAAAATCCATTAAAATCAATCATAAATCTATTATAAATATTTAATTTATTTCGATGATAATTCAGATATAGTAAATTATTTTTAAGAGTGTCTAAATTAAATTAAAATGGATGTTACTGATGGTAGAACTAATTATTCAGTTTTTAATTATTCAATGAGATAATTTCTTTACTAAACTCAAACTAATAGTGGATTAGATGAAGAAGCTATCTAACAAAAGATATGTAATGTTTTGAAAGCTTTATGTGTTGCTTATAGAAATTAAGGATATTGTTAAGGAATAAATATGATAATATGTTATTTATTATGTTTTGGCAATGAAATATAAGTATTTAATTTGTTTTCTTATATAATTGATAGAATACTACCTTAAAATTTATATCAAATATAGGATTTCAGAATACACATGCCAAATTGTATCATTCAAGAAAAAATTATATTAAAAATTTGTAAATTATAAATTAGAGAAAAATATTAATCTGATATTTCTTGGAAATATTAAATTGAATTTTTAAGTACTTTTATCCCAAGATTAATTATTAATATGTTAGTTGATAATTTGTAAAGCCTCGTATTGTTTGAATTGATTGATAATATAATTAAAACTTAAAGTTATCATAATATTGAAAACACTATAATTCTTGCTTGTAAATTGGTCAAAGATCTTTAATTTCTTTAATATAATAGTGATTAAATTTATGAATTTATTGTAAGAGAAATTACACAGGAATTATTATAATAAGAAGTCTTAAGCAAAAATACTAATTATCTTGATAATGATAAAAGAAAAAAAATATCTTATAAATTTAAAAAAGATTGCTTAAATAAATAAAGTACTTTAAATGAAATATCAATAAAATATTTAAAAAAAAATACTACTTTTAATGAAGACAAATTAAAAGAATTATATAAAATATTTATCATTTAAGTAAATGAATAGTATAAAAATACTTAAGAATAAAATTAATAAGGTTTAAGCTTATAAAGTATTGAAAATATAATTTAATAATATTAAAACATTCAGTAATTTTCTACTAATTTATATAAAAATTAAATTAAAAATATTTTTAATTTTTTTGATTAGGATAAAAGTTAATATTTGAATTTCACAGAGTTTGCATTATTAATAAATGTTTTAAAAGAAACGAATATTTAAAAATAAATAAAATTTTTATTTGAAATTTACGATCAAAATAAATTATAATATTTAAATAAAGATTAATGTGAAATATTGATTGAAAATATAATTCATACGAAAAATAATGTTGATCTTTTTTATAATAAAAAAGACTAGTTTATGAAAAAATTTTATGATACATTGATAGATGATAGAATATTTATCGAGTAGTTTGAAGATCTAATGGAAGATTAATTTATTCAGGATATATATGAATAAAAATCTAGTTGAAAAACTGATAAAAATAATAAAAAAAAATTTAAAAATTTAAAATAATTATAAATAATAATAATAATAAATAATAATAATAATAAATAATAATAATAAATAAATAATAATAATACTACTAATAAATATATTTAATATATAATGGTCGTCATTATCCTTAAGTTTTTTAACAAAAAAAGGCAAGAGACCTCTTAATCCAATGTGAAGGTGGTTTATCAGTAGGAAGCTTAAAGAAAATGATGAAATTAGTGCTATGACCAGTGGTGCTGAGAGTGCCTTGTCTTTAAAGAGTATTATAAAGAGGACAATCATAATAGTTAAGATTTGGATGAAGAGATATTTGAGTTTTGAGAGATGGCTTCAAGTAAATGATAGGAGCCTTGGTTAATAAAACCTTGAATTAACTTTCCTTTAAAATTAGTTTTTGAGAATCCCAGTCTCCTCCTTCCATGAATAAGCCTTGAATGTAGTTGCCCTCTCCATCAATAGGTTTTGAAACTAAAGTGTCAATATCCTCTTAGTTATTATACTAATCTTTAAGAATCTCCATATATTAGAAATCAAACTCTATAGTGTCTATTGCATAGTTATATTTTCTAGCATGATTTTACAGAATGCTTGTTAAAAAGCTTTGCACGAAAAAGTATCCCGAAATCCAATGAATTATTGGTTCTCTGTTGTTTATCCAATTATAAAAATAACCAAGTCTTTTTGATAAATCTGTGATATAATCTCCAAGAGATTTAATAGAGGGATACGAATATTTAAGCCAAATTTAAGGGACTCTTCCCTATTTTAAACTTTCAAAAACACTTTCAATTGATTAACTCAACGGAATAGAACCTTCTATTGCTTGTTCTATTTCTGATAAAGATTGGTAAATGATTTGAGTGAGTTTATTGAATCTGTTTAATTCTTGAATCAGGACTGTGTTTGTAGAGTTATGATAACTGTAAGGAAATTTGGCTTCTGCTATTTAAACATCGAATTTTTAAGGAATTTAACTTTTGATAGAATCTATTATTTCTTTGATTTATTCTTGCTAATTTTCTAAGTTTTTGTTTTCTTAATTTTTGGAATTAAGACTCATACAACTCAAAATATTGTCTTATAAAATTTGGCCCTGGTAAATATTTCTAATAAATAAAGAGTTGGAATGCAATCCAAATAATTCAGGATTAGGATTGTTATCAAGTTTTTTCACAAATTTTGCAATATCTTCATAACCAGTTTTGCTTTGAGAATTAGAATCAAATAATTGGATTTTAATACCTTTGAATCTGAAATTATCTTCTAATATATCCAATTAGAAAAAGTCATCTAGAAGTGATTTTAGCATTCTTCTATCTTTATCATCAGTTACTCTTCCTCCATAATTACACTCTCCTATCAAATATTTTGTTGCCATCAAAAATGAATCATCAGCTTATTCATTTTAAAGTAACATCTATATTTACTACAAAGATATGGATAAATCAGATTAGTTAAAATCATATTGAATATTCCAACCTAATTATTTTGATTATTATTTTTATTCAAAATATTAATGTATAAATATATTTATTTACCTAATGAATGGAAAGTTTTTCTTTCTAAAATAACAGCATGAAAAAGAATGAGAGCGAGAGTAAAATTTCTAATTTGTATTGAATTGTTGATTTAAAAGTATGACTAATCTTAAAGAATATCTAATTTGAGACTAGATTGTAGGTTGTAGCTAATTCCTACAGGACTTTCATTGGTAATTTTGATAGAGTTCTAAAGAATAGAGATGGGAATAGAAGTAGAAGAGAAAGTAGTGAGAAAAAGTCTGAAACTAGGATGACTGCTTTCTCTTCCAGCCTTAGTCATTAAATGCTCTATGATTTCTTCTAACTTGTGGAGCCAACTGGGATAGAGATGGCAATTCTACAATAAAACCCAATCACCATTCTTATGTGCAGTCTTAATAGCCTATTCAGCTAACACTCCTTATCCCTGTCCTAATGAAATCATTTTTAGCTGCTTTTGATTGGACTTAGCTAGTTTATTAATAATAGCCATAGGGTCATTACCAGGTAGAAGGAACATCAATGGCTAATAACTGTTTGACTCTTTGTAACAGTCCTGAAGCGAGAAAGTTGGGAAGGTTGTAAACTTCTTCCCTAAATAATTACACTGTTTCACCAACTCTAACGACATATCTAGTACTTTGTCAGGTCTAAGGACTTTTATCAGACACATCCTTTGAATAGGAGTCACGTTATTATATAAGAAGGGGAGATCAATGAAGTGCACATTATTTTCAGTCAGGAATGGTATCCATTCATTTTAATCATCAATTATATCCCTTACTATATTCTTGAATTTTCCAACTAAGTTAGACAAACCTGTCAGTTAGTCCATCATGTTTGCATCAATATAATCCTTTAATGGGATCTATTGTTTAGGGTCTCTTCTACTCTTACTTCCTGAAACATCTCCAGCTAACAAGTAGTTGTATTCTTACAAATCTATTTCGCTGTTTGCTAATTTTAATTATAAAAACATTATGAAAACAAAAATATTCTTATGCTCCTAATATAATCCTTAACAGATTTTAAAAAAAAATTGTTCTGTTATTGTTGTAAATAAACTATCTATCCTTTCCTAAACATAATTTGATTTACTTGAAATTTTAAAACAATTATTGTAAAATTAAACAAACCATTCTAAAGAATATTAATACATATAGTCTAAATTTTAAATTGATTAAGAAATCTAAAAGAGAATTGCAGCGTGATTGGCAATAGGGCTATAAGATATTTTTTTTTCTTAGATTTTTAATAAGGTTTACTTGGATTAGATTTACTTTTCATAGATATCTGTAGATATCTTCTTACTTTATTATAGAGTAATACATGCATCTTCATTTTCGAGAATATTTTCAGAATTCTAAAGTATCTATAATATATTGTCTTCTATAACAATAAGTTACTTATTATTGGAATATTCATCTTGAATTAACTTAATGTTATCATCATCACATTCAGGCTCATCTATTTAGATAGCGATTTCCAACAACTAATCCTGCAATGCCTCTTATGTAAGCATGAAGTTAATGATATTAAGCTTAGCATAGATTTCAGGAGAGTAATAAGGATTGGCCAACTTAGTGGTCATAAATAACTTGAAGTCCTTACTATACTCAAGATTATTATCTCCAACTTTTATCATAATTGTACCTGCCTGTTTGAAGAACTGCTAAGACAATAAAGGATCTAAAATTGATATGATATCCTAACCAATATTCTAAATCAATAAGGGTTATCCCAACTGAATAGCAGTTTCTAAAACTCTAATGAAATCTGTATCTGTTTGTTTAGTCACTTTTAAGCCGTTATTTAGTTCTAGATTTTTGATCCACTTGTTGGCTTGAAGTTGAGGGTCAATAAAGAGAGGAAACTTAGAGTTTTGTTCATAGATGAGTCCATTTTCAATAGAGTACTAGTCTTTAGGCAACTCATTCATATTCCATTACAAGATCTAAATAGCTTCTCCTACCACATTTTATAGTTTGAAGTCTTTGCTACTCACCAGGTTGTTCTTCTTCAAGTGATCTTCCCATTCCCTTATTGCACTCACTCTGTACTGCTTCGTGAATCCTCCTAAATATACAATTATTGCAGAAGACAGCAGAATATCACCAAACAAGAATTGTTATCCTTCTCTTAAATTATTCTAAGCTTCAGCCCATCTTTCTTTTTCATCCTTTAAACCACTGATAAGTAAATTAGCCCTTTTTATTTTCAATTGACAGTTATTTATTTTAAATTCCAACTCCTACTACTTCTAAATAGCACTATTGTATTTATTCTGTAACTCTTAGATATCATGATTAAGAGTATCAAGTTCATCTACTTTGGCCTTCAAGTTGGTTTCCAATTCTAAGACCTACTGATTGGCTTCATCAAGTTTAGCCAATTTAGGTTTGACTATCTTTAATACTTTGAAGTACTCATTCAATGCTAAAATCCACTCGAAGATACTCTTGGCATTATTAGATGCTTGTTCAACTTTCTTCATATTAAAGTTAGGGTTAGTGAGATACTCGCTCCTCAATTTTTCAATAACACTTTCCTGAATATTATCTTTGTCATAACCTTTGAGTTTATTGACAAACTCTTTAGGTTTACTTAAAAGGGCTCGGATGGGATCCCAATAGGAAAGAATTTTCTTGGTAGGGTTTTAAGGATTAGGAGTGAGTACAGGCTATTCTTCCAATAAAACGCAGACTGCACTAAACACCAGTTTCACCATTTCTGGTGGAGTTATCATCTGCTTTATTATTATTAAGTCATTAAGGTCAATTTTATCCAAAGAATCTTCTGCTTTTTTCAGCTGTGGCTTAGCTTTTGATAAATCCAATTCACATTGATCTTTAATCTCCTGAGCAAACTTATACTTCTCTTTTACATATTTCTCCTCTTCCTCCACCTTAAACTTAATTGGCTGCATTGCTTCCACTTATTTCTTAATCTGTTATGCTAATTCATTAGTCTCTTCCTTCACTCTGATCATTTCTGGCTGTCTTTCTATCAACTCTTCTTCCATTATCTTTATGCTTTCTGTAGTTTTCTTTAAACTAAAACTACCATTTTAGTATTTGTTTATCTTATCATATAACTTCTATTTATTCGATATGATGAGCTTGTTAAAAACATTGAGGAACTGCAAAAATGTGGAAGGAGTTATATAAATCTATCTTGAATCATTGATGAAGTAATTGTTGGCCAACTATTGAGCAGAAAGATAGAATATTTTAGAAATAAGGACTGTCATTTGATTCTGCTTTTAATCTTATTGATTATTTTCCAATTTCTATTCAGCAACTGCAATAACTCCTTCGACTGGCCAATTATCATACCAGATAATATTTGTGCAGTTTACTAATGAAGGATAATTTCTGATTTTTACTCTCAACTCATTACTTATTGGATTCATCGTGATTATCAAATGCAAATGTTTACCTACACTCTTTATAAAATAATCATAGATTTCCTGATTGCTAAAATTGTCTAAGTTCTCAATTGCGTAATCCTTCTTTATATTAGTAATAATTCTTTCTTTTAAAGGAATCTGTTCTTCTTAGCTGAAAATATTAGGAACATCTCCGGTATTTAACAAAGAATTCAAGTCTTCTAAAATAAACTGGTTTGATACCTTAATTTGAGAATCTTAAATTATTAAACAACATTTAGTTTGATCTAGACCTGCTTTCAACATTATCTTCTGCAAATCTTATTTCCACAAATCTTTGCTATAATTCTGATTCATTTCCAATTCTAACAATTCATATTCTCTTAAATAAATAGCAAATCTACTTAATGAGTTTCTACCACTTCCTCCTAAACCAATAAACACGATGTTTCCTTGTTCCAACTTTATAGCTCTTGTTATTTTTATTAAATTATAAATAGCATATTCAAACAATACTAAATCCATTGGCTTTTTTGAAATAGTATTATATTCTTAAAGATAATAATTAATTTTTTCTGATAGATACTTTATTTCTATTACTTCTTAATACTTCCTGTCGGAAGCTTGCATTTAATTTGAATTAAGATCACTAAATAAAATAGACTCTAATACTTCAATTTTGTTTTGGAATTCAAAAGTGGAGAGTTTATTAAACTAGAGATGAGATTTGGTGATGAGATTTTTGAAGTCATCCTTTAATTTTTACCTCACTGAAGATTAAATAATAGAGTAATAAAACTTTCTGTCTTTGTTATTATTAAGTCTATCATAAAAGCATCGATTCATTTCATGAATTGAGAGTCTAATTAGTTAATATATGTAATTTTTGTCTTATTCATTAGATATTTCGAATTGTGAAATTCCTTGCACAATTCTGTAGATGTCTCTTAAGTTGAAAATATAATGTGGTTTATTAGGGGTTGGTTTAAGTTCGATTTGGATCTGTTCAAATACTTATATTATGAACTCTATTATACTTGATAACATTTTATTGTATTTATCATGAAGTCTGCTTTCTAATACTGTGTTGAATATCACGAACAAGCTCTGGCTGTTATTTTCACAGATTTACACGTATTGAAAGTGTCTGATGAATCTATTTAAGAATTTTTATATTTTTATTAAATTTAAAATTTATTTATTATATTATACTATATTTATATTATGTTATTGATTTATAAGAAAATACCTTTTGGATACATTATTGATGCCAGCAACAGGTATTCCCATTGTGCCAATATAATTTGTATCTACAATTTCCTAATACTTCAATTAATCTGACTAATTATACCATCCTTTCTAATCAATAAGTTATCTCAATAATTCAATACTAGACTATGCACCAATATTATCTTACTTGCTCAGGCCTAAATCATCAATAAAAACAACAATTTTCATTCCCAATTTAGCTCCATATACTCCTTTCTTTCTTCTGCTGAATCCTTTTTCAATTTAACTCTAAGTTTATTTTGCTACTGTTTATCCTGAAAATTAAATTTCTATTTTACTGTAAGTCTTTTTTGAAATGCTGTTCAAGAATTTCTTAGTATAAAGAGTTTTTCCCGTTCCTGATTTACCAACTAGCAATAATGGATACTCATATTTTATACTCAAATCCATTAACTTCATTAATTAAATACTCTCACTAGTTTCTACAACAATGCTTCTCATATCTTTTATCTAAAATATTGTTTCTTTTTTCTATTAATTTAACATTTCATTAATTTAATCTTTAGCTAATTTCCATCTATATTGTTATGTTATTATGTAATCAAAACAATTGTGTTAAGTAGTATGAATCACTTAAATCATCTTATCGAATTTTATTAACTTTTAATTGAATTTCTCACATCTTATTTAATCTGTTGTAAGCTATTTTAAAAATTAACTAAATTAATTTCTTTAAGAATCTATAATTCTTCCTCCTAAACACCATTTTAGTGATTCAATATATAAAATATCATAACATGGGAATATTTCATCTATTTTATTATCATAGACTTTTGTTTTAATAAATTCAGGTTTTATTAATTTATTTTCTTCTAACAAAGCTTTGTACATATTAAGTAAGGACTAAACAATAGAATTAGGAGAAACTTATAAATACTATTTACATTTAGTGAGTAAAAAGTTAATAGATTTTTGAAGAGTGCTATCAATTATTTCTTGAATTCTATTATAAATATCAAAATAAGTTTTTTAGAGTGCTAAGAATTCCGGCTAAAGAAAGAAAGAGTGAATAATAGAGGAAAAAGTGAGAATATTATCTGAAAGATAAATCATTCCGTTTCTGGAAATAGTAGCAGGAGATGCATGTTGAAGATCATCAACTTCAAACATCATGGTCATCATATTAGTCATGGAAATACTCTCAGCATTCATAAGACATAATTTCTTGTTATCATCTAAGACAGTGTTCATATTCTCAATCCACTCAGTACTTACAGGCCCATCAAACAGGATTACATGTCTTTGATCCAAGGGTTACTAACTACACCTTCTAAAAATATCTCCTAATACACCTTCAGTCCATTCTTTACTTATAGGATCACTCATTCCATAAATCTAATGCAAAGTTAATGCTTTAGGATTTATTACATGAACATTAAATGCATTGTTCTTATTAAGGTTCTTACTACTCATCAATATTTTGATAATACTTGATTTCCCTGAAAATGCTTATCCTACTATCATAAGTCCATGTCTAACATTTATTGTTTCTTGAAGTTAATATACTTTGTTTTTCATCATTGTTATATTTTGATATCCTCTTTTGATGAATGCTTAATCTATATTCTATGAAAAATCAGACATTTCATTCTACATTTGTTAAATTCCAGGAAAGAGATCACTGATAATTCCTTTAAAAAGATCAATATCCTGTTCTAAAAATTTAGGCATATTAACATCGATAAGGGCTTTTAATATAATTTGTTCCTCTTCTAAAGAGACAGAGTATAACTTCTTTAACTATTAAGCAGCAGTTAGAGTAGTTTTGACTGCTCTCATTCCATAATCGTAATGCAACTATTTAGAAAGCTGCTCTTGACATAAAGAATAAGTAAAGACAATTTTCTAAGCCAGCTATCTAGCCTTGATAAATCCTTAAGAATAGAGAGAGATTTCAGCAATCATGGAATATTCAGGAACCATCATAGCAACAGGTCTGAATAATACTTTGAGATTATCAGGCAATTCTGATCTGCCACTATATCCAGGATTCATAGTGATGAATATATTACAAGTGGATTTCAAGATTAGATTGAGAGTACCTTCGAAATCGAATTTATTTTTATTAGCCTTTTTGGCTTATTAAATCTATAAAATCTAACTAGCCACTACTGACAAGACCTCTACATCAATCCTGTTAAACTCATCAAAACAAGACCATGATCCAGTACATGCTAATCCCTTAAAAAACTTAGCCATATTATGAGTCTGTAACCCTTCACTACAATTAAAAACCATACATTATTATGCCATTGTCTTAGCTAAATCCTTGACTGTTTCTGTCTTTCCTGTTCCTGCTGGTCCTTCTGGAGCTCCTCCTAAGTTAAGTTATAAAGCACACATTAAAGTTCGATAACATCTATCAGTTAATTCAGTTATCACTAATCGAGTCTAATTACCTAGATATTCGAATCCATATAATTCACTAGCCGTCATTACTTTTATTATTATTTTGTAAGAGTTGAATTACGAGTCTTGTTTCTGATAGTATCGAAGATTCTGCTCCCAATAAAAGTCGTATATACTGTTCACATTCTTTGTTTTTAGTTACTCAATCAAATCTTTGTTGTGCACCATTTGCACTATTAATGTTCCTATCGATATACTCTCTAAATTACTTAACGGTTTTCTCACTAAATTCACTATATTTTTTAATTGTTTCACTATTTATTCCAAGTACTATCCAATGCTATTCTTTATTATGTTCTCCTCTGTTTATGTTGTCCATTAGATTTAACTCACTGTCTAAACAACTTAGCTTGGATACTTAAATATCCATTCAGTAAAATAATCTTCTTAATTTTAATTTTATAGTAAATTCAAACAACTCTCTTCAGTTATCTTTTCTAATGTACTTTTCATTTATTTTTCCACTTTTCCTAGCCATTTTTCAACGCTTGATTAAAATTCTTTAGTATTTATTTTCTATAAGAATGTTATAGTTTCCTGTTCAGAACTTATCATTCCAATTATCTATTTGGAATTATCAAATTCAAGTTATTAAATTCCTTCAAAACACTTTTTAATATGAGGTTAAACCAAAAAAGGATCTTTGGTTTCTGCTAGAATAGTTAATAGATCTTCATTAGAAAGGAAAAAGAATCTAGGAAATTCTATTCTTTTAACTTCCAAAAACTTTTCAAGTCCTTTTTCGATTTCTTCAATCATTTTCAAACTATTCGTCAACTAAGTTTTCATATTTGGAATCTACATAATATCAATTATTTTATTAAACTGAATACATTGATTAATTATATTATTAAATCCATCTTTAACTTTTATGAACTTTGTTGACTCAATACTTAAAGAAGCGTTTATTTCTCCTTAAGAAAATATCGGTTCTAAGTGCAAATATTGTTATTGAACTTACACTAAAAGGTCCAACACCTATTATTAAATTATTTAATCATTAAATTATAATTATATTGTTTCAATTTTAATATAATATTATTATTAGATACTTCATCAATGTAGAGCATCAGCTGTTCCCAAGAGATGGCCTGCTGTTCCATGAAATGGACATTAGGATTCTACCTGATGGTTTACGCCTTATAAATGTGATCATCAAGAATTGATTAAAGATCTTCAACACATTGTCCTTATAGAATATTAAAGTTCTTATATTTAATGATCTTCCAATTCTACTATTTCCATTCCTTCTACATGCTTTCCAACATCAATTCTAGTTTATACTCCTTGCTAGCTTATTCACTGATCTTTTCAATATCATTAATAAAATCTCCAAAATTAGTCATCAATATTTCCTTATAATTATTCCTATCAAAATCCAGATCAATTTAAGGATCCTATATGATTTGATTAATTTAATTATAATGTCTCTGTTTAAATCCTTTATTAGAGAGAATTTCAATGACTGGCAATTATTATAATGTTTCAGTAGTATCCTATTTAAACCAAGTAACTACTTATGATACTTGACTTTACTTATCAATAAGATTTTATAAATTTATACTATTCTTCAGCCCTTCTTTAGTCATTTACTCTATCATTTGACAATTTACTTGCTTCATCGGAATTAATTACCATTCCTTTTTGAATTCATGATAATCATACACTTATTGCCACAATAAAATCATTGGTTTTAAAACACTCTCTATTTTGTAAAATCCATCATAACTCTAATTAAAAACATAACCTTATAGTTTCTCTTCTCTGTCTTATAAACTATCCATTTCATTTTTAATGTTTTATAATTATTAATTATACTTCTTCATCAATTCTAAGTTTTGCCTGTATTTTTACCAATCTTATAGTTAGTCTATTTCCTTTATCTCTTCTTAAAATGCTTCTATTTTTAATGCAAATTGGTCCTTATCTTTTTTGAGTTCATTTTAAAGTTTGGTGTGTTCAACTGTATGTTTTTCTTCACTATTTTTTAATTCTCTTTCCAAAGATACAGGTTAATCATATAAATTTTTTGCATAATCAAACATTTCTTTTTTCCAAATATTATTAACATCTACTTATTGATTATTATTAAGAGAATTCATCATCTAATTAATATTGGAAATATAACTGTCAGTTCTCTCGAGTTTTAAGAAGAAAGCCATCTTTTTAAATACTTCATTAGATTGCTAATTTAGAATCACCTTTTTGCTTGTCAACTCTTCTTTGTAAATCTCCATATCTTGATTTTGTTAAGCATTAGTAATTGTTTTTTTTAGCTGAGTCTAAATCTAACCATACTTTTAATTCAAATTTTACATTTGCTAAATTATTACTTCCTCAAAATGATTTAGAATCTTCTATTGCTACTCATCTAAAATGCTTTTTAAATTTTTCTTGATTACCTTATTATTTATTTCGAACATTGGATAATTAATGCTATCAGGAATTTATTCTATTAATTCCTTATACTTTAAAATTACATTTATCAATTGTTTATACTCCTCTTACTGAATTTTAGGATTATCCAACACTTCTTAAATGCTTTATTAGATTTTTCTTTAAATAAACGGTTAGAATTGATCAAAAAGTCTAAATGTTTGGTAACATTCTTAGTAATTCTAAATAATATGGTTAGTTATATATTGTAAAGAATCTTAGAACTTTTTTTAGTTTTGCATTATAACTTTTATATATTTTTTCGTCTTTATTTCTTGATTATCAATTAGATTGTTCTCTAAAAATGACTACACTATGTTCTTCTATTTGTATATTTTTTTTTTCAATTTTATTTTCTTTATATAATCTTGATAATTTTCAATATGATCTTTTTCCAATAAATAATTAGATTCGTTTTCTTATTCTTATTAGAATTTACTTTTTATTTTCTGTTTTTTATTATCCTCTGCGTTTTCAATTATTATTTTCTGTTAAGCAGGATGTCTGAATTTATTAAATGCATTTAAAATATTAAGTAAAAAGTTTTGTAATAATTTAGTTATTTCATCTTCATTTTCTGTGAATTATATATTATTGTTATCGTCAATCTATATTGTTAATTTTAAAAAAGGCTTGCAATTATACTTTTCTAATTTTAAAAATTGCAAATCTTGGAGAACTAAATTTTCTTTAGAAATCATTAATTATCTAATATCTATTTATATGATAGATTTAATTTCAGTTTCTTTTTTAATCAAATTATTTATATTATTATATTCCTCTATTATTTAAGTTTATTCTATAGAATTATTAGCGTACTCTTACATTAAAGTTTGTAATTTATTAAATGAAAATATAAAATTTTCTAATTTTAAATAACTATTTTCTATGATTTATTACAATTAAATTCCCATCAAGACTTCAGCACAATTCAATATTTTTTGTTTGTTCTATTTATTAATTTATCTCCATCCGTTTTCTTTAAGTATTTTGTTAAATTAATTTAATTACTGATTTTAATTTAATGAGAACTTAAATGCATGATTTTCTCATATATCTAAGAGATCTTCAAGATTCAAATTAGCATTCTATAAAAATTCCTTATTCAAATTAGCTTACAGTTATCTTTTTTCAAAAATCATATTAAAAATATGGTAATCTTAACTTCTATTTTCATCTAATAAATCAGCAGTTTATCCAAGAAGAGTTTAAATGCTGATTGATTAAAAATAGTTCATGAAATTTTTTAGTTAATATTATAAATCTTTAATTTAGGGTTGGTATCCATTGAAGGTAAAAATATGATTAATTTATTTATTAGTTTTTAGGAACTTAAACTTTTTAATGATTAAAATAGCTCCTCTTAACCAAATGTGCCTGAAAATTTATGTGGTTTTTTTTATAAAGTTGGTTTGAATCTAAATAAATTAAGGAAAAGAAAGTGTATAGTTGATTTTACTAAGAAGAGAGAAAGTGTCAATTTCTACTAATAGGAGATGTTGGAAATCATAAAACCAGTTTTGCAATTAACTGATGATGAGATTGGATAGATGCAAATTATCTTATAAATACTATTGTGCCATAATATAGGTGTTATGCCATTATGGATAGAGCTGAATAGAATAAGCTCCTTCTCGGGTTATTCTCTGATTGGAGTTGAGTTGCTTACGAGGTAGCAAAGAGATATGTAGTCGGTTTCTTTCTAAGGGAGATAATAAGATATAGTCAAGGATGGACTATTTCATTGACAATTTGTAGTTCTCAATGATTTACTTAATAACCCTTCGACTGAACTCACTATAATTATTAATTAGTTTTTAATCAACTTATTGCAATCCGTTCAGTAGCCACACCTTATTGAATTATGATATATCATTGTTCCTTATTATATCTGTATTGATATACTCATTATAACGATACAATGATTATTAGACTTCCTTCTGAATGCTTTCTGGCCATTGGGTTTAATCCATATAAATGTAGTTGCTTTTGAATAAGTATTAAGGATCATAATTGCCATTCATCTCTGATAACATCTGACTGAATAACTTCTTAGCCAATTCAGTTTAACTCACTTCACTATCCTCCTCTTTCTCACTCTCTAAAAACTCAGCAAATATAGTTAGTCCTATCGGAATTCGAGTCTAGTCTTCCTTGCTGAACAGAGTTGTTGCTTTTAACTTCTGATCATTATCAGATAATTTACTATTTAAATTATTCTCATTGATAATTCCTAATTAGATTGGGATTTAATACTAATTCTTTTCGATACTCGTTATTGTCTTTTACAGATTTATTATTTCCAATAAATGACTGATTTTAAGTTTAGTTATGAATTGGTAATAAGTGCCGATTCTTTAAACTGGAGAGTAATACCCTAAATCTCCAAATTTCACGAAAGTTGCAGTTAAAGTCCTTTCGTTCCTATCAAACAAGTCTTCGAAAGGCAATTATTTTTAACCGAACGACATTATTTTATTGTATTTCATGAAAAATTAGTTAGAATCGTTAATTTATTTGCCACTAATTGGTCGTTTACATAATAAACTTGATTAAATTCTAGTTCTTCCTGATATTGGTTTTTATTAATTTTTCTTTATCTTGATGTTCTTAGCATTATCGATTTATTAATAAACCTCCTCTGTGCTTTCATCTAGATCTTCTTTTACATCCAGATCTATAAAGTTATTAATTATTTGTTGATTATTATTGAAATTATTATCCTTAATATTATTATCTTTATTATTATTAATATCCTTGAGAATTCCTATACTTTTTCCACTCTTTATATGTTTAGGCTGCTTGAGAGTAATGGCAGTGACGGGTCTATTACTTATTCCAATTTTGGCAAGCATTTTATTACTTTGACTGATTGTAATATTCTGGTTCGAAGAAGTCATAGGTCTCTATTGAATTATAAGATTAGAAGCAGTAATTGGTCTTTGAATCAAAATTGTTGATTATTTTCCTGTCATTGGTCTGCTATTCATCTTGTTTATCGCACTTAATTGGTTCTTTATGCTACGATCTATATCCAGTTTATTAAAACTATTTAAAGTCTAAACGTTTAACTTCTAATTTGTTTCCTTCTCATTATTTATTATTCCATTGTTATTGTTATTCTCTGTCTCTACTAAATTAAAAGTCAGTTCTTTTAAAGTTGTATCTTTCGTTCCCAACTTCCCCAAAAATTAATAATTATCATATTTTTTAACATCATTAATATCGTAATTATAATTATTTTTTAATTACTAATTGCTAAATTCCCAGAATTTTCTTGAAACATCTTCTTACTTACCTACAGGAAGTGCAACTCTATAATTATCAACTTAATTCATTAATAATTTAAGTTGATGCTAAGTTTAAAATTGCATTTTACTATTAGTTTCAATATCAGTTTTGTTCATTTTTTTGAATTATTATTTCTTAATCTTTTTTCCCTTCTCCTAATTTGATTATTCCTTAGCTAATATAATGGTATGGTTTTTCAATGCATTTGAAAATCCTATTCCTGATTAGAATGACACTCCTGATATTGGCCTATTTTTACCTTAGTAACTACTTTAAGGTCTTTTGTTACTTTACATTCTATAAGTTTTATTATTATATATATTTAAATTTATTATTTATAATATCCTAACTTTCAAATATGTATTCATTTATCTTATATTTTTATCATCTTTATTATTATTTATATACTTTTATCCAAATATTTTAATCTAATATTTTACTTATTTTATTATAAAAAATAATAGACATTTAAAATATAACAAAAAAATATAATTCTAATAATTATTAAATCCTATTTAAAATCACTTAAACAAAGTTTGGTCGTACAGATCTTTTAATTTTCTAAATGCTATTCCACTCTTTTCATGTTTGTTTTTATCTGGATGAAGTCTTCTTGCATATTATTTATACTCTAACTTGAGCTGGTTTTTATCAAGAGCTTAACTAAATAATTTTAATAATTAAATTACTAATAATTTTATACAATTTATTAATAAATTACAAATAAAGTTAAAGTATATTTTCTGAAAGTAGAAGGATTTTATAGACGTAAAATGCGTCTTCATAATTTTAGTATTATTTTGCATAATTTGCTGCCAATTACTCGATTTCTGATTCTGTTTCTTTAAATGCATATAAAATTCTAAACTAGCTATAATTATCCAAATTTTCTTATTAATAACTACTACTACTACTATTTTAATTAAACATATTGTATCTTGCTTATTTAAATAGATCTTCTTGTTTTTAATTGTTTTTTAAAAAAATATCTTATTTTCTTTTTTATTGATCTTATTTTAAATAAGATTATTATATTTATTTGCATTTTTGACACCATTTTTTTGTTATGTACTTATAATTAATTTTAAATTCATGACCATTTTAGCATTTAATATTAAGTTCAGGATTCAGAGATTAATTGAGAATAGTAGCATTCATGGAAGCAGCATAATTTTTAGCTTTATTGAATATAAACGAACATTTTAAACAGGATTAAATTTATCTAATATTTTATAAATTCAGTAGCATAATATGATTTAATTGGCATTTAACTTAGAATTTAAAATTTTCTGAATTAATTAAAGAAATATCTTAAAGAGCAATAAATTTTAAATTAGCTAGTAATAATTAAATTTCTTCTACAGTTTCATTAATCTGACTGTTTTTTCTTGAGTTTTCATATTTTTCACTTTCTTGAGTTGGACATGATTCATTAATGCTGTTTTCTTGTGATTCGTAAATGCTTCTAGATTAAATAGAATAAATACTTTGTATTTAAATCTGAATTCAGATCAAGCTTAACCTTTTTTGTAATGGATGTAAAAATAGGATTATTTTCATAAAGGTTGTTTTTACATAAAATATTGTGTTTTTCGAATCTTTTTCGTTTGGAATTGGATTTGAACACATTATTATCTTTTTGTGAATAATTTGTAATAACCTCCCTCCCTTGGCTCTAGAGCTAGCTAGTAGACTCTTTAGAGCACTACAGGAGGTTGTCATTATAAACTTCAGCTGTTTCCAGCTTTAACATTCTTTATTTTTTAACTGGTATAAATTAAAGGAGTTTTTATTTCCCTTTATTATTATTTTTCTACTAATCTACAATATATACCTAACCTTTTTTTAATTAAAATTTTCAAATTTTCTTATATATTAACTTTATTTCTGATCATATAATTCTTATATAATAATTTGATCTAGATAATTTTATTAATTTAAATATATAATTATTTTTATATAAATTTTTTTTATATTCATATTATCTATATTTATATATATATTTAAATTAAATTAAACCCAAAAATTAAAAATAAAAAATTATATAAAATATAAAACAATAATTATATAAAGATATTATATATATTTTTATTATAAATTAAAGAATATCAATATGGCATTTTATTTAAAATATTGTTTTGATTATTATAGTTAAGATTGTTTTGATTTTCACCGTTTTATGCAATTTTTTGTTTGTATAAAGTATTAAATTATAAATAAATATACATTAATCCAAACTAAAATAAATATAAAGAAAAAAATATACTTTCAAAAAGAATACTATGAAACTGAAAAAGACAACTGTCCTTCTCATTCCAATAACGGCTTGATTATAGTTGGTTTGAATCCACCAAGACTAAAAATATTGATTAAATAATTACATTAGCAAAACAAATTAACCATATAAAATCAACTGCAAAACTGAAAATAAAGGCATAAAATACATAGTTTAAATAATTTGCATTTACATTACATTAATAAAACAAGTTGTAGAAAAAGAAAATAATCATTAAGTCCAGATAAACTGATCTAGCAAAAGAAACTAAAATAAGCAAAAACATCAATATCAAACACATAACTTTGAGATTAAATGAATAATCTTTAGCAAAATAAGATTTTAAATCTGAAGGTCTTTAAGCATTAAAATCTACATTATTATTATTAATAACATTAGAATTAAACCAATCAAACTAATTATTATTATTATTAGTATTATTATTATATTAATCATTATCTCGAACATTACTAGAGTGAGAGAGAAGAGATTTAAAAGGACTAAAAAGATGATGGAGAATGGTTTGATTTTCACTAACATCATTCTATAATGTTTAAATGTGATTATTAAGATCAGTAAGATGTTCCTTAAGGAGACTAACTTTATTATGAATAAAATGCAATGCAACTCGCAATCTCACATTACCAATCTTTCCATCATTGGTATTCTTCAAGTCCAACCATTCATCTTTCCTATACTAATCCTCCAACAACTTTAATGCAATATTCTAAAATGCTATTTCTTATCCCAACCCATTAGTCGCATATTAATCCTCTTTCATCACTTTCAAATACACACTATCATTCTTAGTCTGGATTCTGAATTGGAAACTTTCATTCTGTTGTTATAAATTCATGTCCACTGATTAAGTCCTCTATTGTTGTCCATTTGTTTCTATCATCACAAAAATCTAAGCATTTTAATAAGCTTATTGATTTGCGATTTGTACTTAATATACATCCACATTCAGCACTGAGTCTAGTGCTATTCCTTCGTTATTATATTACTCTTTCTATTAATGTTCCCTTATCTTTGCTTTCATTTCTTCTAATTTTATTGTATCATGTTTTATGTCCTCCACTGTTGTTTCTATTTTATCATTAAGAGTTGTTTCAGCTTCTAAAAGTACTTGCACAAAGTCACTCACACTTATTAATCCTGATTTTAACTAATCTGCTTTTTCAAATAATTCGTTTAGAATATCTTCATCATAAGGATTGTTGTTATTCAATATTTATAGTTATTTTTCTAAATCTCTTTTAGTTATTTGTTAGTTTTCTCTTAATCCTATTTTCTACATATCATCTAAAATCAATTTTCTTTTTTAATCGTATTTTATGTTCTTTATTTGCATTAGATCTTCTTTATATTTTAAATAATATAACAATTTATTATCTGATATTTAATTAAATAACAGAATAAATAATATATTGGAATTCAAATATATTTAAATATAATATATATTTTAAATCATAAGAATGACGATATTTATATAGATAATACATTTTAATATACTAATATATAATATGAATCAATATATTTAATAATTAGGAATAATAAAGATATTATAATTAAGATTAATATGAAGTGAATTTATTAAGACTAACTTTTAAAATGAGAAATCTAAGAATAAATTGAAAAGATTAGTATAAGCTCCAAATAGTTATTTTATGAATATAAAATGTTAAGATTGTCAAGCAATAAGCACAATTTTCAGTCATTAAACCCAAATTATTTAATGTGAAGGGTATTTCCTATATGTTTCATCTATTCTTTTATAGTTGTAAAGTTGTTTTATGTACTCCTTAAGGAGGAAAAGCAAAATTAACTAAAGAAACTTCATTCAGAGTTAAGATTTTTTTTCTTATTTATATTTATTATTTTATTCCTAAAATTTTAAACTTTAATAATTAATTTCAATTTCAATTTAAATTTATTTTTAGTGAAAATAATATATTATAATTTTTAATAAATTTATATA